>Ga0209579_10000146_pt1 | contig 112054 bp, 106 predicted proteins | sample Coa_R1_2_FD_187152 | JGI IMG/M metagenome (GOLD analysis project Ga0209579, IMG submission 187152) | Surface soil microbial communities from Centralia Pennsylvania, which are recovering from an underground coalmine fire - Coalmine... | ecosystem: Environmental > Terrestrial > Soil >... | reverse complement strand
TTGGCCAAATCGAGGCCGATCGCAGTAATCTCCATGACGGATGGCTCCCATTTGCTCGTGAACGCTTGATAGCCTTCACACCCTGGCACCTAGATGCCGTGAGCGGGAGCCATCCACCTCATCTGCTTCGGATCATTCGCTGCAGAGCCAAATAGCGCAGATGCGCGCTTTGTCCGCAGTCGGTCCGGCCGCTCCCAATAGGCAGCAAAGGCCATTGCTTCAACAATCGTTGAAATAACTCTTGACGGTGAGAAAATATTTCAATAATCATCGAAATATGAAAAACGCCGATGCCGTCACCGCGCTTGCCGCACTCGCCCAGGAAAACCGCCTCGACGTGTTTCGCCTGCTGGTGCAGGCAGGGCCCGAGGGAATGCCCGCCGGCAAGGTCGCCGGCGCGCTCGAACTCGCCCCCAACACCCTCACATTCCATTTCGACCGTCTGCGCGAGGCAGGACTGGTCACCGTGCGGCGCGAAGGCCGGTCGATGATCTATGCGGCGCGTTTCGAGGTCATGAACGGGCTGCTCGGTTTTCTCACCGAGAACTGCTGCGGCGGCACGGCCGAGAGCTGCGCGCCTGCAGCGGCCTGCGCGCCCGCTACGAAGACGAAGCGGCAAGCCAAAGAAACTGTGTGATCGATCGAAGGAGTGCTGGAACCATGAAGCGCATGCACATTCACGTCTCTGTCGCCGACATCGGTACGGCAATCGGCTTTTATTCGGCGCTGTTTGCGGAAAAGCCCGCGGTGGTCAAGAACGATTACGCCAAGTGGATGCTCGAGGACCCGCGAGTGAATTTCGCCATCTCAACGCGTGGCCGTCAACCAGGGCTCGATCATCTCGGCATCCAGGTTGAGAGCCAGGACGAACTGCACGACGTTTATGCCCGCCTGAAGCAGGCCGGCGGCGCCGTCATCGAGCAGGGCGAAACCGCCTGCTGTTACGCCAAGTCGGAGAAATCGTGGATTTCCGACCCGGCGGGTCTCTCGTGGGAGACCTTCCACACAACCAGCGAAAACATCAGCTATGGCGACGGCAGCGGCGAGAACGATGCACGCATCGCCCACGCCAAGGCCTGCCGCGTGCCCTCGCCCGCCGCGGACTCTGCCCGCTGCACGGCGTCGTCATGAGCGGCGCTATCTATAATGTGCTCTTCCTCTGCACCGGCAATTCGGCACGCTCGGTGATGGCGGAGGCGATCCTGAACAAGCTCGGGCACGGGAAATTTCGCGCCTACAGCGCCGGCAGCCAGCCCAAGGGCAAAGTCCATCCGGCGACCGTCCAGGTCCTTCAGGGGCTCGGCTACGACACCACCGGCTTCCGTTCGAAATCGTGGAGCGAATTCGCCAGGCCCGGCGCACCGGCGCTCGATTTCGTCTTTACCGTCTGCGACGACGCCGCGGGTGAGGCCTGCCCGGTCTGGCCGGGCCAGCCGATGACCGCGCATTGGGGCGTTCCCGATCCGGCAGCGGCGCGTGGCTCGGAGGCGGAAATCGCGCTCACCTTCAAGGACGCCTACCGCATGCTCAACCAGCGCATCGGCATCTTCGTCAACCTGCCGATCCGTAGCCTCGATAGGCTCTCGCTGCAGGCCAAGCTCAAAGAGATCGGCCGTGTAGCCGATGCGATCGCCAAAGAGCCGACCTGATGGTGTCGTCGCGCCGGCGCGCCGTCGCCGAAATGTTGGGCACCGCGTTCCTGCTAGCGACGGTCATCGGCTCCGGCATCATGGCGCAGCGGCTCGCCGGCGGCAACGAGGCGCTGGCGCTGTTGTGCAATACGCTACCGACTGGAGCGATCCTTGCGGTGCTGATCCTGATCTTCGGCCCGGTGTCGGGCGCGCATTTCAATCCGGCGGTGAGCCTCGCATTCGCGCTGCGCGGCGAATTGCCGTGGCCGGCGACGGCAGCCTATCTGGTGGCGCAGCTCTGCGGCGCCGTTGCCGGCGTCTGGGCGGCGCACCTGATGTTCGAATTGCCGGTCTGGCAGCTTTCAACGCACGTGCGTGCCGGGCCCGGCCAATGGTTTGCCGAAGCGGTCGCCACCTTCGGCCTGCTGCTGACGATCTTCGGTTGCGTTGCCCGCGCGCCAGGCGCGGCCGCCTACGCCGTGGGACTCTATATTACGGCAGCTTATTGGTTCACCGCCTCGACATCGTTTGCCAATCCGGCGGTCACGATCGCGCGCGCGCTGTCCGACACCTTCGCCGGCATCGCGCCGGGAGGCGTGATCGCATTTATCGCGGCGCAATTGACCGGCGCCGCGGCAGCAACCGCGCTCGCCGGCTGGCTTTGGGCGGAGCCTCCGGCGGCCCTGCTCTAGCCCCTTAAGTCTGACGTCTAGGCCGCGTCGCGGTCGCGACTCTCGGCGCCGCTTGTGATCGTGCGGTCGCCGAGCCGCAGCGCCGCGAGCAGGTTGTCGATCTCCAGTCGCGCGGTGGCGTGCGACAGCGTCGGGCGCGTGCCCAATGTGGTCTCGTCGAGATCGTCGAGCGCGGTCAGCCCGCGCGGGTAGAATTCGCGGAATATCACCCGTTCAGCCAGTCCGTCGACGACGCGAAAATTCAGCCGCTGCGCCAGATCCTGCAGGCCCTCGCCAACCAGGCGCTTGTTGCGCGAGCCGAGATTGGAGAGGCGGTTGCGCAACACGATCCAGTCGAAGACCACATTATCAAGAAGCTGGCGCTGGCTGCGCGCGTCCTCGACCATCTGCGAATAATGGCTGGTGCCGCTGACCGCCAAAGTCGCGGGGTCGACGGTAGCCAGCACATCGAGGTCGACAAAACTGTCATTGAGCGGGGTGATCAGACTATCCGCCATCGTGTGCGCGAGCCGTGTCAGATAACTGTCATGGCCGGGCGTATCGATGATGAGGTAATCGCGTACCTGCGCCTGGGCATGCACCGTGTCAGCCAGCGCCGTGCACGCCGCGGCGCGATCTTCGGCAGCCGGGAAATCCATTTTCCCCTCGACGCAATAATGCTCGGGGATTTCCAGATCGCGTCCCGTTTGTTGGGCCCAGGCGCGACGGTTCTCGACATAATTGGTGAAGGTCCGCTGTCGTGAATCAAGATCGATGGTGGCAACACTTTTGCCGGCCTTGATCAACGCGACAGCAACATGCATTGCGACCGTCGACTTGCCAGATCCACCTTTTTCATTGGCGACGACGATTATTTGAGCAGCGCGTTGGCGAGATTCCATTTCCGACATGAGTTCCCTCGAAAAAGTTGTTCCCTCTTGGTGTGTTAGTGGCAATGTGCTGCGAATCATTAGCGTTGATTCGTGGAATCCGCGCAAGCAAAACGCGCTGAAACTTCTCTCGGGCTCGGCAATCGGATTCGGAACTGAGTCTTGCGTGCAACACTCGTGACAGCGGCGCGCCGAGTGCGCGCCGCTGTCACGATTGTGACAAGACCGCTCGCGCGCCCCTCATGAACCGGCGTCGACTGCGCCGATATCTTTTGACATGGGTCTGCCGCTGCCGGCCGAGCGCGCAGCGCGCGCGGTCCCACATTCCGCGCGATGGCCGTTCACGCCCCTTAACGCTTAACCTTACCTGCTCACGATGTTGAACAGTTGAAGTCGCACCCGCTTTCGTCGCGCGTTACGAATGTACGGCCGTCGGTATGAGCCACAAACCCGAACGGCCGGCGGAGCCGCCGGATTTGTAACGAGTTCGGCGGCTTCGTCCGGTTTCTTTTCATCACCTAATTATTTTCGAGTGGCCCGATGAAAGGGCCGCGGCTACAAGCCGCAAACATTGATTGGAAATTCGCCGGCACCGGCGCGCCGCGGCGCTGGCGCTGCTATCTATGAATGCGCGTAGGCCCAATAAAGCTCGCGCGCCTTGCGGAAGAACGGGCCGGGCTGGATCGAGCGTTCGCCGATCCGGGTGACCGGGAGCACCTTCGACGCATTGCCGGTGGAAAAGATTTCGTCGGCGGATTCAAAATCGGAATAGCGCAGCACCTTCTCGATGACGGTGACGCCTGCATCGCGCAGCAACGCGATGACACGGCTGCGCGTGATACCGGCGAGGAAGGTGCGGTTCGGAATCGGCGTCAGCACGGCGCCGTCCTTGCCCATGAAGACGTTGGAGTTGGCGAGCTCGGCAACGTTGCCCGCTACGTCGCAGACGATGGCATTGTCGAAGCCCCGCGATTTCGCCTCGAACAGCGCACGAGCATTGTTGGGATAAAGACAGCCGGCCTTGGCGTCGACCGGCGCGGTCTCCCAGGTCGGACGACGGAACGGCGACAGCGTGATAGAAAATCCGTCAGGCTTGCGCATTGGCGAGTCGTAAAGTGTCAGCGCAAAGCGTGTCGAGTCCGGGTCTGGCGGCAGCGCTTGCGGGCCGGCGCGCTCCGCCCAATACATCGGGCGCACGTAGAGCGTTACATCCTTGTTGAATTTCTTCATGCCCTCGCGGGTCAGCGCCATCATTTCATCGGCCGAAACATCCGGCTTGAGGTACATGGTTTTGGCTGAGGCATTGACGCGGGCACAGTGCAGATCGAGGTCGGGCGTCACGCCCTCGAACACGCGGGCGCCGTCGAATACGGACGAGCCGAGCCAGATCGCGTGCGTGCGGGCGCCCCACAGCGGTACATTGCCCTCGTGCCAGGCGCCGTCGAAATAGGTCCAGGTGTCGGATAATGCCGGGCTCGCCGCCATTTGCGTCTCCATCTCGCCTTCGTCATCATAAGTCAGCGCCGACGCAAAATCCTATGCGATTTGCTGATGGGAGGTATCAATGGCCATTTACGTATTCGACGCCTATGGCACGTTGTTCAACGTGCACGCGGCGATTGGCCGCTTTCGTGGCCAGGCGGGCCCCGAGGCCGACCGCATGTCGGAGACGTGGCGGGCCAAGCAGCTCGAATATTCCTGGACACTGACGCTTGCCGGCCGCTACGCCGAATTCTGGACGCTCACCGAGCGCGCGCTCGACTACGCGCTATCGCGCTTTCCGTCCGTCGACAAGGCGCTACGGCCCAAACTGCTGGAGGCTTATTTCCAGCTCGACGCGTTTCCCGACGCCCGCGCCGCCTTGCGCGCACTCAAGGCCAAGGGTCACAAGACCGGCATTCTCTCCAACGGCTCGCCGAGCATGCTCAAAGGCGCCGTGGACGCGGCTAGCGTCGGAGCCGACCTCGACGCGGTCCTGTCGGTGGACACGCTGAAAATGTTCAAGCCGCGGCCCGAGGTCTATGGCCTCGTCACCGACCATTTCAAATGCAAACCGGCCGACGTCACCTTCGTCTCCTCGAACCGTTGGGATGTGATGGCTTCCGTCTCGGTGGGCTTCCACGGGCTGTGGATCAATCGCGGCAAGATGCCGGACGAGTATTTCGACTTCCCGCCGGAACGCGAGCTCAACGACCTCAACGAGTTGGCGGCGGCGCAATAAAGCCGTTTGGCGGGGCTGGCGCGCCGCGGCGGCCCCCCCTATATGGGCCGGACCACCTGAAGCGCACCCGCCCGGCATCAATGCCCCCGATCATTTCCATCAATAACCTGTCGAAGACCTACGCGACCGGCTATCGGGCGCTGAGCAACATCAATCTCAACATCGACGCCGGCGAGATCTTTGCCCTGCTCGGCCCCAACGGCGCCGGCAAAACCACGCTGATCGGCATCGTCTGCGGCATCGTGCGGCCAAGCGCGGGCAAGGTGACGGTGGGCGGCCACGATATCCTTTCTCAATACCGCGCCGCGCGTTCGATGATCGGGCTGGTGCCGCAGGAACTGCATACCGATGCCTTCGAGAGCGTATGGGCGACGGTGTCATTCAGCCGCGGCCTGTTCAACAAGCCGCGCAATCCCGCCTATATCGAAAAGGTGCTGCGGTCGCTCTCGCTTTGGGACAAGAAGGATGATCGCATCATGACGCTGTCCGGCGGCATGAAGCGGCGCGTGCTCATCGCCAAGGCGCTGGCGCACGAGCCGCAGGTATTATTCCTCGACGAACCGACCGCCGGCGTCGACGTCGAACTGCGCAAGGATATGTGGCAAGTGGTGCGCGAATTACGCGCCGCGGGCGTCACCATCATCCTCACCACGCATTACATCGAAGAGGCCGAGGACATGGCCGACCGCGTCGGCGTCATCAGCAAGGGCGAGATCATTCTGGTCGAGAACAAGGCCGAGCTGATGCGCAAGATGGGCAAGAAGCGGTTGACGCTGCAGATCCAGAGCAAGCTCGAGACGTTGCCGCCGGAACTCGCCAAATTCGATCTGGCGATCAGCGAGGATGGCGGCGCGCTGATCTACGACTACGACACGAAAGCCGAGCGCACTGGCGTCGCCACGTTACTTGGCGAACTGTCGCGCGCCGGCGTGCGAATCCGCGACCTGCAAACGACGCAAAGTTCGCTGGAAGATATTTTCGTCGGCCTGGTGAGTGATCGCAAATGAACCTGCGCGCGGTCTCTGCCATCTATCGCTTCGAAATGGCGCGCACCGGACGCACCATCTGGCAGAGCATCGTCTCACCGGTGATCTCGACCTCGCTCTATTTCATCGTGTTCGGCGCGGCTATCGGCTCGCGCATCAATCACATTGAAGGTGTGCCCTACGGCGCCTTCATCGTGCCCGGGCTGATCATGCTGATGCTGCTCACCCAAAGCACGCAGAACGCCTCCTTCGGCATCTATTTCCCGCGCTTCGTCGGCACCATTTACGAAATTCTTTCGGCGCCGGTATCGTCCTTCGAGATCGTGCTCGGTTATGTCGGCGCCGCCGCCACCAAGTCGATCATCCTCGGGCTGATCATTCTCGCTACGTCGTTCCTGTTCGTTCCGCTGCACATCCTGCACCCGTTCTGGATGCTGGCCTTCATGGTGCTGACCGCGCTCACCTTCAGCCTGCTCGGCTTCATCATCGGCATCTGGGCCGACGGCTTCGAGAAGTTGCAGATCATTCCGCTTCTGGTGATCACGCCATTGACCTTCCTCGGCGGCTCCTTCTACTCGACCAATGTGCTGCCGCCGTTCTGGCGGACGGTGACGCTGTTCAACCCGGTGGTATTTCTGGTCAGCGGCTTCCGCTGGAGTTTCTTCGAGATTTCCGACGTCAATGTCGCCGTCAGCATCGGCATGGCGCTGGGATTTCTTGCCGCCTGCCTTGTCGTCATTTGGTGGATTTTCAAGACCGGTTATCGGCTCAAGAACTGACCCGGCCGGCCGTGGCTGAAAATGGCGTCTGGTAGCGGTGTATTTTGCCGGGATCGGCGACTTCAGGGATTGTTAAAGCAAGTTCAATACCGTTCTGATTGAGCATTTGGCCGCGCGTTACGGTCTGTGCTCGCAGCCGATCATGGCTGGCCACAGAACGTGGTCCTGAAAATTATGGACGCAGAATTCGCATTTTTCCAGGAAGTCGAGTCCGCCATCACGCGGAGCTCGGGCGAGCGGCGCGCCGAGATGGCGAAACATCTCGCCGATCTCCTCGCAGCCAACGCCAACCGGTATTCAGACGATGAGATGACCTTGATCGACGACGTGTTCGCCCGGCTCGTCGTCACCATCGAGGAATCGTCACGGGCGTTGCTCGCAACGCAGCTCGCGCCGCTATCCAAAGCGCCTCCCAGAATCCTCAGCGCGCTGGCATGCGACGACGCTATCGTGGTCGCTTCGCCTGTCCTCACCGAGTGCGAGGGATTGCCGGATCGCACCTTGATCAAATGTGCCGAGACCAAGAGCCAGGATCATCTGCTGGCGATTTCGCGCCGCAAGGCCCTTGGCGAGACCGTCACCGACATTCTTGTCGAGCGCGGCGACCGGCGCGTCGTGCTGAGCACGGCGCAGAATGCCGGGGCCAAATTCTCGGACAAAGGCTTCGCCGTCCTCGTAACCCGCGCGAAAGCCGACGACCGGCTGGCGATATGCGTCGGATCCCGAGCCGACGTGCCGGAAAAGCTATTCGAGCAGTTGCTCGATTCCGCATCAAGCATGGTTCGCGCCAAGCTTGAGGCCGAGAGCCCGCATCTCAAGCATGAGATTGAGCGGTCGGTCACCAACGTCGCCGCCCGCATCGAGACCCATGCTGCTGTGCTGTCGCCCAAATACGCGGCTGCGCACGTGCTCGTTGAATCGCTGAACCAGGCCGGAAAGTTGAATGCGGAAAAGCTGGAGGCCTTCGCAACCGCCAACCGCTACGAGGACACCGTTGCCGCCCTGGCCCTGATGTCCGGCGTGCCGATCGATGTTGTCGAACACAAATTGAACGACTCGTTTGTCGAATTCATGCTGATCCTGGCCAAGGCGATCGGACTATCCTGGATCACGACCAGGGTCGTTCTCCTGATGATCGGGGTGAGACATCAGCGTTGCGCGGCCGACGATGTGGATGCAGGCCTCGCCACGTTTCAGCAACTGAATCGGGAGACCGCTCGCCGCGTCCTTAATGTCTACAGGATTGAAGGCGCGGCTTGACCCTTAGCCTTGCGCCAGCGCATCGAGGATGCGCGCCCAGGAGCGGATGCCCTTGTGGTAGCAGGTCAAGTCGAACTTCTCGTTCGGCGAATGCACGCGGTCGTCGTCGAGCGCGAAGCCGACCAGCAGTGAATCCATACCCAGCACGCTCTTGAAATCCGCCACGATGGGGATCGAACCGCCGGCGCCGACGGCAACGGCCTTGTGGCCCCACTCCTGGCCGAGCACCTCGCGGGCCTTGTTGAGCGCCGGATTGTCGAACGAGAGCTGCAGCGGCGGGGCGAGACCAAAATTGCCGAACTCGACCTTGCAATCGGCCGGCATACGCGCGCGCACGAAGGCGCGGAAATTGTCGCGAATTTTCTCGGGGTCCTGCTTGCCGACGAGGCGGAAGGAGACCTTGGCGCTCGCCTGCCCCGGGATGACCGTCTTGGCGCCTTCCCCGGTGTAGCCGCCGACGATGCCGTTGATCTCGGCGGTCGGCCGCGTGGTGATCTGCTCGATCAGCATGTGGTCCTTCTCGCCGGCCGGTGTTTTTAACCCGATCGGCCCCAGGAACGTCTCCGCCGTCAGCCCGAGCCCCCTGAGGTCGGCTCTTATGTCGGGCGGAAGCTCCTTCACGCCGTCGTAGAAGCCGGGAATGGTGACACGGCCGTTGTCGTCCCACATGGCGCCAAGGATTTTCGCCAGCAGCCGGATCGGGTTTTGCGCAGCGCCACCAAACACGCCGGAGTGCAGGTCGCGGTCGGCGCAGGTGACCTTGACGTCTTCATAGACCAGGCCACGCAGCGAGGTGGTAACGGCGGGCGTCTTGGCGTCCCACATGGCGGTATCGCAGACCAATGCCAGGTCGAGCTTGAACTCGGCGGCGTTGTCGCGGACGAAGGCGAAGAGGTTCTTCGAGCCGCACTCCTCCTCGCCCTCGATCATGGTGGTGATCGGCAATGGCAGCTTGCCGGTGACCGCCTTGAAGGCGCGGCAGGCCTCGATGAAGGTCATGGCCTGGCCTTTGTCGTCGCAGGCGCCGCGGGCAACAATGATCTTGCGGCCGCCGGGCAGCGTTTCGATGCGCGGCTCGAATGGCGGTGTCTTCCACTGGTCGAGCGGATCGACCGGCTGCACGTCGTAATGACCGTAGAACAGCACGCGCGGGCCGGAAACGCCGTTGGATTTGCCGATCACGACCGGATGGCCCTCGGTCGGCCGCACGGCGGTCTCGAAGCCGATGGTTTTGAGGTCCGCGGCCACGTGTTCGGCGGCGGCGCGGCATTGCTCCTTATAGGCGGGATCAGTGGAGACGGAAGCGATGCGCAAAAGCGCGAACAGCCGCTCAACGCTCTGGTCAATATCCTTGTCGATGCGGGCCAAGACCGCGTCGAGATTGCTCATGGATTGTCTCCTGAAAGTCGGAGGCCCACGCTAGCAACGCGAATGTGGCGTGAAAACCGTTTAATGCCTCGTCGGTCCGCGAAATTCACCTAATTCGAGGGGCATTTGCCCGCCGATGCTGAAGGGAAGCGTCGGCGGCGGGCGCAACCGGGCGCGGCGACCCTGCAAAGCGGCCCCAATACGGCGATAGAGCATTCGCGGCTCGATTTTCACCGGCACCGCGGCCCGATAGCCGGCAAGGCGGGCAATCCGGCGCGAATAAGGGGTCAAGGCATCGATCAACATCAATGACGGGGTGCCGCTGTCCCGGCCCGGGGCGATAGGCGTCACCGGCTGGGCCGCATCGAGTACCGCGCCGGCATAGGCGACAAGGCAGAGCGAGGCATCGCCCTGGGCGCAGAGGCGACGCGCCTCTTCGATATCGTCTACGGTGCTGACCTGCCCGACCCGCATGCGGCGCAGTTGCGCCGCCAAGGCCTCACCGCGCTCGCCTCCCGCCACCACGACAATGTGCGCACGTTCAATCGACTTCATGACGCAACCCTCCTCAAACCACTCCAATGGGCGCCACAAGACCGCGCGGACAGTGCAAGGTGAACCGGGTGCTTCGCAACCGCATAAACAAATTATCCTTTTTGTTCAGGAATTCGAAAGCATAGTCCGTCGTAAACACGCGTTGGTGAGAAAGAATACTGATCGTATTTCTACGCATACCGCTAATGGTATTCCGTCCCAGACCCGATGAATATCAGGCAGCACCGGCAAAATTTTACAATGTGACAGCCGGTCGTGCGGTCGGCTACCGCGATTGCGTTACCCGAGTAAAATTTTCCACGACCGATTTTGCAAATCGCCACCAGCAAAACATGCACGCGCAATTTTCCTTGACAGCCGACGACAACAGTGCACGCAGACACATCGGCTCGCGGGCAGAATTCTTTGTTACACGCTTGTCATCGAGCATTCGTCCGTTCAATATGACGGCAACTCACCACAGCGTGGGGCTGCGAGGGGAACATGGATGAACTGGTCGCGCGTCTTGTCGCCAAGCTTGGCGTTGACCAGGCCACCGCCGAGAAGGCTGTCGGCATCATCCTCGACTTCCTGCAGAAGGAAGGTCCGGCAGAACAGGTCCAGGCCCTCATCGGCCGGTTGCCGGGCGCGGAAGCGCTTATCAAGGCTCAACAAAACGACGGCGGTGGGGGTTTTGGCATGGGCGGCATCATGGGCGCCGGCACCAAGATGATGGCGGCTGGGCTGAGCATGGGCCAGGTGCAGGCCGTCACTAAGGAAACCATCGCCTTTGCCCGCGAAAAGGCCGGAGAGGACGCGATCGGCGAGATCGTCGGTGCTATCCCCGGGTTGAGTCAGTTCGTCTAACCGAAAAATCAAAGGCGCAACGCAAGCGTCGCACGCTCGGAGCCACTTAATGTCGTACCCGCTCACCGATATTGAAGGAATCGACGCCGATGTCGTCGCGATCCTCAAAACGGTGAGAATTCGCTCGACCGAAAGCCTCTTAGAAGCCGCGAGTACGGTGAAAGCTCGCAAGGTCCTCGCCATAAAGACCGGCTTCGACGAGAAGCAACTCCTGTGCTGGGCCAATGTCGCCGACCGCATGCGCATCAGGGGCATCAGCAAGGAATATTCCGGGCTGCTGCAGGCCGCCGGCGTCGATACCGTGAAGGAACTCAAGTACCGCAACCCGGCCAATCTCGCCAAGGCGATGAAGGAGGCCAACCGCAGGCACAAGATGGTGCGCCTGCTGCCCTCGGCGAAAGTCATCCAACGCTGGATCGGCTACGCCAAGACCCTGCCGCTCAAGATCACCTACTGAGCGGCTTTGCCCTGCTTGACAGCCCCGGCCGCAGCCCGCAAACCGGCGCCGCATGGCCCTGACGTTCATGAAACCCGCTGAATCCGCGGCAAAAGGCGGCCCGGACGCGCTCGCCGCTTTGCTGGCGCAAAGGCGGGCGCTGGTCATGGGCATCCTCAACGTCACCCCGGATTCATTCTCCGACGGCGGCCAGTTCTACGACGCCGATGCGGCCATCGGCCGCGCCGCGGCAATGGCGAGCGACGGCGCCGATCTCATCGACATCGGCGCGGAATCGACGCGGCCTTACGGCTCACCCGAGCCGGTCCCGGCGGACGAGGAGCTGGCGCGGCTTAAGAAGGTGCTGCCCGCGGCGGTCAAGTTCGGCGTGCCGGTTTCGATCGACAGCAACAAGGCGAAGGTTGCGGCCTGGGCGCTGGATCAGGGCGCTTCGATCGTCAACGACGTGTGGGGCCTGCAACGCGACCCCGGCATGGCCAGGCTGGTCGCCGCGCGCGGCGTGCCGGTGATCGTCATGCACAATCGCGACGCGGCCGAACCCGGCATCGACATCATCGCCGACGTCGCCGCCTTCTTCGCACGCTCGCTCGAGATCGCGGCGCAGGCCGGCATCGCGCGGGACAAAATCGTGCTCGACCCAGGCATCGGCTTCGGCAAGACGGCGGAGCAGAGCATCACCTGCATCGCAAAGCTTGGCGAACTCGCCCGCTTCGGGCTGCCGCTGCTGGTCGGCGCCTCGCGCAAGCGCTTCATCAATTCGGTGGCCAAGGCCGCGCCGGACGAACGCATCGGCGGCTCTATCGCCAGCCACCTCGAAGCGGTGAAAAACGGCGCGGTGATCGTGCGCGCGCATGACGTGGCCGAAACCGTGCAGGCGCTGCGCGTCGCGGCGGCAATCGAGGCGGCGCGATGAGCGACACGATTTTCATCAAGGGGCTGTCGCTGCACGCCTATCACGGCGTCCTGCCCTATGAGGGCAAGGTCGGGCAGACCTTCACCATCGACCTTCGGCTGACGATCGACCTTTCCGTCGCGGCGCGCTCCGACAAGGTTGCCGACACCGTGTCCTACGACAAGGTGGTGGCGTGCGCGAGCGAGGCGTTCTCGGCGCGGCGCTTCCGCCTGATCGAAGCGGCGGCGGGAAGCGTCGCCGAGGCGGTGCTGGCCAAATTTGCGCGCGTGCGCGAGATCGAGGTCACGATCCACAAGCCGCATGCGCCGATTGCCGCAACCTTCAGCGACGTCGCCGTCACCTTGGTGCGCACGCGGAGCGGCGCGAGGCCATGACCAGGGCGCTGATTGCGCTCGGCGGCAATGTCGGAGACAGCCGCGCCATTCTCGACCGCGCCGTCAAGCTGTTTTGCGACGGCATCACGGTGCGCCTCCTTGCCCGTTCCTCCGACTATCGCACGCCCCCCTGGGGCTTCAGGCATCAGCCGCCCTTCATCAACCTGTGCATCGCGGTCGACACCGCGCTCGCCCCCCGCGACCTCCTGGCGCGGGCGCAAGGCGTCGAATTGCAGCTCGGCCGCGACCGCGCGCACGAGAAGCGCTGGGGCCCGCGCACCGCCGATATCGACATCATCGCCTATGACGATCTCACCGTGGACGAACTCGGCCTGACGCTGCCGCACCCGCGCCTGTTCGAGCGCGCTTTCGTGCTGCTGCCGCTTGCCGAGATCGCGCCGGATGAGGTCATCGCCGGGCGCAAGATAAGCGAGGCGCTGGCCGGGCTCGATGCCTCCGGCATCGAGCGGCTGCCGGCGCTTTAGCGAATATGCGCATGACGGGCACGCGAATTGCTTGATCGCAATGGCGAGCCCGCCGCGTTTATGGCAGTTTCCGCCGATGGATGAACAACTTGTTCTTGCCGCCGAATTCCCCTCAACCAGCGAGGCGGACTGGCGCAAACTGGTGGAAGCGGCGCTCAAGGGCGCCTCGTTCGAGAAGCGTCTGGTCAGCCAGACCTATGACGGCCTGCGCGTCGAACCGCTTTATCCGCGCGCCAGGGACGCCAAGCCGGTTGCCGGCCGCGCGCCGGGCGCGGCCTGGACGATCATGCAGCGGGCCGACCACCCCGATCCAAAAGCTGCCAACGCGCAGGCGCTGCTCGACCTGCAGAACGGCGCCGGCGGCCTAACGCTGGTCTTTGCCGGATCGCTCAACGCCAATGGCTACGGACTCCAGGCCGCGCCGGAGACGATTGCCGCCGTGCTCGACGGCGTCGAACTCGATGCCGGGATCACCATCGATTTTAACCTGAGCCCTTCGACACGGGTTGCCGTGGACCATGTCGTTGCGCTGGTGAAGGCGCGCAAGCTCGATCCCGCCGCCGTCGATCTGCGCGGCAGCCTCAATCCGATCGGCGGCTTTGCCGCCGCGGGCTCGAGCCCGAAGCCATGGTCCGAATTGTCGAGAATTCTTGCCGCCGCGGTGCGCGGGTTCGCCGACCAGGGCTTCCGCGGACCCTTCGTCGTCGCCGATGGCCGCATCATCCACAATGCCGGCGGCTCGGAAGCGCAGGAATTGGCTTTCGCCCTCGCTGCTGCGGTCGACTGTCTGCGCGCACTTGCCGGCAACGGCGTTGCGCTCGATGCCGCGCGCTCCATGATTTATTTTCGCCTCGCCGCCGACGCCGACGAGTTTCTCACCATCGCCAAGTTCCGCGCCATCCGCAAATTATGGGCGCGGGTGGAAGCGGCCTGCGGCGTGACGCCGAAGCCGACCACCGTCGCCGCCGAAACGGCGTGGCGTATGCTCACCAAACGCGACCCCGACGTGAACATGCTGCGCACGACCATCGCGGTCGCCGCCGCGGGGCTCGGTGGCGCCGACAATATCGTGGCGCTGCCGCACACCGCCGCGATCGGACTGCCCGACGCCTTCGCGCGCCGCGTTGCCCGCAACACCCAGCTTATTCTGCTTGAGGAATCCAATCTGGCGCGGGTCGCCGATCCCGCCGCCGGCTCCGGCGCCATCGAGGATCTGACCGAGAAATTGTGTCATGCGGCGTGGGCGCTCTTTCAGAAATGGGACGCGGCCGGCGGCGCCTGGGCATCGCTCGAACAAGGCCTGATCCAGCGCAAGGTCGCCACTGTGCGCGCCGCGCGGGAGCAGGCGATTGCCCGGCGCAAGGACGCGCTCACCGGCGCAACCGACTATCCGAATTTGCACGAAGCACCGGCCAAGGTGCTCGACGTCGTGCCTGTGAGCTTGCCGAAGCCGGGCGCGACGACCGTTGAGCCGCTACCGAGCATCCGGCTGGCCGAGCCTTTCGAACGCTTGCGCGACGCCTCCGACGCCTATCTGAAGAAAACCGGAGCGCGGCCCAAGGTGTTTCTCGCCAACCTCGGCAAGCTCTCCGATTTCACGGCGCGTGCAACTTTCGCCAAGAATTTCTACGAGGCCGGCGGCATCGAGGCGTTGAACAATGATGGCTTCAAGGACTTTGCCGCTATGCTCGCCGCATTCAAGGCGAGTGGCGCGAGGCTCGCCTGCCTGTGCTCATCCGACAAGGTCTATGGGGCCGAGGCGACCGAGGCGGCCAAGAAACTCGCCGCCGCCGGCGCCATCGTCCATCTTGCCGGCCGCCCCGGCGACCACGAGGCGAACTGGCGCGCCGCCGGCGTGAAAAGTTTCATATTTGCCGGCTGTGACGCGCTTTCGACCTTGCGAGCCGCCCATGATAGTCTGGGGGTGAAATGACCCGGATTCCGAATTTCGCCGACATCGCGTTCAGCGAGGCGCCGCAGGCGGCCGGCAAGCGCACCGCCGCACCGTGGATGACGCCGGAAGGCATTGCGGTGAAGCCCTCCTACGGTGAGGCCGATCTTGCGGGCCTCGATTTCCTCGACACTTATCCGGGCAAGGCGCCGTTCCTGCGTGGGCCCTACCCGGCGATGTATGCGGCGCAGCCCTGGACCATCCGGCAATATGCCGGGTTCTCGACGGCGGAAGACTCCAACGCCTTTTACCGGCGCAATCTTGCCGCCGGGCAGAAGGGCCTTTCGATCGCCTTCGATCTGGCGACGCACCGCGGCTACGACTCCGACCACCCCCGTGTCGCCGGCGATGTCGGCATGGCGGGGGTCGCCATCGACTCCATCTACGACATGCGCACGCTGTTCTCCGGTATCCCGCTCGACCAGATGAGCGTGTCGATGACCATGAACGGCGCCGTGCTGCCAGTGCTCGCGCTCTATGTCGTCGCCGCCGAGGAGCAGGGCGTGCCGCACGCCAAACTATCGGGCACCATCCAGAACGACATCCTCAAAGAATTCATGGTGCGCAACACCTACATTTATCCGCCCTCGCCGTCCCTGCGCATCATCTCCGACATCTTCGCCTACACCTCTGCCGAGATGCCGAAGTTCAACTCGATTTCGGTGTCCGGCTATCATATGCAGGAAGCCGGGGCGACGCAGGACCTCGAGCTTGCCTACACGCTGGCCGACGGCGTCGAATACGTGCGCGCCGGCATCAAGGCGGGGCTGACCATCGACCAGTTCGCCCCGCGCGTCTCCTTCTTCTGGGCGATCGGCATGAACTACTTCATGGAGATCGCCAAGCTGCGCGCCGCGCGCATGATCTGGGCAAAGCTGATGAAGCCGTTTGCGCCGCAGGACCCCCGCTCACTGTCGCTGCGCACGCATTGCCAGACCTCGGGCTGGTCGCTCGCCGCACAGGACGTGTTCAACAACGTCTCGCGCACCATGATCGAGGCGATGGCGGCAACCCAAGGACAGACGCAGTCGCTGCACACCAACGCGCTCGACGAGGCGCTGGCGCTGCCGACCGATTTCTCCGCCCGCATCGCCCGCAATACCCAGATCGTGCTGCAGCAGGAGGCTGGCGCCACCCGCATCGTCGATCCGTGGGGCGGCTCATATTTCGTCGAGCGGCTGACCTACGAACTGGCGCGCAAGGCCTGGGGCCATATCGAGGAAGTCGAGGGTCTCGGCGGCATGGCCAAGGCCATTGAAGCCGGCATCCCCAAGCTGCGCATCGAGGAGGCCGCCGCGAAGACGCAAGCGCGCATCGATGCCGGCGTGCAGTCGGTGATTGGCGTCAACAAATATGCGCCGACCGACGAGGCGCCGATCGACGTACTCAAGGTCGACAATTCCGCCGTCATGCACATGCAGCTGGACAAATTGAAGCGGCTCAAGGCCGAGCGCGACCCCGAGGCGCTGCGTGAGGCGCTCGACGCCTTGACCCGCGCCGCCGATCGCGGCAATGGCAACCTGCTGGAGCTTGCGATCGAAGCAGCGCGCGCCAAAGCGACCGTCGGCGAAATCTCGGCGGCGCTGGAAAAAGTTTACGGCCGGCATCGCGCCGAAATCCGCGCGATCACCGGGGTCTACAAGCGGGAGGTCGGCATGACCGGCGCGGTCGAACGGGTGCGCAACGCGGTCGAGGCATTCGAAGCGGCGGAAGGCCGCCGCCCTCGCCTCCTCGTCGCCAAGATCGGCCAGGACGGCCACGACCGCGGGCAGAAGGTGATTGCCTCGGCCTTCGCCGATCTCGGCTTCGACGTCGATATCGGCCCGTTGTTTGCAACGCCGGAGGAAGCCGCGCGCCAGGCGGTGGAAAACGACGTCCACGTTCTCGGCGTCTCGTCGTTGGCCGCCGCGCACCTGACGCTGGTGCCGCAACTGAAAAAGGCGCTGGCCGTGCAGGGGCGTTCCGACATCATGATCGTGGTTGGCGGCGTGGTGCCGCCGCAGGATTACGACGCGCTAATGAAGGCCGGGGCCGAAGCGATCTTCCCGCCCGGCACGGTGATCGCGGATGCCGCCGAAAAACTGCTGAAGTCGCTGACCAAGCGCCTCGGCCACGACAAGGCGGCGGCGGAGTGACGCGCGCCCAGCCGGTCGCCTGACAATGTCGCCGCGCATCGACAAAGCAACGGCCGAACTTGCCGCCGGCATCCGCGCCGGCGAGCGGGCAACGCTTGCCCGCGCCATCACATTGATCGAGAGCAAGCGCGCCGACCACCGCAAGTCCGCGCATCTGCTGGTGCAGGAACTGTTGCCGGCGACCGGCAAGGCGGTGCGGCTCGGCATCACCGGCGCGCCCGGCGCCGGCAAATCGACCACCATCGACGCGCTCGGCACGTATCTCACGGGCCAGGGCCGCAAGGTCGCGGTGCTCGCGGTCGATCCGTCCTCGACGCGTACCGGCGGTTCGATCCTCGGCGACAAGACGCGCATGGCGCGGCTCGCCATCGACCCGCGCGCCTTCGTGCGGCCCTCGCCGACGTCGGGCACGCTCGGCGGCGTTGCCGCCAAGACGCGCGAAACCATGCTGGTGTGCGAGGCCGCCGGTTACGACGTCGTGCTGGTGGAGACCGTCGGCGTCGGCCAGTCGGAAACGGCGGTCGCCGACATGACCGATTTTTTCCTGGTGCTGATGGTGGCCGGCGCCGGCGACGAATTGCAGGGCCTGAAGAAAGGCATCGTCGAACTTGCCGACATGATCGCGGTCAATAAGGCCGACGGCGACAACATCGCCCGCGCGAATCTGGCCGCCGCCGACTATCGCGCCGCGCTCAACATTCTCAGCCCCCGTTCGCCGAGCTGGGCCCCGCCGGTCGTCACCTATTCGGCGCTCACCGGCGGCGGCATCGCTGAACTGTGGAGCAAGGTCATCGAGCACCGGGAGACGATGACGGCCTCGGGCGAATTGCCGGCGCAGCGGCGCGAGCAGCAGGTGAAATGGATGTGGACCATGCTCGAGGAGCGCCTCACCGCGCGGCTGCGCGGCGACGCCGGCGTGCGCGCCAAGCTCCGCCAGGCCGAAGCAGCCGTTGCCGACGGCAAACTGGCACCGACTCTTGCGGTCGAGCAGATCGCGCAGTTGCTCGGCGTCTGAATGACCACGATCCTGGTCACCGGCTTCGGGCCGTTTCCCGGCGCGCCGGTCAATCCGACCGAGGCGCTGATGAAGACGCTGGCGCGGGCGCGCATCCCCGGCGCGACAATCGTGACGCATGTGTTCGCCAGCAGCTACGCCGCGGTCGACCGCGAATTGCCGGCGCTGCTGCGCCGTCATAAGCCCGAGGCGCTTTTGATGTTCGGGCTGGCCGCGGCAACACCGCATTTGCGCATCGAGACCTGGGCGCAAAACTCGCTGGCGCAGCTTCCCGATGCCGCCGGCGCGGTGCCGCGCTTGCGCGCGATCGCACCGGGCCGCGCATCGGGCCTGCGGCTGCCGACGCTCGCCCGCGCGCTGCTTGCCGCAGCCCGCCGCGTCCGCGTGCCGGCGGCGATCTCCGGTGATGCCGGGGACTACCTTTGCAATTATCTGTGCTGGCGGGCGGCGCTTGCCGCGCGGCGGCGGGACGGGCCGCGGCTTGCCGCCTTCGTTCACGTGCGGGAACGGCAGAACGCAGCGGACCTCGTCCGCGCGGCACGGGCCTTTTTGCCTGTCGTTACCGCTGCAATCGCCTGACTGCCCATTTTTCATGCGCGGATTGCCGGCGCGGCCATGTTAAGGCCGAAATCGTTCCTAGATGTGGAATAATGTCCCTCCGGAAACCACGCACTACCATCATGCTGATCATCGTCCTCATTTTTCTCGTACCCCTCGCCGCCCGCGCCGCGCTCTATGCGTTGAGCAACGCCCCGCGCAGCTATCGTGACGCCGACTGGTCGAGCACCGGCATGCTGCCGCTCGCCTCCGCCTCCAAGCCGGCAAGGGTTATCGTGTTCACCGGCACCACCGGCGCCTGGAAAGGAATTTTCTCGGTGCATAGCTGGGTGGTGTTCAAGCGCGCGAACGACACAGACTGGACGCGCTATGACGTTGTCGGCTGGGGCAATCCCCTGCGCACCAATAACTGGCCGCCGGACGGGCGCTGGTACGGCAACACGCCGGTCATCATCGCGGATGTGTCAGGCGCCGAAGCCGAAAAAATCATCCCAAGAATCGAGACGGTGGCCAAGAGCTACGCCTACGCGGGCGCCGGCGACTACCGCATGTGGCCGGGGCCGAACAGCAATTCATTCACCGCCGCGGTGCTGCGCGCGGTGCCGGAGCTCGGCGTGACGCTGCCCCCGAACGCGGTCGGCCGCGATTTTCGCGACGGCTTCTATGCCGGACGCACCGACAGCGGCACCGGCTTTGAACTCAATCTCAACGGCTATGCCGGCATCAAGCTCGGCTGGGTCGAGGGCATCGAGGTCAACCTGCTCGGGTTGGTCGCCGGGCTCGACCTGCAGCACCCGGCGCTGAAGCTGCCGGGCTTCGGGCGCGTCGGATTTCCGGCGCCGGTTTCAACCGCCGAGGCCCGCTAGACGACCAATATTTCTCACGCCTTGTGGTCCCGAGTAGGCGCGCCTATAATGGTTTTGCATTCGGGCTTTCGACAACCGCCCGGTCAGCTGCCACACAGCCAAGCGTTGTCTCGCTCCTTGACGGAGATGAGACATGTCTTGCGGCAGCATAACCTGCACCTCAATCGATTTTCCGCGCACCGCTGAAGAGGCAAAGCCCTCTTGGCTTTCCGGCATTTTAGGTCTTCTTGGTGCTCTGCTCGACCGCGAGCGGTGGCAGCAGCTCTTGTTTGAACTCGAAAAGAGGCGGCAACGAGGACTGTTGAAAGATTTGGATGATCGGATGCTTGCCGATATCGGAATCACGCGCAGCCAGGCCAGCCGAGAGGCTCGAAAGCCGTTCTGGAAGTGAACCTGTATTCGATGCAGCCCATCAGGCGTAGCTCAATGCAAGACAGCGTGGTCAAAGAACGAAGGTTCGATATCCTGCTACTGTTGACCGCGCGCGGGCTTCGCGGCTTCGGCGACGGCTTCGCGATCATCATCCTACCCGTCTATTTGTCGGCGATCGGCTTCACCACGGCGCAAATCGGATTCGTTGCGGCCGCGTCGCTGCTTGGAACGGCGGTATTGACGCTTGTGGTCGGCATTGTCGCGCCGCACTACGAGTTGCGCAATCTTTTGCTGACCGGCGCCGGTTTGATTGTTCTGACCGGGCTGGCCTTTCCCAATGCCAATCATATCGCCTTGATATTCGTCGTCGCGTTTGTCGGCACTTTGAACCCCTCCGCCGGCGATCTTGGCATGCTGGTGCCGCTCGAACATGCCACTTTGACAAAGGAGACTGCGAACCAGGATCGCACGCGAATATTCGCGCGCTACAGTCTGGTTGGCGCGTTGGCCACCGCGGCCGGTTCTCTGGCGGCGGCGGCGCCCGATTTCATTGTCCCTTACGGACTTACTGAAATCGCCGCGCTCAAAGCAATGTTTTATCTCTATGCGTTGATCGGGTTGATGGCGGCGCTGCTCTACCGCCGCTTGCCGCGAGATCATGCTCATGCCGCGGGCGCCCCGAGCGTTTCTTTGGGAGAATCCCGAGGCATTGTTTACAAGCTGGCCGCGCTGTTTAGCCTCGACGCCTTTGCCGGCGGCTTCGTCGTTCAGTCGCTTCTCGCGGTCTGGCTGTTCGAGCGATTTGACCTGTCGCTGGCGACCGCGAGCCTGTTCTTCTTCTGGTCGAGCTTTCTCAGCGCGTTCTCATTTCCGGTCGCGGCGTGGATCGCCACCCGCATCGGGCTCATCAACACGATGGTCTATACGCATATTCCTTCCAGTTTTTGTCTCATCCTAGCGGCAATTTCACCGAACCTGACGCTGACGATGGGGCTGCTTCTCATCCGCTCCGCGCTGTCGCAGATGGATGTTCCGACGCGATCATCTTACGTGATGGCGGTGGTGACGCCACCTGAACGTCCGGCGGCTGCCAGCGTTACAGCGGTTCCGCGCAGCCTCGCGTCGGCGATCAGCCCCGCCTTCGCAGGCTTTATGCTGGCGGGACCATTTTCAGGGTTGCCGCTGGTGATCTGCGGGGTTCTCAAGATCGCCTACGACCTGGCTTTGCTTTACTCATTTCGACATCTGAAACCGCCGGAGGAAAAACGCTAAATCCCGCGCCGACAAGACCGCAACGATCCAGTCGCGCGAACCCTGCGCGATAAAATTTGCGTAAAAAAGCATTTCGCAGGCTCAGGAATCATAACGGGCTGACGTATGAAAATATCCGGGGGCACTTCGGTTATTTGGAACGGCCGATGCTGCCAAATTTCGTCGCGCATCGTGTCCGCTATCTGCAGACTTGCGCGAGAGTGCGATTGACCAACGCTCGCGATCGCCTGATGGCATCGCCAGCGGTTTCATTTTACGACAGCGTCAGTACGGGCTTCGACGCGGAAGCTCACATCGATGTCTTGCCCGCCTATAGCCTCATTTATGTTTCGCAGCCCAAGTGCGCATCGACGACCATCAAGTCGTTTTTGGCCCAGCTCAATGCGCAGACGGTGCAGGAGCCGGTGCGACTGCATAACCGCCGTGTCTCCGGCATCCAATCGCCCGCTCAGGCCGGCATTTCCACTTTTTACCGGATCGCGAAGAACCCGGCGTCGCTCCGGTTTTCCTTTGTGCGCAACCCATTTGCGCGGCTGGTTTCCGCCTGGGCGGATAAATTCAGCGGCAAGCGGCTCGATTCCGGCGATCCCTTCGTCGAGCAATACTTGAGTTACAGGCGCGCGGCCGGCGGCGAGCCGAAGGCCGCTTCCGAAGACGGCGTTTCTTTTGCGGAGTTCGCGCGCTTTGCCAGCGCGACGGCAACCCAGAGGCTCAATTCGCACTGGAATTTGCAACACGATCTCATGGATTTTCCGGGCCTTGAATTGAATCTGATCGGCCGCGTGGAAAATTTCGTCGCCGACTTTGCCCGCATCGTGGAACGACTAGGCCCCTACGCGCGCCAATGCGCCCATGTGGCGACGACGCACCATAATCGATCGCGGCACTCGCCCTGGCGGCAGTACTACACGCCTGAAATTGTCGAACTTGTTGCCAAAGCCTACGCGCGCGACTTCGACCAATTTGGCTATTCGCACCAGCCTTTGACCTGTTCAGGCGCTCGCCGCCGGCGCCCATAGCTTGGGACCGACGCGCTGATATTGCGGGGGCCGCGCAACGTCGGCGCCGAGCGCCTTGGCGGCGTGCCAGCCCCAGTGCGGATCGTCGAGGAAGGCGCGCGCCATCGACACCATGTCGGCCTCGCCCTTCGCCACGATTGCCTCGGCCTGATCGGGCTTGATGATCATGCCCACGGTGCGCGTGGAAATGCCGGCCTCTTTCTTCACCCGCGCGGCAATCGCCACGTTGTAGCCCGGCTCGGTCGGGGTGCGGATGTCGGCGAGCGCGCCACCGGAAGAGACGCAGATGAAATCGAGCCCCTCGGCCTTGAGCGCCTTGGCAATCGCCACCGCGTCGTCCGGCGTCAGCCCGCCGTCGCGCCAATCGCTGCCGGTGATGCGGGCGCCGAGCGGAATGTGCTTTGGCACCGCGGCACGCACGGCGCGGGTCACCGCGAGCGGAAAGCGCATGCGGTTTTCGAAGCTGCCGCCGTATTGGTCGGTTCGCTTGTTGGAGAGCGGCGACATGAAGCCGTGCAGCAGATAGCCGTGCGCCATGTGCAGCTCGATCTCGTCGAAGCCGATGCGCAGCGCGCGTCTGGCCGAGGCAACGAAAGCCTCGCGCACGCGCTCGAGGTCGGCCTCGGTCGCCTCGCGCGGTACATGCCAGCCCTCGCCCCACGGCAGCGGCGAAGCGGCAAAGGTCGGCCACGGATCCTGCCCGGCCTGCAGCGCCTTGGCGCCTTCCCAGGGCCGTTGCGAAGATGCCTTGCGGCCGGCGTGCGCGATCTGGATGCCGAATTTGGCGGTGCCGGCGCGCCGGCATTGCGCGATGACGCGGGAGAGCGCCAGTTCGTTGTCGTCGGAATAGAGCCCCATGCAGCCGTGGGTGATGCGGGCCTGGCGTTCGACGTGGGTGGCTTCGACGACGACCAGCGCCGCGCCGGAATTGGCCAGCATGCCGAGATGCATCAGGTGCCAGTCATTGGCGCAGCCATCGTCGGCGGAATATTGGCACATCGGCGCGACGACGATGCGGTTGGCAAGCTCAAGACCGGCCAACCGGATTGGCGAAAGCAAAACACTGGTCATGGGGGAACTGCTCTTTGGCGGGTTAACGCTGCTGGATCGACTTTAGATAGGCAATGATGGCACCGACGTCATCGGCTTCAAATGCGAATTCCGGCATATCAGGGTGGCCGGACATGATGCCCTCGCCCAACGCCTCTTCGAGAGATTCGATGGGGTAGCGCGTGCCCAGTGTGCGGAAAGCCGGCGCGTCCTTGCGCGGCGAGTCGCCCGAGCGGCCGACCGCATGGCAGGACCCGCAATTTTTAGTGACCAGCGCGGCGCCGAGCTTGAGATCGTCGGCTCCGGCATGGCGTGACATCGAAGCAAGCATGGCGGCCGCAACGGCCGCGCCCAAGATGATCGGCCGGCGTTTCATGCCGCGGGGCGAAGGTCGTCTTTGTCGTCGCGGCGCTTGCGCACAAGCTCGCCCCACAGATGCACCGCCTTCATCACATCGCGCATGCGCAAGGCCATGGTCTCTTCGCTGTAATAATGCCGCCAGCGGCCGCTGCGATAAAGCTCGTTGTAATAGTCGAGCCGGCGCAAGGCGAGGTTGAGCCATTGGCGTGCGACAGACTCGGAGCGCGGCGGCGCTGGCGGCATAAATGGCCCTTGGCAAGGACGCCGGGCCGCCAGCCGTTTGGCTCAAGAAAAGGCGGCTCGCCCGGCAATTCGCACAACGACGCCACCACACCTGTGGATAAGTCCGCCTCCTGTAGCTGATTCGCTATTGTTCTGAATAGCCTAACGGTGCCCCTCAGCCCTTGAATTTTTTCGCCAGCGCGTCCGCGTTGCGCGCCAAAAGCCCGACATCGGCGCCGACCGCGACGAACAAATAGCCCCAGCCCATGTAGCGGCGGGCCTCGTCCTCGTTGCCGGTGAGAATGCCCGCCGGCTTGCCGATCGCCTTGAGCCGCCTGCCGGCGTCCTCGATCACCTTCTGCACATCGGGGTGCTGCGGGTTGCCGAGATGGCCGAGCGAGGCGGCAAGATCGGACGGCCCGATGAACACGCCATCGACGCCGTCGACCTTGGCGATGGCTTCGAGTTCGCGCATGGCCTGCGCGGTTTCGACCTGCACCAGCACGCAGATTTCATCGTTGGCCTTGGTCAGATAGCCCGGCGTGCGGCCATAGCGGCTGGCGCGCGCAGAGACCGCGACACCGCGAATGCCCTGCGGCGGATAGCGCGTGGAGGCAACCGCGGCGCGCGCTTCATTCACGTTCTGCACGTAGGGAAACAGCAGCGACTGCGCGCCGATGTCGAGGATGCGCTTGGCCAGCACCGCGTCGTTCCAGGCCGGGCGCACGATCGGCGTTGCCGTGCCGCGCGCCAGCGCCTGGAGCTGCGAGACGAGGCCGGGAATTTCGTTGGGCGAGTGCTCGGTGTCGAGCAGGATCCAGTCGAAGCCGGAATCGGAAATGATCTCGGCGGCGACGTTGCTGGCCAGACTCGACCACAGGCCGATCTGCAGTTTTCCGGCGGCGAGCGCGTGCTTGAAGGCGTTGCGAGGCATGTCGGTCATGAGGTGTCTCACATAAATTGGATGGCGATGCCACCAAGGCTGCCGAAATCGGCGTGCACCGTGTCGCCCTTCTGGGCGAACACGACGCGGGTGAAAGAACCGGCGAGCACCAGATGGCCGGGCTCGAGCGCGGTGCCGACGCTGCCGAGCTTGTTGGCGAGCCAGGCGACGCCGAGTGCGGGGTGACCGAGCACGCCGGCGGCGAGCCCGGTCTCTTCAATCTCGGAATTGCGGTACATGATGCCGCCGACCCAGCGCAGATCGACATCCAGCGGCCCGACCGGCCGGCCGCCGAGCGCGATGCCGGCGGCCGCGCCGTTGTCGGCGACGGTGTCGAAAATCTTGCGTTGATCCTGGATGCGCGCGTCGACGATCTCGATCGCCGGGATGACGTATTCGGTAGCGCGCAGCACATCGGCAAGGCCGACACCGGGACCAAGCAGACGCTTGCCCATGACGAAAGCAAGTTCGACCTCGACCCGCGGCTTGCAGTAGTCGGAATGCTTCACCTTGGCGCCGTCGGCGATCATCTGGTCGTCGAGGATGAAACCGAAGTCCGGCTCGTCGATCATCGAGGAGCGTTGCATGGCCTTGGAGGTCAGTCCCACCTTATGACCGATCAGCCTGGCGCCGGCGGCGATTTTGCGGTTCGCCACTTCGGTCGAAATCGCGTAGGAATCCTCGATGGTAATGGCCGGGAAGGTGGTGGTGAGCTGGACCGCCTGTTTGCGTTCCTTCTGCGCCGCCATCAGAATATCGGCGGCCTTGCCGCGCTCGGCCTGGGATAACATGGACGAAAGCCCCCCGGTTTTATCCCGCGTCGCGGAACGAACAATGCACGCTCGGCGGTGGCGATCTTGATTGGCGCCGCTAGCATGGAGCATGACCTTCTATCGCCGATCAAGCCCCTGCCCGGCCGGCGGCCGGAGCTGACCCAGGAGTAGCGTTTTGGCCTTCGACAGCATCATCCGCGGCGGCACGGTGGCGACCGCCTCCGACACGTTCGCCTGCGATGTCGGCATCGCCAAAGGGCGGATCGTGGCGCTTGGCGACGAGCTAGGGACCGCCGGCGAAATCGTCGATGCCAAGGGCCTGCTGGTGCTGCCCGGCGGCATCGACAGCCATGTGCACATCGCCCAGCCTTCGGCGCCTGGCATCGTCATGGCCGATGACTTTGCTTCGGGCACCATGGCCGCGGCGTTCGGCGGCAACACCATGGTGCTGCCGTTCGCGTTGCAGCAGAAGGGCGAAAGCCTGCGTCAGGTGGTCAAGGACTATCACGCCAAGGCCGATGGCAAGTGCTACATCGACGTGTCCTTCCATCTCATCATCGCCGATGCCAGCGACAGCGTGCTCGGGCAGGAACTGCCGGCGCTGGTCAACGATGGCTACACCTCCTTCAAGGTGTTCATGACCTACGAGGGGCTCGCACTCTCCGACCTGGAGATGCTCAAAGTGATGAGCGTCGCACGCGAGACCGGCGCGCTGGTGATGGTGCACGCGGAAAATTACGACGCCATCCGCTTCCTCACCGACCGGCTGGAACAGGCCGGCAAGATTGCGCCGCAATATCACGCCACCTCACGGCCTATTCCGGTCGAGCGCGAGGCGACGCATCGCGCCATTTCGCTCGCCGAGATCATCGACGTGCCGATCATGATCGTGCACGTGTCGAACCGCGAGGCGATGGACGAGATCGCGCGCGCGCAGCGCCGCGGCCTGAAAATCTACGGCGAGACCTGCCCGCAATATCTGGTGCTCACCGAGAAGGACCTCGAAGGCTTGAACATGGAGGGCGCAAAGTACGTCTGCTCGCCGCCGCCGCGCGACAAAGCGAGCCAGCAGGCGTGCTGGGAGGGCATGGAGCAAGGCATCTTCTCGCTGTTTTCCTCCGACCACTGCCCGTTCAAGTACGACGACCCGCACGGCAAGCTGCTGCCCAAGGGCAAGACCAGCTTCCGCTGGGTGCCGAACGGCATTCCGGGCGTCGAGACGCGGCTGCCGATTCTCTTTTCCGAAGGCGTCGGCAAGGGGCGCATCACGCTCAACGAATTCGTGGCGCTGACCTCGACCAACCACGCCAAGACCTACGGGCTCTACCCGAAGAAGGGCACCATCGCGGTCGGCTCGGATGCCGACATCGTGCTGTGGGATCCAAACCGAGCCGTCACCATTTCGCAGAACCTGATGCATGGCGGCTGCGACTACACGCCCTACGAGGGCATCAAGGTCAAAGGCTGGCCGGTGTCGACAATGCTGCGCGGAAAATTCGTGGTGCGCGATGGCAAGCTCGCCGGCAAGCCCGGCGACGGCGCCTACGTGGCGCGGGAAAAATCGCCGCTGGCGGCGCCACGGGGCGCGGCCTGAAGGCCTAGTGCTTCAGTTTTGCGTCGACCTTGAAGCTCGCCTGCGTCTTTTTGGTGATTTCGTCGAGCGTCACGTCCGGAGCAAGCTCGATCAGCGTCATGCCGCCCTTCTTCTTGTCGATGTTGAACACCCCGAGATCGGTGATCACCATGTCGACAACGCCGGTGCCGGTGAGCGGCAGGTTGCATTGATGCAGCAGCTTTGCATCCTCGCTGCCGTCTTTGCCCTTGGCAACGTGCTCCATGATGACGACCACTTTCTTCACGCCGGCGACAAGATCCATGGCGCCGCCCATGCCCTTGACCATCTTGCCGGGGATCATCCAGTTGGCCAGATCGCCGTTTTCAGCGACCTGCATGGCGCCGAGCAGCGCGATGTCGATATGGCCACCACGAATCATGGCGAATGAATCGGCCGAGGAAAAATAGCTGGTGGTCGGGATTTCGGTGACAGTCTGCTTGCCGGCGTTGATCAGGTCCGGGTCTTCGTCGCCCTCGTAAGGGAACGGGCCGAAGCCGAGCATGCCGTTCTCGCTTTGCAGCTGCACGCTCATGCCTTGGGGGATGTAGTTCGACACCAGCGTCGGGATGCCGATGCCAAGATTGACATAGAAGCCGTCGCGCAATTCCTTGGCGGCGCGTTCGGCCATTTGCTCGCGGGTCCAGGGCATGAGAGGCCCTCCTTTAATTTGAAGCGGAAACCAAATTTGATTGGCGCATGATCTTGTCCGAAAACCGGTTCCCACTTTTCGGGATCATGCGCTAAACTTTTCCTTCTGCGCCGGCGGCAACGGGACGCTTGCGCACGGTGCGCACTTCGATGCGCTTGCCGGCGTCTCCCACGTGCACGATACGATGAACGAAAACGCCCGGCGTGATGATGGCGTCGGGCTCGAGTTCGCCGGGCTTTACCAGGTGCTCAACCTCGGCGACGGTGATCTTGCCGGCCGTCGCCATCGGCGGGTTAAAATTGCGCGCGGTCTTGCGATAGACGAGGTTGCCTTCGGTGTCGCCCTTCCAGGCGTGCACCAGCGAAAGATCCGGCACCAGGCCGCGCTCCATGATGTAGCGCTCGCCGTCGAAGGTACGCTCTTCCTTGCCCTTTGCGATTTCGGTGCCGACGCCGGTCTTGGTGAAAAACGCCGGAATGCCGGCTCCGCCGGCGCGCAGCCGCTCGGCCATCGTGCCCTGCGGGTTGAACTCGATCTCCAATTCGCCGGCAAGGAACTGCTGGGCGAACAGCTTGTTCTCGCCGACATAGGAGGCGATCATTTTCTTGATCTGCTGGGTTTCCAGCAGCAGGCCGAGCCCGGCGCCGTCGATACCGGCATTGTTGGAAATGCAGGTGAGATTCTTGACGCCGGAATCTCGCAGCGCCCGGATCAGCGTCTCGGGCATTCCGCACAGGCCGAAACCTCCGGCCGCAACCAACATGCCGTCCTTGAGGATGCCGTCCAGCGCCGATTTTGCGTCGGGATAAACTTTCTTCATGCAACTCCACCTACTCCACCCCAGGCCGGAAGAGATTTACATGGACTTTCGACCCGGCGTAAAGGCCGCGCCTCAAGCTATCGCGCCGTTGCCGGCGGGGTGATGTCGGTGATCGGGTTGGCGGGCTTTACCGGCGCGGCCGGAGTCGGCGCCGCCGGCCTGGGCGCTACGTGAGCAGCGGGCTTCTGCGCCAGCGAGGTCGGCAGCGGCAAGCCATGCGGATAATAGGTCCAGAAGACGAAAGCGGCGGCAAACAGCAAAGCCGTTAGCAAGGCGCCAAAGCCGCGGCGGTTGAAGGACAAAACGCTGCCGAGCAACGAGGCGATAAAGACGAATACCGCCAGCACCACGACGTAGAGCCAGTTTACGTTCGCCCAATCGATTGGGATGGAATTGATGACATCCATTTTCCACAACTCCCGGACGCGAAAACGTCGCCTTGGAGGATATTAGCCTATGCTGGGTCGGCTGACAGGGAGAACCGCCATGGCACAGATAAAGATTCTCAACCCGGATTCGCTGGGCAAGCCGCTCGGCCAATACTCGCAGATTACGCGCGTGAAGGCGTCGGAATTCCTCTTCATCGCCGGTCAGGTCGGCATCGACAAATCCGGCAAGCTTGCCGGCGGTTTCGACGCGCAATGCGCGCAGACCTTCGCCAATCTCGAGGCGGCATTGAGCTCGTAAGGCGCGGGCTGGGGCAACGTCGTCGAGTTCACCACCTATCTCGTGCACTCGCAGGACATTCCGGGCTTCATGGCCTTCCGCACGCGTGAATTTCCCAGGATGTTTGCCAACGGCGCCTACCCGCCCAATACGCTCCTGATGATCGACCGGCTGGTGCAGGAGCCGCTGCTCATCGAGGTTTCGGCAATCGCGGCGCTTTGACCGTTCTTGAAAATTCGCCGCCGTCTGTCATGGTGATCCGGTCGGCCGTTTAATTAAGGTCACTCGCCTTGGGGCTCGTTCTCACGGAATGGCTGAGCGCCATCGTGCGCTGGTTGCATGTGATCGCCGGCATCGCCTGGATCGGTTCGTCATTTTATTTCATCCACCTCGATCTTTCCTTGAAGGCGCGGGAAAATCTGCCCGATGGCGTCAAGGGCGACGCCTGGCAGGTGCATGGCGGCGGCTTCTACCAGATGATCAAGTTCATGGTGGCGCCGGCGAAAATGCCGGACGAACTCACCTGGTTCAAATGGGAGGCCTACACCACCTGGCTGTCGGGCTTCGCGCTTCTGGTTATTGTTTATTATTTCAACGCCGACCTGTTCCTCATCGACAAGTCCGTGCTCGACATGAGCGCGGTGCAGGCCGCGCTCGTCGCCTTCCTCAGCCTTGCCGCCGCATGGATTGCCTATGAAGCGCTGTGCCGTTCGCCGCTCGGCAAGCACGAGGTGGCGCTGGCGCTGGTCGGTTACGTCTTTCTGGTCGCGCTCACCTATGCCTTCACCCATGTGTTCAGCGGCCGCGGCGCCTTCACCCAGATCGGCGCCCTGATCGGCACCATCATGGTGGCGAATGTCTTCGTCATCATCATCCCCTATCAACGCAAGATCGTGGCCGCGCTGATCGCCGGCAAGGAGCCCGATCCGGTCTGGGGCGCGCTCGGCAAGCAGCGCTCGTTGCACAACAACTACCTCACTTTGCCGGTCGTGTTCCTGATGCTGAGCAACCATTATCCGCTGTTTTTCGCCACCCAGTACAACTGGCTGATCGTCGCCATCGTGCTGCTGATCGGCCCGGTGATCCGCCACTATTTCAATTCGCGCCACGAGGGCAAGGAAGGACCGTTGTGGACCTGGGCGGTGGCGGCCGCCGGCATGCTGGCAATCGCCTGGCTCTCCGGCACCGGCGCCGGCATCAAGATGGGTGCCTTGCCGGCGCCGAAATTCGCGGCGGTGCAGGAGATCATCACCTCACGCTGCAGCATGTGCCACGCCAGGGAGCCGGTCTGGGCCGGCTTCGTCATCGCGCCCAAGGGCGTCCTGCTCGACAATCCGGAACAAATCAGGCTGCACGCCAACATGATCGCCATCAACGCGGTGCGCTCGCGCGCGATGCCGCCCGGCAATGTCACGGAAATCACTCCCGGCGAGCGGCAGGTGCTGGCTGCCTGGATCGCCGCCGGCGCGCCGGGGCAATGAGCGTTACCCTCGAGGCGTTGAACGCGAGCGAGGATGAATTCATCGCCTCGCTCGGCGATATTTACGAGCATTCGCCGTGGGTGGCGAAGGCGGCAAGCAGCGCCCGGCCGTTTGCCACGCTCGCGGCGCTGCACGAGGCGATGACGAAAGCTGTGCGCGCGGCGCCTGCCGATGCGCGGCTCAAGCTGATCCGCGCCCACCCCGATCTTGCCGGCAAGGCGGCGCGCGCCGGCACGCTGACCGCGGATTCAACCAGCGAGCAGGCAAGCGTCGGGCTTGACCGGCTCGCCGACGTTGAATTCGCCCGCTTCCACAGACTCAACGACGCCTACAAGGCGAAATTCGGCATTCCTTTCATTGTCTGCGTGCGCCGCCACAGCAAGGATTCGATCCTGGCGCAATTCGAGCGGCGGCTCGCGCATGGCGAAGCCGACGAACTCGGCAGCGCGCTGGACGAAATCTTCCGCATCGCGGCGCTGCGGCTCGACCAGAAGGTGGCGGCGCCCGACAAACTCAAGGTGACGGGCCGCCTGTCGACGCATGTTCTTGACGTGCAGAACGGCTGTCCCGCCGTCGGGGTCGGCGTCGAGTTATGGGAGCTTTCGCAGGCGGGGCAGCCCCGCCTGCTGGTCGCGACCAGCAGCAACCGCGACGGACGCACCGACAAGCCGCTGATTGCGGAGCGCCCGGTTCCCATCGGCACTTACGAATTGCGCTTTGCGGTGAGTTCCTATTTCGCGGGCCGCGGCGTCGCGCTGCCGGATCCGCCGTTTCTCGATTGCGTGCCGATCCGCTTCGCCATCGCCGAGCCGGAAGGCCACTATCACGTGCCGCTGGTGATGACGCCGTGGAGCTACACGACCTATCGCGGTAGCTGATGTCGATGCCTAAAAGGCGTGCAACACGCTCGCCCGCGCGCGAAATGCGGCCGCCTGATTGCAGTTGATTTGCTGCGCCGGCATCGGCCGCGGCGGCATGGGTTCACGCTCCACGTTTGCGCTATCGATCTGGTGGCGCTGAAGTTTTCCACAGCCTTGCGACGCTGACGCGGCTTTGGGCAGTGTCTGCCGTTAATTCATGGCTTCTACTGCCGCCGGAATTGGCACACTATTGGCTTGTCAGTTCTGTGACACCGTCGGCGGCCCTCGGGGGGCATCCCGGCCGCCGGTCGTAGCCTTAAGGCAGTGCCAGTATGTTGAATCCGTTGCCTGCAAACAGCTCCGCGCGCGCCGCGCCGCTGCTGCAGGCCATCGGCATCACCAAGCTGTATGGCACGTTTGCCGCCAACGATGCCGTCAGCATCGATCTTTATGCCGGCGAAATCCACGCCTTGCTCGGCGAAAACGGCGCGGGCAAATCGACGCTGGTCAAGGTCATGTACGGACTGATCCAGCCGACCGCGGGCGAATTGCGCTGGATGGGCGAAAAAATCGAACTGAGCGGCCCCTCCGATGCGCGCGCACGCGGCATCGCCATGGTGTTCCAGCATTTCTCGCTGTTCGACAACCTCACCGTTGCCGAAAACGTCGCGCTCGGCCTCGACGGCAAGGAAACCTTCGCCGCCATGTCGGCGCGCCTGGCGCAAGTGTCGCAGGATTACGGCCTGCCGCTCGATCCCAAGCGCGAAGTGTGGCGGCTCTCGGTCGGCGAACGCCAGCGCATCGAGATCGTGCGCGCGCTGATGCAGAATCCGAAGCTGCTCATCCTTGACGAGCCCACCGCCGTGCTCACCCCGCAGGAAGCCGATCAGCTCTTCATCGTGCTCGGCCGGCTGCGCGGTGAAGGCCGCGCGCTGCTTTATATCTCGCACAAACTGGATGAGGTGAAGCGGCTTTGCGACACCGCGACCATCCTGCGCGGCGGCAAGAAAATCTCGACCTGCAACCCGCGCCAGGAAACGGCGGCGTCACTGGCGCGGATGATGGTCGGCGGAGAAATCGGTGAAGTGCGCGCGGGCGCCGCGCGCGCGAGCACCGTGCCGCGGCTGGTCATCCGCGACCTCTCCCTTGTTCCCGACGACCCGCACGGCACGCATCTGCACAATGTTTCGCTCGAGGTCAAAGGCGGCGAAATCCTCGGCATCGCCGGCGTCGCCGGCAACGGGCAGGACGAATTGTTCGCGGCGCTGTCCGGCGAGCGCCGGGCGCCGGAGTCCGGCAATATTGCAATCGACGGCATTGCCGCGGGTTATTTGTCGGTCAACGATCGCCGGCGGCTGGGCGCAGCCTTCGTTCCCGAAGAGCGGCTCGGCCACGGCACCGCCCCGCGCATGAAGCTGTCGGAAAACGCGCTGCTCACCGGGCACGCGGCGAGCAACATGGTGCGCCGCGGCTTCGTCGACAAGCCGGCGACGCTGGCCACCGTCGACAAGGCCACCGAAGCTTTCGACGTGCGCAAGGCCAAGCGCGATCCCGAAGCTATGAGCCTCTCCGGCGGCAATCTGCAGAAATTCATCGTCGGCCGTGAAATCCTGCGCGAGCCCGGCGTGCTGATCGCAAGCCAGCCCACCTGGGGCGTCGATGCCGGAGCGGCGGCGACCATCCGCCAGGCGCTCATCGAGCTATCCAGTCGCGGCACCGCCGTGCTGGTGATCAGCCAGGACCTCGACGAGCTCGCCGAAATTGCCGACCGCATTGCCGTGATGTTTCACGGGCGCCTGTCCGAACCGCTCGATGCGGCGGCGGCCAGCCGCGAGAAACTGGGCTTGCTGATGGGCGGCGCCGGCGATGGCCAGGTGGCAAGCACGAAAGAAGCGCGACATGCAGTTGGTGCTTGAAAGGCGCGCCGAGCGCTCGGCGAAGATCGCCATCTTGTCGCCACTCGTTGCGATTGCGCTCACGCTCGTGACCGGCGCCATCCTGTTTGCGTTGCTCGGCAAGCCGCCGCTCGGAGCGCTGAAGATCTATTTCCTCGATCCGCTGCTTGACCCGTGGGCTTTGCAGGAAATCGTCGTCAAGGCGACGCCACTGGTGCTGATCGCGATTGGGCTTGCGTTTTGCTATCTGGCGAACGTCTGGAATATCGGGGCCGAAGGCCAGTTCCTGATCGGCGCGATTTGCGGCGGTTGGCTCGCGGTGGACACGCATGGCACGGGCGCAGGTTACTGGATTCTCCCGGCAATGCTGTTTCTCGGCGCACTCGGCGGCGCGCTCTACGCGCTTATCCCCGCGCTGTTCAAGGTGAGGTTTGGCGCCAGCGAAATTCTCACCTCGCTCATGTTGGTCTACGTGGCCGAACTGCTGCTCGACTATCTCACACGCGCCCCATGGCGTGATCCGAAAGGCTTCAACTTCCCGACCACAGCCGAGTTCGATCCAGTCGCCTCGATGCCGACGCTGATCGAGGGCAGCCGCCTTCACTTCGGGGCGATCATTGCGCTGCTGGTCGTGATCGGCGCGTCGATCGTGCTTGGCCGGACGCTGATGGGTTTCGAGATCAAGGTCGTCGGCGCCGCCCCGCGCGCGGCGCGGTTCGCCGGGTTCAGCGACAAGGCGCTTATTATCGTCACGTTCCTGCTCTCCGGCGCGCTCGCGGGCCTCGCCGGCATCGTGGAGGTGACGGCGACCATCAATCACCTCCAGCCCAACATCTCGCCCGGCTACGGCTTCACTGCGATCATCGTGGCATTTCTCGGCCGGCTTAACCCGTTTGGCATCCTCATCGCGGCACTCTTCCTCGCCCTCACCTTCATCGGCGGCGAGAGCGCGCAAATCTCGCTCAAGGTGCCGCTCGACCTCACCAAGGTATTTCAAGGCATCCTGCTGTTTTACGTGCTCGCCTGCGACTCCTTGATCATCTATCGCTTCCGCTTCATCCGCACATCAAGACGGGCCGCTCATGGGAATGCTTGAGGCCATCGTGTTGACCGTGATCGCCGCTTCGACGCCGCTGCTGCTCGCGGCCGCGGGCGAGCTGGTGGTGGAACGCGCCGGCGTGCTCAATCTCGGCCTCGAAGGCATGATGATCGTCGGGGCGGCGTGCGGTTTCGCCGGCGCCTACGTGTCCGGATCGATCGCGGTTGGCGCGCTGTGCGGAATTCTCGGGGGCATGGCACTCTCGGCCGTGTTCGCGGCGCTGACCCTCGGGCTTGCCGCAAACCAGGTGGCGTCGGGACTCGCGCTGACAATCCTGGGCGTTGGCCTCTCCGGCTTGATTGGCGCCAACTACGTCGGACAAAAGATCGAGGGCGCCGCGTCGCTTTATATTCCCTACCTGACCGACATCCCCGTGATCGGACGCGTTCTCTTCGGGGAGAACGCATTCGTCTATTTCTCGATCGCCTTGATCATCGGCATCTGGTACTTCCTCTATCGCAGCAAGCCGGGGCTTGCGCTGCGCGCGGTCGGCGACAATCACGCCTCGGCGCATGCGCTCGGCTATCCCGTGCTGAAAATTCGTGCGCTTGCGGTGTTGTTTGGCGGCGCTTGTGCCGGGCTTGGCGGCGCCTACCTGCCGCTCGCCTATACACCCTTCTGGATATCGGGGATGACGGCCGGCCGCGGCTGGATCGCGCTCGCGCTCGTCGTCTTTTCCTCGTGGCTACCGTTCCGCCTCATGGCCGGGGCCTATCTATTCGGCGGGATTACGATTTTACAACTTCACGCGCAGGCGATGGGCCTGGGCATACCTTCGCAGCTCATGACGGCGCTGCCGTACCTCGCGACCGTGGTTGTGCTGGTCGTAATTTCAGGTTTTCGCGGGCACGCCGGAAGCGCAGCGCCTGCCTCGCTCGGACTTGCTTTTGTGCCCGACCACTGAACACAGTAATGCCCACGCGGCGCATGCGGGCGTCGCATCGGGGGAGAGTGTCCCGCAGCAACTGGAGAAGTCATGAAGAAGATCATGATTGCCGCCGCCGCGGCCATCGGACTTGTGATCGCGGCCGCGCCTGGAAGCGCAGATGCGCAGGGCAAACTCAAAGTCGGATTCATCTACGTCGGCCCTATCGGGGACATGGGCTATTCGTATCAACATGACGTCGGCCGCAAGGCGGTCGAGGCGCATTTCAAGGACAAGGTCGAGACGAGCTTCCTCGAGAACGTCAACGAAGGCCCGGATGCGGAACGCTCGATCGAGCAACTCGTTCGCACAGGGCATCAGCTGATTTTCACCACCTCGTTTGGATTCATGGACGCGACCGTGAAGGTCGCGAAAAAGTATCCGAACGTGATGTTCGAGCACGCGACCGGCTACAAGCGTGAGGCGAACCTCGCGACCTATTCGGGGCGTTTCTACGAAGGCCGTTACGTCCAGGGCGTGATCGCCGCCAAGATGTCGAAGACCGGTGTGCTCGGATACATCGCCTCGTTCCCGATTCCCGAAGTCATCTCCGGCATCAATGCGATGATGCTCGGCGCACAATCGGTGCGCCCCGACATGAAGGTGAAGATCATCTGGGTCAATTCTTGGTACGACCCAGGCAAGGAAGCCGCCGCCGCCCGCGCGCTCGCCGATCAGGGCGCCGACGTGCTCACCCAGCACACGGATTCTGCTGCCGCGACGCAATTTGCCAACGAGCGCGGCATCTACTCGTTCGGGCAGGACTCCGACATGATCAAGTTCGGGCCGAAGTCGCAACTGACCGCGATCATCGAGAACTGGGGCCCCTACTACATCGATCGCGTTCAGCTCGCGCTCGACAAGAAATGGACCTCGGCTGATTTCTGGGGCGGCTTCTCGACCAAGATCGTGCATATGGCGCCCTACACCAATATGCCGGACGACGTAAAAGCGCTCGCCGAGAAAACCGAGGCGGCCATCACTAACGGTAGCCTGCATCCGTTCAAGTGCCCGGTGATCGATCAGGACGGCAAGACTGTCGAGTGCAAAGGCGGCACGCACCTCGACGACGGCCAGATCCTCGGGATGAATTTCTACGTGAAAGGCATCGACGAAAAATTTCCCGGCAAGTGAACGAAGGGTTGCAATCTGTCATTCCGGGACGCGCAAAGCGCGAACCCGGAATGCAGATGCAGGCACAACATAGGGTTCCGGATTTCGGGTTTGCGGGCACATGCCTGCGGCCGGAATGACGAGCCGCAATGGACGTTTCAGCCCTGAACTTCAAGCGCCGCGGCCTGGTGGCGCCGCATCAGATCGGCAAGGTCGAGGCCGGGGATGGCGCCGTTTTCCACGGTCCAGCGGCCATTGACCATGACTCGATCGGCGCGATGGGCGCCGCACAGCACCAGCGCCGCGATCGGATCTCCGTGGCCGGAGAAGCGCAATTCATCGAGCTTGAACAGCGCAAGATCGGCCCGCTTGCCGACGGCGATCTCGCCCAATTCGGGACGGCCGATGCAGGCGGCCGAGCCTTGAGTGGCCCAGCGCAGCGCATCCTTGTGACTGACCTTGGCGACGCCATAGCGGGCGCGCTGCACAAGGAAGGCGGCGCGCACCTCCTGCATCAGATTGGATTCATCATTGGAGGCCGAGCCGTCGACGCCAAGCCCGATGGCGACGCCTGCGTCCTCGAGGTCGCAGACCGGGCAGCAGCCCGAGGCGAGCGTCTGGTTCGAGCAAGCGCAATGGCTGATGGACACGCCGGCTTTGGCCAGGCGCGACATTTCGCGCGTGTTGAAATGGATACCGTGCGCCAGCCAGGTGCGGTTGTTGAGCCAGCCGCATTCCTCGAGGTAATCGAGCGGACGGCAGCCGTATTTCCTTTTGCAGAAGCGGTTCTCGTCCTCGGTCTCGGCCAGGTGGGTGTGCAGACGAATGTTGAGTTCGCCGGCAAGAGCTGCCGTCGAGCGCATCAGCGACGTGGTCACCGAAAACGGCGAGCACGGCGCCAGCGCGATCTGCGTCATCGCCGCCTCCCCGGTCTCGTGGTAACGCTCGACCAGACGACAGCTGTCGATGAGGATTGCGTCCTCGTCCTGCACCACGCTGTCCGGCGGCAGGCCGCCGTTGCGCTCGGAGAGATCCATCGAGCCGCGCGTGAACAACGCGCGCAGGCCGAGGCGCCTGGCCGCGGCAATCTCGATGTCGATGCCCTCCTCGAGCCCGGCCGGGAAAACATAATGATGATCGGTGGTGGTCGTGCAGCCCGACAGCATCAGCTCGGCCATGGCCACCGTGACCGCAAGGTCGAGCGCCTCCGGCGTCATCCGCGCCCAGATCGGATAAAGCGCCTTGAGCCAGGGGAACAATTCGCGGTCGAGCGCGGCCGGCACCGCGCGCGTCAGCGTCTGGTAGAAATGATGATGGGTATTGATGAGGCCGGGGATCACCACATGGGCGCCAGCGTCGAACACAGCGGCGCCCGCCGTTTTCGGCTCCGCGCCCTTGCCGACCAACTCGACGAGACGGCCGTCTTCGACGACAACCCCGCGCTCGGCGCCTTCGGCAAGGATCGCAAGCGGATCCCTTATCCAAATCGCTCCGCTCATTGCCTTCGCCCCCGCACTTTTTTGCGACCTTACCCTTTTTCGCTGCCGTTCACGCAAGTCCGGGACCGGCGGTCATGGACCTAAATACCATCGGCGCCGTGGCGCGTCCGCGAGTCCGCGGCGATTTTCCCGCATGGCGCGCGGGCGATGCTTTTCTTGCGGGCGGCACCTGGCTGTTTTCCGAACCGCAGCCGCAGCTCTCCCGGCTGATCGATCTCGGCACGCTCGGCTGGGAACCGCTGCGCGTCACTGCCTCCGGCCTGGAGATCGCCGCCACCTGCAAGATCGCCCAGCTCGATGCCGCCACGTTGCCGGTGGAGTGGACCGCAGCACCCCTCATCAACCACTGCGTGCGCGCGTTCGTTGCCTCGTTCAAGATCTGGAACATGGCGACCGTCGGCGGCAACCTGTGCATGGCGCTGCCGGCGGGCCCGATGATCTCGCTGGCCGCGGCGCTCGACGGGATCTGCACCATCTGGAAGACTGGCGGCGGCGAGCGAAAAATTCCCGTCACTGATTTCGTCAAGGGTCCGCAGCAGAACGCGCTCTCGCCCGGCGACCTGCTGCGCCGCATCGATCTGCCGGCGTCGGCGTTGGTCAAGCGCACCGCATTCCGGCAAATTTCACTGACACAGCTCGGCCGCTCGGCTGCGTTGCTGATCGCAACGATGGGCGCGGACGGCGTTTTCGCGCTCACCGTAACCGCCGCGACACCGCGGCCGTTGCAATTTTCCTTTGCCCGGATGCCCACGCCGGACGAGTTGCGCGCAGCGATCGAACTGCCGCTTGACGCCTACTACGACGACGTCCACGGCAAGCCGGCCTGGCGCCGGCACATGACGCTGCACCTCGCGCAAGAAATCCGCCGCGAACTCGCCGGAGAGCCGGCATGAAGCTCACCGTCAACGGCAAGCCGATGTCGGGGGAAGCAGCGCCCGGCCAGTGCCTGCGCACCTTCCTGCGCGCGCTCGGCCTATTCAGCGTCAAAAAGGGCTGCGATGCCGGCGATTGCGGCGCCTGCACGGTGACGCTCGACGGCGAGCCGGTGCACAGCTGCCTCGTCCCCGCATTCCGGGCTGAAGGGCGCGAGGTGACGACGATCGAGGGGCTTGCCCGCGGTAACGAATTGCATCCCGTGCAGCGCGCCTTCCTCGAGGCGCAGGGCTTCCAGTGCGGCTTCTGCACCGCCGGCATGATCATGACCGCGGCGTCGCTCAACCAGGCGCAGCGCGCCGACCTCGCTCAGGCGCTCAAGGGCAACCTGTGCCGCTGCACCGGTTATCGCGCTATCGAGGACGCGCTCACTGCCCGCCGCGAAACGGAAGGCGCCGAAGCGGGCGCCGCCTGCGGCCACAACGTAGCCGCGCCCGCCGGTCCCGAGGTCGTGACCGGGCAGGCGCGCTACACGCTCGACGTGGCGATTGACGGCATGCTGCACATGAAGCTTCTGCGTTCGCCGCATGCGCATGCCCGCATCGTCGCGATCAGGACGGACGCGGCGCTTGCCGTTCCCGGCGTGCGCGCGGTGCTCACGCACGCGGACGCGCCGAAGCTTGCCTTCTCCACCGCCCGCCACGAGAACCGGCTGATCGACGCCGACGACACCATGGTGCTCGACACAGTCGTGCGCTTCATCGGCCAGCGCGTCGCCGCGGTCGTTGCCGACAGCGAGGCGGCGGCGGAAGAAGGCTGCCGCTGGATCGCCGTCGATTACGAGGTGCTGCCCGCCGTGTTCGAGCCCGAGCAGGCCATGGCGCCTGGGGCGCCAGTCCTCCACGACAAGGGTCCGGAAGCGCGCATCGCCGATGCCCGCCGCAACATCGTCGCCGAGGAGCACGGCAGCAGCGGCGATACCGACAAGGGCTTCGCCGAGGCCGACGTCATCCACGAAGGCACCTATTTCACGCCGCGCGCGCAGCACGCGCATCTTGAGACGCACTGCGCCATGGGCTGGATCGATGGGCAAGGCCGCCTCAATCTGCGCTCTAGCACGCAGGTTCCGTTCCTCACCCGGCAGGAGATTTGCCGGTTGTTCGCGCTCGAACCCGCCAAGGTGCGGGTGTTCTGCGAACGCGTCGGCGGCGGCTTCGGCGCCAAGCAGGAAATGCTGGTCGAGGACATTGTCGCCCTCGCCGTGCTCAAGACCGGCAAGCCGGTGAAGCTCGAATTCACCCGCGAGGAGCAGTTCATCGGCGCGACGACGCGGCACCCGATGCGCGTGCATGTGAAGGTTGGCGCCAAACGTGACGGCACCCTCGCCGCGCTGCAACTGCGGGTCGTCTCCAATACCGGCGCTTATGGCAATCACGGCGCGCCGGTGCTCGAGCACGCCTGCAACGAGGCGCTCGGGGTCTATCGCTGCGCCAACAAAAAGGTCGACGGATTTGCCGTCTATACCAACACCGTTCCGGCCGGCGCCTTTCGCGGCTATGGCCTGCCGCAGACGAGCTTTGCCGTCGAATCGGCGATTGACGAGGTCGCCCGCGCCATCGGCATGGAGCCGATTGAATTCCGGCGCCGCAATGTCGTGCGTCCTGGCGACAAGATGATCGGGGCGCATGAAGCCCCCGACGACGTGATCTACGGCAGCTACGGCCTCGACCAGTGCCTCGAACTGGTTGACGACGCGCTGCGCCGTGACGACGGCCTGGCACCACCCTCGGCGGACTGGTTCGTCGGCGAGGGCGCGGCGCTTACCATGATCGATACCGTGCCGCCGGGCGGACATTTTTCCGACTCGCACGTCGCGCTGCGCGCCGACGGCGGCTACGACCTCAGCGTCGGCACCGCCGAATTCGGCAACGGCACCGCCACCGTGCACAGCCAAATCGCCGCGACCGCGCTCGGCACCATCCCCGGCCGGATCAGCCTCAAGGCCTCCGACACCGACAATGGCGGCCACGACACCGGCGCCTTCGGCTCAACCGGCACGGTGATCGCCGGACGCGCCACGCAACTGGCGGCGCAGGCGTTGCGCGGCACGCTTTTGAGCTTTGCCGCCGACCACGTCAAAGCCGACATCGAGGATTGCGCGCTCGGTGCCGATGCCGTCACTTGCGGTATTCGACGCGTCACGCTTGCGGAACTGCACGAGGCCGCGGCTGCGCGCGGCGTCAGTCTCGCAGCGCACGGCACCACCAACGGCACTCCGCGTTCGGTCGCCTTCAACGTCCACGGTTTCCGTGTCGCCGTGCATCGCGTCAGCGGCGAAATCCGCATCCTCAAGAGCGTGCAGGCCGCCGACGCCGGATTTGTAATCAATCCGATGCAGTGCCGCGGACAGGTCGAAGGCGGCGTGGCGCAGGCGCTCGGCGCCGCACTGTTCGAGGAAGTCGTGATCGATGACGGTGGCCGCGTCGTCAATCCGGCGTTCCGCCACTACCACCTGCCCGCTTTCGCTGACTTGCCGCGCACCGAAGTGCTGTTTGCCAAGACCAGCGACACGCTCGGCCCCTACGGCGCGAAGTCCATGAGCGAGAGCCCGTACAATCCGGTCGCCGCCGCGCTCGGCAACGCCATCCGCGACGCGACCGGCGTGCGCTACACGACGCTGCCGTTCAAACCCGACCGCATTTTCGAATTGTTACCGCGATAGCGCGTCGCGGCGCGCTTGCGGCAGCTTTCGCTCGGCGCGCTGTTCATCTTACTGTTCATCTTGCATTGTTCATCTTGCATATTGCATTCCGTCCGCCGGGCGCTGCTATTTTGAGCAAGAAACAAGGCCGCGCGGCCGTGCGCAGGCGTTCGATAAATTCCCCAAGCGCCTGTATTTACTCAACAAATCTGCCCCCGCTTAGCCTGTGGATAACCCCGCGGCCTTGGCACACCGCTTGCAAATTCCACCGGATAGCAGGCCGGCCGTTTCCCGAGGCTCGTGATGAAAACCCAGATCGCCGCCGAACCGCAGCCGATCACAGTCGAACTCGACCGCACCGCGCTGGTCATCATCGACATGCAGCGCGATTTCCTCGAGCCCGGGGGGTTCGGCGAAACGCTCGGCAACGACGTGTCGCTGCTGCAGGCCGCCATCGGCCCCTGCAAGACCGTGCTCGACGCCGCGCGCGCGGCCGGCATGCTGGTCATCCACACGCGCGAAGGACACCGTCCCGATCTGTCCGACGCGCCGCCGTTCAAGATCGATCGTGGTTCGCCATCCAAACGCATCGGCGATCCGGGCCCGATGGGTCGTATTCTGGTGCGCGGCGAACCCGGGCACGACATCATTCCGGAACTTTATCCGATCGCCGGCGAAGCCATCATCGACAAGCCCGGCAAGGGCGCGTTCTGCGAGACCGATCTCGGGCTGACGCTGCGCAATTGCGGCATCGAGAATCTCATCGTCTGCGGCGTCACCACCGAAGTCTGCGTCAACACCACCGTGCGCGAGGGCAACGACCGCGGCTATCGCTGCATCGTGCTCGGCGACTGCTGCGCCTCGTACTTCCCGGAATTCCACGAGATGGGCCTGAAGATGATCAAGGCGCAGGGCGGAATCTTCGGCTGGGTTTCCGATTCGAAAAAGATGCTCGCGGCTCTTGCCGGCGCGCCCAAGGCTGGCGTGCGGCGTAGCGCCTGAAGTCTAGGTGAAGGGGGAAGTCATGGCTCAATCGACGACGTTCAAACCGACGCTGTGGACACCGGGTGACTGGAACGCCTTCTTCGGCTTCGGCACCAACATCCTGGTCAACATGCTGGTGCTCACCGGCCTGTTGCGTTTCGTCATCAAGATGCCGGACTCGATCGTGTTCGGCAGAATCCTGCCGGCGCTCGGTCTGATGATGTGCCTGAGCACGATGTATTACGCGTTTCTCGCCTACCGCCTGGCCAAGAAAACCGGGCGCAGCGATGTTTGCGCGCTGCCTTCCGGCGTCAGCGTCCCGCACATGTTCATCGTCACCTTCGTCATCATGCTGCCGATTGCACTGACCACCGGCGACCCGATCAAGGGCTGGGAAGCCGGCCTGGTATGGGTGTTCTTCCAGAGTTTCATCCTGATGATCGGCGGCTTCATCGCGCCAATCGTGCGCAGGATCACGCCGCGCGCCGCCCTGCTCGGCACGCTGGCCGGCGTGTCCGTCACTTTCATCGCGATGCGTCCGGCGCTGGAAATGTTCATGACCCCGCAGATCGGCCTCGTCTGCTTCGCCACTATCATGGTGAGCTGGTTCGGCGGCGTGCGCTATCCGATGGGTATTCCGGCCGGATTGGTCGCAATCGCCGTCGGCATGGTCATCGCCTGGGGCTCGAACCTGTTCGGGCTGGGCCTCGGCGGGCTCTCGCTCGCCGGCGTGAAGTCGGCATTCTCGAGCTTTGGCTTCTCGGTCCCCATACCGGCCGTCGGCCACGTCTTTTCCGGCTTCCAATATCTCGGCGTGATCCTCATCACCGCCATCCCTTACGGCATTTACGACCTGGTCGAGGCGATGGACAACGTGGAGTCGGCGGAAGCTGCCGGCGACCACTATCCGACCACGCGCGTCCTCACCGCCGACGGCGTCGTCAGCCTGATCGGTTCCTTGATGGGCAACCCGTTCATCAACGCGGTCTATATCGGCCATCCCGGCTGGAAGGCGATGGGCGGCCGCATCGGATATTCCGCCGCAACCGGCCTGATGGTGATCGTGCTGTCATGGTTCGGCGTCATCTCGCTGATGCTGGCGATCATCCCGGTCGTCGCCATCTCGCCGATCCTGCTCTACATCGGCATGCTGATCTGCGCGCAGGCCTTCCAGACGACGCCGCGCGAGCACGCGCCGGCGATCGCCTTGGCGCTGACGCCGCATCTGGCGGCCTGGGCAACCACGCTGCTGGGTGGTGCGCTCGGCGCCGCGGGGATGAATTTCGGCGCCACGCATGCGCCGGAGTTCGTCGGCAAGATGGCGCAGAACGGCGTGCTCTTTCACGGCCTCGAAGTCATGGGCGGCGGCTCGATCCTCACCGGGCTGGTGCTCGGCGCCATCGCGGTCTTCGTGATCGACCGCAAGTTCCTCAATGCCGCGGCCTTCGCCCTGGCCGGCGCGGTGCTCACCTATTTCGGTTTCATGCACGGCGAGGCGATCGGCATAGGTCACGGCTTCGGGGTCACGCCCGCGGTCGCGTTTGCCTATCTCGTCGTCGCCGTGTTCCTGCTCGGTTTGAGCAAGATGCCGGAGTGGGCGCCGCTTGCGACGCCCAAGGCCGTACCGGCGGAATAGACCTGTCGGCGGCAGGCTTCATCTCAACGGTTGTCCCTCCGGCGCCAATTTTGGCTCCGGCGGGCTTTTTTTGCCGCAGTTGCGGAAGCGTTGAAATTTCCGCACAACAGGACGTGGTTCATTCGGGGGCTTTCGCGTGGCCGAAACCATCGCAGCAATCGTAGCCGCCCATCGGGCCGGAACGATGACGCCCGAACAAACCGTCGCGCGCACCTATGCGCGCATCCGCGCGCTCGACGACCCCGCCGTCTTCATCAGCCTGCGCGAGGAAAAAGACGCCATCGCCGACGCGCGCGCGCTTGGCGATGCAGGAGATGACGCCCGGCCGCTTTACGGCGTGCCTTTCGCGGTCAAGGACAATATCGATGTTGCCGGCATGGCGACGACCGCCGCCTGCCCGGCCTTTGCCTATCACCCGACGCATGACGCGACCTCCGTTGCGCGGCTGCGCAAGGCCGGTGCCATCGTCATCGGCAAGACCAACCTCGACCAGTTCGCCACCGGCCTCGTCGGCCTGCGTTCGCCTTACGGCACTCCGCGCAATCTATTCGATGCCGAACTCATTCCCGGCGGCTCAAGTTCGGGCTCTGGAGTGGCCGTCGCCGCGGGCCTGGTGCCGCTGGCGCTCGGCACCGACACCGCCGGCTCCGGCCGGGTCCCCGCGGGCTTTAACAACATCGTCGGCTTGAAACCGAGCCTTGGTCTGCTCTCGACCTTCGGCGTGGTGCCGGCCTGCCGCACGCTCGATTGCGTGTCAGTGTTCGCGCTCACCGTCGACGACGCCTGGACCGCGCTCTCGGCCATGGCCGGCCGCGACGAGAACGATGCCTATTCGCGCGAGCGTCCGCTCGGACAGATCGGCGCCATGCCGGCGCATGTGAAAATCGGTGTGCCCAGCAAGGGCGACCGCCTGTTTTTCGGCGACCACGATTACGAAAGTGGCTACGACGCGGCGCTCACCCGCCTTGCGCGGCTCGGCGCTGAAATCATCGACATCGACATCGAGCCGTTCTACGAGACCGCGCGGCTGCTCTACGACGGGCCGTGGGTCGCCGAGCGCACCATCACCGCGCGCTCGCTGCTCGCCTCAGACCCGGATGCCATTCATCCGGTGACGCGTGAGATCATTCTCGACGGCCTGCGGCCGACCGCGATCGATACCTACAAGGCGCTCTACAAGCTCGAAGAGCTGCGCTGGATCGCCAGCCATACGTTTCGCAAGGTCGACGCTCTGGCGCTGCCGACGGCGCCGACGATCTACTCGGTCAAGCAGGTGCTCGCCGACCCGATCCAGCTCAACAGCCGGCTCGGCAGCTACACCAATTTCGTCAATTTGCTCGACCTCTGCGGCCTGGCCGTGCCGGCATCGATGACCGCCAAAGGACTGCCCTTCGGCCTCACCCTGCTGGCGCCGGGCGGCGCCGACGCGGTGCTCGCCGAGATCGGCCGCGTGTTCCATGCCGACACAGGTCTGCCGCTGGGCGCGCTGAAACAACCGCAGCCGCCGCTCGTCGCCATGCCGAAATCTCCCGCGCGCGGAGAGATTGCGGTCGCCGTTGTCGGTGCGCACCTGTCCGGCCTGCCGCTCAACGGCGAATTGCGCAGTCTCGGCGGCCGGCTGCTCGAAACCGCGCGGACCGCGGCAAATTACCGGCTCTACGCGCTCGACGGCAGCCAGCCGGCAAAACCCGGGCTACTGCGTGTCGCCGAGGGCAAAGGCGCAGCCGTCGAGATCGAGGTCTGGGCGCTGCCGAGCCAGGCCTTTGGCGCCTTCATCGACAAGGTGCCGTCGCCGATGTCGATCGGCACCGTCGCGTTAAGTGACGGCCGCGCCGTCAAGGGGTTCCTGGTCGAGCCTGCGGCCGTTGCCGGTGCACGCGATATTTCGAGCTTCGGCGGCTGGCGCGCCTATCTGGCGCAGAGCAAGGTGCCGGCGTAAGTCAGATCGTCTCGATGTAGTGCTCGTATTCGTGGCGCACCGTGAGGATGTGCTCGCGCATCGCGTTGGCCGCCGCAGCGCGGTCGCCGCGCAGGATCGCCTCGACCACCTGATCGTGCTCGTCATGCGATTTCGCCAGCCGGCCGAATACCCGGAACTGGGCGCGGCGGAACGGCTGCACCCGCGCGCGCGTCGACAGTGTCATGTCGGCGAGGTAGCGGTTGTGCGCACCGCTGTAGATGCAGGCGTGGAAGGCTTCGTTGACCTCGTGATAGCGTTGCGGATCGCCGCTGCGGATGAGCACGCGCAGATTCTCGTGGTTGTCCTCAAGCAAGCGCCGTTCTTCGCCGCTCATGCGTTCGGCGGCAAAACCCGCGCATAGCGCCTCGAGCTCGGCCATCGCCTCGAACATGCCGGCGAGCAGCTCGCCGCTCGGCTGCGCCACCAGCGCGGCGCGATGCGCGCGCGCCTCGACCAGCCCACTCGCCGCCAAAAGCCGGATCGCCTCGCGCACCGGCGTGCGCGACACCTGGAAGCGCCGCGCCAGATGGGTCTCGTCGAGGGTCGCGCCGGGCGCGAGTGTCCCGCGCACGATCTCGTCGGCGAGTTGCAGCCGCAATTCCTCGGCCAGTGTCTTGCGCGGCCAACCAAGCCGCGGAGCATCGGGCGTGGGCGTGATCACGCTCATGACGCTGCCTTTGGCTCATCGATGAGACTCACGTGGCCGGACACCACGCGCCAGCCCTCGGAGAATTTGACCCAGGTCTGCGTTTGACGGCCGACCTTGCCCGGCGCCGACGCGCGATGAAACAGCGTCGAGGCAACCGCGAACTCGCGACCGAAGGTGGTGATCACCGTCTTCGACAGGATGCGGCCGAGGCCCACCGGCGAGCGCCCGGCACGAAACGATTTGATCTCGGCGTAGCCGTAGAGGTTTTCCGTCGCGCCGTAACGGATGGTGCGGGAATCGCTACGGAACAGTTCGTCGAGCCTGGCGACGTCGTTGCCGACCAGTGCCTTCTCGTAAGCGTCGAAGGCCTGCCGCACTTCGGCGACCACCTCCGGCAGGTCGATATCCATCATGCCCCTCCCGCGACCGGCGGCCTTGGCGCCACGCAGACGCCTTTTTGCTCCAGCGCGTGCGCGATGCGCAAGGCGACATCTTCGCGCCAGGGCGCGGCAATAATCTGGATACCGATCGGCATCGGCGTCAGCGGCACCGGCACGGCGACAACCGGCAGGCCGATGAAGGAAATCGGCTGAGTGTAGACCCCCATATTCGGCCGCACCAAAGTCTCGACGCCGTCGAGCATAAAGGTCTGCTGGCCGAGCTTCGGGGCGGTGCAGGGCGTCGCCGGCGCCAGGATCGCGTCACAGGACTTGAACAGTTCGAGCACCTGCGCGCGGTACCAGCGGCGGAAAATCTGCGCCTTGGCCACCAGCGATGCCGGAATCATAGCGCCCGCCAGCAGGCGGTCGCGCACGGCGGGATCGAAATCGTCGGCCTGGCTGCGCAGGCGCTCAAGATGGAGCGTAGCGCCTTCCGTGGTGGTGATGACATAAGCGGCGGCGCGGGCGCGGCGCGCTTCAGGGATCTCGATTTCGTTCCTCGCGCCGGCCGCCTCGGCGACACGATCGAGCGCGGCATGGGCCTCAGGCATGCCGCCTTTGGCGAAATAGCCGCCGGCGACCGCGATGCGCAAGCCATCGAGACCGCGTTCGATGAGCGGCAGCGTCGTCTCCACCGGGCGGCCGGCGCAGGCGGGATCGTCGGCGTCGACGCCCTGCATCAGGTCGTAGGAGAGCGCGAGATCGCGCGTCGAGCGCGCGAACGGCCCGAGATGGTCGAGGCTGGTCACGAAGGGAAAGCTGCGCGAGCGCGGCAGCCGGCCGTAAGTCGGCTTCAGCCCGAAGATGCCACACAAAGAAGATGGCACGCGGATCGAGCCGTTGGTGTCGGAGCCGAGCGACAGCGGCACCAGGCCGCCGCCAACCGCGCCGCCGCAGCCGCCGGACGAGCCGCCGGTCATGCGCCCGGTATCGTGTGGATTGCGCGAGGGACCGTCGTGCACGTTTTCGCCGGTGAAGTCGTAGGCGTATTCGCCCATGTTGAGCGCGCCGACGAGCACCGCGCCGGCCGCTTCCAGACGCTCGATCAACACGGCGTCGCGCCTGGCCGGCGGATGCGCGCGGTTGATCTTCGATCCGGCGACCGTCGCTAATCCGGCGACGTCGAAAAGGTTCTTCGCGGCAAAGGGAACGCCGGCGAGCGGCCCCAGCTTTTGCTTCTTCAGCGCGGCGGCGTCGATCGCCTTGGCGCGGGCGCGGGCCCGCTCGGCGGTGACGGCGGTGAAGGCATTGAGCACCGGGTTGCGTTCGCCGATGCGCGCCAGCGCGCCCTCGATCACGGCGAGCGCGCTCACCTTGCCGGAGGCAACGGCTGCGGCGATTTCGCTCGCCGTCGACCAGGACGTGTCGGCCACCACCGGGTCAGGCCGTAAAGATGGGAGCGGGCTCGGCATCGTCCGGCAAATCAAATTCGGCGACCAGCGCCGCATGCTTGAGCGTGACGTCGAGGCTGGCCTTGACCGCGGCCTGCCATTGCGGCCGCACCGTCAGCGACAGCGTGCGCGCGGACGCGGCGATGAATTCATCCAGCGGATCGGATTTGGCCGGCATGGTCTTTACTCACAACGGCGGGTGCGGAATCGCCGTCAGCAGGTCGCGCGTGTATTGCGCTTCCGGGGCGACCAGAACCCGTTCGGTCGGCCCCTGCTCGACGATCTTGCCCGTCTGCATAACGATGACACGATCGCACAGAAGGCGCACCACGTTGAGATCGTGGGAGACGAAAAGATAGCTCATTCCGAGCGAATCCTTCAGGTCCTGCAATAGGTTAAGAACAACGGCTTGAACCGATACGTCGAGCGCGGCGGTCGGCTCGTCAAGGATGATAAGGTCGGGCTTGAGCGCAATGGCGCGGGCAATGCCGACGCGGGCTTTCTGCCCGCCGGAGAGTTGATGCGGAAAACGGTCGAGCAGATCGACCGGCAGGCCGACCTGGCGCGCAAGTTCCTCGCTGCGCGCGCGCACATTAGATCGCTCGCCATTGCCGAGACGCAGGATGGGATCGGCGATGGCGCGCGCGGCGGTATAGCGCGGATTGAGGCTGTCGGTCGGGTCCTGAAACACCATCTGAATGCGTTTGCGCAAGGGAAGCGTCGCGAACTTGCGCGCCGGAATTGCGCCGATGTCCTCGCCGTCGAACTGGATGAGGCCGGAGGTCTTGTCGATCAACCGCATCACCATCATCGAAGTGGTGGATTTGCCGCAGCCGGACTCGCCGACCAGGCCGACGCTTTCGCCGCGCGCAACCGAGAAACTGATGCCGTCGACCGCCTTGAAACTGTCCGGCTTGACCGCCGGCTTCGGCCCAAACAGCTTTTTGAGCGAGCCGCCGGCCTCGTTGCGCGGATATTCCTTGACCAGCCCCTCGACCAGCAGCAGCGGCGGCGCGGCATGGCCGTTGCCCTTCCCGCTGGCTTTGACGGCTTTGCCGACAGGCTTGGCGGCTTTGGCGTCCTCCTCCGGCAACAGATCGCGCAATGTGACGCCGGGCCGCGGCGTTGCCCGCATCAGCTTGCGCGTATAACGATGCGCCGGCGCCTTGAAGATGGTCTCCGCCCTGGCGGTTTCGACGACGTGGCCCTTTTCCATGACCACGACGCGATCGCAATAGGCGGCTGCCAGGCCGAGGTCGTGGGTAATGAGAATCATCGACATGCCGCGTTCGCGCGTGAGCTCGACGGTCAGATCCATCACCGCTTTCTGCGTGGTGACGTCGAGGCCGGTGGTCGGCTCATCGGCGATGAGCAGTTGCGGCTTGCAGGCGAGCGCCAGCGCGATGACGACGCGCTGACACATGCCGCCGGACAATTCGAACGGATAGGCGTGGTAGCGTTCGCGTGGCCGCGCGATGCGCACCTGCTCGAGCACCTCGATCGCCTTCTCGCTCACGGCATCGCTGTCGACCTGGGCGTGCTGCAGCAGCACGTCCTCGATCTGGCGGCCGACCTTGCGGATCGGGTTGAGCGCAAGGCGCGGTGACTGGAAGATCATCGACATTTCGCGGCCGCGCAGGTCGCGCATCTCGTTTTCCGGCGCCGCACGCAGATCGAGCCCGGAAAACATCACCGAGCCTTCGGCGATCTTGCCGGCGCGGTCGAGAATGCGCATGACGGCGTAGGAGGTGACCGACTTGCCGGAGCCCGACTCGCCGACGATCGCCAGCGCCTCGCCCTTGGCGACGCTGATATTGACGTGCTGCACCGCGCGCACGATGCCGCGCCGGGTGGCGAATTCGACGGTCAAATCGTGCACGTCAAGCAGCGGCAACGATTTGTCCGAGTTGCGCAGCAACGGCTCGCTTTTGCCCGGTTTCTTCGCCATGACGGTTAAGTCCGCCGCTGCGGGTCGACGAGGTCGCGCAACCCGTCGCCCAGAAGATTGAAGCAGAACACCGCGATCATCAGCGCCGCGCCGGGAAACAACGCGATCCACCATTCGCCGGAAATGATGTTGGCGGCGCCTTCCGCGACCATGATCCCCCACTCGGGCGTCGGCGGACGCACGCCGAGACCGATGAAAGAAAGGCCCGCCGCGTTGAGGATGGCGTAGCCCATGGTCAGCGAGATCTGCACCATCATGATCGGCATGATGTTGGGCAAAATCTGCGTCAGCACGATGCGGATGTCGCCGTTGCCGGAGAGCCGCGCGGCCTGCACGAAACCGGCCTCGCGCCGTACGTTGGCTTCGGCGCGCGCGACCCGCACATAAAGCGGGAAATTGATGATGGCGGTGGCGATGACGATGTTGGTGACGGTATTGCCGAGCGCCGCGACGATGCCCATGGCGAGCACGAACAGCGGGAAGGCCATGATGGTATCGGAGATGCGGCCGACGATGCGGTCGGTCCAGCCGCCGAAGAAGCCGGCGGCGATGCCGGCAAGCCCGCCCATGGCAAACACCAGGATCACGGAGAACAGCGCGACGGCGAAGTCGAGCCGGGTCGCCACAATCACGCGGCTGAAAATGTCGCGGCCAAGCTGATCGGTGCCGAACCAGTGCCGCCAGGTGGGCGCCTGCAGCGACGCCGTGGTGTCGCTCGCCAGCGGGTCATGTGGCACAACGTAGGGGCCGATCAGCGCGCAGATGGCGATGAGCAGGAACAGGCCAAAAGCGAGGCCGGTAACCGGATTTTCCGCGATAACGTAGCGGGCGTGGCGGAAAATCGAATTGCTCGGCGCCTTCGGCGGCACCGCAGCCGGCGGACTGAGCGAGATGTCGGTCATCCTTCCAGCCTCACGCGCGGGTCAATGACGCCGTAGAGAACGTCGATGATCAGGTTGAGGACGACGTAAAGGATGGCCATGGCGAGCACGAAGCCCTGCACCGGCGCGAAGTCGGAGGAAATCAGCGCCTCCACCGCGTAGGAGCCGATGCCGGGCCAGGCGAAAACCTTTTCCACCAGCACGTTGGCGCCGAGCAGAAAGGAGAACACCATGCCCAGCGTCGTCACCACCGGCAGCATGGCGTTGCGGAAGGCGTAAACGAGAATGACGGTCTTGCTGTCGAGGCCGCTGGCGCGCGCAGTGCGCACGAAGTCGGAGGCGAGCACCGCCAGCATCGAGGCCCGCGTCATGCGTGCGAGCGGAGCCAACGAGAAGATGCCGAGCGTGAGCGCGGGCAGGATCAACTGGCCGAACGCGGACTTGAATGTCTCCAGATTGCCGGTGAGCACGCTGTCGATCAGGTAAAAGCCGGTGATCGTCGGCGGGGCGGTGGCGAAGGCATCGAGCCGTCCGATCGGCGCCGGCGACCACCCCAGCCTGAAATAGAACAGATAGACCAGCAGCAGCCCGGTGAAGAACACCGGCAGCGACACGCCGGCGGTCGCCACAATGCGGCAGGTATGGTCGATCCAGGAGCCCTGCTTCACCGCGGCAAGAATGCCGAGCGGCACCGCAATGACGATGGAGAGGATGAGGCCGAGGAATGTGAGTTCGGCCGACGCCGGCAGCCGGCTCTTGATTTCCTTGACCACCGGCTGCCCGGTCGAGAGCGAATTGCCGAGATTGCCGTGAGCGAGATCGCTGACGTAACGGGCGAACTGCTCGGGCAGCGACTTGTCGAGGCCCAGTTGCTTGCGAATGTCGGCGATCGATTGCGGGGTTGCCGCGGGGCCGGCGAAATAGACCGCCGGATCGCCGGGCAGCACGCGGGTCAGCAGGAACGTGACGATGACCACGCCGATCAAGGTCGGGATCACCGTCACCATTCGCTTGCCGAGGGTCGCCAGCATCGCCCCTACTCCACCTGCGCAGCGTCCCGCGGTTACGCTTTCACCAGCGTGCGGTAGTCCACCTGCCGGTGGAACCAGTATTGGTAACCGGAGATATTCTTCTGCGTCGCCACGTTGAGGAATGGCTGGAACAACGGCACGCGCGGGACTTCGTCGTAGGCCTTGGTGATGAAGCCCTTCACGTCGGTCGCGTATTTCTCCCTGTCGCCGATCGCCGCCGCGCCGCGGGCGCCGTCGATCAGGGCGTCCATGTCCTTGCTGACGTAGCTCGGCGTGTTGAAGATCGCGTTCTGGCCCGAATAGCACCAGAAGAAGAAATACTCCGGATAGTCGAGCCAGCCGGAGAAGAAGTTGACCATCATCGGCATCGACTTCTTCGCCATTTCACTGCGCCAGTTCGAGCCCGGCACCTTGTTGATCGTGGTCTTGATGCCGATTTCGGCGAGGCTTTCCTGGATCAGCGTGGCGATCGGCTCGGAGTTGACGCCGTCGCCGAGATCGAAGGAGATCGTGGTCTCGATCGGACCCGCGCCTGACGCGGCCATCAGTTCCTTGGCCTTGGCCATGTCGGTCTTGTAGCCGGTCGGCTGCGGCCAGGTGATCGCGGACACATTGTTGGACGGCCCGCCGAACAGCGGGTTGGCGACGCCGAACATCGCGGCTTCCACAATCTTCGGATAGGGAATGGCATAAGCGACCGCCTGGCGCACCTTCTCGTTGTTGAACGGCGGCTTCACCACGTTCAATTCGAGGCTGTACATGCCATTGCCGATCGGGTTGGAGATCATGTTCAGCTTGCCCTCCTTCTTCATCTCGGAGAAATCCTTGGCGGGCAAATCGAAGGAGATGTCGGCGTCACCGCGCTCCATCAGCGCGCGGCGGTTGCCGGACGAGGGAATCGTGCGCCAGATGACCTTTTTCAGTTTCGGCAGCGGACCGCCGGCCCAGTCATCGTTGCGCTCGTAGACGACTTCGACGCCGGGCTTCCAGCTCACCACCTTGTAGGCACCGGATCCGGCCGTGTTGCTCTTGGTGTATTCGAGCGCCCACGGGTCCTTCTCTGTGGCGTTCTTCTTCAAGAGTTCGGAGTTGTAGATGCCCGGCACGATCACCGCGAGATCGGGCATGGTGAGCCGATCCTTCTTGACGAAATCGACGCGGAACGTGGAGTCGTCGACGGCGACGAACTGCTCCTTGTTGATGAGCGAGCCCGCTTTCATCTGCACGGTAGGAAAGCCGCCAACGCTCACCGCGCGGTCGAACGACCACTTCACGTCCTTGGCGCTGACCGGCGTGCCGTCCTGGAATTTGGCGTTCTTCTTGAGCTTGAAGGTGACCGACATGTCGCCGGTCGTCATGTCCTCGGCGAGCTCGGGAACGAATTTGTCGCGGTCGTAGGAGATCGAGCCGTCGGCGAGCGTCTTCTTGCCGTGGGTGATCAACCGGTCGTAGCAATTCCACGACGCCTCATAGCCCGGCCGGTTGGTGCCGACGCCGTGGATGTCGAGATTGTTGGGGCCGTTCTCGGTGACCAGCAGCAGCGTCTCCTGCCGCGTCTGCGCGTTGGCCGAAAACACCGCGGGCGCCGTCACCGCGGACGTCGCGGCCAGCGCGGTTGCCGATTTCAAAAAGTCACGACGCTTCATGGAAAACCTCCCGAATACGAAACCAGTCGCTGGGGAGACTTCCGCAAGGGTCGTGCCAGATCGGCAGCCTGTGGAAAACTTTCGCTAAGTTACTAATCCCATGAAACTAATCGGAATTTGCGTGCGCTTTAGGCAACATGCGGACTGCCGTCTATTGCATACAATCCTGCATACAATTCGGTGAACGAGCCGGTTTTTTGAGCAAAACATTTATGCGGCGGTAACGGCGCGGGATCGCACGACAGGGTGCGTCAGTCCACAAACTTCCCGCGTTTTCGTTCGCTGGCGTATTTCGTCAGCGCCAGGAAGCGATAGAGCCCGTGCACGAATTTGCCATAGGGCAGGCTCAGGAATAGGCCGAGCACGACGCCGAGATGAACGGCGAGCAGCATTCCCATCGCCGCGGTGTCGCGAAACATCAGCAGCGCAAAGCCGGTGAGGCTGGTAAGCACGAGCATCAGGATGAACGCGGTGTCGAGGCCGCGCCGCGGCAGGTCGCGCAAGGCGACATCACGCCGCCGTTGCAGCACGAACAACCCGATTGGCCCGACGATGATGCCTATGCCGCCAACGACGCCGAGCAGCACCGGCAGGCTGAAGACGGCATAAGGCGCATGCCAACCGAAAACGTAGTGACAGAGCGTGGCGACGCAGGTGGCGGCAAAGCACAGCAGAAAGCCATAGAAGGTCGCGTGGTGAAAGATGCGCCGTGCCGGCGAGGGCTGGTCGTTCTCGCTGGTGCAGCCGCCACCGCCACCATGCAGATAGGTCAGGTGCGCGGTGTCGGCGGTAGCGCGGCTGACCGCGGACAGCTCGGCCGGGGCATCGCCGTTAATGTCGCGCCAAAACGCACGCAGGCTCATGGCGAGAGCGAGGATCGCGTAAAGCGCGGCAGCGCTGAAGATTGCCGCCATCGCACCATGCGGCATGACTTTATAAAAATCGCCGGCGTTGCGTGCCCACAGCGCCGCCGGGTCGCTCCATGAGACAAACCCGACGATGAAGGCGGCCATGCCCAGCGCCGTGAGCGAGGTGACGACCAGACCGTTGTTGGCGAAGGCTGCGGAAAAACCGGAAGGCCAGGCATAAGCCGCGTAACTGTCATTGCGCAGCTTTGCCAGCGTCTGCGGCACGTTGACGGCAAATTCGTGCGGCGGCGAATACTGGCAGTCCGGGTAACAGGCCCCGCAGCCGTGGCAGAGATTGGCGAGGTAATTAAGGTCGGCTGCGGCAAAGGTGCGGCGCATCTCCATCGCCGGAAAAACCGCGCAGAGCCCTTCGCAATAACGGCAGGCATTGCAGATGGTCATCAGCCGCTCGGCAGCGCGCAGGTTTTCAGTTGCGAGCATGCGCGGAGGCCCCCTCGCCCGCAATTCGGCCGAACACCGCGCCGATGGTCATGCCGATGCCGGCGACGTAACCCTTGCCCAGCACGTTGCCGGCCATGATCTCGCCGGCGGCGAACATGTTGCCGCTTGGCTTGCCGTCCGCAAGCAGCATGCGCGCCTCCTCATTCACCTTGACGCCGAGATAGGTGAACGTGATGCCGGGGCGCAAGGGATAGCCGTAGTACGGCGGCGTATCGATTGCGCGCGCCCAATGGCTTTTCGGCGGACTAAGCCCTTGCGTCGCGCAATCGTCGAGCCTGGTGTGATCGAAGCTGCCGGGGCGGACCGCGGCGTTGAAGTCGGCGACGGTCTTTGTCAGCGCGCCTGGATCGAGCCCGAGCTTTGCCGCGAGCTCGCCGATCGTCGGCGCTGCGATTGCGGGGAAAATCGACGGCATGAACAGCGACAGCGATTTCGCATCGAAGATCGACCAGGCGCTCTGCCCTGGCTGCTGCGCGACGAGGCGGCCCCAGATAGCGTAGCGCTTGGGCCAGGTGTCCTCGCCTTCGTCGTAGAAGCGCCTGGCCTCACGGTCGACGACGATGCCGAAGATGATCGAGTCGAGGCGCGTGGCAATACCGCCGTCGAACTTCGGCGCGCGGGCATCGATCGCCACGCCGTGGAATTGCGTCGCGTCGCCGACAGGCGCGACGTTTGCATCGAGCAGCATGCGCAGGACTTCGCCGCGGTTATAGGGCGTGCCGCGAATCAGAAAGTTGTCGGCGGCCTCCCCCCAGTATTTTTTCAGCCATTCGATATTGGCCTCGAAGCCGCCGGCGGCGGCAACGAGCGCCCGGCCGCGAATTGATTGCGCCTTGCCGTTGTGCTTGAGCGTCGCCGACATGAAGTAACCGGACTCGATCACCAGTTCGATGGCCGGGGAATCGTAAATCACGGTGACGCCGAGGCCTTGCGCCTTGCGGTAGAGCGCATTGAGCGCGCCGCGCCCGCCACCGAGGAAGAAGGCGTTGGTCTTGCCGAGCGAGAGTGTGCCGCCGAGCGGCGGCTGGAAGCGCACGCCCTGCTCGTCCATCCACGAGAGCAACGCACCGGAGCGCGCGACGGTGAGCTTGGCCAGGGTCTCGTCGGTCGCGCCGCCGGTGACGCGATAGAGGTCGTCGAGGAACTCACTCTGTTCGTAAGGGCCGGTCATGGTTGGCGCGGTGCCGTCATGAGCGAGGCGCAGGTTGCGCGTGTGCCGGGTATTGCCGCCGCGATAAAATTCAGGCGCCGCCTCCACCACGATGACGCGGCAGCCGGCGCGCGCGGCGGTGATCGCGGCGCACAGCGCGGCGTTGCCGCCGCCCAGCACCACAACGTCGAACGGATCGGAAAAATCCATGCCCCGTGATTAAGCCCGCCGGGCAATGCCAGGCAAGCCCCGCGCCGAAGCTTTAGAAGGTGATGCCGACCTGCGCGCGCCAGCCACTCTGGCGCTCATCCGCCCCGACGGCGAAGATGTAGCCGGCCTGGACCGTCAGCAGGGCGTCGTAGGAGCGGTATTTGTCGCCGCCGAGCCAGACATAGGCAAGCAGGCTCGGGCCAAGGCCGGCGGCCCATAGCGTCGTGGCCTTGCTGTCGTAGCCGGCGACCGCAAGCAGCGTCGGCCCGATCGCGGCGCGCACCGGAGCGCGCAGCCCATAGAGATAACCGGCATTGCCGTGCACGTCTTCAAGCACGCGGCGGTCATCGGTGCGCCAGGCGCCGAAGGTGCCGAAATCCCAATAGGGCTTGAACCCCACCGCGTAAGGGTAGGCGTCCGCTCCGAGCCCGAGGCCCCAGGTGGCGACAAATTCGGTTTGCGATTGCGGCTGGAAGAAATGATCGGCCATGCCGCCGACGTAGAAATTAAGGTCCGCGATGGGCCGATAGCGCAGGCCGGCGCCGGCGTCGGTTTCACGCTCGCCATTGGCATCCTTGCCGGTCAACCCGCGCGCAAAGGCCTCAAGCCCCTGCACCGCCGGAAGGTATCTGCCGCCAAAGCGCAGCCGTGTCTCGATACCGCCAGAAGAATTATTGCCGCCGGCGCTCTCCGGGCGGCCGGTCATGGCGCCGACGCCGGCGCTGGTCTGCACCGAGGCGTCGGCCTGGACCACTTCGTTCCTGATGCGCTCGAGGTCGGCGGGCGAGCGCCCCGCAATGCTCGGATCGCCGGCGTACCAGCGGTCGAGCCCCTGCCGGTATTGCCTGGAGGCGAGCGGCGCGTTGCTGAGGATCGAGGCATTGGCGGCGTCGAGATAAGCGGTCGCGACCGGGCTGATTTCCAGACCCTTGGTCAGCGCGTCCGCGCCTTGTTCGCGGCGCTTCTGTTTCATCAGCAGATAGCCGAGCTTGTACCAGGCATCGGCCTGACGTGGCTGCGTTGCCAGCAGCTGGCGATACGACGCCTCTGCCTGAGACGGTTTTCCTTCACGCTCGGCTTTCACCGCGGCGGCTTCCGCGCGCGCGTAGCGCACATCGGCGCGTGCTTTGGCATCAAGACCACCGCGCCTGAGCGCCATGTCGAAATCCGCGATCGCGTCTCGCAAGCGGTCGCCCTTGCGCCGGGCGTAGCCGCGCTCGGCATAGGCCCAACCCGGCGCGTCGCCGCGCGCGATCAGGCGTTCGACGTCGGTTGTGGCCTGCGCCCGCGCGTTCGCCGGCGCAATGCAGACAAGCGCCAGGACAGCGACTGCCATGCGAGTCAATGAAACCGATTTTCTCGTCGGGTTGCCGATCACGCCGGCGACACCGGCTGCAAATTGACCGGATAGGAATGCGAGGTCTTGTCCCAGACCAGCGGCGCTCCCGAAATACGGTGAGCAAGATAGATCTGCGTCGCTCGCACGGCGGCGAAAAAATTCACGAAGTTGGCCACAATCAGCCGCGGCACCGACATCAGGCCGTGCTGCCAGTCGTAAATCATCGCCGTGAACACCATGCGGTGGGCAATGCGCCAGACGAGGAAGAACAGGTTGATCAGCAAGAGCTCGACGACATAGCCGTTCGCGAGCCAGCCGAGATCAAACAGCGCGCCCTGTCCGCGCAGGTCGAGGAAGAGCTTGATCAGCATGAAGTTGATCAGGACGAAGTAGCCGAGAATGACCGTCGGCCCGGTCAAGATGCCCTTGCGGTCGCGCAGCAGGAAATAGACCGTGCCCCAGCCGCCCTTCCACCCGTGCGCGGCGGTGCCCTGAAATACAATGCCAACCAGCCAGCGGGCGCGTTGCCGATAGGCGCTGGAGAGTTTCGAGGGAAAGAACTCACGCGTCGCAATCGGCATCGAGCGCTTGACGAATGTCGGCGTCTCATTCTGCTGATGCGTGTCGATGGTGTAGTTGACCGGGCATGAAGCGAAGGTGGTGCGCAGGCCGAGGGCGCGCAGACGGAAGGCGATGTCGTAGTCCTCGGTAAAGCTCGAGATCTGGAACATCGCGCCCATATTGTTCTGCAAAAGCTGAACGACGGCGTCGCGGCTGAAGCAGGCGGAAACGCCGGCGCAGGGGATCAGCCCGCTCATATGTTTTCGCACCAGCAGGTCCTTGGTGTGGACCTCGGCGAACTCGTCCATGTAGATGCCGCCGACCACGTCGCGCAGCGACTGCTTGAACGAGAACACCGGAAGCTGCACGAAATCGAAAGAGGTGCCGATCAGCGAGTTGAACACCGCAATTTCATGCGGATGAATGAAGTCCTCGGCGTCGTGCAGCACGATGCCGGCAAAACGCTCGGCCTGTTTCGCCTCGAAATCGAGGATGCCGAGCAGGATCATGTTGAGGCAATCGGCTTTACTGGTCGGGCCGTCGCGCGGGACGATGACGATGTGGACGTTGGCGCAATCACGCTGCGCCCGCCGCGCCTCCTCGATGGTCAGCTTGTCGTTCTGGTAGACGCCGATGAAGTAGTGATAATTGCGGTAGGTCAGCAGCCGCGAATTCGTCGCCACCATGGCGTGAATAACGTCGTGCTCGGCCCAGGCGGGGACCATGATCGCGAATGGGCGCTCGCGCAGGCGCGCGGCTTTGGCGACATCGCGGGCGAGCACGCGGTCCTTGGCGTCCTGGCCGCTGACCACGCGCAGACACCAGTAGTAAAGGTCGACGAAGACATCGTCGGCGCTCGACACCGCCGTCAACACGGCGACGGCGATGGCCAGCACTTCGACAAAGTGGAGATAGTTGAGCGCCGCAGACGTCAGACTATCCATGCGGCCCCAATTGCCCCCGAGAACAATTTATCTCGCTAAAGGAAGTTCCCAGTGAGAACAATTCGGGGAACTACTACGGACACAACCTTTGCGAGGCGCGACACGTCAGCGCCGCCGTTCATGCTTTCATGCGAAAATTTTTTCGCTGCGTTAGGTACTTCTACGCACGACAAATGACGGCAAACGCGTAAAAGCTGGCGGCTCGGGAGCAGACAATGAAAGTGGATACCGCGCCCAAGGAGATGACGATCGAAGTTCTCCTGGTCGAAGACAGCCCGGGCGATATTCGCCTGATGCAGGAAGTGTTTCGTGTCGCCAATAGTCTTGTGCGCTTGCACGTGGCGACCGACGGCGTCGAGGCCATGGGCTTTCTCCGGCAATGGGGCGAACACGCCAATTGCCCACGCCCCGATCTCATCCTGCTCGACCTCAATTTGCCGAAAATGGGCGGCCTCGAGGTGCTCGAGCAGATCAAGTCCGACGCCGGTCTTAAAACCATCCCGACGGTCATCCTGACCACCTCGGAAGCGGAGGCCGACATTGCCAGGGGCTATCGCCTGCAGGCGAACTGCTACCTGCGCAAACCGGTGCATCTGGAGGCCTTCGAGATGCTGGTCCGCAGCATCAACGACTTCTGGCTCAATAAGGCGAAGCTGCCGCGGCAGGCGCAGGCCGCCTGAACTTTAACCGGCCGCGCGCAAGGGCGTCGCGACCGGCGTCAGCAGCCGCTCGCGCAAGGCAGTTACGATCCGCTGCGCGGCACGGCCGTCGCCATAAGGAAACACCGGCCGCGCCATGCGCGCATAGGCACGGCTGTCGCGGTACAGATCCATCAGCGATTGGAAGACGCGGGCGCGCGAGGTGCCGACCACGCGCACGGCGCCGGCGACAACCGCCTCAGGCCGCTCGGTCACGTCGCGCAGCACCAGCACCGGCTTGCCCAGCGCCGGGCCCTCTTCCTGCAAGCCGCCGCTGTCGGTGACGATAAGCCAGGCGCGCTGCATAGCGCCGACTATCTCGCTGTAAGTAATCGGTTCGGCAAGAACGATCCGTTCGTGGTTGGCCAGGACCTCGTAGGCCAGCGAACGCGCCGCCGGGTTCGGGTGCACGGGAAAAAACACCGCGGTGTCCGGCGTCAGGTTGACGAAGGTGCGGATCGCGGTCAGTGCCTGGCGCAGCGGCTCGCCGAAGCTTTCACGGCGATGCGCCGTGAGCAGGATAGTGCGCAGCGCGCCGGGAAAGTTCGCGGGTGGCGGCGGATTTTGCACGGCCTTCTCCAACAGCGAGTCGATGACGGTATTGCCGCATAAAAGGATGCGCTCCTCGGCGATGTTTTCCTTGCGCAGATGCGCGGCGGCGGTTTCGGTCGGGGCGCAATGCAGCGCCGTAGAAACGGCAATGGCGCGGCGATGAAACTCCTCCGGAAACGGCGCGGACAAATCTCCCGTGCGCAGGCCGGCTTCGACATGGACAAAAGGGACTTTACGATAAAACGCCGCCAGCGCTGCGGCGAACACGGAGGTGGTATCGCCCTGCCCGATCACGACTCCGGGGCGGATGGTCTCGAATGCAGCGTCAAGTCTGGCTGCAAGCGCAGCCAAAATCGGCATGAGAGTGGCGCTTTTTTCACCGTAGGGAATCGCAAGATCGGGGCGAAGCGAAAAGTCGTCCAGCGCTTGGCCTAGCAATTCGTCCTGCTGACCCGTTGCGACGATGACGGGCTGCGCCCAGCCGCAACTGGCGAGCCGCTGGATCACCGGCGCCATTTTTATGACTTCAGGCCGGGTGCCGACGACGCAGGCACAGCGGAGCAATTGCGCGCCGGTCATCGATTGAACCACCACCCCACCCAGAAGGTGGCGATTCGTAGACGACCGGCACGGGACGGGCAATTCGTGGAACTACTAGGCAGCGGCGGCGCCAAACCGCTCCGCGTTTCTACCGATGCATTGCCAAGATGCCGCTCACCGCTCGCGGAACGTCCGGGCGATCTGCTCGCGCAGCGGCTTGAGCAGGTATTGCAGCGGCGTGCGCGCGTAAGTCTGGATGAACACTTCGGCCGGCATGCCCGGCACCAGCTTGAGATCGCCGAGCCGCCGCACCTCGTCCACCGGCAACGAGAGCCGCACGAGATAGTAAGGCTGGCTCTCCTGCAAGGAGTTGCCCGGATCGCGGGTGAGATCGGCGGAAACGCGAGTAAGACGCCCGTTGAGATCGGGACTGGTACGCTGATCGCCGGCCAGAATGCGCACGATGCCTGCGGCCCCGACGGCGACCTGATCGATGTCCTGCGGAGCGACCTTCGCCTCGACGACGAGCGCATCGGCGCGCGGCACGATCTGCATAAGCGTTTCGCCGGTGCCGACCACGCCACCAATAGTGTGCACGGCAAGCTGGTTGACGAAGCCGTCCTGCGGCGCACGGATATCGACGCGCTTGAGCTGATCGACCGCCGCCGTCACGCGTTCCTTGAGCTCGGCGACCTTGCCCTCGGTCTCGCGCAGGTCCTTGAGCACGTCGGTGCGGAAATCCTGGTCGAGCTGGAGAATCTGCAATTCGGTTTCGCTGATCTTGCCGCGAGCGCGCGCAATCTCAGCCACGTACTGGCCCTGCTCGCCCAATAGCCGCGCCTTGTCACGCTGCAACTGCGTCAAACGGGAAATCGAAACGAGGTTCTTGGTGTAGAGCTGGCTGACGCCTTCAAGCTCCTGGCCGATCAGCTTAACCTCTTGTTCCTTGCCGTCCTGCTGCGAGGTCAGGCCGCGAATCTCCTCATTGCTTTGGACGATGCGCTCGCGCAACTGCGCACGCTGGCCGCTGCGCGCGCTGCGGCGGGCCTCGAACAGCTTCTGCTCGCCGGCAATCGCCGCGGCCACCGACTTGTCGGCGCGGCGTGACACGATGTCGTCCGGAAAGGAGATGCTGTCGGCGCCATCGCGCTCCGCCAGCAATCGCGCCTGCCGCGCCAGCAATTCGTCGAGCTGGGAGCGCACCACGCCGAGTGTCGAACGCGTCACTGTGTCGTCGAGACGGATCAGCACCTGCCCTGCCGACACCTCGCTGCCGTCGTGCACCAGAATTTCACCGACCACGCCGCCGGTCGGATGCTGCACCTTTTTCACGTTCGACTCGACGACGACGGTGCCGTGGGCGATCACCGCGCCCGACAATTCGCTGGTCGCGGCCCAGCCGCCGAACCCGCCAACCAGCAGGATGACAATGGCGATGCCGATCCGGTTCAGGGTGCGGATCGCGCGCAGCGGGTCGGCTTCGTCGAGCCTTGCCGGCCGCACCATGCGGACGAAAAGCGGCCAGATTTCGCGCAGCAGATGCGGCCACATTTCGCGCACAAAGCGCGGCCGCATTCCCTGCGCCAAATGCGCCAAACGCTCGCGGAATGAAGCGAAAGGGACCTTCATCAACCGGCCCCGCTCGCGGCTTCGTGGACGACCTTGAGCCCGCCCGCCGGAGCCGCCGGTTGCACCGGCCGCGCCAGAATGCGTTGCAGGATTTCGTCGCGCGGCCCGAAGGCCTGCTGCGCACCGTTGGAAACGTAGAGAACCTTGTCGCAATTGGCCAAAGCCGAGGGGCGATGCGCAACGATGATGACGATCGCGCCGCGTTCCTTGAGCTCACGCACGGTTTTCTGCAAGGCCATCTCGCCTTCATGATCGAGCGTGCCGTTAGGTTCGTCGAATACGACGAGAAACGGCTCGCCATAGATTGCGCGGGCGATGGCAACGCGTTCGCGCTGGCCGGCCGAGAGCACCATTCCGCCTTCGCCAATGCGCGTGTCGTAGCCGTTGGGCTGACGCAGAACCATGTCGTGGATGCCGGCGGTGCGCGCCGCGCGCAGAACCGCCTCGTTGTCCGGCATGGTGCTCATACGCGCGATATTCTCGGCGATGCTGCCTTCGAACAGCTCGCTGGTCTGCGAGGCAAAGCCGATGTATCGCCCGATATAGTCCTGGCCCCACTGATCGAAGGGGGCGCCGTCGATGCGAACTTCCCCGCGCGCCGGACGCCAGATGCCGACGAGGGTTCGGATCAGCGACGTCTTGCCGGCTCCGTTCGGCCCGACGATGCCGAGCACCTCGCCCGCCTTGAGCTTGAAATGAACGTCCCGGACGATGATGGTCTGCGACGCCGGCGGCGCAACGACGACGTTTTCAACATCGAGGGTGTGCACGGGCGGCGGCAGTACCGTTGCAACGGCTGCCGCCGGCATCCGGCCCAGCATGGTGGACAGGCGCTGGATGCTCTGCCGCGCCGTGATGAAGACCCGCCAGTTGGCGATCGCGATTTCGACGGGCGCAAGCGCGCGGCCCATCATGATGGAAGCCGCGATCATCGAGCCCGCGGTCAGTTCCTGTCGGATCACCAGATAGGCGCCTAACCCCAAAATCGCCGATTGCGATACCAAGCGGACCACCTTCGAGATACTGCCGTAGGTGCTGACGACGTCGCTCGCGTGTCCTTGCGCGCGGATATAGCGGTCGTTGATCTTGGCCCAGCGATTGGCCAGCGCCACGCCCATCCCCATGGCGCGAGCGCTCTCGGCATTGCGGCGGTCGGCTTCCATCATGGCCGCACGCAACGCCGCATCGTTCGCCGCGGCGCGCGCCGGAATACGGCTGGCGTGTTCGTTGAGCGCCGTGATGCCGATCAGCAACGCGCCGCCGACAAGCGCGACACAGCCGAGCCAGGGATGGATCAGGAAGCAGAGAATGAGGAACACCGGCATCCAAGGCATATCGACGATCGCCGTTGGCCCTGCGCTGGTGAGAAATCCGCGCAGCTGGTCAAGGTCGCGTATCGGCTGCTGGGCTTCGGCCTTGTTGTGGCTGTAGATGGCGAAGTGCAGCACGGCGCCGTGCACACTCGTCTCCAGGCGGCGGTCGAGCAGACGCGCGGCGCGAACGACGATGCGTGAGCGTATGATGTCAAGCGCGGCCTGAAACGCGTAGGCGCCGAACAGAAATACCGTGAGCGCGATGAGCGTCGGCACGCTGCGGCTGCTCAGCACCCGGTCGTAGACCTGCAGCATGTAGAGCGGGCCGGCGAGCATCAGCACGTTCACCACGGCGGAGAACAGCGCGACGCTCCAGAATGCGCGGCGGCAATCGTGCAGGGCACCGGTGACATCCGGATGCGCCGCTGACGCGGGAAAGACCGGCTTATTCAACTTGTCCTCATCCCCCGCATCCGCGCGGCCATTCTTCGCCGGCTGCGGATCAGTGCTTGTTGGCGATCGCCGCCGCACGATGGCCTATAGGAATTTTAGAAATCCTTTACGAAATTGACCCGATCAAACCGTGGTTTTCACTGGGTTAAACCGGTCGCAGAAACACCGGCTGCCGGACCCTGCGCCCAAACCGGGCATCGAATCACCCGGTCCGGGGGTCATAAATTCGCGGCAATTTCGGCCGGCCGTCCCGAAATTCGACCTGTCGGTTCGTCCGGAGATTTAACCACTGGCACAACCGCTGTCGGCGTCACCCCGGGCCTGCCGATCGCCCGCGTCAGCGGGAGCCATCGTGGTCCACGAGGCCGCCATTCAATGGGCTCAATTCGACAAGCCCGGAGCCGCGGCCTAATCTTTGCCACCGCTTCCGGTCCGAATATGGCGCTGTCCCTCCGCGAACTGCACAAGACGCATCAGCCGCTGCTGAGCCCGCTCGCGCATGACGCTTTGTCGGCGCGGCTGATCGAAAGGGCGGGTTTCAAGACTTTCAATGTCGGCGGCTCGGCGCTGCTTGCCGCACGGCACGCATTGCCCGACCTTGGCCTCGCCGCTTTCGGCGAAATGCTGGCCGGCATCCGCGACATCGTCGAGGCCTGCGGCCTTCCCTGCCTGGTCGACGCCGACGACGGTTATGGCGACGTGAAAAGCGTCACCCGGACGATTCGCGGCTACGAGGCCATCGGCGTTTCAGGGGCCTTGCTCGAGGACCAGTCGCGCGAAGGCAAGCAGCCCGGCGCCACTGCCGCCCGCGCGGTCGTGCCGCTTAATGTGATCGAACAGAAACTGCGGGCGGCCATGGCCGCGCGCGACAGCAAGGATTTCGTCATCATCGGCCGCACCGATGCCTATGGGGCGCAGGGCCTCGACGAAGCGCTGCGGCGCGGCGAGCATTTTCTGCGCCTCGGCGCCGATGGCGTGTTCGTGGCCGGGCTGAAAACGCCGGAGGACTATGCCCGCGTCGGCAAGGCCTTCAACGGAAGCTGGAATGCCGCCGCGATCTTCGAGGCGACGGCAGCCCCATGGCTTTCGCCGGGAGAGCTTCATGCCATGGGATTTTCGCAAATTGCCTACCCCAATATTCTCATCGGCCGCGTCGCCAAGGGAATCGAACAGGGCCTCACCCGCCTGCGCGCGCTCGCGGGCGGCGACAAAAATGCCTTCGCCCAGGGCGACCGGGAGATGGCGCTGACAAGTCTTGCCGAGGCGCTCGGCCTCAAGCAATGGAACGAGCTGGAGAAACGCTTTTCCGATTCCTAGCCGCCGTGATGCAGCCGGCGATCGATCGCCAGAAGCGCGGTGTTGACGCTCGCAGCAAACACGACCAGCAGGAATGTCACCGCCATGATCAGATCGACGTTGTACAGGCTGATGGCATTCATCAACAGATAGCCGAGCCCGTGCTGGGCAGCGAACATTTCGCCGAGCACGGTGCCGATCAGCGTCAGCGAGAAGCCGACGCGAATACCGGTGAAGATTTCCGGTACGGCGGCAGGGAACAGGACCTCGCGAACCATCATCGGCTGGCTGAGCTTGAACACGCGCCCGGTCTTGACCAGGATCGGCCGGATCGAGCGCACCGCGTTCAGCGTGAACAACGCCACCGGGATGATGCCGTGGATCGCGCCAAAGGCGATCTTGGCTGAAAGCCCGAGGCCGAAGAACAGAAGGATGATGGGGTAAAGCGTGATCTTGGGGATCGAATAGAGCGCAACCAGCATCGGCTCCATCGCATCGCCTGACAGCCGGTGCAGACCGAGCGCAAAACCGATCAGTAGCCCGAGCACGACGGCGATGGCGAGCGCGACGCCGAAGGCTTCGAGCGTGTCGCGCAAGTGAATCCAGAAAATATCGGTACGCATCAGCTTGCCGAGGAAAGCGATCGTCTGCCACGGCGAACGCAGCGCGACGTCCCCCACCAGCCAATAGGCGAGCTGCCAGACCGCCAGCAGGCCCACGATCAGGATCAGCGTATTGCGCAGCGGCTTTCGTTCATCGGCTTGCATCAGGCAAGCCCCCGCCGCGCCAGCAGCGTCTTTTCCCAGTGCGAGAGCAGCCCGTTGACCAGGATCGACAGCAGCAGGATCAGCAAAATGAGCGGATACATCGTCGCGTTGTCGAAATTGGTATAGGCATAGCCGATTTCGTAACCCATGCCCGCCCGCGCCATGATGAATTCCGAACCGATGACGCCGATAAAGGCGTAAGCGAGCGCGAGCTTGGCCGCGGTCAACAGATATGGCGCGCAGAACGGCAGCGTGACCCGCAGCGCCGTCTGCAGCGGACCGAGCCGGTTCACCCGCGCCGTCTTCTTCAGCACCAGCGGCACGCGGTCGAGGCCATTGAGCGTGGTGACGATCACTGCAACGACGCCGAGCAGAAACCCGATCAGCAATTGCGGCCCGTCGCCGAGGCCGAACATGACGATGAACAGAGGGTAGAAGGCAAAAACCGGAATGGCGTAATAGGTCGCAAACAGCGGATCGAGAATGTCGCGAGCGGTCCTGTAGCCGTGCAGGATAGTGCCGGTGACGGCGCCGACGACGAAGGCGAGCGCGAAGGCGACGAGCACGTTGGCCAGGCTTTTGCCGATTTCGTCGAAGTAACGCCCCTCCAAGAGCAGCCTGAAGAAATCGCGGAGGATGATGTGGGGCGCCGGCATGGTGATCTTGTCGATGACGCCGACGGCACACAGGCCCTCAAGGGCCAACACGAAGGCAAGTACGACCGCGAGTTGGTAAAGCCTCACCCGGGTCATGCGCCGCCTGCCCGGCCCATGGTCTTCATCGATTCCTCGCGCAGCGACTTCCACAGCCGGCTGGTGAGCGCGCCGAAATTCTCGCGCTCGACGATGCGGCTGTCGCGCTCGCGCGGCCACTGCGTTTCCACGAGGTCGATGATCTTGCCCGGCCGCGCCGACATCACCGCAATACGATCGGCGAGCATCGCCGCTTCATCGAGCGCATGCGTGATCAGGAAGACGGTGGCGCCGGTCTCCCGCCACAGCCGCAGCACTTCATCACCCATCAACAGGCGGGTCTGCTGGTCCAGCGCACCGAAGGGTTCATCGAGCAGGATGAGACGCGGCTCGGCGACGATGGTGCGGGCGATGCAGACGCGCTGGCGCATGCCGCCGGAAAGTTGCGCCGGATAGGTTTTGACGAAATCGCTGAGCCCCATCATGGCGATGACGGCGGCGACCCGCCGCGCTTTCTCCTCCTCGCCAAAGTCGCGGTTGCGCAGGCCAAACATGACGTTGTCGCGCACGGTGAGCCAGGAAAAGCACGCATCCTCCTGGAACACGACGCCGACGCCGTCGGGGATATCGTTCTTGATGGGGCGGCCTTCGAATTCGATCACGCCTTCGCTCGGGCCAGTGAGCCCGGCAATCAGTTCAAGCAGCGTCGATTTGCCGCAGCCTGACGGGCCAACCACGGCGAAGAATTCGCCCTTTTTGATTTCGAAATCGATCGGTCCGAGGGCATGCACCGATTGCCCGCCGGCGCCGGCGGGGAAGACTTTCGTCACCCCGCGCAGCGTTACCTGTGCCGCCGACAATGAACGATCCTCCAGCCCGCGACGGCTACTTAATCTTTTTGAGATCATCCGGCAGGAATTGCGTGTCGACCACCTTCGACAGGTCGATGTCGCCGCTCAGCGCGCCGACACTCTTCTGCACCTCGATGATGCGCTTCATGCCTTCGAGATGGATGTCGCCGTCGCCCCAGTAAGGCACGCCCTCGGTCAGGCTGGTGGTGAGATTGCGGACCGCGCTGGCCGCCACCTCCGGCGTGATGTTGAAGGGTTTGGAGAGAATCTCACCAGCCTCGTCGGGGTTGGCCTTCATGAACGCGATAGCCCGCCGGCGTGCGCGGATGACGGCGCGGATGAAATCGCCGCGGGTCTTTGCGGCCTCCGCGGTGACGACGCCGACGACGTTGTCGAGCGGCGGCAACGCTTCGGCGCCGGTGATCAGCACCCTGTATTTGTCCTTGTTCTGTGACCACAACGGCTCGGTCACCGGGGCAACGTCGATCTGTCCAAGTTCCAGCGCCGCAACCATCGGGCCAAAGCCGCCGGTCTTCACCAGTTCGGCATCCTCGGGCTTAAAACCCGCCTTCGCCAGCATGAGAATGTTGAGCGCCTGGCTGGTCGAACGCGGATTGGTGTAGCCGATCTTCTTGCCTTTAAGATCCTTGATTGTCTTGATCGGAGAGTCTTTCTTCACCAGCCAAGCAAACTCGGCGATCGTGAGCACGTTGTCGCTGACAATTTTCAGATCGGCGCCGCTCTGGATCGCGACTGCGATCGCGCCGGGATTGGCCTCGCCGTAGGCGACGCCCGCCATCGCGTTGCGTACAGATGTGCCGCCGCCGCCGGAGGAGATAATGCCGGTTACGTTGGCACCCTCCTCCTTGAAGTATCCCTTGGCCAAGGCAATGCCGAACGGCATGCCGTTTGCCGACGAGCCGTAATTACCGACGGCGATGTCTTCGGAATGCGCCGTCGTGACAGCGAACGCGGCGACAGCAAGCGCCGCAACCACGGCGCGCGTGAGAGTTCGGCACAACATTTGTTTTCTCCCGTTTAGCGTGCCGGCTGTTGTCCGGCTTTTTGTGCATCTTGGACGGACATCCACGTTAGCGCATGGCCGGGCTTGATCGCCAACGAAATTTTGCACGGTCCATCGCCGTCAAGGCGAAAGGCTCCGTTGCGGACCGGCGCGGCCGACGTGATCAGGGCGGGGCGGAGATGCTACAGTCGGCACGAATATGACCAGTGGGCAGAAACGATGATGGGCACCGTCGAATTCGCGCAAGGCGCGTATCGTTATATACCGGCCGTATTTCAATATTCCGGCGGGGTCGCCGCGTCGCCTGGTTTTGAGATTCAACGCGTGCGGTTCCGATCTCCGCTGCCGCTGTCGTCCGGATTTGCGGCGATCGAGCGGATCGTCGGCGACGCCGGACGCCCATTGACCTCCTTCTGTGCCTGCGAATTGCGCTCTCCGGCACCCTTCACCGATCAGGGGTTTCGCGCATTCAACGAGATTTATGTGACGACCCTACGCAAATGGGGACTGATGAACGGCGATGCCAATCCGGTCGCGCGCAGCAACGTCTGTCCGGTTTTTGAACCCCCGCTCGAACCGAGCCTGCACGCCTTTTCATTTACAACGGTCGCAAAGGCGGCGCCGCCGACTTTCGTCATCGCCGGCAGCGGCGAAGCGCGCGAAGGCGGCGCGAGCTATGCTGAGCGCACGATTCGCCACGGCGACACCAGCGCCGACGCCATGCGCGAAAAGGCGCAGTTCGTGCTCGATGAAATGGAGCGCAGGATGCAGCATTTCGGCTTCGGCTGGCGCGATACGACCGCGTCCCAGGTCTATACGGTGCACGACCTGCATCCGTTTTTTGCCGGCGAGATTGTGCGACGCGGCGCGGCCCGTGCCGGGTTGACCTGGCATCTCTGCAACCCGCCCGTTCGCGGCCTCGAATTCGAAATGGACTGCCGCGCCATTATGCTGGAACAAGTCGTTTAGCCGAGGCTAGTATCGGCCAAGCCTGTCGCCGGCCAGAGACCCGCCGGAGCGGGGCGAAAGAACTGTTTCGTTGCGGGGACTATAGCAATGGCAAAAGTAAGGGTCGGCCTGGTCGGCTGCGGATTCGTCTCGCATCTGCACATGTATGCCTATCGGCGAGTCTACGGGATCGACGCAGAGGTGAGAGCCGTCGCTGCCCGCGGCGACGCGGTTGTCGACTTTGCCAAGAAATATAAAATCGGAACCGTGCACCGAAATTTCCGCGATCTGATCGCCGACGGCGAGATAGACGTCGTCGATATTTGCACGCCGCCTAACCTGCATGCGGCGATGATCGTGGAGGCGATGCAGGCGGGCAAGCATGTGATCTGCGAAAAGCCGTTCGCCGGCTATTTCGGACGCAGCGGCGACGAGGAGCCGATCGGCAAACACGTCCCCAAGGCCCTCATGTACGAGCGTGTCATGGAAGAAATGGACAAGACCTGCGCAGCCATCAAGGCCAGCGGCAGGCTGTTCATGTATGCCGAAGACTGGGTCTACGCGCCGGCTGTGGCGAAAATCGTCGAAATCCTCAACGCTACCAAGGACAAAATCCTTTTCATGAAGGGCGAGGAAAGCCACAGCGGCTCACACGCCGCCCATGCGGCGCAGTGGGCAAAGACCGGCGGCGGTTCTCTGATCCGCATGGGATGTCACCCGCTTTCGGCGATGCTTTATCTCAAGCAGGTCGAGGCCAAGGCGCGCGGCGAGCGGATTACAGTATCGGCGGTGTCGGCCGACGTCGGCAACGTCGCTGCCTGTCTGCGGGCGGACGAACGCGCCTACATCAAGGCCAAGCCGGTCGACGTCGAAGATTGGGGCACGCTGACGATGACCTTCTCCGACGGCACCAAAAGCACGGTGTTCTCCGGTGACATGATCATGGGCGGGGTGCGCAATCTGGTCGAGGCCTATACCAACGGCGGCTCGCTGTTCGCCAATATCACGCCGAACAATCATCTGATGAGTTACATGACCGACGAGGAGAAGCTCGCCGGCGTCTACATCACGGAAAAGGTCGACCGCAAAACTGGCTGGCAATACATCTGCCTGGAAGAAGAATGGACGCGCGGCTATCTCCAGGAAATCCAGGACTTCATGGAATGCGTGGCGCATGGACGCGAGCCCCTCGCCGGCCTGGAATTGGCGCACGAAACCATCAAGGTGAACTACGCCGGATACTGGTCGGCCGACGAGGGCCGACGGATCACATTGTAGGCCACACGTTCGCTATTCCGCCGGCACGGCTTTGGCCCGTGGCTGGCGAAGCTTCACGCGCTCGAGCGTGCCGACAATTCCCTGCGGCATGAAGATGATGACGAGCACCAGCAGCACGCCATAGATCGTATTGGCGGCACCGATGAACGTGACGCCGAACCATACGCGCAGCCCCTCGGTAAGCGAGATGGTCAGGACCGCGCCGATCGTCGGTCCCAGCAGCGTGTAGACACCGCCGGCAACCGCCGCAAACACGATCTGCAACGACACCGCTATGCCCGAAACCGATTCCGGGTTGAGATACATGATGTATTGGGCAAAGATCGCGCCGCCGAGCGCGGTCATGGCCGCGCTGATGACGGTCACCCGCAGCTTCTCGCGCAGCACGTCGATGCCGATCGCGGCGGCGGCGTCCTCGTCCTCGGAAATCGCCTCGAGCGCTTCGCGGCTTATGCCGCGATCAACCCAGATCCAGACCAGCAAGCCGAATAGCCACACAACGAGTGCGATACCGTAGAAATAGCCTTTTTCCGGAAATTGCAGCGCGTACCAGGAATGGCCGACGGTTTTTAGCGTGAAGCCGAGCGAGCCGCCGGTGATCTCGCGCGCCGCAACAAGCGAAAGCAGTACGACCTGGCTGAGCGCGAGCGTCACCAGCGCAAAATAATGGCCAACGACTTTGAGGCGAAAGCACGGATAGCCGATCACGACACCGAGCAGCGCGGCAACGACGACGCCGGTCGGGATGCCGAGCCACGGCGTGAGGCCGTAATAGTTCCACAGCAATGCCGGCACATAGGCGCCCACACCCATGAAGGCGCCGTGACCGAACGACACGAAGCCAAAGCGGCCCATGAGCGACCAGGCCGTGTAGATAAATGACCAGAGCAGGATCTGGATCAGCAGATGCAGGATATAGACCGGCACGCCGAGCGGCAGCGCAATGAGCGCCGCCGCGGCCACAAGCGCCGATATGTGCGAGACCTTCATGGCGCAAACAGCCCTCGTGGCCGCACAAACATCAGCACAATGAAAAATGTAAAGGCGAGAACGTAGGACAGTTCCGTATTCGAATAGTAGCCGCCGATCGCGATGATCTGGCTGATGATGAAGGCGGCGATGAAACCGCCGATCATGTTGCCGAGCCCGCCCAATACGCAGATCATGAAAATCACCGGCCCGAACGTATTGCCGATATAGGGGTGGACATCATATTGCAGCGCCAGCATGCAGGCCGCGAGACCGGCCAACGCTCCGCCGATGGCCGAGGTCACCAGATAGATCCGCCGCTGGTCGACCCCCATCAGCCCGACGATGTCGCGGTCTTGCGCGATGGCGCGGATCGCCGTTCCGATGTAGGTGCGCTTGAGAAACAGGTAGAGCACCACCGCGCCGGTCAATCCGACGGCGAACGCAATCAGCCGCGCAAAGCTTATGTAAATCGTGCCGATCTCGAGGATCGGCAAGCGGATGCCAAGATTGCGAAAGTCGGTGCCAAACAACAGCGTGGCAAAGCTTTGCAGGAAAAACAGCAGGCCGCCGGTCGCCAGCAGCTGGTTGATCGGCGCCGAATTGAGCACCGGCGCGATGATGATGAGATGCACCACCACGCCAAGCAGCGCGACGCCGACAATGGTAACAGCGCAGGCGACCGGAAACGGCCAGCCGAACTGGGCATACATGAAGTAAAGCGCGTACATGCCGCACATGACGATATCGGCGTAGGCGATCCACACCACATCGATCACGCCGAAAATCAGATTGAGCCCGAGCGCCAGTAATGCCAGCACGCCGCCGAGCAGGATGCCGTTGATGATCGCCTCGAGGAGATAGAAGTCCATTTACAGGCCCATGTACGACTTGCGGATGAGGTCGTTGTTCTTCAGTTCGGCCGCCGTGCCGGCGAGCTTGATGCTGCCGACCTCGAGTAGGTAGGCGCGGTCGACGACATCGAGCACCTGCTGGACATTCTGCTCGACGATGAGCACGGTCAGCCCTTCGGTGCGGATGCGGCGCACGAGTTCGAACACCTGCTGCACCACGAGTGGCGCCAATCCGGCCGAGGGTTCGTCCATCAGCAGTAATTTCGGCTTCGACATCAACGCGCGACCGATGGCGCACATCTGCTGCTCGCCGCCGGACAGCGTACCGGCCTGCTGTTCGCGGCGATCTTTCAGGCGGGGAAACAGACTGTAGACCCAATCGAGCTGATCGCCGAAATGGCGGCGCGCCCGCGGGATAAAGGCGCCGATGCGCAGATTTTCCTCAACGCTCAGCCGTGGAAACAGCCGCCGGTTTTCCGGCACATGGGCGATGCCATGCTCGACGATGTGGTGCGCCGGCAAGCCGCCGGTCGAGCGGCCCTCGAGGGTCATCGCACCTTCGCGCATCGGCACCAGGCCGGAAATGACGCGCATGAGCGTCGTCTTGCCGGCGCCGTTCGGTCCGATGACGCCGACCGCTTCGCCGTCCGGTACGTCGAGCGAAACACCGAACAGGGCTTGGAAGGATCCGTAGCCGGCGGAAACGTCGGCGAGCGAGAGCATTCGATCAGGTCCGCGCCTTGCCGAGATAGACCTCGGTGACACGGGGGTCGACGGCTGCCTGCGCAGGGGCGCCTTCGAAAATCTTCTCGCCGTGATCGAGCACGATGACACGGTCGACGATACGCATCAGCACGCCCATGATGTGCTCGACCCAGACGATGGTGATGCCCATCCGGCTGCGGATGCTGTCAAGCAGATCGGCGGCGCGCTCCATCTCCGTCGAATCAAGACCGCCGAGACTCTCGTCGGCCAGAAGTAGTCGCGGCTTGGTGGCGAGCGCACGGGCGAGCTCGAGCTTCTTGAGTGCTGCGGCGCCAAGCCCGCCGGTCCGCGCCGACGCATCGGCCGGCAGGCCGACCAGGCCGAGCGCCTCCTCTGCCCGCTTCTGCGCTTCATGGCGGCCGATGCGCCCGGCTTGACCGTAATAGGCGGCGAGCGTCACATTCTCGACCAGCGACAGCTTGCGGAAAGGCCGCGGAATCTGAAACGTGCGCGCAACCCCTTGATGGCAAATCGCGTAGGCCGGCAGGCCGGAGATTTCCTCGCCTTGCAAACGGATCGAGCCCGAACTCGGGCGCAGATTGCCCGCGATCAGGTTAAACGTCGTGCTTTTGCCCGATCCGTTTGGCCCGATAAGGCCAAGGATCTCGCCCTCGCGCACTTCGAAGGAAACCTGGTTGACCGCCAGGAATCCTCCGAAGCGCTTGGTAAGCCCTTCAACCGCAAGCATCATCGCTACATGGCGTAGATCGACGATTTCGGCAGCGGCAGCACGGCGGCTTGGGTCTGGATATTGGTCGGGTAAACCACCGAAATGTGCTCGCCGGCGTTCTGCATGACCACCGGTGTCGAGCGCTCGTTTTGTCCGGCCAATTCGGTTCCGGGCGGGAAGAATTTCACGCCGTAGCCCTGGATCGTGCCGCCGGGCGGAATATCGACGTCGAGCGCGGCCTTGCGCACCGCCTCCGGGTCAAAGCCGCCGTATTTCGCCTTGGCGACGGGCAACACGTTGTTGAGCAGGACCCAGGTCTGGTTGAAACCCATCGAGCAATGCGGCGGCACATCGTCCGCCTTGGTCTTGGCCTTGTAGCGATCGACCATGATCTTGATGAGGTCGCCCATTCCGGGGGCCAGCTTCTTCGCATCGAGAAGCTGCGCCGGCACCGGATCGATGTTGCAGAAATTGTCGATGTCCTTGCCGAACGTGGTTCGCAATTTATCGAGCTGGCTGTACCCGGCGCCGGCGCCGATCAGCATCCTGAAGCGCAGCCCGCTCTCGCGCGCCTGGCGCAGGAAAAGCGTGATGTCGGGATTGTACCCGGCGTGCGAGATAATATCGGGGCCCGCGCGCTTGAGCTTGGTCACCAGCGCGGACAGGTCGGGAGCCGCGGCTGAATATCCTTCGTGCAGGACGACGTTGAGGCCGGCTTGCTTGGAATAGAATTCGTCCGCCGCGGCGACACCCACCCCGTACGGGCCGTCTTCGTGAATGAGCGCAACCTTGACCGCGTTTGGCTCAAGGCCGAGCTGGGCCTTGGCATGCTCGGAAATAAAGCCAGCGAAGGCCTGACCGTACTGGTCTGAGTGAATCTGTGCACGGAACACATATCGCAGGTTCTTGCCTTTGAACACGGCGGTCGCCACCGCGGTCGTAATCCAGAGAATCTTTTTCTGCTCCTCGATCTTGGCCGCCAAGGGCACCGCGTGAGCGCTGGAATAGACACCGTCGATAATATCGACCTTTTCTTGATTGATGAGGCGCTCGACCTCATTTATCGCGGCTTCGGCCTTGCTCTGCGAATCGGCGTTGACCGGAGAGACCTTGTATTTGCCGTCAACACCGCCGCGCTCGTTGCAAAGATCGATGGCGATTTGCGCGCCGATTGCCGAGGCAACCGAACCGCCGGCCGCGAACGGGCCGGACAAGTCGTAGATGACACCGATGCGCACCGTCTCGGCCTGGGCGCGGGCGAGCCGCCAGTCGAGGCCCAGAGCAACACCGGCCGCGACGGAACTCTTTAGCAGCGTCCTGCGTGAAGTCTTCATTACATTTCCTCCCCGGATCGCCACTTGTTGGTGGCTCGTTTTATTGGTGACGCCAGTATTTGGAGAACGGCTTGGAAAGTCAACGCAGGGCATGGGCGCGCCGCGGGGCGGCAAGCGCTCATCGCAGGCCGCAATCAGCTTCACCTCGCTCGCAAACAAAAAGACCCCGGCTTTGCTGGGCATTTTTCGGGTTGGCCGCGCGGCGCAAGCCCCGATCTTTGCGCGCTTTCGATGTGGCGGCGCCTCAGACGATCGACTTGAAGCGCGAAATGCACATCGCGATCACGTCGTCGATCGGCCGGCCCCACCAACGATTGGAAAAAATCTCGACCTCGACGTGCCCGTTGAAACCGTTCGCCTCGACGAGAGCGCGGACACGCGGGATATCAATCACCCCGTCTCCCATCATGCCGCGATCGTTGAGCATGTCGGTCGTCGGCACCAGCCAGTCGCAGACGTGGAAGGCGAGCAGGCGCTTGCGCCCGGCCCGTTCGATCTGCGCCGGCAATTCGAAATCCCACCATACGTGATAGACATCGAGGGCAACGCCGAGCATGCCGCCGCGCCCCGGATCGAGGCGATCGCAGATGTCGAGTGCCTGGCGCAACGTGCTCACGCAGGCACGATCTGCAGCAAACATCGGATGCAATGGCTCGATCGCCAGCGGCATGTTTGCGGCGCGCGCATATTCAAACATTTCGGCGATGCCGTCTTCAGCCTGCGCCTGCGCCGCCCAGATATCCTTGGAGGGTGCGCTTCCAGATCGTGAGTATTGCGGGAGACCGCCGCAGACCAGAACGACGCAAGGCGCGCCCAGTGCCTTGGCCTCGACCACGACGCGCCGGTTGTCGTCTCGTGCCTCCTGGCGATGCGCGGCGTCAGCCGTGAACATGCCGCCGCGGCAGTAGCCCGATAGGTCAAGCCCGGCGTCACGGATCGCCTTCGCCGCGCGATTCAAGCCGACTGCGGCGACCTGATCGCGCCACGGGTCGATAGCGCGGATACCGTGGCGAACGCAGGCTTCGATGATTTCGATGAGCGATCCCTGCTTGCGCACCGTCGCGGTGTTGAGCGACAGCAGACGGTGATCGCCGGTCAGGTCGCGCATCAAGCCTCGATCCCGCGCGTCGCCAGCACGGCGCGCATGCGCGCAATCGCCTGTTCCGGATCGCGCAACAGACCCGCCGCGTCGGCGAGACGGAAAAGTTCGGCGAGATGCAGCGTCGACCGTGCGCTCTCCTGGCCGCCAACCAACGTGAAATGGTCTTGGTGGCCGTTCAGGTAGGCCATGAAAACGACGCCGGTTTTGTAAAAACGGGTGGGGCTGCGAAAAATGTGACGCGACAGCGGAACCGTCGGGGCCAATATCCCGCCGAATGACTTGGCATCGCCGCCGGCGAGTTGCGTGAGCGCAGCCGACGCCGCCGGCGCAATCGAATCGAAGATGCCAAGGAGCGCGTGTGAGAACCCCTGCTCGTCGCCGGCGATCAGTTCGGCATAGTTGAAATCGTCACCGGTATACATCAGCACGCCCTGTTTCAGGCGGCGGCGCATCGCGATTTCGCGGTCTTTGTCGAGCAGTGAGATTTTCACGCCATCGACCTTGGCCGCGTTGTCATTGATGATCGCAACAGCGGTGTCCATCGCCGAGTGAAGATCGGCGGAGCCCCAATACCCGGCAAGCGCGGGATCGAACATGTCGCCGAGCCAGTGGATGATCACGGGCTGGCGCACGCCTTGCAGAATGCGTCCATAAACCTCGGCGTAGTCGTCAGGCGTGCGCGCGACCTTTGCCAATGCACGCGACGCCATCAGCACGATGCGGCCGCCGGCTTTTTCAATCGCCTCCACCTGCTCCTCATAGGCGCGGATGACGTCGTCAATATTTCGCGCCGCCGCGGGATCGAGTTGATCCGTGCCGCAGCCGGAGAACACGGTGCCGCCGCAGGCTTTGGCTGCGGCGATTGAACGCCTGATCAACTCCAGCGAAGCCGGCCAATCGACGCCCGTGCCGCGTTGCGCCGTGTCCATGGCTTCGGCAACGCCGAGACCGAGGCCCCACAGATGCTCGCGGAAGGCGATGGTGCGGTCCCAATCGATCGCGCAATCGAGCCAGGGATCATTGCCGGCAAGCGGATCGGCGACGACATGGGCCGCGGCGAGAGCGATGCGGTTAAACTTGCCGGCTGCGCGTTCGGGAAAGTTCCCCGGAGCAGACAGATGAAACGTCTCGATCGAACGGTCGGCGCGCGGCAGCCTGATCGCGAGTGCCTGGAGCGGTCTTTCGACGCGGTTCATGGTGTCACCTTACAAAGCGGGCAAATCTTATAAAGCAGGAACATCGACCCAGCGGCGTTCTTTCCAGCTTTTGGTCGCCGCTTCCACAAGCTGCAAACCTTTGGCGCCTTCACGCAAGGTGTATTTGTACGGCGCGTCTTCCGCGACGTGGCGGATGAACATTTCCCACTGCACCTTAAAGCCGTTATCGAAGGTCGTGAAGTCCGGCACCGGCTGCCACGACGCGTAAAGGTCGAGCGGCTGCTTGATGTCGGGATTCCATACCGGCCTCGGCGTTCCCTGACGCGCCTGCATCACGCAGTCATGCAGCCCTGCCACAGCCGAGCCGTGCGTGCCGTCGACCTGGAAGGTGACGAGGTCATCGCGATAGGGCCGCACGCACCATGACGAATTGATGTTGGCAATGATGCCGCCCGCAAGCTCAAACGTCGCGTAAGAGGCGTCATCCGCATCCGCTTTGTACGGCTTGCCGCTTTCGTCCCAGCGCTGCGGAATGTGCGTCGCGCCGACGCAAGAGACGGATTTCACCTCGGCGAACACGTTATCGAGCACGTAACGCCAATGGCAAATCATATCGAGAATGATGCCGCCGCCCTCGTCCAACTTGTAATTCCACGACGGCCGCTGGATCGGCTGCAAATCGCCTTCGAACACCCAGTAGCCGAATTCGCCGCGCACCGAGAGCATGCGGCCAAAAAAGCCGCTGTCGCGCAGGAATTTAAGTTTCATTAGCCCGGGCAGGAACAGTTTGTCCTGCACCACGCCGTTTTTGACGCCGGCTTTGTCGGCGGCGGCGCAGGCGCGCAGCGCTTCGGCGAGTGTGGTGGCGATCGGCTTTTCGCAGTAGATGTGCTTGCCGTGAGCGATCGCCTGCTCGAGCAATTTTGGCCGCATTTGCGTCGTCGCCGCGTCGAAGAAAACCTCGTCGTCTTTATTGCCGAGCGCCTTATCGAGATCGGTCGACCAACGTTCGACGCCGTATTGTCTGGCCAAAGCCGAGGTCTTGTCGGCGTTGCGCCCAATGAGGATCGGGTCGGGCATAACGCGGTCGCCGTTGGCGAGCGTAACGCCGCCTTGCGCGCGGATCGCGAGCACCGAACGCACCAGATGCTGGTTGGCACCCATGCGTCCGGTGACGCCGTTCATGATGATGCCCAGCCGCCGTGTGCTCACGCCTCATACTCCTTGTTTGCGATCCGGCTCACCAAGCCTGCCGCGGCCACGGACGGCGGCAGACGTCGCCGATTTTTCGTTTGAAAGCACCGAGACGCGATGTCAAAAGCGCACGCGTCCCTATTCGGCAGCCTGCTGCGAGGGTGGGCGCATGCTCTCCAGCCCGTCAACGGCCGCAGCCGAGATCGTGGTGCGTATCATGAGGCGCGGTTCATCCGACGGCCAGGGCCGGCCGCGGTGCATGGTGGCGCGATTGTCCCACATGACGACGTCGCCGTTCTTCCACGCGTGCAGGTAGGTGGTGCCCGGTTTCGTCGCCCCGTCCGTGAGTTCGTCGATCAGCTTTTTCCCCGCGTCTGCATCCATGCCTTCGACTGCGTAGGCATGCGACGCAAGGTAGATAGCGCCGCGACCGTTCATCGGATTGCGCCACACCATGCGCCAGCAGACGGCTGGAAACGCCGCACGTTCTTCCGGGCTGGCAAGTCCGGGGGCTATCTTGCTGCGCGAGTGATCGTAGTCGTGCCAGGCAAAGGATTTCTCCAGCCTCGCGCGTTGATCTGGATCGAGCCGTTCGAACGCGAGCCGAGTGGAAACAAATTCGGTTTCACCCCCATGCGCCGGAACGATGCGCGCCGAGAGGATTGAAGTGAGCGCCGGCACGTCCTTGAAAGAGGAGTCGGTGTGCCAAAGCTGATTTGCCTTGTTGCGGAGGGCATAACGATGGTCCGGTGGCACGACCTTGCCGTCGGGGCCGAGCGTGGTGAGCGTGATGAAATGCGTGCCGGTGCCCATCGACCCGACTTTGGTGATTTCCGGCGTTCCGAACCGGCGCGAGAATGCGAGCTGACTGTCATTCGTGACGTCCTGGCCGCGCAGCACCAGAACCGAATGTTCCTCGAATGCCGCTCGCACTTCCGAATAAACGTCATCGCTCGCAACAACATTGGCAAGCGAGACGCCGCGCAATTCGGCGGCAAAGCCGGGCCCCAGCGGGACGATCTCCATAGACGTTCTCCCTGACTTTTTTGTTGAGACGATTGTCCTCCAAATCCGCCAGGCGGGCAACGGCGCACATCCCGACGTCAGCTCACCGCATATTTGCTGAACAGGCCGGGGGCGAATTTCAGGCCGAGTCCTGGCGCCAAGGGAACCGTCATTTCGCCGTTTTTCGGCATCTGCGGGTCTTCGAACAGCAAGCGCGTCCACGGCATATACTCAACCACGAGCCCGTTTGGCGCCGCGGCAATGAGATGGACATGGATTTCCGGCAGCAAATGGCTGACAACCGGCCGGTTGAAGGCCTCGGCCATGCCGGCGATTTTCATCCATTGGGTGATACCGCCAGCACGCAATACGTCGATCATGACAATATCGACTGAGTGATGCGCAAGCGTCTGCCGGTGCGGCGCAATGCCGTAGAGATATTCGCCGGCGCAGACCGGCATGTCGAGCGCGCGGGCGATTTCGGCCAGACCCTGATAGTCGTCCGCCGCGGTCGGATCTTCCAACCAGCCAAGCCCAAGATCCTCGATGCGGCGGCCGACGGAGATCGCCTCGTGCACACCCCAGCGCTGGTTGATGTCCACCATCAGGTTGACGTCGGGCCCGACCACATTGCGCACGACGCGGATGCGCTCGATCTCCTGGGCGGGCGTAAGCGCCTCCACCGCCATCTGCGTCTTCATCTGGGTGAAGCCGCTCTCCACCAGTCTGGCTGCCGCTTTTTCCAGCGCGGCAAGCGGCGAAGTGCGCATCAACGCGCCGCTCGCATAGGCCGGCACCTTGTCACGCGCCGCACCTAGCAGCTTTGCAACCGGCACGCCAAAGGCCTTGCCGCGAATATCCCACAGCGCAATGTCGAACGCGGCCAGCGCCAGGCTGACGATACCGCCGGGACCGTTGGAGTGCGCCGACGCGCGCAGATGGCCGCCGATCAAATCGGTCGCCAGGGGATCGGCTCCCTTGATCAGCTCGCCGAATTCCTCGACCGCGGTTTTCAGAGTCTTGACGATTTTGCCGCCGAACGAGGTGATGCCGACGCCTTCGATTCCGTCGTCGGTAAACACCTGCACGGTGACGAATTCGCGCAGCATGCCCGGCATGGGTGGCGCCCCGGCCAAGGGCTCGTCCAGCGGCAGACGAACAAGATTGGTTTTAACCTCGGCGATTTTCATGATCGTCAGCGTCCCGCTGCGTAACCTTGCATGCCGCGCGGATTGGCGGCGGCGCGGCGGCGCTTTCCAACACGCGCGGCGGCGGTGAGCCGGCCTTCCGACCAGTCGGCCTCGACCTCAACCTTGTGGCCGCGGCGGCGCAATTCCTTGATCGTATCGGCGGTAAGCCTTCCCTCGACGACCAGAACACCGGGGCGCGCTTCGCGCGGCCAGAATGACGAGGTAAAATGTTCGGAATGCCAGGCCGGCGCGTCGATCGCCTCCTGCAGGTTCATCTTCGCGTGCACATGGCGCAGGAAGAACTGCGCGGTCCATTGGTCCTGCTGATCGCCGCCGGGCGAACCCCAGGCGAGGTAAGGCTCGCCGTCGCGTAACGCCATCGTCGGTGTCAGCGACGTGCGCGGCCGCTTTCCCGGCGTCAACGCATTGGGATGCCCCTCATCCAGCCAGAACTGCTGCGCGCGCGACCCAAGGCAGAAGCCCAGTTCGGGAATCGTCGGCGACGATTGCAGCCAGCCGCCCGAAGGCGTCGCCGAAACCATGTTGCCGTCCCGATCGATGATGTCGAAATGCACGGTATCGCCGCGCATGGCGCCGGCGCGGTCGAGCTTGGCGTCATCGACTGAAATGACGCCGGGATCGTGCTCATCGTCATGCGTCCAGATCTTGCCGACCGTCGGCTCGCCGGCACCAGCCGCGACCGTGCGCGCGCCCGCCGGCACGCGCAAGGGAAGCTGCTTGCCGTAGCCTCCGATCGTCCCCGGGCGCTGCTCAAGTGAGGCCGTTGCGCCGATGAGCCTGCGCCGCTCGGCGTTGTAGGCCTCGGAGAGCAGCGTATCGGCCGGCACCTTGACGAATTTCGGATCGCCGTAAAATACCTCGCGGTCGGCATAAGCGAGCTTCACGCATTCGACGACCGTATGGATGAAATCCGCGCTGGTCGGATCGGCGCCGTCGAGATTGAAGCCCCGCAGCAGCGCGAGCTGTTGCAGCATCACCGGGCCCTGGCTCCAGAAGCCGCCTTTGCACACCGTGTAACGGCCATATTCAAGCGTCGCCGGCGCCTCGATTGTGGGCTGCCAGCGCGCCATGTCGTCGGCGGTGAGCACGCCGCGGTGGCGCTTTCCGCTGGTGTCCATGACCTCCTGGGTGCGGCAGAATTTATCGATCGCCTCGGCGACGAAGCCCCGCGACCAGCACGCGCGCGCCTTTTCGATTTGCCGTTCGCGGTCGCCGCCGGCGCTTTCCGCTTCACGCAGAATGCGGGCATAGGTGTCGGCAAGCGTACGGTTGGCGAACAGTGTGCCGGGGGCCGGAACCTTGCCGCCTGGCAGATAGACCGCCGCTGACGTTGGCCAATGGTCGCGGAACAGCGCCTCGACGGTCGCGATGGTCGCCGTCGCGCGCTCAACCAGCGGGTGACCGTCCCGCGCGTATTGGATCGCGGGCGTCAGCACGTCGCCAAGCGTCATGGTGCCGTAATCGCGCAGCAGCAGCATCCAGGTCTCGAACATGCCGGGCACGCAGGCTGCCAGCAGTCCGGTGCCGGGAATGAGATCGAGGCCGAGACTTTTGTAATGCGCGATCGTCGCGGCCTGCGGCGCCGGCCCCTGCCCGCAAATCACCTCGACCTTGCCCTTGCGCACGTCATGCACGATGACCGGCACGTCGCCACCCGGACCGTTCAAATGCGGCTCGACCACCTGCAGCGTGAAAGCGGTGGCGACCGCGGCGTCGAACGCATTGCCGCCTTTTTCCAGCGTCGCCATGCCGACCGCAGTGGCGATCCAATGCGTGGAGGTGACCACGCCAAAGGTGCCTTCGATTTCCGGGCGCGTGGTGAACGGGTTCGGGTTGATCTTGGAGACCATGTCGATCCTGTGGCGCGGAGGCCGCGGCTAGCGCAAATGACAGGCGACCATTTGGCCCGGTTTCACTTCGCGCAGCAATGGGGTCTCCACCCGGCAGCGATCGAACACATAAGGACAGCGGGTATGGAAGTGGCAGCCCGCGGGCGGCTTGATCGGGCTCGGCACGTCACCCTGCAATATGCGTTTTTGCCGCTTTACCTTCGGATCGGGCACCGGAACCGCGAGCAGCAGCGACTCGGTATAGGGATGCAAGGCCCGCGTGAACAATGTGCGCTTGTCGGTATATTCGACGATACGGCCAAGATACATCACCGCGATGCGGTGGCTGATGTGCTCGACCACCGCCAGATTGTGCGAGATGAAAAGGTAAGCAAGCCCCATCTCGCGCTGCAGGTCCATCATCAGGTTAAGCACCTGCGCCTGTATGGAGACGTCGAGCGCCGACACCGGCTCGTCGCCGATGATCAACTTTGGCTCCAGCGCCAGGGCGCGCGCGATGCCGATGCGCTGGCGCTGACCGCCGGAAAACTGGTGTGGATAATTGTCCATCTGCGCGGCGCGCAAACCCACGCGTTCGAACAACGCAGCAACCCGCTTCCTTACATCCCTGCCGCGGGAGATTGCGTGCACCCGTATCGGTTCGGCAACGATGTCGCCCGCCGACATGCGTGGATCGAGCGAGGAGAACGGGTCCTGGAAAATGATCTGCATCTGCCGGCGATAGGGCCGCAACTCCGTCTTGCTCAGCTTGGTGATGTCACGGCCGTCGATCCTGATGCTGCCGGCGGTCGGCTCGGTGAGGCGCAGCACGGTACGGCCGACCGTCGACTTGCCGCAGCCGCTTTCGCCGACGAGGCCGAGTGTTTCCCCTTGCGCAATCGAGAAGCTCACGCCATCGACGGCGTAAACCGTGCCAGCGGCGCGCTGCAGCAGGCCTTTTTGCACCGGGAAATGCTTCTTCAGGTCGCGCACTTCGAGCACGGGAGCGTTCGCTGCCTCAGCCACGGCCGCCACCGAACAGTTCGGCCGAGCGCCAGCACGCCGCCCAATGCTGCGGAAGCTTCTGCTCGTAGGACGGATAGGCGCGGCGGCAGCGATCTTCGGCGTAAGTGCATCGCGGCGCAAAGACGCAGCCTTCCGGCAGGTCGGTGAGCGCCGGCACCATGCCCGGTATCTCCTGCAGCCGCGCATCGACGTCGGCGTTGTCGCCGCGCATCAAGCTCAGTCGCGGGATCGAGGCCATCAGCCCACGGGTATAGGGATGCTGCGGGTTGGCGAACAGCTCCTCGACAGGAGCCTCCTCTACCTTACGCCCGGCGTACATGACGATGACGCGCTGCGCAGTCTCCGCGACCACGCCGAGGTCATGGGTGATGAGGACCACCGCGGTGCCGAGTTCGCGCTGCAGATCGAGAATGATGTCGAGGATCTGCGCCTGGATGGTGACGTCGAGCGCAGTGGTTGGTTCGTCGGCAATGAGAACTTTCGGATTACAGGCGAGCGCCATGGCGATCATGGCGCGTTGACGCATGCCGCCGGAGAGTTGGTGCGGATACTCCCTCGCCCGCTGTTCCGGCTCGGGAATGCGAGCAAGCCGCAGCATCGAGATCGATTTTTCCCAGGCCTCACGGCGGCTGAGGTCTTCGTGCAAGAGCAGCACCTCGGCGATCTGGCTGCCGATGGTGAGCACCGGATTGAGCGAGGTCATCGGCTCCTGGAAGATCATGGCGATGTCCTTGCCGCGCACCCCGCGCATCGCCTCCTCGCTAAGGCCGAGCAGATCGACGCCATCGAGCTCAACCTTGCCGCCGGCAATGCGGCCCGGTGGATCCGGTATCAGGCGCATCAAAGAGAGAGCGGTGATGCTCTTGCCGCAGCCGGATTCGCCGACGATCGCCAGCGTCTCGCGCGGCTTGAGGGCAAAGCTTACGCCGTCGACGGCTTTGACGACGCCGTGGCGCAAATCGAAATACGTGCGCAGCCCGTCGACGACAAGCAGTGGCGCATCGGAGGCCCTCGCCGCACCGGTCACGGGTGGATTTTGCGTATCAATTGTCAATTGCGCAGCCGCGGATCGAGAATGTCGCGCAGCGCGTCCCCGAACAGATTGGTGCCGAACACCGCAAGGCTGATGGCAAGCCCGGGGAAGATGATGAGCCACGGGGCGGTGCGCACGTACTCGGCGGCCGATTCCGACAGCATGCGGCCCCAGGACGGGTGCGGCTCCGGCACGCCGAGGCCGAGGAACGACAGCGAAGCCTCTGTCAGGATCGCGGCGCCAAGCTGCGCGGTGGCGATAACGATCAGCGGCGCCAGCGTATTGGGCAGAACGTGGCGCACCGCGATGCGGAATTCACTCATGCCGACGGCGCGCGCGGCTTCGACGAAGGGCTGTTCGCGCAGTGTCAGCGTGTTGGAGCGGACAACGCGCGCGGTATAGGGGATCAGCGGTATGGCGATAGCAACGATAGTATTGCTGAGCGCCGGCCCTAACGCCGCCGCCATCACCAGCGCCAGCACCAGAAGCGGCACCGCCTGCAACACGTCGACAATGCGCTGGATCACCAGATCGACCCAGCCGCCGAGGTAGCCGGAGGTCAGGCCGAGGATAATGCCGAAGAAGCAGCCGAGCGCCGTCGAACCGAGGCCGACGGCAAGCGAAATACGCGCGCCGTAAACGATGCGGCTGTAGATGTCGCGGCCCATCTGGTCGGCGCCGAGCAAATGCGCATGACTTGGCGGCGCCAGTGTAATGAGCGAATTGGTTTTGATCGGATCGTAGGAGGTAAGTTCGCCGGCAAAAATCGCGGCAAACACAAACACCAGCATGATGACGGCGCCGACCACCCCAAGCGGGTGCGCGCCGGCGTAATAACGAATCTTCGACCATAGGCTTTCCGCTCGCGCGACATCGGCGACGGTGTCCGGGGCGATATCGATGCTGGCCATTGGATTCCCGTCCCCGCTTATGAATATTTGATGCGCGGATCGAGCGCGGCATAGAGCAAATCGACCAGGAAATTGATGAACACCGCGACGAAGGCGATGAACATCACCAGGTTCTGCACGATCGGATAATCGCGCCAGCGGATCGCTTCGACGAGAAAACGTGCAATGCCCGGAATATTGAAGACGGTCTCGGTGACGATCAGCCCGCCCATCAGGAAGGCCGCCTCAATGCCGATCACCGTGACCACCGGCAGCACCGCGTTGCGCAACGCGTGGTGATAATTGACGTTCTGTTCGGAGGCACCCTTGGCGCGCGCGGTACGGATATAATCCTGCCGCAGCACTTCCAGCATCGACGAGCGCGTCAACCGCATCACCAGCGCCGAGGAGCGGAAGCCTACCGCCGCCGCCGGGATGCTGAACAGCCAGAGCTGATTCCAGAATCCGTGCGGTGGATTGGTATAGATCGGGATGGTGCCGAAATATTTCACGAACACCATGAGGATCAAAAGGCCAAGCCAGAACGCCGGCATCGACAGCCCGCTGAGGCTGATCACACGCAGGGCGTAATCGAGCTTGGAATTCTGCCTGACCGCGCTGACCACGCCGAGCGGAACGCCAAACAGGATAGAAAACGCCAGCGCGAGGCCGGCGAGCTTGGCGGTGATCGGAATTCGCGGCGCGATTTCCTGGATCGCCGGCTTTTCCGAGACGTAGGAATAGCCGAGATCGCCGTGCGCCAGGCCGCCGATCCAAGCGGCATATTGCACGATAATCGGCTTATCGAGGCCGAGCTCGACTTCGAGCTTGGCCTTTTCCTTCACGTCGATCATGCCGGCCGAATCGAACAGGATGTCCGCGATGTTGCCGGGGACCACCCGCAGCATCGCGAACACCAGCACGGAAATTCCGAATAGCGTCAGGAGCATCAAAAAGAAGCGCCTGACCAGATAGCTCCCCACCGTGGCCTCCCAGTGTGCGCGGGGAATGCGCGCCCGATCCCCACCCGGACGCGCCGTGGCCGTCCCTTATTTATCCAGCCACAAGTCCTCGTAGCGGTAGCCGTTGTAGACGCTGTTGTTCATCACGGTCATGTTCTTCACGTACGGCTTCCAGCAGGTGCCGGTGCGGGCGTGAAACAGGATCGGCCGCGCAATGTCGTTCTGGATCTTCTCGTCGATCTCGTTGACCAGCTTCTTGCGCTTAGCAACGTTGGTTTCTTGCGACTGCTGATCGAACAGCTTTTCCAGGTCCTTGTTGCAGTAGTGCGTGTAGTTGCGTTCGGAGCCGCAGGAGTAATTTTCGTAGAAAGTCTGATCCGGATCGTCGATGCCGTTGCCGGTCAGGTTAAGACCAACCGAGTAATCGTTGCGCGCGACCTTGGCGAACCAGGCACCCGATTCCACCGGCTCCAGCTCGGCATCGATGAAGATGGTCTTGAGCTGGTCGATCAGCACAGCGGCCGGATCGCGATAGGTCGCGAGGTTGCGCGTCGAGACCTTGATCTTGAGCGGATTGGCCGCGCTGTAGCCGAGCTTGGTCATGATGGCGCGGGCTTCCTCGCGATCCTTGTTCACGTCGCCGTAGCCGATCAGCGTCTTGGCCTGCGCGGGCGACAGCCCCCAGACGCCCTCCGGTGGCGGCAGCAACGAGCCGCCAACGTCGCCCTGCCCTTGCAGGATGATGTCGATGAACGATTTGCGATCAAGCGCAAGCGCCATCGCCTTGCGCAGTTCGAGATTGTTGAACGGCGGGTTCTCGCGATTGACGATGAGATTGGTGCTGACATTGATCGGCGCGAGCTCGCAAATCGCGGTCTTGTCCTGCGCCTTGATGTCTTTTTCCAATGCCGCCGTCATCTCTGTCGGAAAGGTCACATCGACCTTGCCAGCGACGAAGGCAAGCACTGCGGTCGCGCGGTTCTGGATGATGGTGTATTCGATGCCGTCGAGATACGGCAGGCCTTTTTTCCAGTAGTCAGGATTCTTCACGAGCTTGATCGACTCGTTCTGCTTCATTTCAACGAACTTGAACGGGCCGGTACCGATCGGATTCGTGCGCATCTGCGCGGCGGAAACGTGGCAGGGATAGATCGGCGTATAGCCCGAGGCGAGCATCGCCAGGATCGACGGTTGCGGCCGCTTCATGTGAAACGTAACTTCGCTGTCGCCGTTGACGGTGACGTCGGCCACTTGCGCGTACCAATCCTTACGCGGATTCTTGCGGAACTTGTCCTGCGCCTTGCCCTGCAAAAGATCGAATGTGCATTTCACATCCTTGGCGGTAAACGGCACGCCGTCGTGCCATTTGACGCCCGAGCGCAGCTTGAAGGTGAGCTGCAGGTTGTCCTTGCTCCAGGCCCAGCTTGTCGCCAGCTCGGGCACGATGGTGTCCATGCTGTTCTGCGGCTTATGCTGGTCGTAAACGACGAGATTGTTGAAAATCGCCATGGCGGGGGCGTTGACCGAGAAGGTCGCCTCCTCATGGATCGACATGCTCGGCGGAGTTTCACGATGGTAGAACTTCAGGATACCGCCGTGTTTGGGCTCAGCGGATTGGGCCGTGGTCAGCGTAAAAAGCGCGAGAGCGGCTGCCGCCAACGCGGTCAGTTTTTCAGTCATCAGAATCCTCCCCAGATGCGCGGCCGATGTTTTTGTCGGCCATTCTTCGCCATTTTGGCGGTTACGCTACCCGCTATGGTTTCGTCGATCAACCGACAATCGTCGGCCGCAGACAGGAGAAGCGGCCCGCTTGCCAACCGGCGGAACCGGCACCACGATGGCACTGATGGAAATGAGAAGCGCCCTTGAAGGCGCCGACGCTTGGCGGGAGGCGGACACGGCGATGGCAGGCGAGAGCGATGATATCGTCGCCGCGACGGCGGCGCGGATTTGCGCCGACCTCGCCGATCCACAAGCGATCAACGCAGCCCGCGACGACCGTTGGAAGGCACCGTTGTGGCGCGCGCTAACGGATGCAGGGCTTACGCTCGCCTGGGTGCCGGAAAAACTGGGAGGCGCCGGAGCAAGCCTCGCCGACGGCTTTTCGATACTCGGCATTGCAGGACGTTTCGCGCTGCCGGTGCCACTGGCGGAAACGTTGCTCGCCGGCTGGCTGCTCGCACGCGCCGATATTGCAGCGCCGGGCGGCGCGATGACCGTTGCACCGGTGCGGCCGCGCGATCGAGTGACGCTCAACAGCGACGGCACCATGAGCGGGCATGTAAGCGGCGTTCCTTTTGCCAAGGATGTCGAGCACTTCGCGGTGATGACCGGCGAAGACGTGCCCACGATTGCTTTAGTCAGGACCGCCGACTGTCGCATCGGCGATGGCGAGACACTCGCCGGGGACAGCGCGAATAGCGTAATCTTCGAGCGGACGAAGGCACTTCATCGCGCGCGCGCGCCGGCCGGCTTCGACGCCTCCGCGTTGATGCTGATGGGCGCGACAGTGCGGGCGACCCAAATCGCCGGGGCGCTCGAAACCATCCTCGCGCTCAGCGTGCGCTACGCGAATGAGCGGGTCGCTTTCGAACGGCCGATCGGAAAATTCCAAGCCGTGCAGCAAAATCTCGCGCGACTGGCCGGCGAGACCGCCGCCGCGCTCGCAGCCGCCGGCTCTGCCGCCGACACCATCGCACGCTCGGACGCGGACGACGCGCGGATGCTCGAAGCCGCAGCGGCGAAGATCCGCACCGGGGAGGCCGCGGCGGAAGGCGCAAGCATCGCGCATCAGGTGCACGGCGCCATCGGCTTTACCAAGGAACACGTGCTGCATCGCTTTACGCTGCGCATGCTTGGTTGGCGAGACGATTTCGGCACGGAAAGTTATTGGGCGGCCAGACTCGGCGGGATGATCGCCAGCCGCGGCAGCGATCAGTTCTGGCCGCTACTGGCATCGCGATAAGATGAGCACCAACCTCAGCTTCGACCAGATCCGGCTGCCGCGCGAATGCGAAACGCTGCGCCAGGACGTGCGCGCCTTTATCGCCGAGGAGATCGCCGCCGGCACCTTCGTGCCCGATCGGCCGGGCCACGGTGATAGCCACGACAGGGCCTTCAGCCGCCGCGTCGGCGCCAAGGGCTGGATCGGCATGACCTGGCCGAAGAAATATGGCGGGCGCGAGCGCAATTTTCTCGAACGCTACGTCGTCACCGAGGAATTCCGCGTGGCCAACGCGCCGGTGCGCTCGCATTTTGTCGCGGACAGGCAGAGCGGACCGATTTTGCTCAAATACGCACCCGAACACATCAAGCAGGACATCCTGCCGCGCATCTGCCGCGGCGAATTGTGCTTCGTCATCGGCATGAGCGAGCCGGGCTCGGGCTCGGATTTGTTCGCGGCGAAAGCTAAGGCCGTGAGAGCCGACGGCGGCTGGAAGATCACGGGTTCAAAAATCTGGACCAGCAATGCGCACATCGCCGATTACATGATCGGCCTGTTTCGCACCTCACCCCCGACCAAGGAGAACCGCCGCCACGGCCTCACACAATATCTCGTCGATATGAAGTCGCCGGGCATTGCGGTCAATCCGATCTACCAGATGACCGGGCAGCACGATTTCAACGAGGTGGTGTTCGACGACGTTTTCGTCCCCGACGATCATGTGCTCGGCGAGATCGACGGCGCCTGGAAACAGGCGACTAGCGAGCTTGCCTATGAACGCAGCGGACCAGAACGGTTTCTGGAAACCTTCTACGTGCTCAGCGAACTGGTGCGTGCGCTCGGGCCCGATCCGAATCTGCGCGGTGCCGAAGGTCTCGGCCGGCTGGTGGCGCAATTGCACACGCTGCGCAGGATGTCCGTGTCGGTCGCCGGCATGTTGCAAGCTGGCAAGGAGCCGGTTGTCGAATCCTCGATCGTCAAGGATCTGGGCACGATCTGGGAACAAAAACTGCCGGAGCGCGTGCGCGAGCTTTCCGCCTTCATCGAGGACGAGGTTGGCAACCGGGTGGCGCTGGACGAACAGCTCGCCTTCGCGTTGAAGACCGCGCCCAAACTCACCATCCAGGGCGGGACGACCGAAATCCTCCGCGGCATCATCGCCCGCGGCTTGGGCCTGCGGTGAACGGACGCCCCATGCCGGACATCAAAAAATTGCTGTGGCCAAAGGTGGTGGCGGTGGTCGGTGCATCGTCCGATACGCATGGGCTGCGCGGCCGCATCTTTGAAGTGATGCTAAGCCATCCCTTCAAAGGCACGATTTATCCAGTGAGCCGCAGCGCGAACGAGGTGCAGGGGCACAAGACTTACAAGTCGATCGCGGAGATTCCCGAACGCGTTGATCTCGCCATCCTCATTATCCCGGCCGAGTTTATTCCCGACGAACTCGAGCGCTGCGGCCGCGCCGGGGTGAAAGCCGCCGTGATCTTAAGCTCCGGCTTTGCCGAAGAACCGGGCGAAGCCGGCGCGCGCATGCAGGCGGCGATCCGCGCAACGGCCGCGCGCTACGACATGGCTGTTACGGGCCCTAACACCGAGGGCTTTGCCAATATCGCCGCTGCGCTCTGCCCGACCTTCTCGCCGGCGATGGACGTGAGCGCCGGTCCCCTCACCCCGGCGCGGCCGCTCGGCACGGGGCAGGTTTCGGTGATCTCGCAAAGCGGCGGGCTCGGTTTTGCCTTTTTCGATCGCGCGCGCGGGCGCAATCTGTCGTTCCGCCATATCGTCACCACTGGAAATGAGGCCGTTCTCGAAGTGTCGGATCTCGTCGATTACATGCTTGACGAGGGCGATACCGACGTTTTTCTGCTCCTCCTCGAAGACGTGAAGACGCCGGAGAAATTCCGCCGCGTCGCCGACAAGGCGCTCAAGGCCGGCAAGCCGCTGATCGTCGCCAAAATAGGCCAGACCGAGCCGGGACGCCGGGCCGTTGCGTCCCACACCGCGGCGCTCGCCGGCTCACACGCAGCTTATCGCGCGATCTTCCGGCATCATGGCGTGATCGAGGGCGACGATTTCGACGAGATGATCGATCTTGCCGCCGGCTTTCTCGCATGCGGCGGCAAACTGCCGGCGGGAAAACGCATGGCCATCTGTACATCGTCCGGCGGCGCCGGCGTGTGGATGACGGATGCTTGCGTGCGCGCGGGTCTCGAAGTGCCGGTGCTCGACGCAAAGACGCGCACCGCAATCGACGCCATCATCCCTTCTTACGGCACGTCGCAGAATCCGGTCGATTCGACGGCGCAAGGCGTGCACCAGTTCGGTTACGCCATGTTTGCCAGGCTCACGGCACAATCGCCGCTGATCGACGGCGTCATGGTGGTGGTCACCGCGCGGCGTTCGGCTTTCCTCGCCGATGACCAGGAAAAGCTCGTTGCTTTGGCAAAAGAAACAAAGAAGCCGATCTTTCTGTGGACCTACACGCTGCCGTCGGAAAAAAGCATCGAGATCGTCAATGACGCCGGCTATCCGCTGTTCAAGAACGCCGACAGTTGCGCGCGGGTGATGGCCGCTTTGGCCGATTACCGCGAGCTTCGCGATCGGTTGCTGCGGCCGCCGCAAGGGCGCGTATCGAAAGTCGATCGCGTGGCCTCGCAGGCGCTGCTGGCGGCTTCGGGTCCTGTTTTGTGCGAATGGAAGGCAAGACCTTTGCTCGCAACCTACGGCGTGGTCGGCGGTGAACCCGGCGAACTCGCGCGTTCGGCGGCCGAGGCCGAAAAGCTGGCGCGGAAGCTTGGTAAACGCGCGGCGCTGAAAGTTCAATCGGCCGGCATCCTGCACAAGACCGAAGCCGGCTGCGTGGCGACCAATGTTTCCGCCGGCGAGGCCGCTGCTGCGTTCGACCGGTTGCGCGGCAATGCCGTCCGCCACGCGCCGTCCTCTCACGTCGACGGGGTTCTGGTGCAGCCGATGGCTCCGCCTGGCCGCGAAATTATTCTTGGCGTCAGTCGTGACCCGACCTGGGGTCCGCTGCTGATGGTCGGCCTCGGCGGCGTGCTGGTGGAAGCCCTCGGCGATGTCGTACTCTCGCCGGTGCCGATCGACCACGACGCGGCGCGAGCGTTGCTCGACCGCCTCAAGGCGGCGAAAGTTCTCGGGCGATATCGCAGCGCGCCGCCGGCCGATGTCGACGCGCTTGTTGAGCTTATGGTGCGGTTGTCGCTCTTTGCCGCGGACTTCGCCGACGAGATTGCGGAAATCGACCTCAATCCCGTGATCGTCCACGCCGAGGGCGAAGGCGTCTCGATCGTCGATGCCTTGATCGTGCGCAGGCCGCCGCAGCAGGTGCAACGAGGCGCCGCGGAATAACGCAGAGGAAAACATGGGTCCCTTTACCGATATCGCTGTCGAGAAGACCGGAAACGTCGCCTTGATCGAAATACGGCGGCCGCCGCACAACTTCTTCGACATCCCGCTAATCCAGGAAATTGCCGGGGCGCTGGAGGCACTGGACGCCGACGCCGATTGCCGCGCCGTGGTCTGGGCCGCGCAGGGCAAGTCGTTCTGCGCCGGCGCCAATTTCGGTGACGGCTCCCAGCTCGACAAGGATGGCCGCAGACCCAATGAGCCGGCACAGGGCGTCGCACCACTCTATATCCAGGGCAACCGGCTGTTCCGCACCAGGAAGCCGATTATCGCCGCGGTACATGGCGCAGCCGTCGGCGGCGGGCTCGGCCTTGCCATGGTCGCGGATTTTCGTGTGGCGTGTCCGGAGACGCGCTTCTGCGCCAACTTCACGCGTCTCGGCTTCCATCCGGGCTTTGGGCTGACCGTCACCCTCCCCGCGGTGATCGGGCCGACCAAGGCGGCGCTGATGTTCTACACCAGCCGCCGCGTAACCGGCGAAGAAGCCTTCGCCATGGGTCTTGCCGATGTGCTGGTGCCGCAGGACGGCGTGCGCGCGGCGGCGATGAAGCTTGCTGCGGAGATCGCCGAGAATGCTCCGCTGGGCTTGACCGCCACCCGCGCCACCATGCGTGACGACATCGCCGACCGCGTGCTCAAGGCCACCGAGCATGAACTCAAAGAGCAGACATGGCTGCGCAAGACCGACGACTTCAAGGAGGGCGTCAAGGCGACCGCCGAAAGGCGCTTGCCGAATTTCACCGGCCGTTAGCCGGGCTGGCTGGCGTAGCAGTGCAGATTGCTTCCTGCTCTGCCCGCATTCCCTGCTAACAGGGAATTTTACAGGGAATTTCCCAAAATCCGTCGCTTTGGCCACCTCAGAGACTGCAAAAAACGCCGTCGTTGCTGGGCTTTTAAGCACAACTCCCTACTCAACAGAACAGGGAATTATTTTGGCGAAACAGGGAACCCTGCCGCAGGAACAGGGAAATTTTTCGGGGCTGAATTTAAAATCAAAGCCGAACGAGATTTTTGGTAGAATGGGCGTGCCAACAATATCCGCTGTTACTCCAATAACAACAAACGCGAGCGCGTTTGGAATGTTCGCTAAGTGCCAAGGGCGCGTGTCCCGTACCTACCGATGCCCGCCTTTGACCGTCTGATCGGGATTTTCGAGAAGCCGCTGCGAGGCGGTCTCTGCGTCTGCCTCTACGCTTGACGCCGTGGGCGGTTGCTGGTCCCCTCGAAGGCAAGAAACAAAAAGGGAGGAACCATGTTTCGCTTACGGCAGTTATCGTTACTTGCTGCGCTTGCGGCTGCCCTAGTTTACGCTGGGCCTTCGGCGGCCCAGACCATCATCGATGAATGGCAAAGCGTAAAAGCGCCGCCGGCACCCGCGCTTAAGGCGGTCACACTCGATCCCAAGTCAACCGCGATTTTGGTAATGGATTTCGTCAACAGACTTGCAACAACGAAAAGCGGCCGCGGTGTGTCGCCTCTATACCCAAGATCGAGAAGCTACAGGCTGCAGCGCGCGCCCAGGGCGTGATGCTGATTTCGACCACCGTACCGCCGGTTCCGATCGCCGATACGCTTCCAGTGGTCGCGGCTAAGGGCGATGAGCCTGTGGTGGTAGCGTTGGTCGATAAGTTCATGCTCGGCAACAAGGACACTGGCCTCGAGAAAATGCTGAGGGACAAGGGCATTACCACCGTTGTCGCCGTCGGGACGGCAGCGAATGGTGCCGTCCTTTACACCTCAAGCACGGCGGCACTCCGTGGATTCAATGTAGTCGTACCTGTGGATGGCATGTCGGGCGACAACGCCTACGTCGAGCAATCTGTTGCCTATATCTTGACGAGCGCGCCGGGAGGGATCGCGGCAAAAATTACGCTAACCAGTACCGACATGATCAAGTTCGCAAATTGAGCGCTTCAGCACGCTGACTGGCCGCGCTCACAATCATCTGATTTCAGAGAGAACGCCGCGAGGCGGTCTTGCCATTTGGTGCCATTTGCGAATGTCCACCATTAGCAATTGTTAGGTTCACTTCGCGCCAGCGGAGCGCGTTGGGTCGCCGAATGATGTTCCTATGAGCCCAGATAGGTTCCTCCGTTCACATGGATAATCTGCCCAGTGATATAACCCGCGGCCGGGCTGCAGATAAATCGCACAAGCGTTGCGACGTCTTCGGGAGTTCCGCGGTCGCCGAAAATCGTGCTGTGGGTGAGGTGATGCTGCGGCTCTGGTAAATTTTTCGGGCGTGGCGTGCCGATCAGCCCAGGCACAACGCAGTTGACGGTGATGCGCGCGTCAGCAAGATCGTGTGCAAGCGCCCGAGTGAATCCGACGATACCAGCTTTGGCGGTAATCACGTGGGCGCGATCCTTCGCGCCAGTGTGCGCACTCAAACCTCCGATATTGACAACACGTCCGCCGCGGCTTTTTTTCAGTGCGGGGAGACAAGCCTTCATACAGTGAAAGGCGCCGTCAAGCGTGACGTCCATTACTCCGCGCCAATCTGCATAGCTCATTTGGTCGAACGGTTGTTCGCCACGCAGGGCCGCATTATTGACAAGGATGTCGACACCTCCAAATCGCCGAATCGCGGTCTCGGCAAGAGATGTGGCAGATTCTGCGTCGGCTATATTGCCCACATGGGTCGCAGCGTTGCCGCCGTTGGCTTCAATGGCTCGCACAACGGCGACAGCTTCATCCCTGTTTGAACGCACGTTGACGACTACGGATGCCCCCTCATCAGCCAAGGCAAGAGCAATGGCTCGTCCGATATTGCGGCCGGCTCCAGTTACAATGGCAACCTTACCAGTGAGATTCTTGTCGTTCGTCATGTCCCCGTACTTACCGAGTGGCAGTAGCTAAAGAATATTATCTTCATTATTGAAGCGCGGCCAAATTGATGGGCCCATCATAAAGATTTTCAAGCAGGTTCAGTGCGGCAGCGCTGCGTTGGTCGCTCCAGCCGCCATGATGAGCGTTCCGCATGAACTTATCTTTGATATCTTCGCGTGTGAGCGGTTCCTGCGCGCCTCCGCGGAAATGTGGCTGGCGCTCTTCGATCACTGTGCCGTCGTTGAGCACTGCACGGATGTGGCCGGTGAAGACGTTCGGATACGGATTATCCGGATCGATCACGTAGCGAACCTTGCCTGCAAGTGTGAGTATTTCGGCGTCCTGCACGGCCGCATCCGTGAAAGCGTCGAGCCCGACGCTACCGCGCACCAATCCAGTGGCAAGTATAAACGGCGTCGCGAATTTGGCGGCGTATCCGTTAGCCGGACTCCGCTTGGCCGCTAACGGCTCCCAAAGGCGATGAACGGTCCCCTCGGCCACCTCGCAAACCATTTCCTTCACGTCGGTTGACTTAACACCGCGCGTGGCGAGCCGGCGGGCGCAATCGATGTAAGGATGGGCCATGGTTCCGCAGGGATAGGGCTTGAAGGCCAGCGTCTCGATCACCCAGTTTGTTCCAAAATCGCCGATGAGAGCGCCATAATTGCCCTGAGTTGTGCGAGCAAATCCGTAGAAGAGGCCGTGTACTCCTTCGAATACAGTACGCGGCCCCAAAAACCCACTTCGCGCCAGCAGCGCCGCGTGCAAACCTGATTGCGCGGCCCAACCGGGATGCAGCCGTTTGGTCCATGCGCCCTCTGCGAGATACTCGATGATCCCAGAGGCCATGCTACCCGCGATCCCCAATGCGTCGACCGCCTGTCTTTTGCTGAAGCCTAACGATGCGCCGACGCCGGCAGCTGCGCCCATCGCACCGAAGATTGCCGTCGGATGAAAACCCGCCTTATGGACGGCCTTAGGGGTCACCAGACTGAGCCGGCAAAGCACCTCGGCGCCGACGGCGATGCCGAGCAAGGCGGCTGCCCCGTCCGGACGGTACCGCTCGCATGCGGCGAGAACCGCCGGCACCACCACGGAGCCGGCATGTACCGGTCCACCTTCGAAAGTATCGTCGAAGTCCTCGCCGTGAGCCGCAGTGCCGTTAATGAACGCAGCACCCGCAGCCGTTAGCGTGCGCGCATGACCGATTGCTGTGCACAAACCTTCGTCGTCCCAGCCCGCAAGAGCGCTGCTCATGTAGCCCTCGTTGCGCGCGGCAAGGCAGAGGCCGGCTACGTCGACGAGGAGATCCGTGCATTTGGTGCGCACCCTCGCGGGCAGCGCGCTCGTTGCAAGCATGGCAATGCGCTCAGCCAAATGCTGCGCGACTGAAACGTCTGGAAGCTTCTTATCCATGTTTCGGGACTCTGGGGCCGCATCCATTATGCGCTCGTATTTGCTTCCAGACGGGCGCAACCGTCGTTGCCAAAGGCAAATACTATTGGACAGATATGCCCGCGCGTTTGACGACATCCGCCCATTTTGCGATCTCGGCCTTTAAAAACGGATCGATGTCCGCAAGCGGCATGTGCATTGGCACGCCCGCGTCCTCGGCGATACGTGCCTTTACGGCGGGATCGGCGAGCGCCTTTCCCAACTCAGCATGCAACTTTTCGATTATTGATGGCGGGGTCTTTTTAGGCGCCCATAGTCCGAACCATACATAATAGTCGTAGGCTGGCACCCCCGACTCGGCGACCGTAGGCACGTCGGGCAGAAGCGGCGAGCGCTCCTTACCGGTAACCGCAAGAGCACGCACATTGCCACCTTTGATTTGTCCTAAGGCGCTCGCCAAGTTGTCAAAGAATACCGGTGTCCGACCCGATATGACATCGGTGTAAGCCGGCGAAGCGCCCCGATACGGCACGTGTGTAAGTTTGGTGCCGGTCATCAACATGAACAGCTCAGTTGATAAATGTTGACCAGTTCCGTTACCGCCCGAGGCAAAATTGATCTCGCCGGGTCGTGATTTTGCAATTGCGATCAGTTCCTTAATTGAGTGTGCGGGAAAATTGTTGCTCACAACGACAGCAAATGGAAACTCGGCCATCATGCCCACCGGAGTAAAATCGCGGATCGGATCGTAAGCGAGATTTGCAAATAGACTCGGGTTTACTGCCATGTTCGCAATAAGGCCTGCCAGCATCGTGTAACCGTCTGGCGGCGCATTAGCTGCAGCGGCCGTGCCAACCACCGTGCCGGCGCCGGGGCGGTTTGCGATGATAACTGGCTGGCCGAGCTGTTTCGACAGCTGCTCACCAACAATGCGAGAGATGATGTCAGTTCCACCACCCGGCGGTTGTGCGACAATAATAGTGATCGGTCGCGTCGGGAACTCCTGCGCAGTGAGCGGATTTGAAATTAGTGAAGCAGCCACGATAGCGGCGCTGACGGCAAGAAATCGATAGAACATCGATGCGTCTCCTTTAGTCAGACTCTGAAATTTGAGCAGTCCACTCTATTTCCCACTGCGCTTCACTTGGCGCGTTAGATAATCAAAATTGATCTGGAACTGGTCAGACTTGGAAAGCTGCCGTTTCAGCGTTTCGATATCCTCGACGGAGAACTCCGTAGCCGGCTTCCCGGTCGCCTCTACGATCATCTGAATCATTGCCGCCGTTTCTAACATAATCGCGCTGATGACGGCCTCCTCGACCGAAGGTGCGGCGACAACAGCGCCGTGATTTTTCAATAGTGCCGCGCGGTGCGGACCCAACGCTTTGGCCACACCGGCCCCCATCTCCGAGTTGCGAACCAAAGAGATCGAATCGTTGTAGATGCCGAGCGAATTGTGAAACAGCGCGCCTGCCTGGCTATAGGCTTTTACAGGTCGATCGATCGCTGAAAAGGCAATGGCGTAAGGCGGATGTGTGTGGATCACGCAGTTGACGTCCTGACGCGCCTTGAGGATTTCTGAATGAATAAACACTTCGCTGTGCCGACGGCCTTTGCCGGCGACAACTTCACCTCGAAGATTAATAGTAAGAATGCTTCGCGGAGTGATTTCTTCAAAGCCGACGCTATGCGCCTTCATCAGAAAGAGTGTCGGATCGCTCGGCAGCCTGATCGAGATATGGCCGCGGGTGAAATCACTTTGTCCGCCTTCGGCGAGGATTTTTCCTGCGAGTATGAGTTTTTGCCGCAACTTACTATGCGTCATTGGTTTCCAGTTTCCCCGAGGTGAGGTTACCGCCTTGGTAGCTAATTTGCTATGTGTACCTTCGAAACGTCGTCTTAGGCGATTGGGGGAGCGTATGCATCACCGGATTATGGCAAGCATCGCGGTTTGCGCGGCGCTTGTCGGCGCATCGACTGCAATGGCGCAATCTGACGACTATCCGAACAAGCCGGTGGCGGTAATTATTCCAGCTGCGGCCGGCAACAGTCCTGACATTGCGGCACGCCTCATTGCCAATCGCCTGGGAGAAATCTGGAAGCAGCAGGTAATTATAATCAATCGGCCGGGAGCCGGGGGACTCGTCGCGGCAGAAGCCGCTCGGGGTGCTCCGAAAGACGGCTACACGCTCTACATGACCCAAGCTTCGACCTATACCGTACTGCCGATCATGCAACCTAAAATGCCGGTCGATCTGCATAATGATTTCATTCCAATAGGGCTCATTGGTGAGCAGCCGATTGCTGTGTCGGTGTCGCCTTCGCTCGGCGTCAATACTTTGTCTGAGCTTATCGAGTTAGTGAAAAAGACGCCCGGTGGGATGATGTTTGCGGCGACCAATAGAGGAGGCCAGTCACATCTCACCGGGGAGTTGTTTCGTATTCGCGCCAACATCGACCTAACATTCGTGCATGCGCAAGGAGCTTCCGCTTCGCTCACCGACGTGATTGCCGGCCGCATCCCGATTATGTTCGAGGGTATTGCCGGCGTTTCTGGTGCGATGAAGAGCGGCGCTGTCAAAGTTATTGCGATTGCCGCTGAAAAGCGCGTGCCAGACTATCCGGACCTGCCAACCGTAGGAGAGACAATTCCCCGATTCGAGTCGAAAGGATGGCTCGCGTTGATGGCGCCGGCAGGAACCTCAGAAAATATTGTACGGAAGGTCAATGCTGATCTCCGCACAGTGCTTGATCAAGCCGACGTAAAACAAAAATTTTCGGTTATTGGAACGTACCCTCACGCCTTATCCCCGGAAGAAACAACTGAATTTATAAGAAAAGAGGAGGATCTTTGGTGGCCAATCGTCCGTCAGGTCGCTGTCGAGATAAAAAAATAATTCACTAGCCCCTGAACGCACATCGTTGTCTAATCCGAAGTGAGTGGTGACTAAACGGCAATGTCTACTTTACCCCCGAAAGCGGCCGTTGGCCCAAACGGCCTGGACGTCTGCTTAGGCTTCCCCACGCGCTTTAGTCAATTGATCCCGTAGCTGGCGAAAAGCTCGGCGACGCGGGGTGCGATCGCGATCGCCGCCGCGATATCGGCGTCAGCGCCCGCCTTGTCATTTCTTTTTCGCTTGGCGAGGCCGCGGCCATAAAGCGAGGTCGCAAGCTTCGGATTGAGCTTTAGCGCGGCGGTGTAGTCGTCGATCGCCGCGGCGAAAGCACTTTGCTTCAGGTTGACGAGGCCCCGGCTGTCGAGTGTGACGGCGGTGTTCGGCGCAAGGCGCAGCGACTCGTTGCAGTCGTTGAGCGCGCGCACCAGTTGGCCGACCACCGCGTGCAACCAGCAGCTCGAATTCCAGGCTGAGGCGTTGCCCGGGTCCAGCCGAACCAGGTCCTCGTAATCGTGCATGGCCTTGGCGTACTGGCGTTTGGCCTCGTGGAGGGACGCCCGGCTTTGCAACGCTTCGGTAAAGCCGGGATTGAGCCGCAGCGCTTCTGAAAAATCGTCGAAGGCGCGATCGCTGTCGCCTTTCACCGCATAGGCGGTGCCGCGCGCATTCAAAAATCGCGCTTGCTGCTCCGAGAACGCCTGCCGCTGGTCCGTATTCTTGATTGTCGGAGCAATTTCCCCGCTGATTCTTACGGCCTCGTTGAGATTTTTGATTGCCGCATAGTAGTCGCGATTGCGCAGCGCGTGGTCGGCGAGGATGCCGTAGACCGCGGCATTCTTCGGATTGACGCGGAGCGCTTCGTCGCAATAGACGAGGCCGCTGTCGTCCTTCTGCTTGAGAACGGCGACGGCGCAGAACTGCATGAGGCCGAGTTGCGTCTGTGGGTCGATGCGGATGGCCTCGCGCAAGTCGGCGATCGCTCGCTGCACGTCATGCTTCATGAAGTAGGCGACGGCGCGGTTACCGTGCGCGAAGGAAAGCTTTTTGTCTTCCGCGCCATCTTTGATGACGGCCGAGCAACCCTCGATCACCACGTCGGGCGCCGTCTCGGCAGTTTTCGTGCATCCGGCCCAGGCGTCAGGCGCCTGTGCCGAGGCCGTGAACGCCGTGCACAAGGTCACCGCAATCGCAGCGCCCGCGAAATGCACCCGTGCTCGCATTTTGCGCCCTCCCGCGCGCCTCGATCGTCGAACGACTCTAGCCTAAGGACGCTAAATTGGCAGCACTTGCGCTTTCGGTGGGGTAAACGATCACGGATCCGATTGTCGCCAATGACGATCTACATGCAAAGGCATGGGCAGCGCGGGCGCTACGGTGGCAGCGGCGAGCCCAGCCTCCGCGCCGTGTCCACGATCCAGGCTCGGTAAAGCGCGATGGGAGTGACGCCGGTCATCCCGCCGCAACCGGCCTCCATATTGGGGCCGGTCGACCAGGAAACCACGCCGATGAGCACGGTGCCGGAAAACACCGGCGCGCCAGAATCGCCGGTGCAGGCGCCGAGGCCCGCCGCTTTACCTTCGGTCTTCGGGTCGACGAGGCGGATCTGCAAATTTCCCGGATGGCCGGTGACGGCGAGTTGCGCCGCGCGCAGCGTGCCGCCACTGCGGCCATCGCCGCGGATGGCGAGACCATAGCCGAACACGGCGAGCGTCGCGCCGACCTGCGGCGCGATGTTTTCGCCGAGCACGGCCGGGATGATGTCTGCCGGCAGTGGCCGCGCCAGTTTTAACAGCGCCACGTCAGCGGTGGCGCGGTGAGCGAACAGAGCCTTCAGATCGAACTGCGGATGGCGCGCAACCTCGCCTACATCGAGCAACTTCGGCTGATGCGCTGCGTCGAACTTGACGACTTTGTAGATCGTGTCGGCCTCGATACAGTGGCCGGCGGTCAACACCAGATCGCGCGCGATTGCTGCTCCGGTGCAGAAGGTACCGTGCGAGCCGACGATCATCACCGCGTGCCGGCCATTTGGCAGTGCCGATGGAGCATTCCCCGACATGGCGAATAACGTCGAAGGCAAAAGAACGACGTACACCACAGAACGAATGATCAGGTTCATGAGCGCAATTGTTGCCGACTGCCTCATCTTCGAAAATTTGCTGCCTTATGGTCGCTAGTTATCCTGGAGACAACATCGCCAACCGAGCGTTATCGAAGCCACTGCCACCGCTAGTAAACTAGCGTGATCGCTCGTCGAGATCGATAAGGACCGATTTTTCATATGGTGCAAGCCGTGCCAATACCGCGCGAAAGATTGCATAGTTCATTAATTGGCTGACGGTACGGCTCCGTTAGACGCACGATTAGTCGAATCCGGAAAAAGTCGCGTATGTTTCCAACGGAGCGCGAGGTGACCGCCACAAATTGATTGGGTCGCTTTCAACTGCGTAGCCCAGGGCCATCCCCGAATAGACAATCATATTCGCTGGAAGAGCAAGGTGAGAGCGCACGGTCTTAGGAAATGCGACCCACGCTTGCTGGGGGCACGTATTGAGGCCGTAAGCCCGGGCCAGCAACATAAATGTTTGCAAATAGCCGCCGATATCGGCCCACTGGGCTACACCGAAAGATCGCTCAAGGGCGAAAAACAGTGCGACAGGTGCGCCAAAAAATTGATAGTTGCGAGCATACTGTCTGTATCTATTGGGCTTATCGTCCCGAGCCACACCAATCGAGCCGTATAACCGCTCGCCGACTTCGTATCGCCGCTCTTGATATGGCGAGGTCATCGGCTCCGGATAGATCCGATAGTCGCCCCCTTCGCCCTTAGGAAGTTCATTGGTTCGAGCAGCCAGATCAGCTTTAAGAGCTTTAATTGCGTCACCTCCCAGTACATAAACGCGCCACGGCTGCATATTGCCGGCCGATGGCGCGCGGGCAGCGCGAGAAATAATTTCGCGAATAATCTCTTTCGGAACGGGCTTTTCAAGAAATGAGCGACAAGAATAACGGGATGCAACGGCTTCACGCACATCCATAAGGCACTCCCTGGTGCGCAAGCGATAAGGCAACGATATGATAATTGTTTAGCACAGTTTCATTGAACTTCATTGGAATATTGAATGTATTATTTTGCAAGTTATTGAATTGCGATCGCTTACCTCACTGGGCCCGACCTGTGTGTACCGAAAACCTAAACTCGCACATAGTGGTGATGAAGTCCGCCAAGGATCGGGTATGAACTGATGATTCCAGTCCGCTGAACCGGGCGCGAGACTGGCGCATCTTTGTCCAATGAACGATGCGTTCTGATTTCATTGTAATATCGAGCATAGGCTCGCAGGATGCGGCGCAGATGCGCCTCACCCAAGACGATGAAATGGTCCACGCACTCACGCCGGATCGACCCGATCAATCGCTCGGCAAAGCCATTCTGCCAAGGCGAGGCCGGTGCCGTAGGCTTGTCCCGGATACCCATCGCGCGCAATCGGCGTGTGACGATGCTGCCGTATATCTGATCCCGATCGCGGATGAGATAGTGCGGCGCCTCATTCCGGGGGAATGCCTCGGTCAGCTGGCGTGCGATCCATTCAGCCGTCGGATTTGTTGTGACATTGACCCAGACCAGGTCTCTCCGGCCCAGACGGACGATAACGAAAGCATAGAGAAGGTCGAAGCCAATGGTCTGGACAACGAACAGATCCATGGCGGCAATGTTCGGCGCGTGGTTACGCACAAAGGTTTGCCATCCCTGACTTGGCGATCCGTGCCGTTTGACCATGTATTTGGCGACGCTCGATTGCGCGACCTCAAACCCGAGCTTGAGCAATTCACCGTGAATGCGCGGTGCGCCCCAAAGCGGGTTCTCGATGCTCATCCGCCGGATCTGGGCACGCAACTCCGTCTCGATTTGCGGGCGCCCTCCCCGCGAGCGCGACTTCCAACGCCAGTAGCAGCGAAAGCCGGCCCGATGCCACCGAACAAGCGTCTCAGGTTGGACGACCGTGAGGACCTGCAAAATCGACGGAAACCATCGATATAACTGGATCAAGAACCAACGATCGTTGTTCGTCGGCTGGACGCGGCCCGGCACCTTACGCCGCAAAACGATCAGCTGATGTCGGAGAACCGCATTCTCCGCCTCAAGTCGGCCCTTCGACTTGAATGGCGAGACCAAGACGGCCAGAACAAAACATAGCAACGCGATCATTGTGCGCTGACGTTAGGTGATTCCCTCTCCCAATCAATGCGGATGGGGTTTTCGGTGCACACAGGACGTGGCTACGCCTCCGGATCGAGTTCATTGATCAGACCGACTTGCGCCAAGGCACGATCATCGACACGCGCCGTTTGTAGCGCAGGTATTCGTCGCCGAAGATCGTGATCAGATCGCGCTCCTCCAACGCAATTCCAACGAAGATGTAAGCAGTCGTCGTCGCGGCGAACAGCAGGTGCCCGATAGTCATCGTTGGCGCCGCCCAGAACGCGATGATGAAGCCAAGGTAGATCGGGTGACGCACGAACTTGTAATACAGTGGCGTGCGGAAACGCGACGCCGGCATCTCACGACCGGTGAGATTGTTAGTCACCTGATGCAGTCCGAATAATTCAAAATGATTAATCAGGAACGTGCTAGTCAATACGATCAGCCAGCCAACGAACGACAGGCCGATAGTGGCCGTCGCGACCTGCATATTGTCGATCTGCCAGACTATCCCCGGTACCGGGCGCCACTGCCAGAACAGCAGGATCAGCGCGAGACTTGAGAATAGCACATAGGTGCTACGCTCGACCGACTTCGGCACAAGGCGGGTCCACCGTTGCTTGAATTGCGGTCGCGCCATCACGCTATGCTGAATGGCGAACAGCGACATCAGTAGGATGTCGACAATCAACGCCTCGGTGAGCGGGGCCGCGGCGCCACTGTCGATGGTCTTCGGCACGCCGAGCGCGCCAACGAAACCGATGGCATAAAGAAACACCGCGAAAAACACGATATAGGCAATAATGCCGTAAAGGAATCCCAATAGGCGCCCCATGGTATCTCCATTTGCCGGTCACTGACCGCAACATGATCGAAGAGCCGCCGAAAGGCTTTGACTGGCGCTTGATTTGCCCGTGAGATCGCCATGATTATTGCGCGAGAGCGGTACTAAACCCCGTCTCCGCTCGAGTGCCGGAAGCAAAATGATTTATTCCTTCGATACTTATGCACTCGACACCGGCAAACGCGAGCTCAAGCGCGGGGCTGAGTTGGTTGCAATCGAGCCGCAGGTCTTCGACCTTCTGGTTTTCCTGATCGAGAATCGTGGTCGGGTGGTCAGCAAGGACGATCTCCTCGCCTCGATCTGGGGTGGCCGAGTTGTTTCGGATTCGACGCTGACCAGCCGTATCAATTCGGCACGCAAGGCAATTGGCGATAGCGGCGACCAGCAAAGCCTGATCCGTACCGTCGCCCGCAAGGGCGTCCGCTTCATCGGTAATTTGCGCGATGAACCGCCAGCAATTTCGGCGGCAGTAGTATTTCCACTTCCCGACCGTCCCGCCATTGCCGTGCTTCCGTTCACGAACATGAGCGGCGTACCGGAGCAGGAATACTTCTCCGACGGTATTAGCGAGGACATCATCACGGCGCTATCGAAACTGCGCTGGTTCTTCGTAATCGCGCGCAATTCGTCGTTTATCTACAAGAACAAATCCGTCCACATGAAGCAGGTCGCCGAAGAACTTGGCGTGGGCTATGTGGTCGAGGGCAGCGTGCGTAAGGAAGGCGGGCGTGTACGGATCACGGCGCAGCTCAACGACGTCGCCACCGGAAGTCACATCTGGGCGGAGCGTTACGACCGCGATCTCGCCGACGTATTCGCGGTGCAGGATGAGATCACCGAGGCCATCGTCGCCGCGATCGAGCCACAGCTTTATGCCGCAGAGAATTTCCATGCCCAGCGCAAGCCGCCTGACAGCATGGACGCCTGGGACCTAGTGATGCGGGCGCTATCACATTACTGGCGCGTGACGCGGCAGGACAATGTCGTGGCGCAGGCGCTGCTGGAAAAAGCGACCAGCATCGATCCGAACTATGGCCAGGCACTGGGCGTGCTTGCCGCCAGCCATACGTTTAGTGCCCACATGGGCTGGGAGGACATGGCGGTGGCGGCACCCTTAGCCGAACGCGCAGCTCAGACAGCCATTCGAGCCGACAGCGAAGACCCCTGGGCTCACTATGCGCTCGGCTGCGTTTATTTGTTCTCGCGGCGCTTCAATGACTCGTTGGCCGAGTTCGAGTTGGCGCTGCGGCTCAATCCGAGTTTTTCGTTGGCGCAATGTTATTACGGCCTCGCGCTCTCCTATTGCGGGCGTTGGCAGGAGGCCAACGAAGCCGCGCAGCGCGCTATCCGCTTGAGTCCGCGCGACCCATTTTCGGCGGTTTATTATGGCATTGCAGCGTACGCCCAGTACATCGGACGCAACTACGAAGAGGCGATGCGCCTTTCGCGCGAGGCGGTCCGGCAGCGCGGAGATTTTGTCGGCGCCCACCGCGTGCTGACGGCCGCCGCGGGCATGGCTGGAGAGAAGGCTGCTGCCAAGGTGGCCTTACTTGAGCTTCGCCGGGCACAGCCCAATATCACGCTGGCCTGGATCGCGACCCAGATGCCGATCATGCGGGACGCAGATCGCGAACACTATTTGGAAGGCTTCCGACGAGCGGGCTTGGACTAGCTTTGGCCTCAGTGTTGGGCACGCCCCATGTTCGCTTAGGGTCAGTCGCGACCGTCCGCGCGAGGCTCTGCGCAGACGTTTGTCCGCTGTTAGTCCCATTGCCGACAAATCCAGGCGCGCCGTGTTTGGCAGCTAGGTGCCACAAGCCGTCATTCCTCAGCAGGTCACTCAAATTAAGCGGTGGCATCGACGACGGTGAAGCGGTCAATTCGCGGCGACCGCCTGACGCATTGCTGACTTAAAAAAACCGGCCGCAGGGGGGGCCGGGGGTAACCAAAGTCTGGTTTTCAATCGCACAAGAACTAGGCCAGCCGCAGGATCGAGAACGGGGGCGACAGCACCGCGGTTCGTCTCTTAGCCCCCGGGGCCGTCTGTCATGACGTAGCCCATTAGGTCGTCCACGTTGTGCTCCAAATCCCGGATGATGTCCTTGACGACGTCTCCGATCGAGATCACGCCCACGACCTTGCCCGCGTCCAGCACTGGCAGATGGCGAAAACCGCGCTTAGCCATCATTGCCATGCAGCCTTCCAGCCGATCGTCCGGCTTGACCGTCACCGGGTTGCCCGTCATCACTTGGCCCACCGGCGTCTGCTTCGCATCGAGCCCGGGCAACAGCACTTTGATCGCGCAGTCGCCCTGGGTCACGATACCGACCAGCACGTCGTCGTCGATGACCAGCACCGACCGGACCCGGTTTTCCTGCATCTGGCGCAAGGCTTCGACGACCATGTCGCCGGAACGAACATGGATCAGGGCGCCACTCTTCTGGGCCAGAGCGCTTTTTACTGTGCTCATCGATCTCCCCTCGTGGGCCCTGTCCTGCCCAGCCTCGATGGCCCGCATCGAAGGTTAGTCGAAATATCTCGCCTTGTTAGCACCGCGCCGATGTCGCCGGCGAAGCCTGCCGCCGATCTCAACAGCGGGATTTTCACCGCCTCGATGGCGTAGCCCGGCATATGACTTCCCTCGCCGATGTCTCCGGGAAATCCGGTGTATTATCGGCGGAAGATTACAACGCGAATGGGGCGTGCTGGGCAAGGTGTCGGCTGGCGGTTTTAGCCGGGTCGATATTGCTTACGGGTCAAACGGCGACATCGGGGCATGTCTGCGCCACGTACGCTCATGCCCCGAAAGTCGACATCGATTGCCGCTGTTGCGATGCCTGCTCAGTGCCATAAGCCGACTTCAGCAGAATTGCGACAGCTCGAGCGCAGGTTCCTTCACCGCCGTCTGCGGTCGAGCGCACTGCGAATCCGCATTGCAAGTTGCGCCTGCGACACGGGCTTCTGCAGTAAATCGACGCCTTCATCGAGACGACCTTGGTGCACTACAGCATTGCGCGAATATCCGGTCATATAGAGAACTTGAATGTCGGGACGCATTCTTTCCGCGCTTTTCGCGAGTTCGCGTCCATTGCCGCCCGGCATGATGATGTCAGTGAGGAGCAGGTCGATCCTTCGGTCTTTCTGCGCAACCACATTGAGCGCGGCTTCCACGTTGGCAACCGCGGTGACGCGGTAATCGAGGCTGCGCAGCACCTCAGTGAGGTAGGCTCGCACGTCGCTATCGTCCTCGACCAGCAGGATCATTTCGCTCTCTTCGGCACCCTCAAGCTCGTTCGTTTCGCTCGCCTCGTCCTCGACCTTGCCTTGCGTCCGCGGTAGATAAATTTTGATCGTCGTTCCGTGACCGGTCTCACTGTAGATCTTCACATGACCGCCGGACTGCTTTACGAAGCCATAGACTTGGCTCAATCCAAGCCCGGTGCCATGGCCAAGCTCCTTGGTAGTGTAAAACGGCTCGAAGGCCCGCTCTATCACTTCTCGACTCATGCCGACGCCGGTATCGCTGACGCAGATGCAGACGTATTGACCCGGCGTTATCTCAGGATTGAGACGGCTGTAATTTTCGTCGGCATAGACATTGGCACCCTCGATCGTCAGCTTACCGCCGTTAGGCATGGCGTCACGCGCATTAATGGCGAGATTGACTAAAGCCGATTCGAGATGGTTGGGATCGGCCTCGACCTGCCAAAGCCCGGGAGCGCCGACGGTTTCGACTTGAATGGTTTCGCCCAGCGATCGTTGGATGAAGTCGGCGGACCCGGAAAGAAACTTGTTGACATCGAGCAGCTTAGGATCGAGCGCTTGACGCCGCGAGAACGCCAGCAGGCGACTCGTCAAAGCGGCAGCTCGTTGCGCCCCACGCATTGCGTTACCCAGAGCGCGATTGAGCCCGGAATTCGCGGTTTGCTTGGCAGCCTGATGCTGCGCGGTTTCAAGATTGCCGATTACGATCATGAGCAGATTGTTAAAGTCGTGGGCGATGCCGCCGCTCAGCTGCCCGACCGCCTCCATCTTCTGTGACGCCGCAAGCTGCGTTTGGGTCTCACGTAGGACGCGTTGCGCTTCATAGCGCTCAGTCATATCGCGCGTGACCTTGGCGAAGCCGACGAGCCTGCCGGTATCGTCGCGGATCGCGTCGATGACGACCAGGGCCCAAAACCGCGTGCCATCCTTGCGCACGCGCCAACCCTCGGCCTCGTATTTGCCCACGGTCTCGGCTTGTTGCAACGCTTGCTGCGGAACACCTTTGGCGCGGTCTTCTTCCGTATAGAAGCGGCTGAAGTGCTGACCGACGATTTCCTGTTCGGTGTAGCCTTTGATGCGCTGCGCCCCGGGATTCCAAGTCGCGACGTAACCGTTGGCATCAAGCTGGAAAATGGCGTAGTCGACGACCGCATCGACCAACTGTCGGTAGCGGCCCTCGCTGTCGAGCTTGGCCTGGGTCGCGGCCCGGTGCTCAGACATGTCGCGCGTGACTTTGGCGTAGCCGATCAGCTCACCCGCGTCGTCCCGGATGGCATCAATCACCACCGAGGCCCAGAAACGCGTGCCGTCCTTGCGCACTCGCCAACCCTCAGCATGAAATCGGCCGGTATTGCGGGCGGTCTTGAGGGCTAGTTCTGGAACGCCGGCCGAGCGGTCTTCCGGCGTATAGAATCGGCTGAAATGCTGGCCGAGAATTTCGTTAATTGAGTAACCCTTCAGCCGCGCCGCCCCGGCATTCCAGCTCTCGATCTTGCCCTCAAGGTCGAGCATGTAGATTGCATAATCGATGACGGAATCGACAAGAAGCTGGACGCGACCGGCATCTGTAGTGGGTGCCGGTGAGCGTCGCTTCGGCATTGGCGGCTGAACTCCGGACTAAACCGTTCCCAGCTAACGCCCGACTCGGCGCGGTGTTCCAACGCCAAAGTAAACCGGAAGCGGTCCCATCATTTATCCGACCGGCATTTGGGATGGGAGTGGACAGGGACCTGATCGCAAGGCGGAGGGTTTAAGTAAATCGCATTGACGCGAATTATGTCCGCTTCTCTAATCGGCCGGTTGGGGTCAAGCACTTTCAGACTATCCACCACTGCAGTGTCGATGTCGCTCACGGGCTCTTGCTTCTCTTCGGAATCGGCACCGAGGCCCTTCCATCTTGG
>Ga0209579_10000145_pt1 | contig 113028 bp, 118 predicted proteins | sample Coa_R1_2_FD_187152 | JGI IMG/M metagenome (GOLD analysis project Ga0209579, IMG submission 187152) | Surface soil microbial communities from Centralia Pennsylvania, which are recovering from an underground coalmine fire - Coalmine... | ecosystem: Environmental > Terrestrial > Soil >... | reverse complement strand
TGGTAGGCGTCGCACGTCCAGGGCGCGACCCGGTGGGCGCAGTCGATCGCGATGCCCCACGGCAGGTTCGTCGGAGGGCCGTACAGCTCCTGGTTGAAGAAGTTCCCCCAGCGACCGATCGCCTGCATCGCGAACAGGCCGGGGGCGACGACGTCGGCATAGGCCCACGCGCTGATGCCCTGGTAGCGGCAGTAGAGGATGAACGCGATCGAGCCGGTCACGATCCCGCCGTACACGCCGAGCCCGCTGTAGGGCGGGAGGACGATCTTGAGCAGGTTGTCCCGGTAGCACGGTCCATCCGGGAACGTCGGCGGGCAGGCGTTGAACTGGTCGATGACGTGGTACAGGCGTCCGCCGATGAGGGCCGCGACCGCGATGATGATCAGGCCGTTGCCGATGAGGTCGGCGTTCAGGTGCAGCCGCCGGGCCTGGCCGACCATCACCGCGTACGCGACCGCGAGCCCGACGGCATAGGCGATCCCGTACCAGTAGATGGGGATCGGGCCGAGCTGGATCGCGATGGAGCTCGGGGTCCAGTCGATCATCGCCGGGGGAGTCTAGACTGCCGTCCGATGTTCAGCCGCGCACCGGGCCGCTGAGTGGCCGAGTTCCAGTGGTGGCTGCTCATCGTCGGGATCGTCGCCGGCGGCGGGCTGGTGGCGGTGGTCCTCATGGACGGCGCGCGGCGCGAGGCCGACATCGAGGATGCCGAGCGCCAGGCCGAGGCGACATGGATCTCCCAGTGGCTGTCCAGCGACGGCCGACCCGTGAGCCGCGACGACGTCGAGGCGGTGCTCCGCGCCCATCGCGACTACCTGACCCTACCCCCGCCCGACCGGCTCGTGGCCGCCGAGGCCGATCCGCCGGCAGCCGGCGGGAACCGGGCGGGCGCGAGCGCAACCGGCTCGCGCTCAGCCGGCGCTGACGCCGATCGCCCGGCCCACGAGCCAGGTCACGATGGCCGCGGCGGCCCCGATCACGACCTGGCGGACGCCTGAGAACACGAGCCCGCGGCCGGTCAGGAGGCTGACGCCGGCCCCGACCCCGAAGAGGGTCACCAGGGAGAGGGCGATCGACGGGATGAAGGCGGCGCTCTCCCCGAGGATCAGGTACGGCACGACCGGGATGGCCGCGCCGATCCCGAACGCGATGAACGAGCCGGTCGCGGCGCCGATCGAGGAGCCGAGCTCGTCGGGGTCCAACCCGAGCTCTTCGCGGACGAGCGTGTCGAGCGCGGTGTCCGGATCGCGGAACATCCGCTCGGCGATCACGTTGGCCTCGGACTCCGTGAAGCCCTTGCCCCGGTAGACCGCGGCCAGCTCCGCCTGCTCCTCGGCGGGCATGGCCTCGAGCTCGGCCCGCTCGAGGGCGATCTGCCGCTCGAACAACTCCCGCTGGGACTGCATCGAGATGTACTCGCCGGCTGCCATCGAGAACGAGCCGGCGAGCAGGCCGGCGACACCGGCGAGCAGGACGAAGTTGCCCTGGCCCTGCGACGCGCCGGCCACGCCCATGACGAGGGCCAGGTTCGAGACGAGGCCGTCCGAGACGCCGAAGATGACCGCCCGGAGCGTGCCGGACCGCCCGGCCCGGTGCCAGCGCTCGCTCGAGGCGATCTGGTTCGCGGCGAGGCGGGCAGAGGCGCGACCCTCGGTCCGCTGGGCCGCGATCGTGGCAGCGGCGCTGCGGGCGAGGTTGCCGTTGCCGTTCGGCGACGCGGGTTCGGCGCTCAGGCGCTTCCAGATCTCAGCGTGCTCGCGCTCGTCCGCCGCGATCGCTTCGACCTCGGGGCTCGACTGGGCCGTGTAGAGATCCTCCTCGTCGCCCTCGAGCGCCTGGACCATGTCGCGAACGGCGTGGGTCCCGAAGAGGCGGGCCAGCAGCACGATCGTGCGCACTCGGAGGCGCGGACCCGCCTGCCGGGGGACGGGCGCGCCGAGGTCGCGGAGCTTGTCCGACCAGATGTCGGCATGCCGGCGTTCGTTCGCGGCGATCGTGCGGAACGCCGAGGCGCGCGCCGGGTTCTTCTCAATCGTGGCCAGCGCCTCGTACAGCGCGATCGCGTCGCGCTCCAGCTTCAGGTTGGCGAGGCTCTGCTCGAGATCGATCCGGGCCATCTCGGTTCGAATCGTACCCCTCGTCCTCTCCCCGGCCGCCGGGCCGACCCTCCCTACAATCCGGGCCATGCCGCCCGCGCCGAGCCTTCCCGAGCTGCGCTGGTTCAACGCCGCGGACGTCATCGCGGCGATGCCGCCGCTCGACGATCGGATCCGGCTCGCCGAGGTCACGATGACCGCCCTCGCGCGCGAGGGCGCCGCGGAACTGCCGCCGAAGATCGCCATCCACCCGCGGCCTGCGGCCTCGTTCGTGCACGCGATGCCGGCCCACCTCCGCTCATCCGCGAGCGGCGCCGACGCGGCGTCGAAGGACCTCATCGGGATGAAATGGGTCTCGGGGTTCGCCACGAACACCGCCCTCGGGCTGCCCGGGATCAGCGCGATCGTCGTGGTGAACGATCCCGAGACGGGGATCCCGACGGCGATCCTGGACGGCGGACCGATCACGGCCCAGCGGACGGCCGCCGTGAGCGGCCTGGCCATCCGGACCTGGGGCCCCGGTGCGAACGCCGTCGACATCGGCCTCATCGGGACCGGGGTCCAGGGCCACTCCCACCTGCCGGTGCTCGGCCACCTGCTGCCGGGCTCGACCCTCCACGTGTACGACCGGGACCCCGCCCGCACGGAGGCGTTTGCCGAGACCGCGGCGGCCACGCCGGGGATCGCCCGGGTCGTGGTCGCGGCCTCGGCGCTGGAGGCCATCGAGCCGGCGGATGTGGTCGTCACGGCCGCCTCCTTCGGGCCGCCCGAGGATCGCCAGCCGATGACGAACGCCTGGCTCAAGCCCGACGCCACGATCGTCCCGATCGACTACGACACGTACTGCGCGGCGGAGGTGCCGCGCGACGCGGCCCTGTTCGTCGTCGACCAGCGCGAGCAGTACCTCGCGACCCGGGGCACCGGCTACTTCCGGGACTATCCCGACCCGATGGCGACCATCGGCGAAGCGATCGTCGCGGGGACCAAGCGGCCAGCCGGTCGGGTCGTGGCCACGCACCTCGGCGTCGGCCTAGCCGACCTCGTCTTCGCCGACGCCATCGTCCGGCGCGCGATCGCCGCGGGCCGCGGCACCCGACTCTCGCGCTGACCGGCCCGGTACCTCCGGTGGATCGCGAACGCGCGCGATCCACCTCGATACTCGGCCCGTGCGGATCGCCATCGGGGGTTTCGGTCTCACGATCTTCGCCGTGGCCATCGTCCTGACGCCGTTCGCGATGTTCCTGGACTGGCCGGCGCCCTTCGTCTTCGTCCTCGTCGACGCGGTCAGCCTGTTCGCTTGGGCGCAGGCCATCCAGGCTCGCTCGGGCCTGAGCTGGCCGCGGACGTCCGAGTGGATCGCCGCGTTCATCGCGCTACTCGGTGTCTGGCTGGTCTGGTTCGCGATCGTGCGGCTTGGCTCGATGATCCTCGGCCAGGGGCTCGTCGCGATCGTCGGCTACCTGCTCTTCGTCGTCGGCGTCGCGTGGGCCTTCGGCTGGATCATGATGGAGGCCCCGCGAGCCAGGGCGTTCCTGGCGCTCCGACGGGTGCTGATGTCCAGGGGCACGCCGGAGGATGTCGCGATCCTCGAACGGGGTCCGCGCGCGTACTGGTGAGACGCCCGACGTCGTCGTCGTCGGCGCCGGCGTCATGGGCCTCTGGACCGCGATCCATCTCCTCGACGCCGGACTGGGCGTCACCGTCGTCGACGCGTTCGGACCGGGCGACGCGCGACAGACCTCGAGCGACGAGACGCGGATCAGCCGAGCGAGCCACGGCGGCGACGCGCTCTACGCGCGCTGGTCGCGGGCCGCCCTGCGGGCGTGGATCGAGCTCGGCGACGAAGCCGGCACGCCGACGTTCGTACCCTGCGGCGTCGCCTGGTTCGCCCACCGGGATCACGGGTTCGAGGCGGCCTCCGAGGCGGCGCTGCGGACGCTGGCGATCCCCGTGGAGCGCCTGACGCTGACCGAGGCCGCCGATCGCTGGCCGATCATCTCGACCGGCGACCTCGCGTTCGTGATCCACGAGCCCGAGGCCGGGGCACTCCGGGCGCGGGTCGGGATCCGCGCCGCGGCGGATGCGGTGCGTCGGCGCGGCGGCGAGATCCGACTGGATCGCGCACGACCCGGGGCTGAGGTCGGCGACCGGCTGACGGACGTCGTCACCGACCGCGGCGAGCGGATCTCCGCTGGCTCGTTCGTGTTCGCCGCGGGTCCGTGGCTGCCGAGCCTCTTCCCGGACCTCGTCGGGAACCTGATCAGCGTCACGAAGCAGGATGTCGTCCACTTCGGGCCGGTGCCGGGCGACGGCCGGTTCGAGGCCGATCGTCTGCCTGCCTGGATCGACTACGACGAGGCGATCTACGGGATCCCGGGCATCGACGGCCACGGTCCGAAGGTGCCGCCCGACGCCTACGGTCCGCCGTTCGACCCGGACGCGGGCGATCGGATCGTCGACCCGGCGTCGGTGCGGTTCGTCCGTGACTACCTGGCCCGGCGCCTGCCGGACCTCGCCGGACGCCCGGTCATCGAGTCGCGCGTCTGCCAGTACGAGTCGACGCCGGACACGCACTTCCTGATCGATCGTCACCCGGCGCTCGTCAATGCCTGGCTGGTCGGGGGTGGATCCGGCCACGCGTTCAAGCAGGGACCCGAGATCGGCCGATACGCAGCGGCGCTCGTCACCGGCGGCGTCCCGTCGAATGCGCCCGACGATGAACGGTTCAGCCTGGCCCGCGACCGCCGGGCCGGCGCCGGCGTCCGAGCCGGCTCCGACTCCGCTCGGCCCGTACCGGCTACTCGTTGACTGGCAGGGGGCCCTCCGGGATCTCGATCAGCACGCGGCCGTCCTCGACGATCACCGGGTAGCTCGCCAGCGGCAGCTCGGCCGGCGGATCGAGGGCCTCGCCCGTGCCCAGGTCGAACCGCGACAGGTGCAGCGCGCAGGTCAGCGTGCCGCTCTCGCGGCCGTCCGACATCGGCGAGCCGCCGGCCGTCAGGAACCCCTTGTCGAGCTCGAAGTACTCGTGGGTGCAGATGCCCTGGAACGCCCGGATGACGCCGTTCGCGTGGACGACCACGACCTGATCGTGGCCATCGACGAAGGCCATCCGGAGGGTCCCCTCGGGGACCTCGTCGACGCCGACGAGGTCGATGCGGCGATGTCCGGGCCGCGGGCCGGCGCGCTCCGCGCCGGCGTCGACGCTCAGGCGGCCTCCGCGGCCCCGGTCGCGCCGGCGGCCCACTTCGCGTCGAGGAGCTCGCGGAGGCGGTCGCGGGTGGAGTCGAGCGGCACCCGCGCGACGACCGGCTCGAGGAAGCCGAGGACCACGAACTTGCGGGCCTCGTCGACCGGGATGCCGCGACTCTCGAGGTAGAAGAGCTGGCCCGGGTCGATCGGCCCGACCGAGGACGAGTGCGCCGCCCGCCGACAGTCGGGCTGGTCGATCTCGAGGGACGGGATCGCGACCGCCCGCGCGGCGCGGGACAGGTTCATCCCGAACTCGCCGAGGAACGAGTCGGTGCCGACCGCGCTCTTCTCGATCGTGATGAGGCCCTTCAGGTACGACCTCGCCCGATCCAGGAGGGCCCCCTTCGACAGCAGGTTGCCGGTCGTGTCCCGGCCGAGGTGGCGGGTGTACGACGTGAGGTCGAACAGCTGCTCCTCGCCGCCGAAGACGATCTCGACCTGCTCGACGGAACCGCGATCGCCGACGAGGCGGTTGTCGACCCGCGACCGGACGAGCCGTCCACCGAGCTGGGCGAGGGCCCATCGCAGGGTCGCGCCCTCGCGGATCGAGGCATGACGGTGGTGGAAGACGACCTGGCTCGCGCCGAGGTCCTGGATCGAGGCCATCGCCAGGTGGGCGTCCCGCTCCAGGATCACCTCGGTCGTGCCATGGAACAGGCCCTGGGGCACGGTCTCACCCGCCGCGCACTCGATCGGCGGACCCGACGGCACCTGCTCCTCGACGAGCGCGGCGCGGGCGCCTTCCCCGAGCCGGACGAGGGTCCGCGTGATCAGCGCGCGCTCCGGCACGCTCGACTGCCAGCGGACGAGGATCGGCTCCGCGAGCGTGACGCCGTCCGGGATCGACAGCCGCACGCCCTGGCTCCAGAAGCCGCGGGCGAGCATCGCCAGCTTGTCGCCAGCCGGCAGGCTGGCGCCGCCGTCGAGATCGCGGCGCAGGCCGTCGGGATCCCGCGCCAGCGCCGCGCCGAACGTCTCGAGGGTCACCCCGGCCCGCTGTGCCGCCTCGCCGAGCACCAGTCGCTCCACGCGGTCCTCGACGAGCTCGATCACGGCGGCCGTCCCCGCCGGCAGCTCGCCGCCCGTGGTCGAGGACGGCCGACCGGCCGGCTCGAAACCGGTCAGAACGTACGGCCGAGCCGTTTCGAGCGCGGCCGCGCGGAGGTCGATGTACGGCGTGTAGAGCTGGTTCGCCTCGATCGGCAGCGACGCGAAGGCCTCCCACGCCTCGAGCCGGTCGGCTCGCAGCCAACCCGGCTCGGACCGCTCGACGCCGAGCGCCTCGGCGAGCCCCCGGTCCGCGAACGTGAACGGCAGATCAGTCGGACTTCGACGGACCGGTCGGGTCCGGGGCGCGGACGCCATCGTGGGGCCGGCTTCGATGGTCACGACCGGAGCCTATCCGAGGCGGCGGTTCCCTTCCGCCGGGGTGTCGGGGCAACGACGCACGACCGCGATGTCATTGCGGCGGCGTTACGAATCGGCAATCGACGTAACGGACCCGGACCCCGGTTCGTTGTGGCTGGTGGCAACCCCATCTCGGAGGAACCTCATGCATCTGCTCTCGCTGCACCGCAAGCTCGCGCTCTCGGGCGCGCTCGTTGCGGCGCTCACGATCGGCGGCGCCGCCGCCGCCAGCACGCCACCTCGTTCGACGAATGCCTCGCCGACCGCCGTCAGCCACGCGTCCGCGGCCGGCATCACGAGCCAGACCGATACGGGCAATGACAGCGACACCCCAGGCGGCTCCACGGTGTCGGCGGCCGCCCAGTCCGCGTTGACCGGCGGCGCTCACGACAACCACGGTGGCTACGTCAGCTGCGTGGCCCGGGGCGGTTCGAACTGCACGTCGACCACCCCGACGCTGCCAAGCCATGGACAACCCATCAATCTCCCCGGGGCGGCTCCAAGCCGCTGACCCGGTCCTCGCTGTACGAACGGAAGGGCGGCCCCAGGGGCCGCCCTTCTCGCTGTCGGGCGGCTGCGAGCGAACCGAAATGCCGGCGGCCGAATCGAGTGACGTGGACGCGCCCCCGGTTCGGGCTACGGTCGCGGGACCCCAATTGGGGGTTCCACCGTGGCCAACCCACCGGATGTCATCGAACAGCATCTGCGGAGTGCGTCCGACGCGATTCTGCTGCTCGTCGGCGAGGTCGAGCAGCTCGAGCGCCACAAGCGCGGCGTCCGGCCGCAGGATCCTCGCTTCGACGTCCTCGCCAAGGCCGTGAGCGACGCGGCCGCCGCCCTCGCCGCGTTCACCGAGGCCGAGGAGGCCTGGGGTCATGATGCCGACGGGGCTCGCAGCACGGTGTCGTCCATCGCGGACTCGGCGGCGCCACCGACGCTTTCGGCGATCCTCCAGCGCTGGCGCGAGATCGAGCGGCAGCTCAACGAGGCCGCGCCGGGATCTCCCGAGGCCGAGGCGCTGTTCGAGGAGTTCGAGCGCGTGCGGGCGCAGTACATGACCGCGTTCGCAGCCCACCAGACGAGCGAGGAGGATGCCGCGGGCGGTTGACCGCCCCGGCCGTTGAGTCCGCCCGGGCCGCCGCTCAGCCGAGCGAGCCCTCCATCTCGAGCTTCACAAGGCGGTTGAACTCGATGGCGTACTCCATCGGGAGCTCCTTCGTGAAGACCTCCAGGAAGCCCTGGATGATGAGGTTCTGGGCCTCGTTCTCGGTCAGGCCGCGGCTCATCAGGTAGAAGACCTGGTCGGCGCTGATCTTCCCGACGGTGGCCTCGTGGGTCATCGTCGTGTCGTCTTCCTGGATGTCGATGTACGGGTACGTGTCGCTGCGGCTCTGGTCGTCGAGCATCAGCGCGTCGCACCGAACGCTCGCGACGACGCCGGTCGCGCCCGGCGAGACCTTCAGGTGGCCGCGGTACGTCGCCCGGCCGCCGTCCTTCGAGACCGACTTCGAGACGATCCGGCTCGACGTGTTCTTCGCCAGGTGGATCGCCTTCGCGCCGGTGTCCTGGTGCTGGCCCTTGCCCGCGACCGCGACGGAGATGATGTCGGCGGTCGAGTTCTCGCCGCGGAGGTAGATCGACGGGAACTTGACGGTCTTGCGGGAGCCGGTGTTCGCGTCGATCCATTCCACGCGGGCGTTCTCGTACGCGTGGGCCCGCTTCGTGACGAGGTTGTAGACGTCGTTCGACCAGTTCTGGATGGTCGTGTAGCGGACCTTCGAGCCCGGCAGGGCGACGACCTCGACGACGGCGACGTGGAGCGAGTCGGTCGCGTAGATCGGGGCGGTGCAGCCCTCGATGTAGTGGACGCTCGCACCCTCGTCGACCACGATGAGGGTGCGCTCGAACTGGCCGGTGTTCTCGCCGTTGATCCGGAAATAGGCCTGCAGCGGGAGCGGGACCTCGACGCCCTTCGGGACGTAGACGAACGAGCCACCCGACCAGACGGCGCCGTTCAGGGCCGAGAACTTGTTGTCCTCCGCTGGGACGACCGTCCCGAAGTGCTTCCTGAAGACCTCGGGATACTCCTTCAGGCCCTGATCGGTGCCCATGAAGACCACGCCGAGCTTCGAGAGCTCCTCCTTGACTGAGTGGTAGACGACCTCCGAGTCGTACTGGGCGCCGACGCCGGCGAGGAATTTCCGCTCCGCCTCGGGGATGCCGAGCTTCTCGAATGTCGCCTTGATCTGGTCGGGGACGTCATCCCATGACTTCTCTTCGCGCTCGGACGGCTTGCGGTAGTAGACGATCTTGTCGAAGTCGATCTTGTCGAGGCCGTCCGTCCACATCGGCATCGGGCGCTTCAGGAAGTGGTCGTAGGCGCGGAGCCGCGCCTGGAGCATCCACTCCGGCTCGTCCTTGTAGGCGCTGATCTCCTCGACGGTCGCCCGGGTCAGGCCGCGCTTCGTCTCGCGCAGGTAGACGATGTCGTCGTGGAAGGCGTACTCGTCGCGGCGATCGGCGACGAGCTCGCGAGTGGTCGGCTTCGTGGTCGGCTCGGTGGCCAAGCGGCTTCTCCGATGCTCGGGCCGGAGGCGCCTCCGGCAGTTTCCGTAATCCCGAGTGACATTATCGGGATTGGGGTCCGGAGCGTCAACGACGAGCCGGGGTAAAGAGGAAGGGCAACGCCTGAACGCCTTTTCCGTAAGCGCTCGTTCGCCAGATACGCGAGCACGTCGGCTTCGGTCGTGAACCAGTCGCGGCCGATCTTCTGAGCCTGGATCCGCCCCGAGCGGGCGAGCAGGCGAAGGTGCGAAGCGCTGAGTCCTGATCGAACCGCCGCCTCGCGCAACGACAGAACGTCGTCCGCCAAGGCGGCCTCTGTGCGGGGCTGTGATCGCTCGCGAGTCTAACTGCGCCCTGACGACATCCTCCCCTCGACGCACGAGCCCAGTCGGGCTTCGAGGGTGAGCTCGGCACCCAGAGCGCGCTAGGGCGTGGGCGGCCCGGACACCATGGGACTCGGGCTCGGAGCAGGACCTCCGCCCAATAGGATGTCCGGGCGACCGCCAACAGAAAAAACGAGGAGCGTCAGCCCGAGCAAGGCGAGCGCCAGCGCCAGGACAATGAGTCGGCGAGCTCGGTATAAGTCGTAGGCTCGCCTCTTCGATGTTTCAAGGATGAGTTGAGTCGCATCATTCCAGATGTGCGCCTCGTCAGCCTTCAAAGCGGCCACCGTTCTAGGTGGGTCGGGCGGCTCGAGTAGCGACAGATTGACGGTCGCGGTGCGACCCAGACCGGTCGCAAGAATCGCCGACACGCTTGATCCGAGGAGCAGGACCACCGCGACGACGATGGTGACGAACGCCACCCACCGACAGACCGACGCTCCCGAGGGCGGGACAGCTACCGAGGCCGCCGCCATTGCAAGAGGCAGCAGACCCAGTGTTGCGGTGAGAAGGGATGACGACCTCGTTTGGATCCCGACCAGAACGGCGTCAGATTGGTCGCGTGCCTTTTGGGCCACGGTTATCAAGTAATCGGCCAGGGCCTCATCGCTGGCGGCCGACACCACGACGGGCGGCCTCTCCGCGGACGGATACCCGTTTAAGTCTTCGGCCGCAAGCATGTCGCCGCGTATGAAGGCCCAGATGCGCGCGGCTAGGGGTGCGGGGCCTTCCTGCTGCGTATTAGCCATTCGCCGATCGCCGCGGTGATCGGTTCATCCTTGCCCTCGAGGAACATCCATTGGCCGTTCGGGTTTGCCTCCAAGAAGACCGGGTGACTTGATTCATCGACGATCCAATCTTGCGATGTGAAGGAGAGCCGGAGGGCACGCGCCAAGCGGACCGCACCGATCCGGACGTTCTTCGGCGCACGGTTCGCAGGTCGCCATCGCGAGTGATTGGCTTCCACTTGACGCCAGTCGACATGCTCCGGGCTCGCATTCTCAAGGCAGTAGACGAACGTCCTTCGACCAACCGTCACGATTCGGACATGGTGAAGCGCACGGATTCGGCGTTGGATGAGCACCGGAATGCCGTGGTATCTCCGCTCTGCGTCCGGGTACATGACGTGGGTCCAAGCGAACTCGGGAGTCGAACCCGACGAGACCAAACCGTATCGCACCGCCTTTACGACAGCCTCATCGCCGTCTGCCAGGAAGCGCTCGGCGCGTGTCTCACTTGAGGTAACGAGCGTCTCGGGGACGTCAATGCCCAACGATCGAGCCACTGAAAGCTGGACGAGCTTGTTCTCAGCCCGCCCCAAAGTGATGGGATCGTTGATCCACCGAACTCCGGCGGATAGCAGCGATCCGTTGAAGGAATCGCGAAGCTCGGTTTCGGCGAAGCTACCGAATCGCGGCTCGATATGCCGCAGATCGGCTCGGCCAGGGCGACGCCAAAAACCTGACCATCCCCCAGGGCCAAGTGGCAGCCCACCGAGGGTAACGGCCCCGGAGTGGTCCCAGGTGATCCCCGTCGATGCGACGGCTGGCAACGACGTGCGAAGGACGCGCTCGTCGCGTGAGATCAGGTACTGCTCTAGCGCCGAGCCATGTTCATCGTCGGGGTAAGCAACGATGACCACGCCTCCGTTCATCGGAGTTCGGAATCGTCCCCCTCATCCGAAGTCTCTGGCCAGGCCTTTGTCACGATTGACTTGCCTCGCCTGTCGCCTTCGATGCGAGTGGCGTGAAGAGCGAGCAATGGCCGATGACTGCCTGAGCCAACGAAAGGAGGCTTCGGCGGATCGTCCTCGTCAGTAGTTTCGATGGCCCTCGTGGCGATTGTCCGACCGTCGCTTGGGACAGATGCGAGCGTTGCAATACTCGCAAGAAACGGCGTCACAGCCATCTGACACGCCCTCACGCTCCGATGATCAGTCGCGAGAGAGTCTAACGGCGTCCACATGCGCCAGGACCGAGCCCCGTATCCGCGCCAAGCCAGACGACGTATGGACTCCCCGCAATAGCCCTCCGACTCAGCAATCGGTCACGCTCCCGTGGTTCATCAGGAAAGCGCCCTTGCCCACGCTGAGGGGGATGTCGCCGCTGAGCGTCTGACCCGGGCTGACGCTTTGGCCAACAAGAATGTCGAACCCAAAGTCGCCAAAGTCGTCCGAGACCTTGACTGTGCACTTTGGTTCCTCGGGGCTCGATCCAAGGTTCGTGACGGTAAAGAACGCGTACCCATGGCCGTCGTCAACGGGCTGCCAGCTAACGAAGGTTCCGGTTAGGTTCCTCGCCGCGCCAGTGCCCGTCTTGCCTCCGCCGACAGCCGTGATTGCGACGCCGACGAGAAGAAGCAAAACGAGCCCGGTGAGGACGCCTTTCGGTGTGATGCGGAAGACCCGCCGAGGGGCAGGCTTTGGTTCGATTGAACCATTGGCAGCCCTCGGTCCGGACGAACCCTGGGCAGTCGCCAGCGCAGAGCCCGCTGCCGCTTGAGACGCGCGATAGTCGGCCACCATTGCGGCGGCTCTTTGCCGGTACCACTCCGCGTCTGACGCAGCCGAATCGGGGTGTGAGATCGGGGCGACCTCACCGTTAGCAAACCTGTGAGGCTCGGGCCCTTCGCTGTAGTCCAGGTCGGACGTCGTTTCTGTCTCGGACTCCAACGACTCGCCGAAATCGAACCCGCAGGCCCGACAGAACCGGAACGTCGGGGCCCGGACCTTTCCGCACCGTGGACAGAACTCCTGGGCCAGGGAGGGGACCTCCGATGGATCGCGGGATTCCGGCTTCAGCCATCCTACGCTCCGAAGAGGTGTTTTCGGATCGGGGTGTTCAGTCAGGCGACTTGCTCTTTACCCCGTCAACGACGAGCCGGGATAGGAGATAAGACACCCAAGAGCGTCGCACCCACTCGATCGGGGACGTCCGAGCAAACGGGAAGAACGCCACGGTCCAACCTGGTTTGGGCCGGCCCGTTCCGGGCAACGTAGAACGGCCGGGCCATGAGGCCCGACCGTTCTGTCGCGTAAGCCGTCGTGAAGGGTTAGCGCGCTCCCATCCGGAGGCTGCGTCCGCCCTTGGCGAGGTTCACCACGAACACGACGGCGATGGCGCCAAGGGTGGCGATGACGATGCTCTCGAGGTTGATCCCGTCGACCGAGCCGCGATGGAATACCGCCGAGGCAACGTAACCGCCGACGAGGCCCCCGACGATCCCGAGGACGACCATCAGCAGCAAGCCCTCACGCGAGCCCATGACCTGCTTGGCAAGGAAGCCGGCGATGGCGCCGACGACGATCCACGCGATGAAGCCCATCCAATCGTTCCTTTCGAGGCTCAGGCGATCTGGCGGCGTCGGAAGATCCCGACGGCCCAGATGACGATCAGCTCGAGGATGGTCCAGCCGACGAGCGCGACGAGCGCCGCGACATCGAAGGTCGACCCGGACGCATGGAGGGCGTCCGTCCGCAGGATCCCCTGGAATGGGGCCACGAAGACCTGGCTGAGGTTGAGGATCCCCGAGACGAGGCCGTTGGCCTCGCGGGCGTTGAGCAGCAGCAGGACGAAGCGCAGCCCGATCACGAGCTGGACGAGCCCGAAGACGAGCACGGTGACCCGTCGGGTCATCTCCGACCCACCCGGGCCGGTCGCGCTCACATGGTGACTGTCGGTGCGCATCGTCTGTCGACCGGCGTTGGTGCTCGGGCCCTGGGTGGTGACTGTCTGATCAACCGTGTCGATGGCCATCGCTTCTCCGTTGTGCTGTGACGCATCCGGAGAAGCGGAGGAGTTGGACCTCCGCCGGGCGACGCACCGGCCACTGCTGCTCTTGCAGTAGAGCAGGTTCGAGGTGTAATGTCAACAGTAGATTAGCCAACCTACTGTAGTTGCAGGTGTGATCGTGTCACCAACCGTCGGAGCGGCCCTGCGTCGAGCTCGAACGGTGCGGGCGCTGTCCGCCGTCGAGGCGGCGCGTGCCGCCGGCATCTCTGCGGCCTATCTCAGCAAGCTCGAGAACGACGCGGTCAAGAAGCCGTCGCCGCCGGTGCTGCTCCAGCTGAGCGAGGCGCTGGCCGTGCCCTATGCCGAGTTGATGCGCCTCACCGGTTACCGCCTCCCCGACGAGGGTGGCGCAAACCCCGTCGCGAGCGCGAACGCGGCTCTGTTCGCGGACGTCACCGATGAGGAGCGGGATGAGCTGGTCGAGTACCTCGCCTGGTTCCGCTCACGTCGCCGGTCGAACGAGCGGACGGTCGCCGGTCCATCAAGGGCCTGACCGTACGCCACGAGGTAACCAAGGGAGCGGGCGCGCCGCACCGACGGCCCGTGGTCTGTTCTACCGGACCGCCGCGTAGTGGAGCAGGATCTCCTTGTCCTCGCCTGGCCTGGTCTCGACGAGATCGAGCGTGCACTGCCCGTCCGTCATCGGCCCCCAGTACCGCGGACCCTTGCCGTAGACGACGGGCTGGACGAAGAACCAGTAGTCGTCGGCGAGATCGCGGCGGAGGCACTCGCGGACGACCGCGGGGCCGCCTTCGACGAGGATGTTCCCGCCCTGCTCGCGCTTCAGGTTCGCCAGGATCTCGGCGAGATCCCCGCCGAGGATCCTCGAGTGCTGCCAGTCGGTGGACGCGAGACGCCGCGAGAGGCAGACCTTGTCGACCCGATCGAGGTAGCGGCGGTAGTCGAGCAGCCACGCCGCCTCGTTCGGCCGGCGGGCCTTCTCGCTCCACGTCCGCTGGTGACCGAGGAACGATCGTCGGCCCATGACGACGGTCGTGACGTCGTCGAATCGGTCGTACCACATGTGCCGGAAGAGGGCGTTGATCTCCGGCGAGGGCCGATCCGACCCCGGGTACGTCGGGAACGCCCCGCGGCCATCCAGGGTCATGTAGACGTTCGCCGTGATCTTCCGCACCCCGTCGGCCTCCTCAGTTACTTAAGCGAGGGCTGAAGTGTCGCGGGCGCGGCCGGCTCAGTCAAGCCCTGACTTAAGTGTCGAACCGTGGAGGCTCAACGCCAGCTGTGCGCTACGGCCTGCCCCTAGCTTGACTCGCGGGCGCCTGCGCCCCGGACGACGGCATTCCGGAGGATGTCGAGGACCTGGTTCTGGCCGTCCAGGATCTGGACCTGCTTCTTGGACAGCTCGTGCAGGGCGACGAGGGTCGCGTGGTCGGCCATGGCCCTCGCATCGCTGGCGGCCTGCGCCCGGTTTGCGCTCACCTGGAGCGAGATCATGATCGACAGCTGGGGCAGGTTGAGGATCGTCAGCAGGAGTGGCCATGGCGTCTTGTCGAAGCCGACGATGTTCCCGAGGAACAGCCAGGCGACGATCCCGATCGAGATCCCGACGAACAGGTACATCGAGCCGATGAGCTGGTTGACGACGTCGGCGATCTTGTCCAGGACGCCCTCGCCCGTGACGTCGGCCGAGACGACGAGGCGAGGGACGTGCTCGTGGGGCGCCTGCCGCGCGTGTGCCACCTCTGCCGCGACCGACGCTCGTTCCTTGGCTGACACGATGCACCCTCCTGCGCGTGTGGGACGATCCGCCCAATGTTCACACTGACGCTGTCTCCACTCGAGCTGATCGCGCGGAGCGCGATCGTCTACATCCTCTTCCTGGCCGCCCTTCGCCTGTCCGGCAAGCGCGAGCTCGGCCAGTTCACGATCTTCGACCTCGCCCTGGTCCTGCTCGCCTCGAACGCCCTCCAGCCGGCGATCACGGGGCCAGACGCCTCGATCCCGGCGGCACTCATCATCGTCGCGACGCTGTTCACGCTCAATCGGCTGACGGCCCTCGCCCGCAAGCGATCGGCCCTCGCCCGGCGGATTCTCGACTCGACGCCCACGGTTGTCGCCCGGGACGGCAAGTGGCTCGACGCGGCGATCGCCAAGGAAGACCTTGACAGCGGCGACCTGCAGGCCGCGATCCGCGAGTACGGGCTCGCATCCATCAAGGACGTCCAGCTCGCGACCCTCGAGCACGACGGCTCGATCAGCGTCGTGCCGGCCGCCGGACCGACCCTCCACATGCGCCACCGGCGTCGATACCGGCGCCGGCCGAACGTGTCGCAGTGACGACCGCCACGTCCAGCGGCATCATGCTCTTTCGGTTCCGTGGCGGCCGGCTGCAGGTGCTGCTGGCCCATCCGGGCGGCCCGTTCTGGGCGAAGCGCGATGAGGGCGCCTGGACCATCCCGAAGGGCGTCGCCGAGTCGGGCGAGGAGCGCGAAGCCGTCGCCATCCGGGAGTTCGCCGAGGAGACCGGGTTCGAGCTGTCGATCGTCGCCCGCAACCCGGGCCGCGCCCCGCTGGCGCTGGGTGAAGTGACCCTGAAGAGCGGCAAGATCGTCCACGCATGGGCGGTCGAGGGAGACCTCGATCCGGATCGGGCCAGCTCGAACGAGGCGGAGGTCGAGTGGCCACCCCGCTCGGGCCGGCGGATCCTCGTCCCGGAGATCGACCGGGTCGCCTGGTTCGAGCCAGCCGAAGCCCGACGTCGCGTCCACCCCGCGCAGGCCGCCTTCATCGACCGCCTCGAGTCGGAGCTCGGAGTGCGTCCAGCGGCGGCCCCGGAGCGCTGACAGGCCGGTCGACCCGGGATGGGCCGAACGGCCCGCCCAAAAGGCCCCGTCCGGACTGTCCCTCACGGCGGTGCCGTTCCTAGCATCGCGGGAAACGCGCGCCGGAACGCCCGCCCCGAGTCGCGCGAAGAGAGGACGCGATGGGCTACCGCATCGACATCGACCACGGGAACTGCATCAACTGCGGCATCTGCATGGACGTGTGCCCGGTGCAGGCCCTCGACATGTCCCGGCCGACGAGGCCGGGCGCCGAGGTCGCGGACTCCGGCGGTCCCCTCCCCTGGATGATGGAGCACCCGATCCAGGTCGGCGAGTGCGTCGGCTGCAGCATCTGCATCCGCGAGTGCCCCGTCGACGTGATGACGCTCGAGACCCAACCCGAGGCGACCACGCTGGCACCGCGCCAGGGTCCGATCAGCCGACCCGAGGAGCCGGCCGAAGGCGGGTGGATCCCGCTGTCGATGGCGACGCGCGAAGCGCTGAAGCCGCGCAAGGTCTCACCCTTCGACGGGCTTGAGACGTGGGTGACCCGGGAGCGTCCCCAGCCGTGGCAGGTCTGGCGCTCGATGCGGCCGGACGAGACGATCGAGCCGATCGCCCCCTGCCAGGCCGCGTGCCCCGCTGGCACGGATGCCGGCCGCTACGTCGGGCTGCTCGCCCAGGGTCGCTGGGACGAGGCCTACGCCGTGGCCGCCGAGGTCAATCCGTTCGCGTCGGTCTGTGGGTTCATCTGCACCGCCCCGTGCGAGCCGGCCTGTCGCCGCGGCGTCCTCGACGAGCCCATCTCGATCCGGACGCTCAAGCGGTTCGCGGCCGAACGCGGCCACCTTGTCGAGATCCCGCCGCCGGCCCAGCGGCGCGCACAGCGCGTTGCGATCGTGGGCGGAGGACCGGCCGGGATGTCGGCCGCCTACTACCTGGCCCGGCTCGGCTACCGCGTCACCGTCTTCGAGGCGATGCCCGTTCCGGGCGGCATGATGGCGATCGGCATCCCCGACTACCGGCTGCCCCGTGAGTCCCTCCGGGCAGACCTGGACCGGATCGTGAAGGTCGGGGTCGAGCTGCGGCTCGACCAGGCGATGGGCCGCGACTTCCAGCTTGCCGACCTCGAGGGTCAGGGCTTCGACGCGGTCTTCCTGTCGACCGGCGCGCCGCGCAGCCGGCGCCTCGGCGTCGAGGGCGACGAGCTGTCCGGCGTCGTCCCCGCGACCCTGTTCCTGAAGCGGGTGAACCTCGGCGAGCCGGCCGAGCTGCACGGCCACGTGGTCGTCGTCGGCGGCGGCAGCACCGCGATGGACGCGGCGCGGTCCGCGATCCGGAACGGTGCCGAGCGGGTCTCGATCCTCTATCGGCGAGGCCGGGCGGACATGGCGGCGCAGCACGAGGAGGTCGAGGCGGCCGAGCACGAGGAGGTCGCGATCGTCACCGAGACGATCGTCGTCGAGGTCCTCGGCCACGACGGCCACGTCCGAGCCGTGCGAACCCAGCGCCAGGCCCGCTCCGGTGATGCCTGGACACCCCTCCCGGGCTCGGAGGCCGAGCTCGAGACGACCACGGTCCTCGTCGCGATCGGCGAGGAGCCGGATCCGTCGATCCTGCCCGAAGGGGCGGGGATCGAGGTCAGCGCCTGGGCCGGGATCGTCACCGATCCCCGGACCGCGGCCACGGGCCGGGTCGGTGTCTTCGCCGGCGGCGACGTCGTGTCCGGCCCGAAGACCATCATCGACGCGGTCGCGTCCGGGCGGCGAGCCGCCGGCGCGATCCACGAGTTCCTGGCCGGCGCCGAGGCGAGCCGCTGCTTCCGGTGCGACGCGATCTACAGCTGCCCGACGGTCGAGGTGGTTGCCGGTCGCGGTCCCGCCGATGGCCCCGGTCGCCGACCGGTGGCTTCGCCCTCATCCATCCCAACCGTCGCAGGCGCAGGAGGCGCGTCATGACACCAGATCAGGTCACCGGGTTCTTCGACGCGGGCGAGTCCTTCGTCGAGGGCACGATCGCGGCGGCCCTCGTCGCGCTGTGGATGCTGGCTCTCGCCCTCCACATCGCCCGGCCGTACATGGTCGCGAACCTCCACAAGTTCACGCTCCGGCTGGGGGCCGACCTGTGGTGGATCCTGTACGTCGGGCTGCGCGACATCTTGACGCTGCAGCTGTTCCTGGGCGGGTTCATCTTCTTCTACCCCGACGTCGTCGCCGCCCAGGACCTGCCGATCACCGGCGGGCTCGCGGCGGTCTGCGCGTTCGCGGTCATGCTCATCAAGCTGACCCGGCCGGCCGACGAGGCCCGCTGGTACCGCTACCAGGCCATCCTGCTGGCGGTCGGGGCGACGCTCTACGTCGTGCCGTACATCCTCGGCGTGCAGCTGACGAACATCACCGACCCCACGGCGCAATCGATCACCGCGGTGCTCGTCAGCTCCCAGAACCTCGCGGTGTCGATGCCGCTCTGCTACCTGTCCGGCGCGCTCGCCGGGATCCTCGGCCTCGTGGCCGTGGTCTACAACCTGCGGCAGACCGTCAGCCGGCCGCGCCGCGCGACCGCGTAGGAGATCGAGATGAGCGGCGACGATCTTGCCAAGGCCCTGACCACCGGCGGCGAAGCCTGGATGGTCTTCTCCATCGCGGCCGTCCTGCCGATCCTCTGGGCGCTCTCGCTCAGTGTGCACTTCGCCCGGCCGTACATCATCCGGTTCCTGGGCACCCTCACCCTGCGCTTCGGCGCCGACGTCTGGTGGCTCGGCTACGTCCTCGTCCGGGACGCCCTGCTCCTCGTCACGTTCGTCCTGAGCATGGTCTTCCTGATGCCGAACCTGTACATCGGCCTCGGGCTGCCGCTCACGGCCCCGCTCGCAACCGTGGTCCTGTTCTGGGCCCTGATCATCAAGCTGACGCGCGACGCCGACGACGATCCGCGCGCGTTCCTCTGGTTCTCGATTCTCCTCGTCATCGCGTCGGTCCTCTACATCGTTCCGCAGATCTACGGCCTCGAGTCCGCCGACCAGGTCGACGCCCTCAAGGGCATCGGGCTCGACTGGACGCCGGGCTTCCTTGCCGCGGCCAATCCCGACGCCGGCACGGTCAACGGCCTGGCCTGGCCGATCCTGCTCGGCAGCCTCGGGCTCTTCGCCGCCAGCGCCGCCTTCCTCTTCGGGCGGTTCATGCTGGCGCTCGGCCGGACGCCTTCGCCTGCCGCCGCGGATTGACGACATGAGCTGACGGGCACGGCCGGTACCATCCCGGCCCGTGCCCGACTCGCCTATCGAGGTCTCGGCCGCGGTGGCGCGGCGGTTCCTGGCGATCCGCCACCTGGTCGCGCCGCCACGCTCGCTGCCTGCCGAGCCGGCGTCCGTCCTGACCGTCGTCGAGCGGCTCGGCAGCCTCCAGTTCGACCCGCTCGAAGTCGCCGGCCGGAACCACGACCTCGTCCTGCTCGCCCGGATCGGGGGCTATCGGCGCGAGTGGACCGACCGGTGGCTGTACGACGACCGCCGGCTCTACGAGACGTACAACAAGGGCCTCTCGATCGTGCCGGTCGCGGAGATGCCCTGGTACCGGCTCACCTGGGATCGGAACCACGAGCGCCTGCACCGCGAAGGGGAGGCCTTCGACACCCACGCGGCCCTCGTCGAGGAGCTGTTGGCCAAGATCCGGGACGAGGGTCCGCTGCTTCCCCGGACCGTCGGGCCGCGCGAGGCGATCGACTGGTACTGGCGCCCGACGAACCAGGTCCGGGCCATCCTCGAGGGCCTCGCCCAGGCCGGCATCCTCGGCATCCGTCGCCGCCAGGGCAACCTCCGGGTCTACGACCTGGTCGAGCGCCTCTTCCCGGCCGCGGTGCTCGAGACGCGCGTTCCGGAGCACGAGCAGCGCCTCCACCGGATGGAGTCGCGCTATCGCGGGAACGGGCTGCTCGGCGCCGCCGGGAACCAAGAGCTCTGGATCGGGACCTATCGCCGGCCGGGCGAGAAGCAGGAGCTCCGCGAGGCGTTGATCGACGCTCGACGCATCTTGCCCGTTCGCGTCGAAGGCCTGAAGGGCGACCGGTACGTCGTCGCCGCCGATCTCGTCCGCCTCGAGCAGGCTGGTGCCGAGGTCGCAAACGGATCCCCACCCGGTGGCCGGGCGCCGGGGGTCGCATTCATCGCGCCCCTCGACCCGCTCGTCTGGGATCGCGACCTCGTCCGGAAGCTGCACGGCTTCGACTACCTGTGGGAGGTCTACGTCCCCGAGCCGAAGCGGCGCTGGGGCTACTACGTCCTGCCGATCCTCTTCGGCGACCGGTTCGTCGGCCGGATCGAACCCCGGCTCGATCGGAAGGCCGACCTCCTCGACGTCGTCGGGCTGTGGTGGGAGGACGGCTTCGATCCGCTCGCCGTCGACGGCTTCGTCGAAGCCTTCGCCGAGGCCCTCGTGACCCACCGGGCATTCGGGAACGTCGCCATGATCCGGCTGCCGGCGGCCCCGGCTCACCGGCCGTTGGTCGCGGCCCTCCGAGGCCTCCTGGGGGCCTCGGTCCTATCCTCGGCCCGACGACCGAAGAAGGAGTCCTGACCATGGCCGAGATCCGGTACGCGATGGCGACCTGGGCCGGTGACCTCGTGAACGGCGCCGGCACCATCGACTATGTCTCGAGCGGCGCCTTCGCCCGGATGCCGGTCACGTGGGCCTCGCGCACGAGCGCCCACAACGGCAAGACCTCACCCGAGGAGCTGCTGGCCGCCGCCCACGCGGCCTGCTTCTCGATGGCGTTCTCGTCACGCCTCGCGAAGAACGGCACCCCGGCGACGACGCTGACCGTCAAGGTCGAGATCACGTTCGACAACTCGGGCGGCGGCTGGAAGGTCGCGAAGAGCCACATCGCCGTCCGGGGCAGTGTGCCCGGGATCGAGGCCGCGACGTTCGCGGAGCTGGCCGAGGACGCGAAGGAGAACTGCCCGATCTCGGCCGCGATCAAGGGCAACGTCGAGCTCGAGGTCGAGGCGACCCTCGACGCGGCCTGATCAGGCGATCGTCAGGATCCGGCCCGGGTTCGCGACCGTCATCTGGTCGATCTCGGCCTGGGAGACACCGCGCTCGCGGAGCCGCGGCAGGAACGTCTCCTGGAGATACGTGTAGCCGCTTCCCTCGTAGTGGCGGAGCTGCGAGTTGTGGCAGACATCCTGGCTGAGCAGCACGCGATCGCCATGGCCGCGATGGAGCAGCTCGAGGAGCAGGTCGATGACATGGGGCTCGCCGTGGCGCTCCGTCGGCGTGAAGGCCATCCCGAGGAAGTCGAGCTCGAGCGTCGCGCCGCGGCGGACGATCTCGAGGTAGTGCGCAAGCCGCGGGTACGAGTCGGCATGGCCGATGACGATCCGGGCCGGATCCGCGCCCTCGGCCTCGAAGACGTCCAGCTGCGCCAGCCCGACGGGCGACATCACCGCGTGGGTCGTGATCGCGAGGCCCGTCCGCCGCGACGCCCGAGCCGCGGCTCGATGGACGCGCTCCTCACGCGCGGTCAGCCACGGCTTGTCCGTCCCGATCTCCCCGATGATCCCCGGCCGGACGCCGTCGACGCCTCCATCGATCTCCGCGACGAGCTCGTCGGCGAGGGAATCGACCGCCCGGCGGTCGACGTCGAGGGTCGGCGGGTAGTACGAGTCCCGGTACCAGCCGCTGCCCATGACGAGGTGCAGGCCAGTGGCACGGGCGAGTCCCGTGAGCCAGGCTGGATCGCGGCCCAGTCCGATCGGCGTGACGTCGACGAGCGTCCGGCCGCCGGCGGCCCGGAACGCCTCGAGCTCGGCGGTGATCACCGGCTCGTCGGCCGTCAGCTCCCAGTAGTCCCAGCGATTCGGGACGTGCCACAGCGCAATCTGGGTGTGCTCATGGGGAAGCGTGAAGCCGAGGGCCGCCGGATCGACCGGGCCGAGGACGGTCTGGACGTGGGCCACGGCGGGAGTCTAGGCCGCTAGTTCGGGGCCTCGGAGCTTCGCCCGAGCAGGGAGAACGACCGGCGCTGGACCTCCCGGAGCGGGGGCCGGGTCGGACTCGAGCTCGCGGCGACCAGCGCGGCGATGAGCTCCCGGGCGTCCGGCTCGGCCTGATCGCGGGTATACCGCGGCCCCTCCTCGGCCCGGACGAGCAGGAAGCCGTCGAGGAGGACGGTGCACGCCCGCGCGAGGCGCTTCACATCGACCCACCGCGGAAGCTCGCCGCGGACGACGCCTTCTTCCGCGAGCAGCGTGGCGGCGGCGACGAGCTGCAATCGACGTCGTTCCAGCATCTCACGGACCGCCGGCTCCGCCTCGGCCCTGCCCCAGGCCTGCACCAGGAAGTCCGCGTTGCCCGGGTTCGCCGCATCGCCATCGGCCGCGTCGAAATAGAAGCTGATGGCGATCGCCAGCTTGTCGGCCACGGTGCGGCCGCGAGCGAGACGCGCCGCGAGCTCCCCGAAGCCTCGCCCGGCGGCGAGGTCGCAGGTCGCGAGGAACAGGTCGTCCTTGCCCCGGAAGTACGTGTAGATCGCGCCCACCGACAGGCCGCTGCCGCGCACGACATCCTGGATGGTCGCTCCGTGGTAGCCGCGGTCGCCGAAGACCTGGAGCGCGGCCGCGACGATCCGGTCGCGAACACCCTGGCCGTGTTCGGCCGTGACCCTGGGCATCAGTCTCTGCCGGCGATCTGAGAGAACATCGGTTCTTGATGCTACCGCCGCCCGGGTCGGTTCGCAAGATCGTGACGGTTGACACGGAGAATGCGCATTCCCTATCTTGGCACCGTCCGCTCCATCCGCCGCCCATGAGCTCGAGGAGTCCGGGAAGTCCGATGTTCAGCCGCTGGGGCGCCTTCATCTACCGTCGCCGACGACTCGTCTTCGTCCTCGCCATCGTCGTCGCGGCCGGCGCGGCCACGCTCGCGAAGGATGCCTCGAGCCACCTGACGACCAGCGGCTGGTTGGACCCGACGTCCGAGTCGTCGCAGGTCTCGGCCCGACTCGAGGCGAGCTTCGGGGGCGGCCGGACGTCGTACGTCGCGCTCTTCCGATCGACCGACCCGAACGGCGACGCGACCTCCCCCGCGTTCCAGGGGGCGATTGCCACGACCCTCGCCTCGACGCTCGGCCAGCCGCATGTCACGGGCGTGACGGGCTTCGCGGAGACCCACGACACGCGGTTCATCAGCACCGACGGCCATGCTGCATACGTCCTGATCAACCTCGACATGAGCGAGGACCAGTCGGTCGACGCGGTCGATTCGATTCAGGCCAGCCTCGCCCCGCCGGCCGGCTACAGCGTCGCCCTCACCGGCTTCGGGCCGGTCCAGAAGGATGCCGCCCGGATCTCGGAGCAGGACCTCCAGCGGGCCGAGACAGTCTCGCTGCCGATCGCCGCGCTCGTCCTCGTCCTCGTGTTCGGCTCGCTGATCGCCGGCGCGATGCCGCTCCTCGTCGCCGGTGTCGCGATCCCGACCGCGCTCGGGATCGTCGACCTCGTCGCTCAGCAGACGCAGATGAGCATCTACGTCCTGAACATCGCGACGATGCTCGGGCTGGCGCTCGCGATCGACTACTCGCTGTTCATCACGAGCCGGTTCCGCGAGGAGCTCGCCCGCGGCCGGACGGTCGAGCAGGCGGTCGAGCGGGCGATCGGGACCGCCGGCAAGGCCGTCCTGTTCTCGGGGATCGCCGTCGCGATCGGCCTGTCCGGCCTGCTCTGGTTCCGGGCGTCGGCGCTCAGCTCGATCGGCCTCGGCGGCTCGATCGTCGTGCTCGCATCGGTCCTCTACTCGTTGACCTTCCTGCCGGCCGCCCTCGGGATGCTCGGGCCGCGGGTCAACGCCCTCTCGGTGGACGGCCTGCTGCGGCGACTGGGGCTGCGACGCGGCGACCCGGCCCAGCGCCGCTCGCGGTGGGAGGCGGTCGCGCACGGGGTCATGCGGCGGCCGATCGCCGTGCTCGTGCCGGTGCTCCTCGTCCTGTTCGTGCTCGGCTCGCCGTTCTTCTCGCTCGCCCAGGGCGTCCCGGATGCCACGGTGTACCCCGCCGGCGTCGCGAGCCGCGACGCCTGGGTCGCGCTCCAGACAGAGTTCCCGCAGGGCGAGACGACCCCGATCGTCGCGCTCGTCGATCCGACCGACGGCAACCCCACGAGCCCCGGCACGATCGCCGCGGTCATGGCGTATTCCGACCGCGTCGCAGCCCTCGCGAACATCGACCGGATCGAAGGTCCCTTCACCATCACCGATCCGACCACCGGGCAGCCGATGACCTCCGACCAGGTCGCGCAGGCGTACGACGCGCCCGCCGGGACGCTGCCACCGGCCCTTGCCCAGGCGATCTCCGCTCTCAGGGACACGTACATCAAGGGCTCGACGATCCAGCTGGACGCCGTCAGCCCGCTGAAGTCGACCGAGCCCGCCGGGACCTCCCAGATCGAGCAGATCCGCCGCGTCGACCACGGGTCGGGCATCGCCCAGGTCCAGATCGGGGGCGCGGCGGCGATCGGCGAGGACTTCCTCCTCAGCCAGTCGGACCGGATGCCGTGGGCGATCGGCACGACCCTCCTCGCATCGGCGATCATCCTGTTCCTGCTCTTCGGCTCCCTCGCGATCCCGATCAAGGCCGTCGCGATGACGCTGCTCTCGCTGACGGCGAGCTTCGGGGCGCTCGTCTGGATCTTCCAGGACGGCAACCTCAGCAATGTCCTGCACTTCACGCCGCTCGGCTACACGATCGCCGGCAACCCGGTGATCATGTTCGCGACGCTCATCGGGCTGTCGATGGACTACGAGGTCCTGCTGCTCTCCCGGATCCAGGAGGCCTACCGGCGGACCGGTGACAACCAGGCCGCAGTGGCCGAAGGGCTGTCGAAGACAGCCGGCGTCATCACCGGCGCGGCGATGATCATGGTGACCGTGTTCGCGGCCTTCGCCCTGGCCGACACGATCACGATCAAGTCGATCGGGGTCGGGATGGCGATCGCCGTCGCCCTCGACGCGACGATCGTCCGGGTCCTGCTCGTGCCCGCGACGATGCGCCTGCTCGGCGCCTGGAACTGGTGGGCGCCTGGGATCCTGGGCCGGCTCGCCGAGCGACTCGGGTTCAGCCACGTCGAGGATGACGCCGACCTCGTCACCTCGGAGTCCGACGCGACCCGTGCCGCCGGGATGCCGGCATGACCGGCCCTGCCGGCGGCTCGACGGGCGGTTCGATGGGCGGAGCGACGCCACCCCCGGAGGGCGGCCCGATCCGCGTCTACAACTGGACCTGGGGCCGCGACGAGGACCGCCGGCCGCAGCTGCCGTGGCTCGGCATCTTCCTCGTCATCTTCGGCGCGCTGCTGCTCCTCGACCTTGCCCTGCCGCAGTACCGGAGCGTCGGCAGCCTTCTCGTGCTCGCGGCCGGCCTCGCGTCGCTGATCGTCTGGGCGCTGCGCCGGAGCACGATCGCGCTGTACGCCGGCGCGTTCCTGACCGCCGCCTCGGTCCCCGGCCTCGTGAGCGGGCTCGGTTACGAGGCCCAGCCAGGGCTCGGCACGGTGGCGTTCGGCGTGGCGTTCCTGTTCGTCGCGGCCGTGCGGGCGGCTCGCGGCGGCGGCTACGGCTGGCAGGCCCTCATCGGGCTGCTGCTGCTCGCGCTTGGCCTGCCGGAGCTGGCGCTGCCGCAGATCACGGATGCGGTCGTGCCGGCGCTGCTCGTCGCGCTCGGGCTCGTCCTGCTCACGCGAGGCACGTTCCGGCGCTGACGCCGGCCCCGCCCCGGGTCAGGACGGCCCGGCGTAAACGCGGGCTCAGATCGCCTGGGTGCAGAACTTGCAGCGGGTCGCGTCGACCGCGTTGGCTTCCTTGCAGAACGGGCAGGTCTTCGTCGGCGCCGCCGGCGCTTCCTTCACGAACGTCTTCTGGATCCAGTACACGACCAGGGCGATGACGATGAACGCGATCACGAGGTTGATGAAGACGCCGTAGCGGATGGCGACGACCTTCGTGGGATCGGCGTTGTCCTGCAGGACCCACTGCAGCTTCGAGAAGTCGATCCCACCGAGGACGAGCCCGATCGGCGGCATGATGATGTCGTTCACGAGCGAGTTGACGACGTTGCCCAGCGCGACGCCGATGATCACACCGACCGCGAGGGCCAGCGCGTTGGTCTTCAGCAGGAACTCGCGGAAGCCTGACATCGAACCCTCCCTTCGAGTGGCGAAGCCGTCGTCGACCGCAGGGTAGCCCCGCCCTCGCGACGATCGCCGGGGGCGGTGCTCAGGCCGGCGTGGCCGCGAGGACCCCGTCGATCGCGGCCGCCACGCCGTCGGCGATGGACGCCAGCTCGGCGTCGGTCACGACGAACGGCGGCCCGAGCAGGATGCCGTCGCCATTCGTCCCGTCGGCGAGGCCGGTCCCGGAGTACAGCAGCAGACCGCGGTCGCGCGCCGCCCGGACCACCCGCTCCGCCACCCGATCCGAGCGCGGGAACGGCTCGCGGGTTTCGCGGTCCGCGACCAGCTCGATGCCGACCATCAGGCCGCGGCCCCGGATCTCCCCGACCGCCGGGTGCCCGCCGAGCCGGTCCCGAAGCAGGGCCAGGAGCCGCTCGCCCTTCGTCGCGGACGCGGCGACGAGGTCCTCGGCCTCGAGGATCCGGAGCACTTCGGCAGCAACCGCGGCACCGACGACGTGGTGCGAGTACGTGAAGCCGTGGACGAATCCGCCGCCGCCCATCATCGCGTCGCGGATCGCGCCGGACGCGGCCACGAAGCCGAAGGGCCAGTAGCCCGACGACGCGCCCTTCGCGGTGACGAGGATGTCCGGCCGGACGCCCCAGTGGTCCATCCCGAACCAGCGGCCCGTCCGCCCGAAGCCCGTCATGACCTCGTCGGCGATCAGGGGGACGGAGTGCCGTCGGCAGACCTCGGCGATCGCCGGCCAGTAGCCCTCGGGTGGCACCGCCGCGCAGAGGGTCGCCCCGACGATCGGCTCGCCGACGAAGGCCGCGACGGTGCCCGGGCCGGCCGCCTCGATCGCGCGATCCAGCTCGGCGGCCAGCTCCTCGGGATCCCCGAGGGCATCCGAGCCGGGCTCGCCGGCGCGGTATGGATAGGCCGCTGAGACGTGGCGGAACCGGCCGAGCCAGGCCTCGTACGGACGCCGGAGCGGGCGGCGGCCGGAGAGGTCGAGCGCGCCGAGGGTGTTGCCGTGGTAGCTGCCCCAGCGGGCGATGACGATCCACCGATCGCGCTCGCCGCGGGCAAGGTGGTACGCCCGGGCCAGCTTCAGGGCCGTCTCCATCGCCTCGGAGCCACCGGCGACCGGGTAGATCGCCGGGTCGTCCACTGGCAGGTGGGGCGCGACGGCCTCCGCGTAGCGCTCGAGGGGCTCGGACGAGAACGCCGTCCCATGCGCATAGGCCACGCGGGACGCCTGGTCGGCCATCACCTCCGCGACTGACCGGCGGCCATGCCCGATCCCGACGACGACCGCTCCGCCCGCTGCGTCGAGGTAGGCCTTGCCATCCGAATCCCAGATCGTGGCGCCGTCGGCCCGGACCGCGACCGGCGGTGAGGGGTCCGCGGAGCGCCGGAACACGCGGCTGGAGGACATCGGCCTTGGGATTGTATGGCTGGCCGAATCAGGAACGGCCCCGTCCGCGGGGACGAGGCCGTTCGTGCCGCGCAGGATCGGAGGCCTAGACGCGGCCCTTCGGCACCGTGTGGAAGTACGTCTTGTTGAAGACGATCTTCCCGTAGTGCCACAGGTGGCTGGGGGTCGGTGGCTTCGGCGGATGCTCGTAGTCGAAGCGGAGCAGCGTGCCCTTCCCGTCGCCGACCTCGAAGAAGCACATGACCCGGCCCTCGTAGGCAGCGTCCTTCCCCGCCGGCTCGCGACCCTCGAGGCGGGCGATGACGCCCTCGACGACGACGGGTGCCTCGAAGTGAGCGGTCGAACCGGCCTTCGAGAGCGGCAGGTCGGTGGCGTCGCCGAGCGCGAAGACATCCGGCCGGCCGCCCACGCGGAGCGTGTGGCGGTCCGTCGGAAGCCAGCCACCGGGCCCGGGAGCGAGCCCGGACTCGATCAGGAACGGCTGGCCGGTGTGCGGCGGCATGAGGACCAGGAGGTCGTACGACAGCTCCTCGCCCTCCAGGCTCTGCACGACCTTCCGATCGGGATCGATCGTCTCGACGTTGAAGAACGTGTGGAGCTCGATGCCCTTCTCCTCGAGGATCGGCGTGGCCATGTCGGAGACGGGCTCGATCGTGAACGCTCGCCCGATCGGCGAGCAGAAGTGGACCTCGCTCCGGTCTCGGAGACCGCGCTCGCGGAGCTCGGCCTCGATGAGGAACGCGACCTCCAGCGGCGCGGGCGGGCACTTGTACGGCATCGAGGCGATGCCGATGACGACCCGGCCGCCCTCGAAGTGGTCGAGCGCGGCCCGCAGCTTCCGCGCGCCGGCGGCCGTGTAGAACTGGTGGGCCTCCGTGTCGAAGTGGGCGATCGCCTCCGGCACGATCCGGGCCCCCGTGGCGATGACCAGCTCGTCGTAGGCCAGACGCTCGCCGTCCTCGAGGTGGACCAGATGGTCGGCGTCGTCGACGCGCGTGACCCGGCCGACGACGAGGCGGACCCGCCGGTCGAGCAGGCTGCGCTCGGCCTTCCGGAGGTGCTCCTCGCGCTCGCCGCCCATCGCGATGTACATGAATCCTGGCTGGTAGACGTGGGCGCCCTCGGCGTCGACGACGATCACCTCGGCCTCGCCGCGGTCGATCCGGGCGCGCAGCCGGCGGGCGAGGAGGTTGGCGACGAGCGTGCCGCCGACGCCGCCGCCGAGGATGACGGTGCGGTTCATCGACCTACCTCGCCTTCTCGACGACGATCCGGTCGTAGCCGTCGAGGCTCTCCACCGCGATCAGGCGGTGGCCGGCCTTGGCGATCCACTTCGGGATGTCGATCTTCGAGCCACTGTCCGAGGAGAGGACGGCGATGACATCGCCGACCTGGCTCTCGCGGATGGCCCGGATGAGCTCCATGAGCGGACCCGGGCAGAAGCTGCCGCGGGCGTCGACCGTCCGGGTGGTCGGGGTTTCTGTGGCAAGCATCGGGTGCCTTCGCTTTCGGGGTTCTGGGTCAGATGAACAGCGACGCGGCGCCGTTCGAGAGGAGCTCGATGACCGTGGCCGCGCCGACCGGCTCGCCGAGGCCATCGATCATGTCCTCGCGCTTCAGGCCGAACATGTCCATCGTCATCTGGCACGGCATGAACTCGACGCCGAGCGCCTGGCAGGCCTCGAGGAGCTCCTTCGGGCTCGCGACGCCGTACTGCTTCGCGAGGACGCCCATCATCCACGGGCCCATCCCGAAGAAGTCCATCTTCGAGAGGCGGCGGTGGCTGATGCCGGGCCGCTGCATGAGCGCGAGCATCTTCTGCATCGCGTTCTGGCCGGTGATCCGCTTCTCGTCCTTCACGAAGGTCTGGAGGCCCCAGAAGGTCAGGAAGACGCGGGTCTTGACGCCGCTCGCGGCGGCCGTGCTGGCGAGGATCAGGCTCGCCCAGGTCTTCTCGAGGTCGCCGCTGTAGCAGATCAGGACGAGGTCGCGGGGCTTGGTCTCGGGCTGCGCGGCGCGGAACGCGTCGGTGAATGCCTCGGGCACCGCGTCGGACGCGCCCTCGGAGGCGCCTTCGACGTCGGCGATCGCCTCGGCGAGGGGATCGACGTGGCGGACTTCGGTGGTCATCTCGGGCCTCACTTCCGGCGGATCAGGTAGCGGTACACCCGCGTCTCGGGCGTGAACGAGTCCTCGACCAGGTCGTGACCGGTCGAGCGGCACCAGGCTGTGAAGTCCTTCGTGGAGCCGGGGTCGGTCGCAAGGACCTCGATCAGGCTGCCACTCGGGACGCCCTTCACGGCGAGCGCGGTCTTCACGATCGGCATCGGGCAGGACAACCCCCGAGCGTCGACGATCGCGGCGACCTCGAGGACGGGAGCGGGGTGAGCCATCGGAACTCCTCCTTCGGTCAGATGAAGACGACCTGACCCTCGCCCGCGTTCAGGTAGAAGGCGGTGACGCCCTCCACGCCGTCGACGAGCGGGTCGAGGTCGGATTGGTTGATGGCGAGCAGGTCCATCGACAGCGAGCAGGCCTCGATGTCGACCTCGCCGAGGTCCTTGGCCTGGCGGAACGTGTCGGCCCATGAGGCCTGGCCGGCGGCTCGCAGGTGATCGACGTGGGCCCGACCCTCGGCGCCGGCCTCGCCGGCGAGGCCGTGGTCGTTGGCGATCCGGTCGCGCCGGAAGGCGTCGAGCGCCCAGTACTGCAGGAAAACGTTGACCGGCTTGCCGAGCGCCGCAGCGCCGGCCGAGAGGACGGCAGCCGCCTGGAGCTTGTCGTCGGTCCCCGAGAAGAGGGGACCAGGTTCAGCGGCTCGTCCATCGGTTCGTTCCTTTCGGCGCGCATCGGCACGCGATCGTTCAGCTCAGGGGGATCAGGAGGTTCGGCATGCGGGCGCTGTCGGCAAGCTGCGACAGGCGAGCCAGGCGTCGCTCGAGCACGCGCCGCATCAGCGCGCAGGCGACGAGCACATCGGGATCCGCGAGCCGATAGCTCGCCTCGCGGCCGCCACGATCGACGTCGACGAGGCCGGTGGTTCGGAGCACGGCGAGGTGCTGCGAGACGTTCGGCTGGCTGACGGCGAGCGACGCGGCCAGTCGACCCACGCCGACCGGACTGTCGGCCAGGAGATGCAGGATCTCGAGGCGGGTCGGATTGGCAAGCGCCCTGAGGACCGTCGCCTGGAGCTTCGTGATCTCGTCCATGGCCGGAGCATGCGATTCATGCGCACGTGCGCATGAGTGCCATCCGTCGCCAAGCCGGGCCGGGATCGTGGGCCGTCAGGGGCCATTCGGCCCGGCCCCTCCGGCTCACCGGGGAGGCACGGCCCCGCGGAAGGCCGTCCGGCGAGACCGTCAGATCGTTGCGTTGGCGAGCATCAGCTCCCCGATGGTCGATGACCGGAGCGCGGCGAGCCCGGCCGCATCCAGGCGTTCGCACGCCCAGTCCCAGTGGATCGAGATCACGTCTCCCGGACGGACGTCGTCGACGAAGCCGATGCCATCGATGGCGTCCCGCACGCGCTGGGGGCGCGCGGCGCCGAGCCGGAGCTTGCCGTCGACGAGCTCGAGCGGCACCGCCGCGACCTCGAGGAAGTCGCCGTCCCGACGCTCGACCCGTCCCCACCGGATGCGGCAGGCATCCATCACTGAGAGGGCCCCGTCGGTCGAGCCCGTGCGCATGAGCCCGACTCGGGGGAAGACGTCCAGCACGTGGAAGGCGTGGACCGGCACGGCACCGGCTTCGGGCTTTCCCGCGAGCCAGCGCCAGTCAAGCGTGCCGACGCGCGGCCGGAAGCGGTCCTCGAGCGAGCCTCCCAGATCGCGCGGCCGCACGTCCCCCACGAGCCCACCGCCGAGCCAGTACGCCTCGACGACGGCCGGGTCGAGGGGATCGCTCCGACCGGCCGAGCTCGCGATGAGCTCCAGGTAGGGCCACGCGCCCTCGAAGCCGTGGGCGAGGTCACGAAGGCCCCGGTCGTCCGTCGCCTCGCCCCGCGTTGCGTGGCCGAAGAGCTCGCTCGCGGCGTCGGGGCCGCAGTAGCCAAGCCGGTTGGGGCCGAACGCGTAGCGGGCAAACCGCACGGGGCCGCTGGCCGGCACGAGCGGGCGCGTCCAGTCCGGGGCGGTCGTCGGGCTCCCTGTCGTCATCCGGATCGGGCCGGTCAGGCCCGCTCCCCGATCGGGATCCGTCGCCGGATGCCGGACACGAGGGCCAGGCCCGCGAGGAGGAGGGCGCCACCGAGCAGGAGACCATTTCCGGCCAGCGGACCCGCTGCCGGAAGGCCGCCGGTCGAGATGGCCTGGAGGGTCGCCGTCACCGGCGCGCCGACGACGAGGACGGCCGTCACCAGGCTCGCCGGCGCTCGTCGCAGCGCGCCGAACCAGGTCGCCACGTAGGCCGCGAGCAGGACGCCGGTGCCGAGCGCCCAGGCCCACTGGACCAGGCTCAGCGATGCGATCGCGGAGACCCGGCCCGTCGCGCCGAGGTACGCCACCAGCACGACCATCCCGAAGCCGAGCCGCGCGGCCGCGACGATCTGGGTCGGCACGGTCCGGAGGACGCGTCGAACGAGGATCGTCTCGACGGCCCAGAGGAGCGTCGCCGCGGCGATCATCGTCTCGCCGCTCCCCCAGCGCACGTTCGCCGGCGAGAGCACGAGCGCCTGGCCCGCGAGGAGAACGCCCAGGGAGGCGAGCTGGGCCCAGCCGAGACGCTCGCCGAGCAGCGGGACGGCAAGCAGCGCGACCCAGATGAAGAGGGTCTTCTGGATGAAGGCCGCCGACGGGGCGCTGGCCTGCGCGAGTCCCGTGAAGAACAGCAGGAATGGGACGCTGCCGCCGACGACGCCGATGACGGCCAGCCACAGCCACTGGCGCCGGCCGACCGCGCCGATCTCGCCGGGCCGGAGGGTCACCGCCGCCAGCGCGATGAGAATGGTGGCGGCGACTGCGTTCTTCAACGTCGTGTAGATCGCCGGATCGGGCAGCTGGCGCACGGCGAACGCGTTGATGAAGACGGAGACACCGCTGATCGCCGCGGCACCGAAGGCCAGCGCGACCCCGGCGCGCAGCGCGACCGCGCCGCCGGCGCGCGGCCGGGCAAGCGATGGGGTCCGGATCATTGGGCACCTCGAGTCGTGGGCGAGCCGGCCGGGACGACGGCTGCCAGGGTGTCGAGGATCTCCGCGGCGTCGCCCGGGCCGAGGCGCCGGAGGACGGTCCCGGAGCCGACGATGACCCAGTCCCCCACCCGCGTCCCGGGCTCGAGGAGCGTGCTGGCGCGTCGCTCGCGGCCATCCATGAGGACGACCGCGTTCTCGCGATCGAGCGCGATCACGCGGGCCGGAGCGACGAGGCACATGGATCTGGCTCCCGACTGTCGTGCGATGAGGCGGTCCTCACGCCCTCGAGGATCGGCGCTGCCTCGAGCTCGGACGAGGGCCTCGAGTCATCGGACCCGGGCCGGAGGACCCGGTTGACGTGGCCCATCCGGCCCGTCCGCCGGACGGGCGGCCGACGTGGGCCGCGTGTCGCCGTCGCCGCGTGATGCGGAGGCTGGCGTCGGGACGACGAGCACCGATGTCGGCGAATGCAGGACGAGCGTCCGCGCGACCGAACCGAGCACGAGACCGGCGAGGCCATGACGACCGTGCGTGCCGGTGACGACGAGATCTGCGTTCCAACGCCGTGCGCATGTGATGAGCTCCGGGGCAGGATCACCCTCGAGCACCGCCTCGTCGGCCGCCAGGCCCGCGGCCCGCAGCCGGGACGCCGCCGTCGCGACGCCGCTCTCCGCGAGCTGCCGCGCCTCGATCGAAGCTTCCTCGAACAGCAGGGTGGTCTCGGCCGGCACGACCGGCGGCATCGTCGCCCACCACGGCCCGGCATCGACCACCGATGCCACGCGGACGTTGGCGTGCCGGAAGAGCGGCCACGTCTCGATGAGCTGGAGGGCAGCCTGTGCGGCCGGCAACCCGTCCCAGGCGAGGACGGCCCGATCGGCCGTGGCGCTCCGGACGACGAGGACGGGCACGGTCGAGCGCGACACGATCTCGGCCGACACCGATCCGAGCAGCATCGCCTCGAGCGTGCCGTGGCCGCGGCTGCCGACGACGATCAGGTCCGCGCCCTCCCGCCGCGCGTCCGCGAGGATCGCCTCGGCCGGGCGTCCGCGCAGGATCTCGGTGTCGATCGCGAGGCCGGTGTCCCGAAGGCGCCGCCGAGCCGCCTCGAGGCTGACGACGGCGCTATGGACGAATTCCTTCTCGAGGTCGTCGGCCCGCGAATAGGCCATGGCCGGCCAGGTCCGGAAGAGGTCGGGCTCCGTCTCGACGACCTCCACGATCCGGAGATGCGTGTCGTCCGGCCAGGCGAGCCTGGCCACGAGATCCAGGGCCGCCTGCGCGGCCGACGAGCCATCGATGCCGACGAGAATCTTCATGGGAGTGACCTCCGCTCGATCGCAGCCTCGCGCGGCGACCGATCGCCGGCTACGTCCGACCGGACCGATCCGGCCGGCCAAACCGCCCGACGCGAGCGACGGCCCCCGACGCGGACCGGGCCGGCGCCGCGCGATTTGTCATGACCTTCGGCCCGCCGGTCCGGATCGGATGGCCGATGCCCCGTTCGGCCGTCGAGCGGATGCTGGCCGTGGATCGAACCAGGAGGTCCACGTGATCCTGACCGTGTCGCCAGCCCTTCCGGCGCCCGCCTCGGCCGATCCGCACCCCCTCGACATCGCCGTCGACCACTGCAAGGCCTGCGAGCTCTGCATCTCGGTCTGCCCGCATCGCGTGCTCGCCCTTGACCCGAGCGTCGTGAACGCCCTCGGCTACCACCCGATCCGCCTGACGGATCCGGCTGGCTGCACGAGCTGCGTCCTGTGCGCCCGGATCTGCCCGGATTCCGTCTTCACCGTGTACGCCCCGCCACGGGGCGCGAAGCCGTGATCGCACACCCCGCGCCCCTGGCCGCCGAGCCGCTCGCGACAGCGACCGCGCCGGCGCCAGCCGCGGCCGAGCGCGTCCTCTGGAAGGGCAATGAGGCGATCGCCGAGGCGGCGATCCAGGCGGGCTGCGACGCGTACTTCGGCTACCCGATCACACCCCAGGCCGAGCTCCTCGAATGGATGGCCCGCCGGATGCCCGAGCTGGGCCGCGTGTTCGTCCAGGCCGAGAGCGAGCTCGGGGCGATCAACATGGCCCTTGGCGCCGCGGCGACCGGCGCGCGCGTCCTCGTCAGCTCCTCGTCGCCCGGGATCTCCCTCATGGCCGAGGCGATGAGCTACATGGCTGGATCCGAGATCCCGATGGTCCTGGTGGACGTCATGCGCGGCGGCCCCGGGCTCGGCTCGATCGGCCCGTCACAGAGCGACTACCTCCAGATCGTGAAGGGCCACGGCCACGGTGACTACCGCCTGCCGGTCCTCGCCCCGGCGTCGATCTCGGAGGCGATGGCGATCGTCGCGGATGCCTTCGAGCTGGCCGAGCGCTATCGGACTCCGGTCGCGATCCTCGCCGACGGGATCATGGGCCAGGCCATGGAGCCGATCGTCCCGGCGTTCCGCGAGCCGGCGCGGCCGGCGTCGACGTGGCAGGCCGACGGCGCCACCGGCCGCGCCCCCCGCGTCGTGAAGTCGCTCAACCTGCGGCCGGAGGACCTCGAGGCCCACAACGACCATCTCCAGGCAAAGTTCCGGATCATCGCCCAGCGCGAGGTCCGGTACGCGACCGAGGACCTGGCCGACGCCGAGGTGGCTATCGTCGCCTATGGCACGGCGGCCCGGGTGGCCCGCACGGCGATCGCGCGCGCCCGGGCCGGGGGCCTCAGGGCCGGCCTCATTCGACCGATCACGCTCTGGCCCTTCCCGACGGCGGTCATCCGCGAGGCCGCGCCCCGACTGCGAGGGATCCTCGTCGTCGAGCTGTCGGCCGGGCAGATGGTCGAGGACGTCCACCTCGCGGTCGAGGGCCGCTGCCCGGTCGCCTTCCATGGCCGGACCGGCGGCATGGTGCCGACGCCCAGGGACGTGCTGCGGGAGCTCCGCGTCCTGTGGGCGACGACGACGCCCGTGCCGATGGCCCCTTCCGATGAGCCGCGGGCGGATGTCACGTGGGAGGCCGACCTGTGGCAGTGACCGCGATCGACGCGCCGCGCGTCCTGTACCGCCATCCGGTCTCGCTCACCGATCGGAGCAGCCACTACTGCCCAGGGTGCGGGCACGGCATCGTCCACCGCCTGCTGGCGGAGCTCATCGACGAGCTGCAGCTGGCACCGCGGACGATCGCGGTGGCGCCCGTCGGGTGTGCGGTGTTCGCCTACGACTATCTCGCCGTCGACTGGATCGAGGCGCCCCACGGGCGTGCCCCCGCGGTCGCGACCGGCGTCCGGCGAACGAACCCCGACAAGTTCGTCCTGTCCTACCAGGGCGACGGTGACCTCGCCGCGATCGGGACCGCCGAGATCATCCACGCGGCGGCTCGCGGCGAGCGGATGACGACGGTCTTCGTCAACAACGGCATCTATGGCATGACGGGCGGCCAGATGGCGCCAACCACGCTGATCGGCCAGAAGACCACCTCGACCCCACTCGGGCGCGACCCGTCGCTAGCCGGCTTCCCGATCCCGATCAGCGAGATGCTCGCCCTGATGCCCGGGGTGTCGTATGTCGCCCGGGGCTCGGTGGCCGATCCGGCGGCGATCGGCAAGCTCAAGGCGATGCTCAAGCGGGCCTGCGAGATCCAGCTGGCGGGCGGCACGTTCGCCCTCGTCGAGGTGCTGTCGAACTGCCCGGTCGGCTGGGGCATGACGGCACCGGAGTCGATGGCGCACCTCGCCGAGGTCGCCGAGACGTACCCGGTCGGGGTCATCCTCGATCGGGAGAAGGGCATCGGCTCGAGGACCGCGGCCCAGAAGGTGGTCCCGGCGTGACGGAGCGATCGGCGATCTTCGCCGGGTTCGGCGGGCAGGGCATCCTGTTCGCCGGGACGGTCCTCGCCAGGGCCGCCATGGCCGAGGGTCGGCAGCTGCTGTGGATCCCGTCGTATGGTCCCGAGATGCGCGGTGGAACGGCCTCCTGCACGGTCATCGTCGCGGATGAGCCGATCGGGTCACCCGTCGTCGACCTGGCTGACGCGGTGATCGCCCTGAACCCGCCGTCGCTGGCGAAATTCGAGGCGATCCTGGCACCGGGCGGGCTCCTGATCGTCAACACGAGCCTCATCGAGGCCGAGCCGCAGCGGACCGACATCGAGGTCGCGCCGGTGCCCTGCACGGCGCTCGCCCGGGCCGCCGGTGACGACCTGCTCGTGAGCGTCGTCGCCCTCGGAGCCCTGCTCGCTCGCCGCCGGATCGTCGACGTCGCGTCGGCGCGGCTGGCGCTCACGCAGATCGTCGAGTCGAAGCGCCCCGAGATCCTTGCCGCCGACCTCGCCGCGCTCGAGGCGGGCTTCGCGGCCACCAGCCCGGTCGGCGCTCCGTAACGATCCCCGGCCGTTCGCCGGCCCGATGAATCGGGCGGATCAACGGGTCCCGGCGAGCTCCTGGAGCTCGCGCCAGTTCGCGAGCCGGTCGGCCTGGGTGGCGAGCATCTCGGGCGTTGGCGTGCCGTCGGGGCCGAAGTGGCCGGCGAACCGGCCCTCGGTCCGCGCGAAGGTCAGGAAGTCGACGGGCGTCCCGTCGGGCGCCTTCCCCCAGTCCTCCTTCAGGGCCGGATTGCCCTGGAGCGACAGCCGTTCGGCCAGCGTCTCGCCGCGACGCGGGTCGTAGCTGAACAGCGGGTACGCCCGCGAGTCGACGGCGAGCCGGGCCTGGTGGCTGGCCGCATCGTCGGCGATGCCGTGCTCCGGCATGCAGGCCGAGTAGGCGACGACCACGGCCGGGCCGGGGAACTCGTTGGCCTCGATGACCGATCGGTAGAAGTGGTTCAGGTGAGCCGGAGTCGTCTGGGCGACGTACACCTCGCCATGGGCCATGAGGATCCGCCCGAGCTCCTTGCGCCGCTCGGGACGACCGTGGAGGGCCGTGCCGAACGCCGACATCTTCGTGACCTGGCCACCGAACGTCGCGGTCGATGCCTGGCCGCCCGTGTTGGAGTAGACCTGCGTGTCGAGGACGAGGACCTTGATGTCGGCGCCGGAAGCGACCATCCGCGACAGCGACTGGAAGCCGATGTCGTACATCGCGCCGTCGCCGCCCACGACCCAGAGCCGGCGATCGGCGTGGCCCCCGGCGTCCCAGCGGGCCCGGATCCCGAGGGCCACCGCCGGTGCGTTCTCGAAGAGCGAGTTCGTCCAGGGCACGAGATACGGGTTGAACGGGTAGGTGCTGCCGAAGACGGTGTTGCAGCCGGTGGCGGCCACGATCCCCATCGATTCCGGGCCGTGGAGCTGGCGCGTGGCCGCGACGAGCATCCGGAGCGCGCTGCCCTCGCCGCAGCCGGCGCACGACCCGGCTCCGCCGACATAGCCCATTGCGTCCTCGCCGAGCATCAGGTCGGCGAGGGCCTTCTCGTTGCGGTACCCCGGCGGCGTTGGCGGCAGGGAGCGGAAGAAGGCGATGTCGGCATCGAAGCGCTCGAGGGTCGAGGCGCCGGTTGTCTCCTCGACGTCGACCTTGTCGGTCATGAAGAGGGCGTCGTGGCCGAGCGCCGCGCAGACCTCGACGCACTCGCCGCAGCCCTTGCAGTGGGCCGGTTCGACGAAGATCCCGAACGACCCTCGATCCAGGCCGCGACGGGCCGGCAGCTCGCCGTACTTCTGCGTGTCGGCGAACCGCGCGTGGAGGGCGGTGGCGCGCGCCGGATCACCAGCGGCCGCCGACTCGATGCGCGCCTCGAGCTCGAGAGCGGGCTGGACCGTGGCGAGGATCGCCGTGTCCGGGCAGGCACTGACGCAGGCCATGCAGCCGACGCAGCGCTCGGCGACGAGCTCGGGGATCCGTGGCGCGAGGTGACGGAAGTCGCGGACCGCGGCGGTGCCGGGCGGGATCACGCTCCGGGCGAGCCCGGCGTCCGCGGCCAGCTCCCGGTCGGCGACGCCCTGCCGGTACGCGGGCACCACCGTCCGGCCGAAGTCCTCGACGTAGGCGTGGATGTCGAGCACCTCGGTCGCGACCGAGGCGAGGCGGTCGTCGTGTTCCTCCTTGAGCTCGCCGGGCAGCTTCGCAAGGACGGCCTCGGTCATCGGCGGGCCTCCGACTCGCGAGCCATCGCGTGGATGAGGTCGGTGATCGACAGGACGCCGATCGGCACGAGCTCGTCGAGGTCGTCGACGACGACGAGGCGGTGGATCCGATGGCGTTCCATCCGGCGGGCGGCGATGATCAGCGGGGTCGAGCGGCGGACCGTCACCGCCGGGCTCGTCATGAGATGGCGGACGGCGAGGCCCGGCCAGTTCACCCAGAGGTACTCGGTGGCTCGAGCCCGGGCGAGGTCGGTCTGGGAGATGACCCCGACGACGGATCCGGCCGCGTTCACGACCGGCACGCCGTGGACATGCGTCCGATCCATCAGCTGGACGGCTTCCGTGAGCGTGGCGTCCTCACGGATCACGATCGGCTCGAGGGCCATGCAGTCGCCCACGGTCCGGGTGGCCTCGTGCGTCGTCATACCGGCATCGCCTCCCTCGCCCTGGTGGGCGCGGCAGGATCGCGGCCGTCCTCCCCGGCCGCGATCGCCGCGCTGACGTCGATGAGCGTGTCGTAGGCCTCCGTGATCACCGCGAGGTTCGCGTCGACCACCGAGCCACCGCGCTTGCCGAAGAAGCGCCCGAGGCGCACTCGCACCGCGTCGAGCAACGCCGCGCGGTCCAGGCCGGCGCGAGCCGCGAACGGCGCGATCCGGAGGAACACCCCGACGAGCGCGACGCCCTGCATCCGGATCTGGAGGTCAGGTCTCGGGGCGTGCCGCCGGGCGAGCCCGGCGGTGTCGAGGGCGGTCACCCGGATCCGGCGGGCGAGGAGCTCCGCGCGGGCGGACGCCGGGATCGAAGCCCAGATCGCCTGCGGGTCGGCGAGGGGCGACTGGATGAAGAGGTCGCCGCCGTCGACGAGCCCGGCGAGCGGGTCCCCGAGGCCGAACGCCGAGACGTCATGGAGCGGCACGAAGTCGACGCGGTCGAGCTCGGCGTGGAGCCGGACCGGCGCGTCGGCGATCGTCAGGTAGTACGTCGTCGGCAGGCCCTTCTTCTCCGAGCCGTAGCGCGGGTAGGCCTGGACCTGCTTGTCGAACAGCTCGCCGGCGAGCGTCGCCACGAGCTTGTTCGTCGTGACGCTGCCGAAGCCACCGATCGAGTGGCCACGCAGCGAATACGCCCCCGCGGGCCGCAGGTCGACGGGCGTCGCCGGCAGGGCGAGCGGATGGCGGATCCCGAGGACGCGGATCGGATCCGGGGCGAGGTCGCGGCGCGCCAGGCGGTCGAAGACGGCGACCAGGTCGCCCGCGGCCACATCGCGGGAGCCGAGGCCGGCGGCAAAGGCATGGATTCGCGGGACCATCTCGCCCTCGGCGGCGGCGTCATAGAGCGCGGCCTTGACCTCGCGGACGAGCGGGTTCGCGGACGCCAGCGGATCGTCGGTCCGCTCGACGATGCCGACCGCTCGGGCCGTGCGAAGGGTCGCGGCGATCGCCGCCGACGGGAATGGCCGGAACGCGGTCAGGGCGACGCAACCGACCGGCCGCCCGAGCCCGCGCAGGTGGTCGACAACCGCGATCGCGGTGTCCGCGATCGTGCCCATCGCCACGAGGATCTCGCTGGCATCCTCGGTGCGGTACGCGGCCACCGGCTCGAGCCGGCGCCCGGTCAGCGTCGACCAATCGGCCATCGCCGCCGCGAGGGCCGGCGCCACCCGGTCCGTGTACGCCCGCTGTCCGATCCGGCCCTTCATGTAGGCGTCCTGGTTCTCGACGACGCCGGTCATCAGGCCCTCGGCGGGATCGAACAGGTCGCGGACGTGGGATCGCGGGTCGCCGAGGTACTCGCGCAGGAGCTCGTCCTCGGGGAGGCGCACGTTCTCGAGGGTGTGCGTGGTGAGGAATCCGTCCTGGGCGACCATGAACGGGGTCTCGCTGGCCTCGGCCGCACGACGCGCGATCGCCGCGAGGTCGGCCGCCTCCTGGGCGTTGCGAGCGAACACGATGCCCCAGCCGCAATCGGCCACGGCCATGACGTCGTCGTGGCCGGCGTGGATGTTCAGCGCCTGGCTGGTCAGGGCCCGGGCGCCGACATGGAAGACGGCCGGCAGCCGCTTCCCGGCGATGACGTACAGGACCTCCTTCATCAGGACGAGGCCCTGGCCCGCGGTGAAGTTCGTCACGCGGGCGCCGGCGAGCGCCGCGCCCTCGGCTGCCGAGGCGGACGAGTGCTCTGACTCGGGCTCGATGAAGCGGAGCGGCGTGCCCCACAGGTCGGTGCGCCCGTCGGCGACCGCAGCCTGGTAGATCGCGGCCATCGTGGTTGAGGGGGTGATCGGGTAGACGCAGGCGACCTCGGTGATGCGGCTCTCGACGTGGGCCACGGCCTCCGACCCGTCGACGATCGCCGCGATGCCCGGGAAGCGCGGTTCGCTCATGGCTCGATGGTCGATCCGGTGGACCGCGGTCGCGAGGGACAGCGGTCCCGAACGCGGGGGCCGGTCGGCCCCCAGTGCGTCGATCTCAGCCGACGGGGACGGCGGCGAGCGCGACGATGCCTTCCCTGACCGCGCACTGGTACGCGGGCATCGCCAGCCGGACCGCCCGGGATCGGACGGATCCGAACCCGAACCAGTGGCCGCCGAGCCCGATGAATCGGCCATCCGGGAGCGCGCCTCGGAGCGCCTCGGCGATCCCCAGCACCTGGTCGATCGGCAGTGCGTGCGAGGACCTCGGGCTGACGCCCCGGGAATGCGCCGCGAGCTCGGGCAGCGACAGCGTCACGACCTCGCCCGGCTCGACCCCCACGACCGTGTCGAGGATCAGGCAGGCCGTCCCCCGCGGGATGTCGACGAGGTCGGTGACGTCGAGCTGCTCGCAGCGGCGGATCTCGAGGCGCTGGCGGACGTGCTCGTCCAGGGCCGGGAGGACACGGGCGACGGCGGCGAGCGCGGCGCCATCGTCGCCACGGTCGGCGGAGCCACAGACGAGGAGTCGGACGGTTGGCGGCGGCACGGTCATGACGCGTCCTCCTGGGGCTGGCGCTCGACCGAGAGGTCAAGGAAGTGGGTGGCGCACGAGATGCACGGGTCGTAGGACCGGATCAGCTGCTCGAGCGTGTGGGTGGCCACGTCCATCGGCTGGTCCAGGACTCGCGGAGCGAACGTCGCGACATCGGCCTCGATCGCGGCCTGGTTCTGGGCCGTCGGCGGGACGATCGTCGCGGCCGCCACGAGGCCGTCGTCCCCGACCGCGTAGCGGTGGAACAGGAGGCCACGCGGCGCTTCGGTCGCCCACGCGGCGGTCCCCGCACGCGACTCCCACGCGACCGCCGGCGCGTCCGGCGGTTCGTACGCAGCGATGATGTCGAGCGCCTCCGCCGTCGCGTGGACCAGCTCGACGGCTCGGGCGACGATGCTCCGGTACGGGTTCCGGCGGATCGACTCGAGGGCGCCGGTCTCGGCGAGCGCCTCCCGGGCGAGCGGATGCAGCTGCTCATGGTCGAGGACGACCCGGGCCGCCGGCCCGAGGAGGTATGGCAGGCCATCGGCCCCCCGCGACTGGAGGGCGTTCGACCACGGGACCTGGACCTCGTGGAACGCCTCCCCCCAGGCCTGCGGCGCGAGCGCGAGGCCGTCGCTCGACGCGATCCGGCCGCGGTTCATCGGGTACTCCTGCGGGTGGTGGAGGGCCACGAGCCGCGGCTCCCGCTCGAACGGCGGCGCGGGCAGCTCGGCGACCGTGTGGACCGTGGCGCGCGCGAGCTCGAGCGCCTCCTCGAGGGCCGGCCGCAGGGCCAGCAGGTCGGCCCGCCGCGGCAACTTCGACCAGCCGCCGACCCGGACGCTGACGGGGTGGATCGCCCGGCCGCCGAGCGTCGCCACGATGCGGTTGCCGGCCTGCTTGAGGCGAAGGCCGCCGGCGACGAGCTCGCGATGGTCGCGGGCCATATCGACCGCGCTCGGATAGCCGAGGAAGTCGGGCGCGTGCAGCAGGTAGATGTGGAGGGCGTGGCTCTCGATCCATTCGCCGCAGTAGAGAAGGCGCCGCAGCGCGTGCGTGGCGGGCTCGACCTCGACCCCGAAGAGATCCTCGAAGGCGTGGACCGCGCTCATCTGGTACGCGACCGGGCAGATGCCGCAGATGCGGGCGACGATGTCCAGGACCTCGTCGGGACTCCGGCCGACCACCAGCGCCTCGAAGTAGCGCGGCGCCTCGAAGATCTCGAGCCGGGCCTCGGCGACGGCCCCGTCGCGGACGAGCAGATGGAGCGACCCCTCGCCCTCGACGCGGGTCAGGTTGTGCACCTGGAACCGCAGGTCACTGCCGTGCATCGTCGGGCCTCCAGGCGGGCGGCGTCGTGTCGTGCTCGCCGGCGACGTGCGCGGTCGCGGGAGCGAGTGGCAGGAGGGGCCGGCCGCCGAGCCGATCCGTCACCCCGCGGAACTCCGGTGTCGCGCCGGTGAACCCGGCGAACAGCCGCCCGACCTCCGCGTCCGTTCGACCGCCGCGGGATCGAAGATCGCCGGCCAGCTCTTCGACGTTCGCGCCCTCGCGCGGTCCGAAGCAGCCGTAGCAACCCCGACCGAAGCTCGGGCAGATCGCGCCGCAGCCGGTCCTCGTGACCGGCCCGAGGCATGGCAGGTCACGGGCGACGATCACGCACGGGATCCCGCGCCGCTTGCACTCGACGCACACCGCCTGGTCGGGCAGCTGCGGCCGACGGCCGGTGGTGACCGCCGTCAGGAGCTCCAGCAGCTGGCCGGGATCAATCGGGCAGCCGCGGAGCTCGGCGTCGACGGTGACGTGGGCCGAGATCGGCGTGGCGGTCGCGAGGGACTCGACGTAGGCCGGCACGGGATAGACCGCGCTTCGGAAGGCCTCGTGCTCGGCAGCCGTCCGGAGGGCCTGGATGCCGCCGGCGGTGGCACAGGCCCCGATCGCCACCAGCGTCGTCGCAGCGGCGCGGAGGCGGACGATCTCGGCGGCCTGCTCCGGCGTGGAGATCGAGCCCTCAACGAACAGGATGTCGAACGGGCCGGACGAGCGACGCGAGGTCGCCTCGGCGAACTCGACGAACTCGAACCGCTCGGTCAGGTCGAGCAGGTGGTCCTCGAGGTCGAGGATCGTCAGCTGGCAGCCGTCGCAGGAGGCGAGCTTCACCACGCCCACCCGGGGCCGGCGCGCGGCGGCCGGCCGTCCGGCTCGGCCCGCAGCGACGTCGAGGGCCATCACAGGCCTTCCCGTCGCAGATCGTCGCCCAGCTCCGCGAGCGAGAGCACGGGACCGTCGCGGCAGACGAAGCGCGGCCCCATCTCGCAGTGGCCGCACAGCCCGACGCCGCACTCCATGTGCCGCTCGAGCGTCAGCCAGAGGTGCTCCGGTGGGACCGCCAGGTCGACGAGGACGTCGGCGACGGCGGTCATCATCCGCTCGGGTCCGCAGACGAACGCCGTCACGTTGGCACCGGTCGGCTTCGCCCCACGGAAGATCTGCGTCACGATCCCGACGCGACCGAGCCACTCCGGCCCGGCCCGGTCCACCGTGACGCGGATGTCGATGCCGCGGGCGGCCAGCTCGTCGAGCTCGGCCACGAACAGGCGATCGGCCGGCGTTCGGGCTCCAACGTACAAGCGGATCGAGGCGAATCGCTCGGGCTCGGCCAGGACCGCGTCGAGCACCGGGCGAAGCGGGGCCAGGCCGATCCCCCCGGCGACGATCGCGACGTCGCGCCCGTGGGCATCCTCGATCGGCCAGCCACGGCCGAGCGGACCGCGCAGCGCGAGGCCGGCACCGGGGCGCAGCCGCGTGAGGAAGCTCGTGGCGGGGCCGGCGGCCCGGATCGTGAGCTCGAGGCCGTCGGGCCGGATCCGCGAGATCGAGATCGGCGGGATCGCGAAGGCGGGGACCGCCGCCATCACGAACTGGCCGGGGCGAGCGGCGAGGAGCGCCGGGTCGTCGGTCGCGATCCGGAGGGTCGCCGTGTCGGCCGTCTCTGGCCGGACGTCGGTCACGATGGCGGAGACGTAGCCGGCCGGCAGCATGATCGGTGGCCGGACCGCGTCGACCTTCGGGCCCGGCAGGGCGATGACGCGCGGGAGGGCCGGCCCTGGTCGCGGGCTGACGGGCGTCGCCACCGACGCCTCGACGGGCGCTACGTCAGGCGCCTCGGGTGACACCGCGACGAGCGCCTCGGGCGGCGGCGGCGGCGGCGGCGCGGCGATGATCGCCAGCTCCTCGCGGACGTCGATCCCCACGGGGCACCAGGCGACACACCGGCCGCAACCGACGCAGCCCGACGTCCCGAACTGGTCCCACCACGTGCCGAACTTGTGGGTCAGCCACTGGCGGTAGCGATCGCGCTGGCGGGGCCGGAAGCTGCCGCCCACCACCTGGGCGAATCCGGCCGTGAAGCAGCTGTCCCAGGCGCGCGCGCTCGACGACGCCGTGCCGTCGAGGTCCGACGAGACCGTCGTCCCGGTGCAGAAGCAGGTCGGGCAGACGAGCGTGCAGCTGGCGCAGGCCAGGCAGCGCTCGGCGATCTGGTCCCAGCGCGGGTGGTCGAGATTCGCGAGGAGCCGAGCCGGAAGCCCGGCGGTGTCGACCCCCGACCCGAGCGACGCCCGCGTCGCGGCGACCTGGGCCGCCGCGTCGGCGGCACCGGAAGGCCCTGCCGTCTCCAGGGCCAGCTCGGCGAGCAGTCGCGCTCCGGCCGCGGTGTCGGCTCGCGCGGCGCATCCGCCGTCGAGCTCGGACAGCACGATGTCGGCGCCGGTGGTGACCTCGGGACCGGTGCCCATCGAGCCGCAGAAGCACGTTGCCGTGGCGAGCGCGCACTCGACCGCGACGACGAAGAGGTCCGAGCGTCGCGCGGCGTAGTCGGCGTCGACGGCCGGGCCGCCGGTCAGGACGCGGTCGTGGATCGCCAGCGCGGCCAGGTCGCAGGCGCGCGCGCCGATGATCGCGGTGGGGGTGCCGGCGGCCACCTCGGCGCGGACGGCGACGGAGCCATCGGGCCGGGTCTCGAAGCCCACGCTCTCGACCCGGGACGGGAAGGTCCATGGCTTGATCCCGCGCCAGGCCGGTCCGGTGTCGAACGCCCGACGGCTGGCCGCATCCCTGTCGGCGCGCTGCAGCCGGACCGAGCCGGCGGTCGATTCGACCGTCCAGCCGAACGGCAGCTCGGTCGCCGAGTCGATCTCCTCGAAAGCGATGGCGCCATCGCTGACGACCGGCCCGACGACCCGGCGGCCCTGGCGCCGGAGGCCCTGGACGAGGTCGTCGAGGTGTCCCGTGGGCAACCACCGAACGGTCGGTGGAGCGCCTTCCGGCGGCCGCGACGTCCAGGACGAGGGCGCGATCACCATGGCTCGGTCGAGCCTTGGGCGAAGAGGTCGAGGAGCTGGTGCCAGCTCGTGGTCAATCGATCCGACACGCCGGACAGCACCACCGGCAGGAGCGCGGCGGCGAGCTCGCAGTCCGTGGCCAGGCGCCCGCGGAGCGCCAGGGCGTCGTACGCGACGAGCCGCGTCTGGGTCACCGCCACGGCCTCGGACGTCGCCCGATACGGCGGCACGATCGCCGACCAACCGAGCAGCTCGCCCGGCTCGACCGTGACGATCGTTCGGCTGCCACGCCCGGGAACGTTGAGGCGGAGGGCGACACGACCGACCTCGATCAGCCCGAGGAAGGGGACCTGGGAACCCTCGCGCAGGATGACGTCGCCCTGGCCGAACTCGAGCCCCAGGGCAAGATCGTCGAGCCGCGCGAGCACGGCCGGCGGGAGCCCATCGATCGACAGCCTCGTCGAACGGATCGTGGTCAAGTGCCACCTCCGGACCCGACGCTATCGGCGGCCCGCTCCGGGCGAAGCGGCCATCCGGCCCGGATTGACATGCCCGATGGTCCCGACGACGCGGGACCCGGGCTCAGTCGAGGTGCAGGTGTCGGGCATCGGCCTGGAGATCGGCCCGGAAGGCCGGGTCGGCGATCGCGATCAGCTCGGCGGCCCGCTCACGGAGCGAACGACCCCACAGCTCCGCGACCCCGTGCTCGGTGACCACCGTGTGAGCGTGCGATCGCGTCGTGACGACACCCGCGCCCTCCTGGAGGCTGGCGACGATCCGCGACCGCTGGCCGTTCATCGCGGTCGCGGGCAGCGCCACGATGGCCCGGCCCTCGTCGGCGAGGGTGGCGCCCCGGAAGAAGTCCATCTGCCCGCCGACGCCGGAGAACATCCGATGGCCGATCGAGTCGGCCACGATCTGGCCCGTCAGGTCGATCTCGATGGCCGAGTTGATGGCGGTCATCCGGCTGAAGGAGCGGATGACGTGGGTGTCGTTCGTGAAGTCGACCGGGCGCATCTCGACCATCGGGTTGTCTCGGATGAACTCGTACAGCCGGGGCGAGCCCATGACGAAGGCAGCCACGATCTTGCCCCGGTTGCGCTCCTTGCGGCTGCCGTTGATCACGCCCGCCTCGACGAGGTCGACCACCGTGTCCGTGAACATCTCGGTGTGGACGCCGAGATCGCGCTTGCCCGTGAGGGCGGCGGCCACCGCGGCGGGGATCGCCCCGATCCCGAGCTGGATCGTCGCGCCGTCCGGGACGAGATCGGCGACGAAGCCGCCGATCCGCCCCTCCACCTCACCGATGTCACCGAGGCCGACGGGGTACGGCGGGACGTCGCACTCGACGCCGAGGTCGATGTCATCGACGTGGACGAAGCTCTCGCCGAGCGTCCGCGGCATGGATCGGTTGAGCTGGGCGATGACGACCCGAGCCGTGCCGATCGCGGCATGCATCGCCTCGACGCTGGTGCCGAGGGAGCAGAAGCCGTGGGCGTCCGGGGGCGTCACGTTGATGAACGCGTAGTCGAGCGGCAGCTGGCCGCTCCGGAACAGGCGGGGCACGTCCGAGAGGAAGACCGGCACGTAGTCGGCCCGGCCCGCGTTGACCGCGGCCCGTGCGTTCGGGCCGATGAACAGGGCTCGATGCCGGAAGTGCCCGGCCATCTCCGGCGCCAGGTGCGGGCCGGGGCCTTCGCAATGGAGATGGACGACGCAGACGTCCTCGAGCTCCGACGCCCGCGCGACCAGCGCGTCGAGCAGGACCGATGGCGTCGCGGCCGCGCACTGGAGGTAGACGCGCTCGCGCGACCGGATCTCGGCGACGGCTTCGGCGGCAGTGACGATCTTCATCGGGCAAGCCCGAGGGTATCGAGGAGCTGTCCGCCGGCGCCGAACGCAGCCGAGCCCATCCGATGGCGCTCGGCGGCGACCCAGCCGCGCAGCTCGTCGGGCGACGATGCCGGGCCCGCGGCGGCGCGGAGCCGCCGCTCGAGGTCGACGAGGAAGGCGCCGTAGACGTCCTCGGGCGGAGCGGCGTCCACCAGCTTCTCGGCGCCGGGCAGGTAGTCGATCGGGACGATGAGCCGCCCGAAGAAGGCTCCGATCTCGCCGGTGAGCCAATCGGTTCCCTGGCTGTGACCGCCCCAGCGCACGATGGGTCCGGGGGACCAGAGATCGGCGACCACGAGGTCGTCGCCGGCGCGCGTCGCCCGCAGCCGCCCGCCGAACGTCAGGAACCGGTTCTCGATGCCATACCGATCGACGAGGTGGACGTGGCCCCACAGGACCTGTCGGAACGCCGTCCGGACCGCCGAGCCCCGGTCGAGGGCCACGAGCCCGCCGCCGCGGGTCGCGTTCGGCGAATAGAACCGGATCTCCTCCGGATCGAAGTGCCGCTCGGTCGGTTCGCGACGCAGCCCGATGACCAGATGGCTGCCCGACGGCCCGGGCCGATCGCCGTCGACCAGGCTGAACCCCAGGTTGGCCACGACCTCGATCGCGGCGTCCTGCCAGGCTGCCGGGTCGGCGAGCGCCGAGCCCGCCTCGGTCGCGGCCCTCGCCGCCTGGACCGCGCCCGTGGTCATCGGACGTCCTCGACCGGCTGGCGGAGCAGGGTCCGCAGCCGCGCCGGCGCCGCTCGACGCGGATCGCCGAGATAGATCTCGTGATGGCGGCCGCGCGGCCGCATCCCGGCAGCCCGGATGCCCTCGCGAAGGTGCTCGATCGTCGGCCGTTCGGCCGCGCATGGGCCGACATGGATGATCTGGGCGACGCGGCCCTCGTCGAGGGACCTCACCGCCAGGCGCTCGAGCCGCAGGTCGGGCCGCCCGATCGACGCATCGGCGATGGCCTGACGGACATCGCGGTCCGAGGCGCCGTCCGGCACGCCGATCAGCAGCGTCCAGTCCCAGGCCGGAGCCGTCCCCGGCTCCGGCTGGACCGCGCCGGGCGCGGGATCGCCGGGCTGCCACCACAGGCCCTCGAGCGCGCCCACGCGGGCCGTGACGCCGCGCCGCTTCAGTCCGAAGTGGAGGGCATAGGCGACCGGGTACAGCAACCCGATGGCCTCCTGGAATCCGGCATCCGCCGGGCTGCCGCGACCGTCGACGGCGAGGACCTCGCGGACGGGAAGCACGAGGAACCGAACGTCCTGGCTCGACGCCCGGAGGGCATCGTCGGCGTCCTCTGGGACGTCGAACGTGACCGCAGGCCGCTCAGGGGCGATCAGCCCGGACCCGGCGGCCATCGGCTCACCGCAACCCGTGCGGGAAGGCGAGGTCGCGCTCGGCGATCTCGAGGTCGCGGTCGTCGACGGTCCAGGGCAGGTTGGCGGTGACATCGACGATCCCCGGGACCATCGCCACGGTCTCGCGCACGAGCTCGGAGGTCGAGCGCCGCTCGACCCGGCCGGAGATCGACGCGATCCCGTCCTGGACCTTCACCGTGAACGACTCGGGGTCGAGCCAGAGGATCCGCAGGAGGACGTCCTCCCGGATGGTCCGGGCGAGCTCCTCGTCCGATCGGGCGAAGGCGCGCACGAGGTCAGCTCGGCTCACGATCCCGACGAGTCGGCCGTCGTCGACGACCGGCAGGCGGTTGATCTGCCGCTCGGTCATGAGTCGGGCGGCCTCCGAGATCGGCCGTCGCGGGCCGATCGTCACGGCCGGGGACGTCATCAGCTCGCCCGCGGTCCGGGCCGACTGCTTGGCTTCGAGGGCATGCCGCCGGCCATTCGCGCCGAGGAGGCGGTGGACTCGGCGGGTCGCCGGGAGCCGTCCCTGCTCCTTGACGAGGAAGTCGGCTTCGGACAGGACTCCGACGATCGCCCCGGTGTCGTCGACGACCGGCAGGCCGCTCACCTCGCGGGTCACGAGGATCTGGGCCACGTCCTTCAGGAGGTCGGTCGGTCGCACGGTCGCGACCGGCGCCGTCATCACGTCTCGAATGGTCAGCATGGCGTCACCTCATCCGGGGATGTAGTCGAGGTATTCGGGCTGCCAGATCGCCCGGTCGACCTCGAGGGGGATGGCTTCATCGGTCAAGGCGCGACCGAGGCCGGCGTCGCGGAAGTGGCGGACGACGGCGATCGCGATCGCCCGCGAGACGTCGCGCAGCGCGGCGATGGACGGATAGATCGCGCCCGCCGCCAGGCGCTCGGTCTTCACGAGCCGCGCCAGCTCGGCCGCGGCGACGAGGAAGGCGTCGTCGGTCACCTCGCGAGTCCCGGCCACGATCGCGCCCAGGCCGACGCCCGGGAACACGAACACGTTGTTGGCCTGGCCCACGAGCCGACGTTCGTCGCCGAGGGGCACGGCGGCGCTCGGGCTTCCCGTCGCGACGATGGCCGAGCCGCCCGTCCACTCGAGCACCTCGGCCGGTGTGGCCTCGGAGCGATCGGTCGGGTTCGAGAGCGGCAGGATGATCGGCACGTCTGCGTGCGCGGCGACCTCGCGGACGAGAGCCGGGGAGAAGGCGCCACGGACTCCGGTGGTCCCGATCAGGACGGTGGCCCCGAGCGCGCGCGCGACCGCGACCGGGTCTGCCAGCTCCGGTTCGGCGAGGCCGGCGGCCGTGAAGTAGGCCGGATCGACCGCGAAGGCTCGCTGGTCCGCGGCGATGTCCGACCGGCCCCGGTGGACGAGGCCGCGATGGTCCATCAGCGCGATCGACGGTCCGACGCGAGCTCCCTGCGGGACGCTGGCCAGATGCCGGCCGACCATCGTCGCGATGCCGATCCCGGCCGCGCCGGCGCCCAGGATCAGCAGCCGGTCCGCCTCGAGTCCCCGCCCCCGACGCGCGGCGAGCAGCCCGCCCAGGACCACGCCGCCCGTGCCCTGGACATCGTCGTTGAAGCTCGGCAGGCGATGGCGGTAACGCTCGAGGATCGCCAGCGCGTTGTGCTGCTTGAAGTCCTCCCACTGGAGGACCGCGTCCGGAAAGACCCGCTCGACCGCCGCGACGAAGGCATCGACGACGGCCTCGTAGGCCGCGCCCCGAAGCCGCGGGGCCCGGTAGCCGAGATACAGCGGGTCGTCGAGGAGCTCGGCCCGATCGGTTCCGACATCGAGCGAGACGGGCAGCGTCCAGGACGGATGGATGCCGGCGGCCGCGGTGTAGAGCGTCAGCTTCCCGACCGGGATCGCCATCCCGCCCGCACCCTGGTCGCCCAGGCCGAGGATCCGCTCGTTGTCGGTGACGACGATGAGCCGAACGTCCGACGACCCGGCGGCCGCAAGGACCGTATTCACCCGGTCGAGGTCATCGGGGGTGATCCAGACGCCGCGCGGCCGGCGGAGGATGTGGCTGAACTCCTGGCAGGCGCGGCCGACCGTCGGGGTGTAGACGATCGGAAGGAACTCCTCGAGGTTCCCGGTCAGGACCCGGTAGAAGAGCGTCTCGTTCCGGTCCTGCAGGGCGGCAAGCCCGATGTACCGCTCGAGATCATCGGTCTTCCGGCGGACGTGCTCCAGCTCGAGGCTCACCTGGTTGTCGATCAGCGTGACGCGGGCCGGCAGGAGGCCTCGAAGCCCGAAGAGGTCCCGCTCTCGTTCGGTGAACGCCGTGCCCTTGTTGAGCAGTGGCTGCTCGATCAGGTCGCGGCCCCGCTGCCGAACCACCAGGGACCCCGTTGGCGCAACCGGCCGATGGCCATCGACGTCGTCGACCGAACGAACCGCTGGCGAGAGTGCGGCCTGCATGCCGTCAGCGTCGATCGTGGATCCGGCCCGAAGAAGGGCCGTCGGTCACGGAACAGCGGCTCGGATGGCCCGCGAATCGCCGGGTCCTTGCCGAATCCGGACGGGCCAGTCCGTGAGGGACGTGGCCCGTCCGGGCGCAGGCTGGAATGCAGGTGGTGGGCGGGGTCAGATCGCGGCCTCGATCTCGAGCGGCTCGACCGCGACCTCGTCATGGATGCGCCTGCCGGTCCCGAGATGGCCCGTCAGCGCGAGGGCGGCAAGGGTAAACATCCCGAACGTCAGGAGGCCGAGGAGCATCGGCATGACGAGCCGGATCGGGTGGTCGCGGTATCCCAGGGCGACCCTGGACAACCTGCGCTTGGCCATCGGATGTCCCTCCAGTCGATCGGCCCGCGCCCTCAGGCGTGAGCCGCGATGTTGACCGAGAAGCGAGCCTCGGCCGTCGGCTTGGTGCTGTCCGGCCCGGCGATCACGTAGGCGATCATCGCCACGAAGCCGAAGCTGAGCAGGCCGAGGACGAGGAGGACGATGAACCAGGTCTTGTCCTCGAGCTGGATTGTGTTGAGCAGGGCCCCGATCCAGGCGACGAGTCCGGCGATGAACCCGCCCACGATCGTGAAGCCGGCGGCGACGATCACGGCCATCAGCGACCACATGAACGTCGAGCCGTTGAACCCGACCACGTCCGGCCCGTTCGTCACGAAGCCGCCCGAGGCGAATGCCCAGATCACGGCGAACGTCGCGAGGACGATCCCCGAAGCGACCGCGGCGATCCCGCCGATGAAGAGCCTGGTGACGAGATGCTTGGTCATGGCGTCGCTCCGATCCGGGCGGCCCAGGACCCCTCCGTCCGGGCCGCCTCGACATCGATCCTCGGGTTCCGGCCCCGATCGGGCCAGAGCCATTGCGGCCCGATCCGCGGGCGGGAGGTCCCGAGCCGCCGAGCCGGCCTGAGATACGCCGAGGCCCGCCGGCAAAGAACCGGCGGGCCTCGGTCGGGCCGTGCCCGAGGAGCCGTCAGACCGCCATCGGGCGGCTCGCATGTCGACCACCCGTCTCAGCGGGCGATGACCACCGTCGCCTCCGTGTGCGTCGCGACGTGCTCGGAGACGCTCCCGCGGAAGAACCGTGAGATCGGCCCGAGGCCACGCGACCCGACGATGACCGTGTCGTAGCCGCCCTCCTCGACGATGCGCTCGATCGTCCGGGCGGGATCGCCGTACGGCTCGATGAACTCGGCCGTCATGCCCTCCTCCCGGAGGATGTCGCGGGCATCGGCCAGCTCGCGGGTGTGCACGTCCCGGTCATCCCATGGGTCGACGGGAAACCGGCTCGGGTGGAACGGGATGACGCTGACGACGCCGATCTCTCCGCCGAACTTCTTGGCGAGGTCGATCGCGTTGTGCAGCGCGTGGGTGGCGGGCTCACCGCCGTCGAACGCCACGAGGATCCGTTTCATGTCATGCCTCCTGTGCCTGCGAATCCAGGAGGGGCAGGACGAACCGCTCCTCCTTCACGAAGTGCGAGGTGATGAGGGCGTCGAGCCGGGCGAGGGCCGCGACCACGTTGAACGCGACCTTGTTGCTCCAGCGCTCGTGGACCTCGTCGAACTGCGTCTCGAGCAGGCCGGCGAGCTCGCGAATCTGCTGGTGCTCGATCCGGAGCGCCCGCGTCGTCCAGGGGGAGCCGGTCTGGAGATCGAGCCGCGGGTAGATCCACGCCTCCTCCCAGGCCGCGTGCGGGAGCAGGTCCCGCCGCAGCCAGATGAGGCTGCGGGTGATGCGCTCCACGACCTCGGTCCGGGTCATCCGGTGGAGCTCCAGGATCGACTCTTCGAGGGCCTCGAGGCCCAGGCGGATGCGGCGGTGCTCGTCCTCGAGGAACCGGCCCTCGATCCGATCCGGTGACAACAGTGCAGCCATCTCGGCACCTCCGACCGCCGTTGGGGCCGCGACCCGGTCCCACCGGCGGCACGATCAGCCTCGGACTCGCTCAGCCGAGCCGGTAGGGCCATCCGTCGTGATCGGCCGGGCGCCGGGTCCCGAACGGCGCCAGCCGTCGCCGGGCGGACTGTCTCAGCTCACGAGGCGATCGAGCCGGTCGAGCACGTCGAAGCGGGTCGCGGACGCCACGCTCTCGTCGTGGACGAGGCGCTCGGGCCGCTGGTACAGCGTCACGTACTCGCGCTCGAACGCGAGGCGGTCGACGCCCGTGCCCATGACGACGAGGCGGTCGCAATCCTCGAGCTCGCGGGCCACCCGGCCCAGGAACTCGGGCGACGTCTCGTGGGTTCGGCTCAAGGACAGAGTGACCGGGGCGGCCTCGCCGGACCGGGCCACGATCGCGTGCCACGGCTCGACGAACACGACCCCCCCGCGCGGTCGTTCGACCAGGTCGACGTGGTTCGTCATCGAAGGGCCTCCTTCGGCACCGACGCTATGGAGGCTGGAGACCGGGGCCTACCGCCGAACGGCCCCACTCGCCGGGCCGGAAGTCGCGCCGGACAGGCCGTCCAGCATCCGGACGCGATCGAGGAGATCGGCCGGCCGGACCGCCGCCGCTGCCTCGATGTCGACGAGGTGCGGCCGCTGGTACAGGACGCCGAACGCGTGCTCCAGGTCGCGGCACTCCCGGCCGGGCCCCAGGATCACGAGGCAGTCGCAGTCGTCCGCCGCGTGCGCCACGCGCGCCACGAAGTCGGGCTCGGATTCCCAGCTTCGAACGAGGTCCGCCACCTCACGCGGCGCCGTGGATCGGGCGACGAGCGCGTGCCACCCATCGATGTACACGGCGCCCGCATGGGGCTGCGACGGGGCTGTCGCCATCGCCGGTCCTCCTCCGACCGCGAGGCTAGTCGGCGCCTCCGCGTCGGCCCACGGCCGAACGGCCTGCCGGATCGGGCCGATCAGCCTCCGACCCGGTCGGCCCGGTGCTTCGCGACGTACGCCGCCGCCTGGGCGCGGCGCTCGAGGTTGAGCTTCGAGAGGATCGAGCTGACGTAGTTCTTGACCGTCTTGTCCGAGAGGAAGACGTCGGCCGCGATCTCCTTGTTCGTCTTGCCCTCGGCGACCAGGGCCAGGATCTTCTGCTCCTGGGAGGTGAGCTGGGCGATCTCGTCGTTGGCCGGGCCGCTGGCGATGCGACGGATCCGCTCGAGGACCTTCTCGGTGACCGCCGGATCGAGGAGCGACTCGCCGCGACCGACCGACTCCAGCGCCGCGACGAGATCGCGCGCCCGTACCTGCTTCAGCAGGTAGCCCGAGGCGCCGGCGACGATCGCCGACAGGACGGCCTCCTCGTCGGGGAACGATGTGAGCATCACGACCCGGATCTCGGGATGCTCCGCCCGGATCTCGCGACAGGCCTCGATCCCCGAGCCGTCGGGCAGCCGGACGTCCATGACGACGATGTCCGGCTGGAACCGGTTGGCCTGCTCGATCGCCTCCGCCACGGTGCCGGCCTCGGCCACGACCTGGAAGCCCTCGCGCCGGCCGAGCATGGCGACGAGCCCGGACCGGACGACCTCGTGGTCGTCCACGACGAGCAGGCGGTGGACCGGGGTTCGGGCCGGAGCGGTGTCGGTCACGGTCGGGCGGTCTCCGAGGCGAGTGGCAACCTGACGATGATACGGGCGCCCGCCCCGGGAGCGGACTCGATGTCGAGCCGGCCCCCGACCGTCGCCGCACGGTTCCGCAGGTTGGCGAGGCCAAAGTGGCCGGGCCCGAGCGAGACCTCGGGGTCGAAGCCACGCCCGTCGTCGGCGATCGTGAGGACGAGCCAGCCCTCGTCGATGGCGAGGGCGATCGTGGCGTGCCCCGCGCCGCTGTGCCGGACGGTGTTGCTGAGGGCCTCGCGGGTGATCTGCAGGAGCTCGTGGAGGGTCGCCGGCCCGAGCCGGCCATCGAGGTTCTCGGCGGTGTCGATGTCGAGGCTGACCTCGAGGCGCGGGTCGCGAGCGATGTCAGCGACGACCTCGCGGATGAGCCCGCCCAGCGCGACCTCCCCGCCCGGGCTCAGGCCGGTGATGAACGTCCGGATGTCGCCGATGGTCATGTGCAGCCGGTCGATGGCCCGGTCGACCCGCTCGACCGCCTCGAGCCGATCCGTGTCGACGAGCTCGGTGACGTCCTCGAGGCTCAGGCCGACGGCATAGATGCTCTGGATGATCCCATCGTGGAGATCACGGCTGATCCGCAGCCGCTCGTCGACGATCGCCAGCTCCTGGACCCGCTGGTGGAGTCGGGCGTTCTGGATAGCGATGCCGGCGTGGACCGCGAACATCTCGACGAGCTCCTGGTCCTTCGCGGTGAAGAGCCGGGCGCCGGCCTTCTCGGTCAGGTAGAAGTTGCCGATCGCCTGCCCGGCGATCCGCACCGGGACGCCGAGCAGGGTGTGCATCGGCGGGTGGTGAGGCGGGAAGCCATAGGTGTCCGGATGGGCGGCGATGTCCGGGATCCGGAGCGGGATGCCGTCCCGGATGATCGTCCCGAGGAGGCCGTGCCCGCTCGGTGGAGGACCGATCTCGGCCCGAACCTCCGGGGAGATCCCGCTCGTGATGAAGCGCTCGATCCGGACACCGCTCGGATCGACGATCCCGAGGGCCGCGTAGCGCGAGCCGATCAGCCCCCGGACGCTGTCGACGATGAGCTGCAGGACACGGTCGAGGTCGAGCTCACCGGCGATTGCCCGGGTGGCGGCGTCGAGGGCGTAGAGGGCGGCGTCGGAGCGCACGCCCGGACTCTACCGCCACGCCACCTGTCGAGGGGCGCGATGGACCCCGGGAAACAGGCCACTGGTCACTGTCTGGACCCCAGCACCGCCGCGAACATCCCGGCATGCCGACGAACGACACCCTGACCCGACGGACCTTCCTCCGTGGCGCTGCCCTGGCCGGCGGCGGCGCGGTCGTCGCCTCCGTGGCGGCTGCATGCCTGCCCGCCTCCAACGTCGCGACCGGCCCCGGCTGGACCACCGGCCCGACGCTCGGAGCGGCCGCCGCGGCGACCCCCGTTCCGACGCCGGCTACATCGCCGAGCGGGACCCACGATCACGGGGCGACTGGGTCGCCGGCACCCGGTGACCACGATGCGGCGGCGCTGGCGGTCGTCAAGCGCTTCCTCGACGGCGAGTCGGCGAAGGTGCCCGGGATGGGCAACCAGCCCTATGGCAATCCGACGCTGGACGGCGATACGAAGGTCTTCAACTTCACGGTCGACGCCATCAGCCACCAGATCGACGCGCTGAAGCCGCCGGTCGACGCGCTCGGGTTCAACGGCATGTGGCCGGGCCCGCGGGTGGACGTCATCGAGGGCGACAAGGTCCGGGCGATCTTCAAGAACAACCTGCCCGAGTCGACCGGGATCCACTTCCACGGCCAGCGCGTGCCGAACAACATGGATGGCGTCCCGCACATCACCCAGAACCCGATCGAACCGGGGGACTCGTTCACCTACGAGTTCGTCGCGAACCCGCACGGCTCGCACATGTACCACTCCCACCACAACGCCACCGACCAGGTCGGGCGGGGGCTGCTCGGCGCCTTCATCGTCCATCCCAGGGACCCGGCGCAGCGGGTGGCGGCGAAGTACGGCGTCAGCCAGGACATCGTCTGGATCAGCAACGACGAGCTCGGCGGGTTCACGATCAACGGTCGCGGCTTTCCGGCCACCGCCCCGATCGTCGCCCGGCTCGGCGCGAAGATCCTGGTCCGCTTCATGAGCGAGGGGATCATGACCCACCCCTGGCACCTCCACGGGATGCCCATGCACGTCGTCGCCCGCGACGGCCGGGAGCTCGGGACGGCGTCGTTCTTCTGCGACACGCTCGGCGTGAACCCGGGCGAGCGGTGGGATGTCGTCATCGACTGCGACGCGCCAGGGGCGTGGGCGTTCCACTGCCACATCCTGCCCCACGCCGAGGGCTAGGACGGGATGTTCGGGATGGTCACGGCGCTCGTCGTGCAGGACAGCACCAGCGCGTCGATCGAACGGGCGGCCGGGGTCGGCCCGGCCGTCGCGGCCGCCGCGGCGACCGGCTCGACCGCGCTCCTCTGCCACGTGCCATGACCGTGGCGCCCACACAGCCGACTCCACGTCTTGCGCCCGGCGCCCGCGCCGTCGGCTCGATCCGGCTCATCCTGCTCGCGACGGACCTGTCGCCAGCCTCGGACGGCGCGGCGGCGCAGGGCCTCGATCTCGCCCACGATCTCGGGGCCGACGTCCTGATCATGAGCGCCATCGACCCCCGGACGGCCATGGCCGATGGGGTCGCTCGCCGGGTCGACCACCTCCGCATCGAGCGCGAGCTCGCCGCCCAGGACGTGGTGGCTCGCGGCCGGGCTCGCGGCGTCCACGTTCGGTTCCTGATCTGGGAAGGGGCGCCCGGCGAGGCGATCGTCGACGTTGCCCGGAGCGAGCAGGTCGACATGGTCGTCGTCGGGTCGCATGGCCGCGGCGCCGTCGGCCGGTTCTTCATCGGCAGCGTCTCGGAGCATGTCGTCCGCCACGCGCCCTGCCCGGTCCTCGTCGTCCGCGGCTAGCTCTAGCGGTCGGCCGGTCAGCTCGTGTAGGCGCCCCCCGGATCGAGCTCCTCGCGGATCAGGCGCAGCTCCTCGGCCGTCGGCGGCGGGGTCGTCGACAGCGGCGGAGCGTCCTTCGGCTCCCAGCCGACCGTCTCGCGGACCTGGTCGAGCGTCACGCCGGGGTGCAGCGACTCGACCCGCATCTCGCCGGTGTCGTCGAAGCGCCACAGCGCGAGGTCGGTGACGACCACCGACGGTCCCCGGCCCAACCAGCCCTGCTCGCGCCGGATCCGCTCCGACTGCTCCGCGCCACCGAGGTTGCCGGGCGACGTCCGGAAGTCGATCCGCTCGACGAAGCTGCGGACCGACTGGCGCATGATCACGAAGACTTGGCGGGCGTTGATCGCGATCTCGCAGGCCCCGCCGCTGCCCGGCAGGCGCGTCCGGGGCGCGTCGTAGGCGCCGATCACCGTCGAGTTCAGGTTCCCGTAGCGGTCGATCTGGGCCGCGCCCAGGAACCCGACGTCGATGAGCCCGCCCTGCAGGTAGAACGCGAAGAGCTCGTGCATCGACGTCACCGCGGTGGCCCCGGTCACGATCGTCGGGTCGCCGATGCTCAAGGGAAGGCGCTGGGGGCGGGCGCCGAAGACGCCGGACTCGTAGACCAGCTCGATGTCCGGCGCAACCGTCCGCTGGGCGAGGTTCACGGCGATGTTGGGCAGGCCGACGCCGACGAAGCAGACGCGCTGGCCGGCGAGCTCGCGGGCCGCGGCCACGATCATCATCTCGTTCTTCGAGAACGCCGCCTCGGTCACGAGTAGCGCCCGTAGTCCACGATCCCGGACGGCGCGGGAGCCGGGCGGAGTGCCGCGAGCCGTTCGGCGCCCAGCTTCTCGACGTATGCGGCGCGCCCGTCGAGGCCGTGGACCCACTCGTCGAGCCAGGCGTCGAGCGCGGCCGCGTCCTTCGTGATCGGGTCCCAGTCCAGGTAGAAGCGGTTGTCGCGGTCGTAGGCGCCCTGGACGTAGCTCGGATGCGCGCCGAAGGGCTCGACGACCACCGCATCGACGATCAGCCCGGGGATGACGGTCCGGTTCGGGTCGGCCCGGATCACCGCCTCGTCGACGAGCTCCTCGACGACGACGATCACCCGCTCGGCTGCGAACGCCGCCTCCTTCTGGCAGCCGAGGAGCCCCCAGATCTGGGTGTTTCCGGCGGCGTCGGCCCGCTGCGCGTGGACGATCGTGACGTCCGGTCGGAGCGGCGGCACGGCATAGACGGTTCCGTCGCCGTACGGCGAGCGGATCTCGCGGATCAGCGGGTTCGCCTTCGGCAGGTCCGTCTCGAAGTAGGAGCGGAGCGGGTAGAACGGCAGGTTCGCGGCGCCGGCCGTGTAGCGCCCGACCATCCCGAAGTGGCTGTACTCCTCGAGCTCGAGGCGGTCCGGTCCGTCGCCCTCGGTCCGCCGGCGGATCCCGCCGAGCCCGCCGACACCGGGGTTGCCGAGCCACGAGAAGATCAGCTTCCGGGCACAGCCCGCCGCGACCATCTGGTCGTAGATCAGGTCCGGCGTCATCCGGGCGAGCGTCAGGTCGCGCCGGCGCTGTCGGATGATCTCGTGGCCGGCCGCGAACGAGATCAGGTGGGTGAAGCCCTCGATCGCCACGGTGTCGCCGTCGCGCACGAGCTCGGCGATCGCGTCGTGCATCGACGCGACCCTGGAGGCGGTCATCGAGCCGAGGTTACGCGTCCACCTCGCCGTCGTGGCCGGCGCCCGCGCTGGCGCCCTTCGCGACGGCATCGATCGCCTCTCCGAACAGCCGCAGCCCGGTGGCCATCTCGGCCTCGTCGACGACGAGCGGCGGGCACATCCGGACCGTCTGCCTGCCGCACTCGAGGACGAGCAGGCCGCGCTCGAAGGCTGCCCACTGGACGGCCTCTGCGGTCTCTGGCGAGTCGAACTCGACGCCGATCATCAGGCCCTTGCCCCGGACGTCGGTCACCAGGCGGGGATGCCGGGCCGCGATCCGCCGGAGGCCGGCGAACGCCTGCTCGCCGCGAACGGCCGCGTTCTCGACGAGGCCCCCCTCGATGAGCTCGATCGTCGCCAGGGCCGCGGCGCACGCGACCGGATTGCCGCCGTAGGTCGAGCCGTGCGCCCCGATCGACCAGGACTCCATGATCGACGCCTTCGCGACCATCGCCCCGAGGGGCATGCCCGAGGCGATGCCCTTGGCGACGAGAATGATGTCGGGCTCGACGTTCCAGTGGTCGACCGCCCACATCTTCCCGGTCCGGCCGACGCCGGACTGGATCTCGTCGGCGACGAGCAGGATGCCGTGCCGATCGCACAGCTCGCGGAGCCCCTCGAGGAATCCGTCCTCCGGGACGATGTAGCCGCCCTCGCCCTGGATCGGCTCGAGGATCACCGCCGCGACCTCGTTGGCCGGGATGAGCTTCTCGAACAGCACGTCGTCGAACCAGCGGAGGTCCTCGACGTGCCCGAACGGGGCGTGGTAGATGCCCGGCAGGAGCGGGTCGAACCGGGCGTGGTACTTGGCCTTGGAGGCGGTCAGGCTGACCGCGCCGTACGTCCGGCCGTGGAAGCCGCCGAGGAACCCCACGATGTACGGCCGGCCGGTGTAGTGGCGGCTGAGCTTCATCGCGGTCTCGACGACCTCGGTCCCGGAGTTGCCGAGGTACGTCCGCTTCGGGCCGCTGATCGGCGCGATCCGGGCGATCTCCTTTGCCGTCTCGGCGTAGATCGGGAGGTAGAAGTCCGAGGCCGAGTAGTGGAGGAGGTCCGCCGCCTGCTCCTTGATCGCGCCGACGACTCGCGGGTGGCCGTGACCCGTCGAGTTGACGGCGATGCCGGCGGCGAAGTCGAGGAAGACGTTGCCGTCGATGTCCTCAATCGCGACGCCCTGGCCGCGGACCGGCACGAGCGGGTACGCCCGGGGCAGGCTCGGCGAGGTCCACTGCTCGTCGAAGGCGACGTGCTCCTTCGCCCGCGGCCCTGGGATCTCGGTGACGAGATCCGGCACCGGACGGTCGCGGAGGGCCATGGAGGTGCGATCGACGGCGCTGGCGGACTGGGCCACGGGAACCTCGGATGAATAACTTCTATGCACGCTGGATAGTCCAGAGAGTCTACCAGCGGCGATCGGGCCGCCGCCGATCGCAACGCGTCTGCAATCGGATGCCACGGGCGCGGAGAGGCCGGCACGATCGAGGCGCGAGCACCGTGCGGCCATGAGACGCGACCTCGATCCGATCGAATTGCCGCCGCCGCCACCCGACTACGGCACGCCGATCGACGAAGCAGACGAGCTTGCCGAGGCTCCCACCCAGAAGCCGATCGACGACCTCGATCTCGGGACGGACCCCGAGCACCTCGGGACGCTGGGCCGCGAGCCGGTCCAGGAGCGCTCGGGCGACGGCCCGGAGCTGGATCGACGCCAGAAGCTGGCGAAGACGATCGATCCGAGCGGCGACGACGCAACGAAGTCGAGCGACCCGAACGCCGAGGAGCCGCGCGGCTGGTAGGTTCGCCCGGTCGCCCGCGCCGGGCTGGTGCCGCGCGCCGCCGTCAGTCGACGACGGTGTGGCTCTGCTCCCGCATGAACTGGGCGACGTAGTACATCGAGAGGCCGGCCTTGCCGGTCGAGCCCGAGCCCTTCCAGCCGCCGAACGCCTGGACGCCGGGCCACGCCCCCGTCGTCGCGCCGGCGCGGCGGTTGACGTAGAGGACCCCCGCCTGGATCTCGTCGAGGAACCGCTGGACCTCGGCCGGATCCTCGCTGTAGACGCCGGCTGTCAGGCCGTACGTCGAGTCGTTCGCGAGGCGCAGCGCATCGTCGAGAGAGTCGACCGCGTGGACGGCGGTGATCGGCGCGAACAGCTCGTCCTGGAAGAGCCGGTGCGTGGCGGGCAGGTCCCCGACGACGGTCGGCTCGACGTAGTGGCCCCGGGCCAGGTCCCCGTCGGTGAGCTTCTCGCCGCCGATGTAGACCTTCCCGTCCCGGCGGGCCTCGGAGACCGCCTGCTGATGGCGATCGACGGCCTTCTGGTCGATCACCGGCCCGAGCCAGATCTGGCGCGGGATCGGGTTGCCGATCGTGACCTGCTCGGTCTTCTCGACGAGCAGCCGGATCAGCTCGTCGTGGACCGGCCGCTCGACGTAGACCCGTGAGTTGGCCGAGCACTTCTGCCCGCCGAAGCCGAAGGCCGACCGCATGATCCCCTCGGCCGCCTCCTCGAGGTCGGCCTTGCGGGACACGACGGCCGGGTTCTTGCCGCCCATCTCGACGATGCACGGCCGCGGCCAGCGGGTCGAGAACGACTTGAAGAGCCGGAACCCGACGTCGTACGAGCCGGTGAACACGATCCCGTCGATGCCGGGGTTCGTCTGGAGCTCCTCGCCCACCGTGTCGCCCGGTCCCATCACGAAGTTCAGCGTCCCGTCCGGGACGCCGGCGTCGGCGAAGGCCTCGACGATGTTGACGCCCGAGAGCGAGGCCACGGTGGCCGGCTTGAAGACGACGGTGTTGCCAGCCATCAGCGCGGCCGAGATCGGGCCGACGGCCAGGGCCATCGGGAAGTTGAAGGGGCTGATCACGGCGAAGACGCCGTGCGGCCGGAGGATCGTCCGGGTGTGGACGGCCAAGTCCCCGAGGTTGTCCATCGGGTGGTCGTAGCCGGCGTTGTCCTCCATCGTCTTCGCGTAGTAGCGGATCAGGTCGGCGGCCTCCTCGACCTCGCCGAGCGCCTCGAGCCGGCTCTTCCCGACCTCGTACGCCATGTCGGCGGCGTACTTCATCTGGCGCTCCGAGATGAGCTCGGCGGCCCGCCGGAGGATGACCAGCCGCTCGTGCCAGGGGGTGTTCCGCCAGGCTGGCTGGGCCCTCCGCGCGGCGTCGATCGCGCGCTGGACGTCGGCCTTGTCCGCCTTCGCGAAGGTGCCCATGACGATCCCGCTGTCGATCGGCGAGCGGACCTCGAACGTGCCGGCTCCACCGTCGACCCGGTGCCCGCCGATGAGGATCTGGTGGTGCTTGCCGAGCCCGGCCACGGACTCCTTGACGCCCGCCTCGTACAGGGCGTGGAGCTCCTCGTTGTCGTTCCGCAGCGTGGCGTAGGTGATCTTGATTCGCGGCTTCGCTTGGGTCTCGGCGGTCATCTCGACTCCGTTCGTCTCGAACGTCGCTGGACCGCCGGGCGTCTGGAAGATGGCGACACGTAGGCGGCGGTTCCGATGGCCAGAGTCTACGTCGCCGTCCTCGGAGACAAGCGAAGAGGCCCCTCGGGGAGAGGGGCCTCCAGGCTGCGCGAACGGATCGGGATCAGCAGGCGGGCATCGTCTTTGCCCAGCTCCCGTGCGTCTTGTTGAGCGTCGCCGAGCCGACCGTGGCGCCCTGGTCGAGCACCGCGGACCCGACGGTCTTCGCATGGGGATCGGCGATGAGGCTGTCGGTTTCGTCTCCGGACGTGGCCGGGGTGATCTGGTTGAAGAAGCCGAGACCGCCCTTCTTGGTTCCGATCCCGCCAGTGACCGTATCGACTTCCATGCCGGACCAGACCTGTTCGATGACGATCTGGTTGTTGGTCGCGTCGTAGCAGAACGTCGCGTTGTACGTGCCACTCGCGTTCACGATCCCGGCCCCGAACGCCAGAAGCATGCTTGCGGCCAGGACCGCCGCAGCCGACCCACGTTTGCTGACCATCGGATCCTCCAGTCCCTGTGGTGCGTTGAGCTCACCGAACGTAGGGCTGCCGACAGGCCCGATTCAATCCCGGGAATCCGTGATCTTTCGGGCGAATGCCGGTTCGTGGTGGGCGATCAGGCCAGGGCCGACACGATCTCCGCGAGGGAGCCCCACACCCCGTCCGGTTGGCCCCGCACGGCCGATGCGGCCTGGGCGTCGACCTTGCCACTGAGGACGAGGAACCCCCGCAGGCCGACGCGCTTCGCCGCGGCGACATCGGCCCGCGGGTCGTCGCCGACCATCGCGACCTCCCTCGTCCTGAGCGGACGGCCGCCCCAGCTGGCGACGTCCGCGCGAAGCTCCGCGACGGCCTCGCGGAAGACGACCGGCGAGGGCTTGCCGGTCACGATCGCCTTCCGGCCGAGCGCGAACTCTAGGCCGGCGACGAGCGCCCCGGCGTCGAGCGTCGGCCCGCGCTGGGTGACCCACCAGGGGTTCCGATGCATGGCGATGAACGCCGCGCCGTTCTGCAGGTGCCGGAACGCGATGTCGAGGTTCCGGTAAGACAGGGCGTCGCCGGCGTCCCCGATGACGACCGCCTCGACCCTGGCATCCCTCGCCTCGGCGTCCTCTGGCGATACGAGCTGCTGGCCCTTCCACTCCCGGAGCGCGTCCTCCTGAGCGAGCACGAGCAGGGGCGCTCCCGGGTGGTGCGCGGCCGTGTAGGCAGCGGCCGCCGAGGCGGCGGTGATGATCAGATCGGGCTCGGACGGCAGGCCGGTCGCCTCGGCGAAGACCCGGGCGAGCGTCGCGCGATGGCTCGACGAGAAGTTCGTGACCACCCGATACGGGATCCGGCGAGCCTTGAGCGTCTCGATCGCGGCGACCGAGCCAGGGATCGGCAGACCCCGGTACATGAGGACGCCGTCGGCATCGAGGACGAACGCCCGGACGCCATCAAGGGCGGCCCGGAGGGCGTCATTGGCAGCGCGGCCGTCCACGCGCGGCATGGTAGGCAGCTGCTCGGTGAGACGAGGCCGGGCTCAGGCTGCGGGCTGCGGGCTGCGGGCTGCGGGCTGCGGGCTGCGGACTGCGAGTCTCCATCCCATCGCAACCTGCGCGGGATTCGGACTGCCGGTCCAACTTCCGTGCCCGCAGGCGGGGTGCGAGGCCCTTCGGGGTCAGATTGTCGCCTGCCAGTCCAGCTCGATGACGCGGCGCTTCCCCATGGAGACTGACAGTCCGCCGCCGAGCAGCTCCCGCCGGCCGAGCGCCTCCGCGCCGCCGAGCGGCAGCTCCGGCCCGTGGAGCCGCGCCCCGGAGCGTCGGCGGGCAGCGGAGCCCGCGATGCTAGCCTCACGCTACCGAGATGCGCTCCGTGCACGGAAGGAGCCCGATGGGCCTGCTCGACGGCAAGAAGGCGCTGATCTTCGGGGTCGCGAACGACCACTCGATCGCCTGGGGCATCGCCAGGGCGCTCCACGACGAGGGCGCAACCGTCGGCTTCTCGTCGGTGGAGTCGCTGATCGAGCGACGCGTCCGACCGCTCGCGGCGTCGATCGGCGCCACGTTCGTCGAGCCCTGTGACGTCCAGTCCGACGAGCAGATCCGCGGCGTCTTCGACAAGTGGAAGGCGGCCCACGGTCAGCTCGATGTCCTCGTCCATGCGCTGGCGTTCGCGAAGCGCGAGGACGTCGAGGGCGCCTTCGTCGACACCTCCCGCGACGGCTTCACGCTCGCCCTCGACGTCTCCGCGTACTCGCTCGTGGCCCTCGTCCGCGAGGCTCGCTCGTTGCTGCACCCCGGCTCCAGCGTGCTGACCCTCACCTACTACGGCGCCGAGAAGGTCGTCGCGAACTACAACGTGATGGGCGTCGCCAAGGCGGCCCTCGAGGCTTCGGTCCGGTACCTCGCCAACGATCTCGGCCCGGAAGGCGTCCGCGTGAACGCGATCTCCGCCGGTCCGGTCCGGACGCTCGCGGCGGCCGGCATCTCCGGCTTCAAGAGGATGTACGGCTCGTTCGCCGAGGTCGCGCCGCTGCGCTCGAACATCACGATCGAGGACGTCGGCAAGACCGCGCTCTACCTCGCCTCGGACCTGTCGAGCGCGGTGACCGGCGAGGTCGTCTACGTCGACGGCGGCTTCAGCATCCTGGGCGTCCCGCTCGCGGAGTAGCTAGGCGGCGACGACCTGGTCGCGGCCGCCGGCCTTCGCCATCGCCAGCCCGACGTCGGCGCGCCCGAGCAGGATCGAGGCGTCGGTCTCGGTCCGCAGCAGCGAGGCGCAGCCCGCCGACACGGTGGTGATGGGCAGGCCGCTGTCGGCGGCGTCGATCCCGCCCTGCCGGAACGAGACTCGGATCTCGTCGGCCAGGCGGACCGCCTCGTCACGGCTGGCACCGTCGAGGATCACGATGAACTCCTCGCCGCCGTAGCGGGCCACGAGGTCGCTCGCCCGGACGCGGGACTTCAGGACCATCGCGAACCGCCGCAGGATGTCATCGCCGACCTGGTGGCCGTAGCGCTTGTTGATGGCGCCGAAGTGGTCGAGGTCGAACAGGATCGCCGAGCGCTCGCGGCGGTCGAGCTGGTGCAGCCGCGCCCGGAGGGCGTCGGCATGTGACACCGAGGCATCGAAGTGGCGCCGATTGTGGAGGCCCGTCAGGGCGTCGGTGATCGCCGCCTCCTGGGCCTCGTGGTGCAGGGTCGCGTTCGTGAGCGCGACCGCGATCCGGCTGGCGACGAGATAGGCGATCTCCTGCTCGATCGGCACGAACGGCTTCCCCTCGTCGGTCCGGACGAAGGTCACCGCGCCGAGGACCTCGTCCCCGAAGATGAGCGGCACGCCCATCGCGGCCATGACCGGCGGGAGGCCCAGGCGCGACGTCGCGTCCGGCGCATCCTCGCGCCGGAAGTGATCGTTGACGTACATCCGGCGCGTGGCGATGGCGGTCCCGGCCACGCCCTGACCGAGGACGATCCGGCTGCCGACCATCGATGGGTCGCCGCCGTCGACGGCCACCGAGGAGTAGCCGTCGCCATTCGGATCGCGCGTGACGACGGCCACGATGTCCGCGCCGACGACCTGGGCCGCACCGGTCGCGATCTGGGCGTGGACCACGACCGGATCGAGCGATGCGTTGAGCGCGGTCGCGAACCTCGTGAGCCGGTCGAGCAGCTGGGCTCGCAGGGCGAGCTTGGTCCGCTCGCGGCCGAGGGCCATCGCGGCGGCGATCCGATCGCCGACGATCAGCATCGTCGCGAGGTCCTCCTCGTCGAGACGCCGGCTGACGTCTGTCTCGACGCTCAGGACCCCGAACAGGTCGTCGTCCGCCCGGAGCGGCACGGCGATCTCGTCGACGATCGCCGGGTCGGCGGACTGGAAGTCGGGGTCGTTCGGAGCGTCGCGCAGGAGGATCGGCTCGCGGGTCCGCACCGACCGGCCGATCACGCCGCGGTCCGCGGGGATCGACTCGATCGGGTTCCGGTAGTTGCGCTGGGCCCCGAGCCGGAGGGTGTCGCCTTCGAGGAAGTACACCGACGGGTAGCGATAGCCGAACGTGTCCTCGAGGAGGCTCATGACCTGGTCGAGGGCGTCGCTCGTCAGCCCGTCGCGGGCGAGGATGCGGCCGACGGTCTCGAGGGCCGACAGCTGGCGGGCGCGGCGGCGATCGCGGGCGTTGGCCCGACGCAGGCGCGTCGCCGATTGTTCGAGGGTCGATACCATTCGACGGCTGCCGTTCGCCATGACGATCGCGGCCAGGGCGATCGCAACCGACGAGCGGTCGACGATCGGGCTCACCGAGGTCGCGACGAGGGGCAGGAGCGACATGGCGATGCCCAGCCCCGCAAGCAGCAGCGCCGGACGACCACCGACGGCTGCCGCCAGGGCGACGATCGGGATGACGAGCGCGTTCAGGGGCCATGTGCCGGACGCGTCGATCGCGACGTTGGCCAGGAGCACGAAGACCAGGGACAGGCCGAGGCGCAGGAGCGACCACCACCGCGGCTGGCGGTTGACCAGGGCCAGGCCCAGCTGGACCGTGATGTACGCGACCGGCCCGGCCACCGCGACGACGCGGGGCGTGTCGTTCGACCACATCTCCATCAGCAGCACGGGGATGGCGATCGCGACCGCCAGCCGGAACGGCCCGTCCTCGCGGAGGCGGGCGGCCACCCGGGCCGGTGTCACGCGGGTCCGCCGGCGCGGCGCGCCGAGCGCCGCCGACGGGCCGAAGTACTGCTCCAGCGGCGGATAGCGGTGGGTCGCGGGGTCGGGGGTGGCGGGCGTTGCGCTCAATTCGACTCGGCGACGGGCGCCCGCACAGGCTGCGCGAGCCTGCGGGATCGTCGAGTACCCCAGGCGGTCGAGCCATCCCCCATCCGTACTACGAGGCCTTCGCGGGCTCCCTGGGCGGCGCGGCAAGCTCCCTGGCCGGGCTGGCGGCCTCAGCGGCCGAGGCGGTAGAACGTGCCCTCGGTGTCGGCGAACACCGGGACGTAGCCGGCGGCCGTGACCGCGGTCGCGATCGACGGGTCGAGGCCCTGCGGCTCCAGCAGCAGGAATGGATAGCTGCCCGAGGCCAGGGCCCCGGGCAGGTCCTCCATGTGGAGGAGCCGGCCGCCGACCGTGTGGATGCTGTCCTCCGCATCCGGCGTCACGTCGGTCTCGGTCACGCCGGTGAACACCCCGAGCGGCGTCGCGGCCCACTGCTGGAAGCTCGCCGCGACGTGGAGGATCGGCGTGTCCGGCCCGATCTGGCCGGCGTCGATCTCGTGCCGGACCTCGGTGATCAGGTCCAGCCGTCCGGCGTCGACGATCTCGCGCGTGTCCGGGTAGCCGACCCAGAATCCGGTGCCGGCCCACCGCAGGTCGAGGGCGAGTGCCTCCGAGAACCGGTGCTCGCCGAGGTGGAAGGCGTCGATCGGGGCGAACCGCAACGGGATCGCCGCCACGACGATCCAGGCGGCGACCGCGAGGCTCCCGGCGACCCGTTGCGATGGGCCGGTGCCCGTATCCGCACCACCGCGTCCACGCTCCCACAGCCAGGTCAGCGTCGCGGCGGCCGGGATCGCGGTGACGGCCGGGATCCAGTAATAGAGGGTCTTGGGGACTTCGAACTTGATCGCCTGGCCGAGGAGGCCGGCGTCGTCCGGGACGAGCTGCGTCGCCAGGGCCGTCGCGAATCCGACGCCGATCGCCGACAGCACGACGGGCGAGCGAGCAGCGGGGACCCGAAGGGCGAAGCCGACGACCGCGGCGACCAGCAGCAGCACCGTGGCGTCGAGGAACGGGACGGGACCGTCGGCCAGGTTGCCGACCGACGGTCGGAGCGCGACGACGGCGACGGCCGCCGCGACGACCAGGACGATCCGGAGGGGCCGGAGGATCGCCGGCCACGGGACCGGGAGCCGATCCACGACCAGCCCGGCGACGACGGCACCGACGAGCGCGACGGCGACCGCGAAGGTCGGCAGCGCGACCTGGAGCATCGTCGCCAGCTGCGGCAGGGCAAGGACCGTGGCCGTGACCATCGCAGGGATGGCCAGGCGACCGGCCCGCCCGGGTTCGACGAGCGCGACGATGCCCACCGTCGCGACGGCGAGCGCGCCCATCACTGGATGGACGAGGACCGCCGCGCCCAGCGCCAGGCCGAGCATGACGCTCCCCGGCAGCCGCCAGGGCTCGGGTGAGCCCGCGGCCGCGGCGTCCGGCCGGGTGCGGACGATGACCTCGCCGAGCGCCCAGGCGGCCAGCGGCAGGACGATGACCGTCGCCCGGTCGTCGCCCAGGCGCGCGAACGAGCCGGTTAGGGCGAACGCGAGCAGCGCCCACGGCCCAGCCCCGGGGCCGGCGACGAGGACCGTCAGGCGGTACGCCGCGACGGCGATGAGGAGGGTCGTGGGGAGGATGAACGCGGCCGCCGCCAGCGTCGCCTGGACGCTCGAGGTCGTCGCGATCGACCCGAGGACCGCGACGTAGCCGATGAACGTCCGCGAGGGGCCGTAGATCGGCGACTGGGTGGCGGTCAGCGGGTCGAAGGCTCCGAAGGTGCGCAGGTGCTCCGCCGGCGCCACGTGATTCGGCAGGACGTCGATGAACGGGACGACGGGGCTGGCGAGCTGCAGGAGGATCGGCCCCGCCCAGATGACCGCGACGAGGACGGCGAGCAGCGGCGGCCCGAGACCCTCGACGCTCGGGCGCCAGCTCGTCGCGACGATCGGCCGGAGCCGCCAGGCGAGCGCGAGGAGCACGGCGTCGACCCCGATGAGGGCCGGCGCTCGGAACAGTCCGAGCTGCCCCAGGATCGCCAGCACCGCGAGATCCTTGAGGACCGTTGCCACGGCACCGGCGAGGATCGCGTCGGCGATCGAATCGAACGGCGCGCGCCGGGCGAATCGGGCCAGCGCGAGGCCCGTGCCGAGCTCCGCCAGCGACACGACGAGGACGAGCACGGCGGCCGGCAGCGTCTCGCCGAGCTCGCCGACGATGCCCGCGGCGGCGGCGCCCGGATCGAACCCGATGGCCTTCGACGGCGCGAGCGCGACGAGGCCGGCCGCCAGCGCGGTGAGCCCGGCCACGCCGACGAGGTCGCGGAGGATCGCCTCCCGGTCGCGCAGCTCCGGCGTCACGCCCGGGATGGTAGGTGGAGCGGGAGACGGGATTCGAACCCGCGACATCCGGCTTGGAAGGCCAGCGTTCCACCACTGAACTACTCCCGCGCGGCGCGAAGCGTAGCGCAGCGCAGCGAGGGCCCCGCTAGTCCGACTGCCGCTCCAGGATCGGTCTCGCGAGGTCCGGCCGGTCCACGACGAACGCGAAGGTCGCGCGATCGCCCCACCGGCCGATGAACAGGTGGCCGTGGATGTTCACGCCGGCGTCCGCGAGGGCTCGGGCGACGCGGGCCATGCCGCCGGGACGGTCGTCGACCTCGGCGATGAGCGATTCACCCTCGACGTAGTGGTAGCCGCCCTCGTCGAGCACGGCCCGGGTGGTGTCGTCGTCGGCCGTCGTCATGATCACGTGCCCGGAGCCGCCGATGCCGCCCCCGCCGATCGCCCGGAGATCGACGCCGCGCGCGGCCAGCGTCTCGGCCAGCGTGGCCATCGACCCGGGGTCGTTCCTCAGCTCGACCACGAACTGCCTGCCCATCGCGCCAAGGATACGATCGGCCGGTGAGCCTCGAAACCCGGGAGCACGACGTCCTCGTGACGGCGACGGCGTCGGACCTGCCCACGGCCGTGGCCGCGGCGCTGCGACACCAGCGGATGGCCGATGCGCCCCCGGGCGAGCGCGGCACCGTCACCGCGGCCGGCCACGACTGGGCGACGCTCACCTGGGGCGACCCCTATCGCTCGCCCCTGCTCTTCGTCCACGGCGTCACGTCGGAGGCGGCGATCTTCTGGCGCCTCGCGCCCGCGGTCGCGGCGGCGGGCTGGCGCGTGGTCGCGGTCGACCTGCCCGGGCATGGCGGCACGGGGCAGTGGCGCGCCCGCCACCGCTTCGCCGAGACGGCGCTGGATCTCGCGGCGTTCATCCGGACCGCAGCCCTGGACGTGCCGGAGCTCGCAGTCCTCGGCCATTCGTGGGGCGGGATGATCGTCGCCGCCCTCCCGGCGGCCGGGATCCGGCCCCGCTCGCTGATCCTCCTCGATCCCCCGCACCTGGGGCTCGATGCCCTCGAGCTGATGACGAAGGACCCATCCGAGCAGCGCTACGCGAGCATCGCGGATGCCCACGCGCGTGTTCACGCGATGAACCCGTCGTGGTCCGACGGCGACGTCGAGGCGAAGGCCCGAGGGCTCACCCGGTTCGACGTCGACGGCGTGCTCGCCGTCCTGCTCGAGAACGGGCCGTGGGACGCCGGCCTCCGATCGCTCGACGTTCCGGCCGCCGCGGGCATTCCCGTCTGGTACATCCGCGGCGAGCTCCACGCCGGCGGGCTCATCCCCGAGGCCGCGCTGCCCGAGCTCGCGGCCCGGGCCGGCGCGGACCATGTGCTCACGATCGCCGGCGGACCGCACTCGCCGATGCGGACGCACCCCGAGGCGACGACCCTGGCCGTGCTCCGGGCCCTGGCCGGCTGAGCCGGGCCGCTCTCGATCAGAAGCGCCGGATCGCGATCGCGCGCTCGTACGCCCTGACGTACGCGGGCGCCGAGCTCCGCCGCCAGTCGAAGTCGACCGCCATCCCGCGATCGAGCAGGGCCGACCACCCCTGGCCCCCCGCCTCGAACAGCCGAAGGAACCGCTCGCAGGCCTCCACCAGCGCCTCGGGCGCGGCGGCCTCGAACCGGAAGCCGGTGCCGGACCGCGGCTTCGTCGTCGTGTCGATGACCGTGTCGCGCAGGCCGCCGGTCGAGCGGACGATCGGGGGCGTGCCGTAGCGGAGCGCGATCATCTGGCCGGTCCCGCACGGCTCGAACCGCGACGGCATGAGGAATCCGTCCGCGCCGGCATACATCCGCCGGGCGAGGTCGCGATCGAAACGCTCGACGATCGCGATCCGTCCCGGCCGCCTCGCCGCGACCCGGGCGAGCGTGGCCAGCAGCTCCGGATGGCCGGTCCCCAGCACGGCCAGCCGAATGCCGCGAGCGAGCAGCGCGGGCGCGGCCTCGGCCAGCAGGTCGAAGCCCTTCTGCGGATCGAGCCGGCCGATCATCGCCAGGACCGGGCCTGGATCTCCGGGGTCCAGCCCGAGCTCGCCGAGGAGCGCCGTTCGGCAGGCGGCCTTGCCGCCCGGATCCGCGCGCGAGTACGGCGCGGCGAGCGCCGCGTCGGTTGCCGGGTCCCACAGGTCCGTGTCGAGCCCGTTGAGGATCCCGAAGAACCGATCGCCGCGAGCCCGCAGACGCCCGTCGAGGTCCATGCCCCCTTCGGGCGCAAGCGCCTCGGCGGCAAAGCCCGGGCTCACGGTGTTGACGAGGTCGGCCCGATCGATGGCCGCGCCAAGGAGGTCGAGCCCGTCCGGATTCGTGCCCGCGAGCGGGCTGCGGGCCGCGATCCCGAGCTCGGCCAGCCGATCGGCGGGGGTCCAGCCGTGGTAGGCGAGGTTGTGGATCGTCAGGAGCGTGGCGGTCCTGGCGAGGACCGGGTCCCGGCGATCGGCGCCGTCGCGGAACAGCAGCGCCGGCGCCGCGTGCCAGTCGTGGAGGTGGAGGATGTCGGGCGGTCGTGGGTCGCTGCGCGCGGCCTCGATCGCCGCGCGGCAGAGCAGGCCGAACCGCCAGGCATTGTCGGGATAGTCGGCGCCCTCGCCGTAGTAGCCGGCCCGATCGAACGCGGCCGGGTGGTCGACGAGCCGGAGCCGGTAGCCCCGCGCCACGACGTCGACGATCCGGAGGCCCGTGACGCCGTCCGGCGCCGTCGGATCGGACACCCGAAGCCGGTGGGCTGCCGCGTCCATGGGGACGTCGATCCCGCGGTAGCGCGGCAGGTAGACGTCGGCCAGCCCATCGATCGCGCCCGGACCGCACTCGCCGAGCGCCCGGGCGAGGGCATCGACGACGTCCGCGAGACCGCCCGTCTTGGCCCACGGCTCGCATTCGGCGGCGATGAACGCGACGCGGCTGGACACGCGAAGATCGTAGTCGGGCGGCCCGCCGCGCCGCGCGGTCGGTGGATCGGTCGCTAAACCGGTTTACGAGCCGGTCGGCGCGACCGCTATCATCGGCGCCATCAGATGGAGCCCACCGTCCAGATCCCCTCGGCGCTCCCGACCCACCTGCGCGTCCCACCGGAGCTCGAAGGCCTCCGGCGTCTGGCCTACAACCTCTACTGGTCGTGGCACCCGCGCTCGCGAGCGATCTTCGCCCGGATCGCCGGCAGCGTCTGGCAGCGAAGCCACAGCCCGATCCCCGTCCTCGCCTCGATGGTCGACTGGGCCCGCCTGCTCGACGACCCGGATTTCATGTCCGAGGCGCATCGGGTCATCGGCGACTTCGATCGCTACCTCGAGAACGGCCGCGACCACTGGTTCCACCGCCGCCACGCCCGCCAGCTGAGCGGCCCGATCGCCTACTTCTGTGCCGAATACGGCCTGACGGAGTCGCTCGGCATCTACTCCGGCGGCCTCGGCGTCCTCGCGGGCGACCACGTGAAGACCGCGAGCGACATGGCGCTGCCGCTCGTCGGCGTGGGCCTCCTCTACCGCAACGGCTACTTCCGCCAGACGATCGACGCGGACGGCCACCAGGAGCATCGCTACCCCGACTACGACCTCCAACGGCTGCCGATGAGCCGCGTCCTCGGCCGCGAGGGCGAGCCGCTGAGCGTCACGGTCGAGCTCCCCGGCCGGGACGTCCACATCGACGTGTGGGTCGTCCAGGTCGGTCGCGTCCCGGTCCTGCTGCTGGACACGGACACGCCGGCGAACGACTCCGCCGATCGGCCGATCACCCACATCCTGTACGTCCGCGGCCGGGAGATGCGGCTCCACCAGGAGCTCGTGCTCGGGATCGGCGGGGTTCGGGCGCTGCGCGCCCTGGGGATCAGCCCCGCCGCCTGGCACCTCAACGAGGGCCACTCGGCGTTCCTGATCGCGGAGCGGGCTCGGGAGCTGGTCGCGTCCGGGGCCTCGCTGGATGACGCCCTCGGCCGGGTGACCCGGGACGAGGTCTTCACGATCCACACGCCGGTCTCGGCCGGGAACGAGCGGTTCGAGGCCGAGCTGGTCCGTCGCGTGGCCGGCGCCGTCCTCGAGGGCGACGGGCGACCGAACACCGGCGGGGTCCCGGTCGATCGGATCCTCGAGATCGGCCGGGGCAGCGACGGCGATCCGAACGTCTTCGACATGACCGCGTTCAGCCTGCGGCTCACCAACGGCGCCAATGCCGTGAGCCAGCTCCACGCACGGACGGCCAACGACACGTGGCGCGGCATCGTCCCGCACGAGATCCTGGCGATCACGAACGGCATCCACGGCCCGACCTGGATCGGCGGACCGATCCGTGATCTCTTCGAGCGCTACCTGGACGCCGATCTCGACAACCTCGACGCGTCGACCAACGCGAGCCGCTGGTGGGACCGGATCAGCCGGATCCCGGCCGCCGAGCTGTGGGAGGCGCATCTCCGCCAGAAGCGGGAGCTCGCGATCTTCGCCCGGGGCCGGCTGCGGACCCAGTTCGCCCGGCATGGCGAGGCGCCGTCCGTCCTGGCCGAGCTCGACGAGGCGCTGCCGCCCGAGACGCTGACGATCGGGTTCGCCCGGCGCTTCGCGACGTACAAGCGGGCCGGGATGATCTTCACCGACGTCGATCGACTCGCCCGCCTGCTCTCGAGCGTCGATCGGCCCGTCCAGCTCGTCTTCGCCGGCAAGGCGCACCCCGCCGACCGGCCCGGCCAGGCCGTCATCCAGCAGATCTTCGGCCGGACCCGCTCGCCGCAGCTCCAGGGCCGCGTCTTCATCCTCGAGGACTACGACATGCGGATCGGCCGCTTCCTCGTCCAGGGCGTCGACGTCTGGCTGAACAACCCGCGCCGGCCGCTCGAGGCGTCGGGCACGTCCGGGATGAAGGCCGCTGCCAACGGGATCGTCAACGTCAGCGTCCTCGACGGCTGGTGGGACGAGGGCTGGACCGGCGACAACGGCTGGGCGATCGGCGGGCGCGACACGCTGCCCGACGAAGCCGCCCAGGACTGGGCGGACGCGATGGACCTCTATCGGATCCTCGAGGACGAGGTCGTTCCCCGCTACTACGATCGCGACAAGGCCGGCCTGCCGATGGCCTGGATCGAGACGATGCGCCGGTCAATGGCGACGACGCTCTGGCGCTTCTCGACCACGCGGATGCTCCACGAGTACACCGAGAGCCTGTACCTGCCGGCGGCGGGGCTCCCGTCCGGCTCGGACGCCAAGCGCGCGGAGGGCCTCGAGGCGGCGCGCTGATGGCGCCCCGCATCTCGCTCGCGCTCACCCTCCACAACCACCAGCCGGTCGGCAACTTCGGCTGGGTCTTCGCCGAGGTCTACGAGAAGGCCTACGAGCCGATGGTCGCCGCGCTCGAGCGGCACCCCCGCGTGCGGGTGGGCCTGCACTACTCCGGGCCATTGCTCGAATGGCTCGAGGCCGAGCGCAGCGAGTTCCTCCCGCGGATCCGCACGCTCGTCGCGCGAGACCAGGTCGAGATCCTCGGCGGCGGCCTGTACGAGCCGATCCTCGCCGCGCTCCCGGACCGTGATCGGGTCGATCAGCTCGTCGCCATGTCGCGGCGCGTGGCGGGCCTGTTCGGCGCCCGACCCCGGGGCGCCTGGCTCGCGGAACGCGTCTGGGAGCCGGACGTCCCGACGGCGACGGCCCGCGGCGAGTACGACTGGACCATCCTCGACGACGAGCACTTCCGGCGGGCCGGCGTCCCCGACGCGGAGCTCTGGGGGCCTTACATCACCGACGACCAGGGGAACGCCCTGACCGTGTTCGGCACGGAGCAGGGCCTCCGCTACCGGATCCCGTTCCGGGAGGTCGAGGAGGTCGTCGCCTATCTTCGCGAGCACGCCGACGAGACCGGCGAGCGGCTCGGCACGATGGGCGACGACGGCGAGAAGTTCGGGGCGTGGCCGGACACCTTCGAGCACTGCTGGGGCAAGGGCCGCTGGGTCGAGCGGTTCTTCGAGGCGCTCGAGGCGAACGCCGACTGGCTGACGACGATCCGGCCGAGCGACTGGCTGGCGGACCATCGGCCGATCGGGCGCGTGGCCATCCCGCCGTCGTCATACGCGGAGATGAACGAGTGGTCCGGCGGCTTCTGGCGCGACTTCCAGGTCCGCTACCGGGAGATCAACGACCTCCACAAGCAGATGCTCCGAACGTCGGCGAAGGTGAACCGGCTGGATCCCGGTCAACCTCGCGAGCAGGCGCGCGACCACCTCCAGCGCGGACAGTCGAACGACGTCTACTGGCATGGCCTGTTCGGCGGGATCTACATCCCGCACATGCGGGCCGCCACGCTGGGCGAGCTCATCGCCGCCGAGGACATCGCCGATCGCGAGCTCCACGTGCCGGGCCGCCCCGAGGTCGTCGACCTCGATCTGGACGGCCGGCCGGACGTGCGCGTGGCGACCGCTGGCGAGGTCATCACCATCGACCTCGACGAGGGGGCGGGCATCGGGAGCTGGGACATCCGGGCGGCCAGGCATCCGCTCGCCGCCGTCCTTCGACGCCGACCCGAGCCGTATCACGAGCGGATCAGGGCCGCGACCGCCGCGCCGGAACCCCGGCAGGCGGGCGCTGCCCCGGTGACGATCCACGACGCCATCCGCGTGAAGGAGCCGGACCTCGCCGATCGCCTGACGTACGACGGGTACGAGCGGCGGTCAGCCCTGGTTCGCGTCCTCCCGGCGGATGCAGATCCGGCGAGCTGGCGGGCCGGCGGCGGCCCGGACCTCGCCGAGCTCGTCGCCGGTCGCTGGTCGCTCGAGCAACTCGATCCCGAGACCGTCCGGACGTCAGCCGAGTCGGTGCTGGGATCCACCCGGATCCGGGCCACGAAGACCATCCGCCTGGGCGGGGGCCGCCTCGACGCGTCGCTCGAGCTCGAGGTCAGCCTTGCCCACCTGGCCGGTCCCGCGTTCCGGGGCCGGGTCGGGATCGAGTGGCCGACGCTCCTGCTCGGCGGCGGCGGCAACCCGGCGGCCTGGTGGGAGATCGGCGGACGACGCTCGGCCCACGACGGGTCGGGAGCCGTGGCCGGCATCGACCGGGTCGGCCAGGGCAACGACTGGCTCGGGCTGGCGATCACGACGCGGGTCTCACCGACGCTCGACGCGTGGTGGGCGCCGATCGAGACGGTCTCGAACTCGGAGGACGGGTTCGAGCGGGTCTACCAGGGCAGCGCCCTGCTCCTGTCGGCGGTCGCGGAGCTCCCGCCGGGCGGAACCTGGTCGGCCACGATCCGGCATGAGGTCGCGGTCGCCCGCGAGCGGTGACGTGCCAGAGCAGGAATCAGTCAGCCCGCGACCTGCGCGTCGCGGGCTGACCTGGGCGGGAGGGACGTTCTGTGGTTGGGGCCGGCCGTGACCGGCGCGCCGCCGCAGCGGCGGTTCGGTCAGGCGGGCAGAATGCGGTCGGGCAGCCGGGCGATCCCGGTGAACCCGTCCCGAGACTCGCTGCCGAAGGCAACGGCCAGGACATCGAGGATCACGAAGGCGACCGTGACGAGCCCGAGCGCGAAGATGGCGTCCATCGGACCCTCCTTTCTTGACCTGTTTGGTACAGTGAACTAGGCCAATTGGAAGATTACTTGGACTAGCACACTATGTCAACGACCGAAGGTCACCATTCCGCCTCGAATGGCAACGGCGGCGACGACCTGACGATCACGTCGGTCCACGTCGTCGACGTCGAGCGCGACTCGGACGTCCCCATCTCGACCCAGATCTACTGGCAGCTCGCCTACCAGATCGATTCGGGCCGGGTGCAGCCCGGTGAGCGCCTCGCCCCCGTGCGCGAGCTCGGCGCCGCGCTGCGCGTCAACCCGAACACGATCCGGGCGGTCTACCGCCGCCTGGCCGACGCCGGCTACGTCACGAGCCGCCACGGGGCCGGCACCGTCGTCGCGACCCGGACCGCGCACAGCGGCCGACCGGAGGCCCTGGCCGGGATCGTCTCGGAGATGCTCCGCCGCGCGGCCCACGCCGGCTTCGCGGCCGACGAGGTCGCGGCCGCGACCTACGCCGCGGCGACCGAGCGAAAGCGGCCCGGCGAGCTCGTGCGCGTGCTCTTCGCCGAGTGCACGACCGCCGACGCCGGCTACGACGCCGAGCGCCTGAACGCCGAGTTCGCGGGCAGCATCGAGGCCGAGGGCACGCTCCTCGACGAGCTGCCCGATCGGCTCGAGCGGTACCACTACGACCTCGTCGCCACCACGACCTTTCACGCCGACGAGGCCCAGGCGCTCGTCGGAGGCCGCGCGCCGGTCGTGGCGATGCTCGTCGGGCCCGGCTACATGGAGATGGTCCACGAGATCGCGGCCCTCCCCCACGGGAGCCGCGTCGGCGTGATCTGCGCCTCGGACCGCGGCGCCGACAACATCGCCGAGACGCTGTCCATCGCCGGGACGAAGGGCATCGAGATCGTCTCGGCCTGCCTCGACGATCCCGAGCGGATCAAGGTCGTCGACCGGACCGCCGACGTGATCCTGATGTCCCGCGAAGCCCTCGCGAACGGGATCGAGCGCACCCTCGAGCGCCAGGAGCGAGTCCGCCCCTGGACGTACGAGTTCGACCCCGCCGGACTCGAGCTCCTGCGACGCGCGATCGAGCACGCCGCCCAGGCGCGACAGCGCGCCGACCGGCCATTGCGAGAGGTCGTCACCGCGACTCGAGGCTGACGCCTCGTCCGGCGTGCCAGACTTCGCCCCATGCGGGCGATCGCCGTGGGCCGGACAGCCCGTCGTCGACACCGGCTCGACCCCCTGGTCGGGCGCGACGGCTCCCTCGATGCGCGTGACGCGAACGCCGCTCGGCGGATCGCCGCGCGGCTGAACGTCGACCGCGTCGGCGAGCCCGAAGCGTTCGTCGCCGGCGGGGACGTGACCGCCCTCGCCGCCCTCGGGGCGGTGCTCCACGAGGTCGTCCGGCGGGATCGGGCGGAGCGGACCGTCGACCTCGAAACGGCCGCCGGCGCCGGCGTGGCGACGGTGGGGCCGGATGGGCTGGAGCGCGTCGATCGCGCCTGGCGGCGCGAGTTCGGCGACGGCGACGGAGCACCACCCGATCTCGTCGCGGAGCTGCTCGTGCTCTCGGCGCTCAACGACAACACGGCCGCGCGACCGGTCCGGGAGCTGGTGGACGATCGGCCCCTGCGGGACGCGAGCCCGTACGTCGGTTTCGTCGGCGCGATCGAGCAGGAGCTCGGCGGCAGAGCTGCGCGACGCGCCGTCCCGCCACCCGGCGGCGAGCGCGGTGCCGGGCGGCCGAGCGCCCGGGCCGCCGCGCGGGACACGCGCGAGGCGACTCTCGCCCTGCCGGCGCGCCTGCGCGAGCCGGCCCGCCGCGGCCGGTCGCTGGTCGACCAGCTGCGCTGGATCCGGACGCATTGGGCGCAGCTCCTCGCCACGGATCCGGCGCTCGCCGAGCGCGTCGCGCTGGCCATCGACCTCCTGGCCGAAGAGGCCCGGGCGATGGAGCTGCGGGCGGCCGGGGCGGCCTTCGGCGGACCGGTCCCCGCGGAGCGGCCGAGCTACCGCGGCCTCGACGCCGAGCCGGAGGCCTTCTCGCCCGACACCGACTGGATGCCGAGCGTCGTGCTGCTGGCGAAATCGACCCATGTCTGGCTGAGCCAGCTCGCCCGAACGTATGGACGACCGGTCCCAACGCTCGCCGACATCCCGGACGAGGAGCTCGATCGCCTCGCGGGCCTCGGGATCACCGGCCTGTGGCTGATCGGCCTGTGGCAACGGAGCCGGGCCTCGGCCGAGATCAAGCGCCGGCGCGGCGACCACGACGCCGTCGCCTCCGCGTACTCCATCGACGAGTACCGGATCGCCGACGACCTCGGCGGCGAGCCCGCGTTCGAGTCACTGAAGGCGCGGGCGATGGCCCGCGGCATCCGGATGGCGGCGGACATGGTCCCGAACCACATGGGCCTCGACTCTCGGTGGGTCATCGAGCAGCCCGACCGGTTCATCTGGGTCGCGGAACCGCCCTACCCCGCCTACGCGTTCGGCGGGCCGGACCTGTCACCGGACCCCCGGGTCGAGCTGACGATCGAGGATCACTACTGGGACGGCTCGGACGCGGCCGTCGTCTTCAGGCGGCGGGATCGATCGAGCGGCGACACCCGCTACCTCTACCACGGCAACGACGGGACCTCGTTCCCGTGGAACGACACGGCCCAGCTCGACTACCTCCAGCCAGAGGTTCGGGAAGCGGTCATCCAGACGATCCTGGCGGTCGCCCGCCGAGCCCCGATCCTCCGATTCGACGCGGCGATGGTCCTCGCCCGGCGGCACATCCGGCGGCTCTGGTACCCGCGCCCGGGCGACGGCGGCGCGATCCCGTCGCGGGCCGAGCACGCGATCGACGACGCGACGTTCGACGCGCTGATGCCCACCGAGTTCTGGCGCCAGGTCGTCGACCGGGTCGCCGAGGAGGCCCCGGGGACGCTGCTCCTCGCCGAGGCGTTCTGGCTCCTCGAGGGCTACTTCGTCCGGACCCTCGGCATGCACCGGGTCTACAACTCGGCGTTCATGCACATGCTCCGTGACGAGGACAACGCCGGCTATCGACGGGTCATGAAGGACACCCTCGAGTTCGACCCACGGGTCCTCCAGCGGTTCGTGAACTTCATGACCAACCCCGACGAGCGCCCCGCCGCGGAGCAGTTCGGGACGGGCGACAAGGCGTTCGCGGTCGCCACGCTGCTGGCGACCCTGCCGGGCCTGCCGATGCTGGGCCACGGCCAGGTGGACGGCCTCCGCGAGCGCTACGGGATGGAGTTCCGCGCGGCACGCTGGGACGAGCCCGTCGATCGCGCCCACGCCGAGCACTTCGAGCGGACGATCGTGCCGCTCCTCCGGCGCCGCGCGGACTTCGCGGGCACGGAACGCTTCCACCTGTATGACGCCGTGGCCGACGACGGCTCGATCGTCGAGGACGTCTTCGCCTACTCGAACGAGGTCGACGGTCGCCGGTCGCTCGTCCTCGTCCACAACCGGCAGGCGGATGCCGACGTCACGATCGACCGGTCGGCCGCGGCTCGACGGCTGGGCGGCGGCGGTCGCCTCTCCCGGACGCGCCTGGCCGTCGACCTCGCGCTCCCGACCGACGATGCCTCCATCCGGTTCCGCGACCCTCGAACAGGCTGGGAGACAACCCGAACCGCTCGCGAGCTGCACGACCGCGGCCTCCGGGTCCACCTCGGACCCTACGAGGCGGTCGTCCTCGACTTGGCCGTCGCGACGCCTGAGCCCGTGGCGCAGATCGAGCCCACGAGCGCAGACGGGCCCTCGGCCCCGGAGCTCCGAGCGGCGCTCGACGCCGGAAGACGGTCACGCATGACCGGACCGACTGCTGGGCGAGCGGCCGCTGCCAGGCAGTCGCGGGGAGACTCGGTGGCGAGAAAGCCGGCTGAGCAGCCGTCGGCCCGATCTCGGGCGGCCCGCCGACGCCGTGGCAGCGCTGACCCGGAGTCGCCCAGGTCCTAGCTGGCGAGAATGGCGCGAGTGGCCGCCCGGCCCCGACGACCGACCGGACCTCAACCCGGGCGGCGGATTGGACGTTCGGGCGAGGATGGGCACGGCCCACGAGCTGAACCCCTGGGACCCGGGCCGGCGGCGGCTACCCGGCCGTCGTCCCGAAGAGCGCGCGGCGCAGGAGCGGCAGCGGCAGCGAGCCATGTGCGATCACGGACTCGAGGTGGGCCCGATAGTCGAAGCCGGGCGTCGAGCCGTACGCGCCGAGGATCCCGCCGGGCCGGATCGCCGCCGCGGCGCCGGCACCGACCGAGGCGGTCGCGGCTCGTCGACGAGCCTCTGCCTCGATCTCCCAGAACCCCATCGAGCCGATGAAGTAGGTCGACAGCTGGGTCGACGACAGTCGAGCCCTGTCGTACTTGCCGTGGGCCTCCGACTCCTCCTGGAACGCGCCCTCCACCATGAGCTCGATGGCCTCTGCGCGGGTCATGCCGTGGACGTGGATCCGGACATCGATGATCGTGTTCACGATTGCCCGCAGGTAGTACTTCCAATGGGCCAGCCAGAGGGCCGGGTCGTCGGCGTCGAAGCCGAGGTCGAGCATCACGTGGGTGACGTAGACGGCCCAGCCCTCGGCGAAGACGCCGTCGCCGTACACGGAGCGGACGAGCGACGGCACGCGGTTCGTGTAGACGCCCTCGAGATAGTGCCCTGGCACAGCCTCGTGGATGGTCAGGAGCGTCAGCTGCCGCCGATGGTGCTCGCGCAGCATCGACTCGACGCGCTCGGGCGACCAGTCCTCGGCCGGCGGCGTGATCGAGAAGAACGCCTTCTGGCCCCGGTCGAAGCGGCCCGGCGAGTGCAGCATCGCACCGGCGAACGGGCGCAGGAAGCGCGGCGTCCACTGGATCTGGAGCGGCTCGTCGGCCAGCCCGATCACGCTTCGCTCGCGGCAGAAGGCCTCGATCCGGCGGAGCTCCTCGCGACACGCGTCGAGCAGCCCGTCGGCCGCCGGGTGGTCGGCCGCGATGGCGTCGAGGACGCCGCGGACGATGGCCCCCTCGTCGCGCGGCATCGGCTCGGCGCCGCGCCAGGCCGGCCAGAGGTCGCGGGCCAGCCGGACCATCTCGGCGCGAACGTCGGCGTACTGGGACTCAGCCTCGGCGAGGATGGCGTCGGAGCTGATCGTCTCGTCGGTGAAGGTCCGTCGCAGCCTGGCCTCGAATCGCTCGCGTCCGAGGCGTCCCTCGCCGTCGGCCGCCGGCAGGATGTCGTGCCGGAGGTGGGTCCGGAACGCCTCGAGCGAGGCCCGGGCAGCCTCGGCGGCCGCGTCGAGGCGGGGACGAAGGGCGGCCACGGACGAGTCCGTCGCGTTCGCCTCCGCGAGCGCCAGGCCCTCGTCGACGAGGTCGACGATGCCAGCGAGATTCACGAGGGCGATCTCCGTATGGAACCGCGAGACCGTTGTCTCCGACTGCGACCCGATCCGCTGGCTGGCGGCGCCAATGACGCCCGGAATGCCCTCCAGCCGGCCGGCGAATGACGCGAGACGGGCGGCGGGCGGCGCGAAGTCCCGCGCCAGCAGGGTGAAGAGGCCGTCCCCGAGGCGGTAGATCCAGGTCAGCGGGTCCCACGTGTCTTCGGCCAGGTCGGCCTCGGCTCGCTCGTCACCGAGCACGGCAAGGAGACGATCGCGGTCGATCGCGTCGTCCGCGCTCAGCTGGTCGGCGGGGATGCCCTCGAGCCGCGCGATCCAGCCCGCGCCCCAGTCAAGGCGCTCGCGGATGCCGGCGTCGGACCAGTCGGGCCAGCGATGGTCATGCTCGTGGCGGCCCGCGTTCGTGGCCTCGAGCGGGTCGAGCCGGAATGACTCGTCGAGGAACTGCGAGACGAGCACGGACAGCGCGGTCACTCCGCGGGCACCCCTGTAGCATCGGACGGCAGGCACCCGAGGGTAGCGGTGGAGGGCGGATGACGGCGTCGATGACCGGGCGATGGGTCGAGCCCGTCGTGCTCGAGGGATCGCTCGTTCGCCTCGAGCCCCTGTCGCACGACCACGTCGACGCCCTGTGCGAGGTGGCCTTCGACCCGTCGATCTGGCGCTGGACGCTGGCTCGGCCGACCGACAAGGGCGGCCTGCTCGCCTGGGTCGACGCGGCGCTCGCGAACCGCGAGGCCGGCACCGAGATGCCCTTCGCGACGGTCGACCGTTCGACCGGCATGGCAATCGGCAGCAGCCGCTACATGTCGATCGTGCCGGAGCACCGGCGGCTCGAGATCGGCTGGACGTGGCTCGGGCTCGACTTCCACCGATCCGGGGCGAACAAGGAGGCGAAGTACCTCCAGCTCCGGCACGCGTTCGAGACCCTCGGCGCCAACCGCGTCGAGTTCAAGACCGATGCCCTGAACGAGCGCGCCAATCCGGCGCTGCTCGGGATCGGGGCGAGCTTCGAGGGGACGTTCCGGGACCACATGATCATGCCCGAAGGCCGGCTGCGGAGCTCGAACTACTACAGCGTGATCCGGCCGGAGTGGCCGGCGGTCAAGGCACGGCTCGAGGCGTCGATCGAGCGGTCGCGAGCGGGGTGAGCCATCTGCGATGATCCCCACGCTGCGATGATCCCTGCGCGAAGGAGGGCACGCCCGTGGTGAACCTGGTCGTCAAGGTCCTCGTGAACGCGGCCGCGGTCTGGGTCGCGATCCAGTTGCCGTTAACCCAGATCACCTTCGACTACGGCAAGGACTGGTGGAAGCTCCTGGCCGTCGCCCTGATCCTGGCCCTGATCAACAGCTATCTCAAGCCGATCCTGAAGATCCTGTCCTTCCCGATCACGCTCCTGACCGTCGGCCTGTTCGCGTTCGTCCTCAACGCGCTCCTCCTCCTGCTCGTCGCCTGGATCTCCGATTCGTTCCATCTCGGGTTCCGCATCGCGAGCTTCCCGCCGACGTTCAACGCCGATGCCTTCGTCGGGGCGCTGCTCGCGTCGATCGTCATCAGCGTCGTCGCGACGCTCCTCGGCCTCCTGAACATCGGCCGCCGGCTCGTCTCCTGACGGCCGGGCTCGATCCGCTCGCCGGGCTGTCGCCCGCCCTCCGCGAGGCGGCGCGGCGGTACGGCACGCCCGTCGCGGTCACCGATCGGTCGACGCTGGAAGCCGCCGCGGCGGCCATCCGGACGGCGTTCCCGGAGCCATGGCTGCGGGCCTTCTCGCTGAAGGCGAACGACGTGGCCGGGCTCGTCCGCGTCGTCTGCGGCCTGGGCTTCGACGCGAACGTCGTCTCCAAGGGCGAGTGGGCGGTCGCCCGCCGCGCCGGTGTGCCGAACGGTCGGATCACGCTCGAGGGCGTCGGCAAGACCGACGCCGACCTCCGGGCGGCGGTCCGTTCGGCGCGTGTTGGCGAACCCCTCCGCTGGATGGCGATCGAGTCGACCGACGAGGCGACGGCGGTCGTCTCGGCGGCACGGGTGCTGCCACCGGATCGGGCGCTCGACGTCCTGTTCCGGTTGAACCCCGAGGTGACGCCGGAGACCCACCACGGCCTCGCCGTGGGTGCGGCTGGCTCGAAGTTCGGGATGACCGCGACCGAGCTCACCGAGGCGGTGGGAATCGTGGCGCGCTCGAGCGGGCTCGTCCCGCGGGGGATCCATGTCCACATCGGGTCGCAGCTCGGGGCCGTCGACGCCTGGCGGGACGCGGTCCGCCGGGCACTCGCGCTCCTCGCGCTCGTGTCCGGGACGCGCGAGCGGTTCGACACGCTCGACCTCGGCGGCGGCTTCCCGGTCTTCGATCGCCGCCAGCCCGCGCCCGATCCGGCTCGATTCGCTGCCGAGCTGCCGGCGCTCCTCGCGTCCGTGCCGCCGGAGCGCCGCCCGGCGCGCCTCGCCATCGAGCCGGGCCGGGCGGTCGTCGCCCGAGCCGGCGTGATCGTCGCCCGCGTCCTCCACGTCCGCGACCGAGCCGGCCGCCGCCAGGTCGTCATCGACGCGGGCATGACCGAGATCATCCGTCCCGCCCTCTACGAGGCGTGGCACGAGATCAGCCCGCTCACCTCGATGGGCCGCCCGATCGACGCCGCAAACGACGGGGCCGACGACGCGGCATGGCAGCCGGCCCGGGTCGAGGGCCCGATCTGCGAATCGACCGACCACCTCGGGGAGCACCGCCTGCCGCCGCTCCGCCGCGGCGACCTCGTCGCGATCCGGGATGCCGGCGCCTACGCCGCCTCCCTCGCCTCGACGTACAACGGACGGCCGCGTCCGCCGCAGGTCCTGGCCGATGCCGCCGGCGCGCTCGAGCTCCTCCGGCCGCGCGGCTCGCTCGCGTCCCTCGGCTGAGCGGCCATACTTTCGGCGATGGGTGCCGTCGACACGATGGAAGTCTTCTTCGAGAAGCTCAACGATGGTGATCGCACGGGCGCGGTCGCCCTCATGGACGAGCGCGTCGAGATGCGGATCCACGTCGGGGATAACGCCCGGACCCTGCGCGGGGTCGAGCAGGTCGGAGGCTGGTTCCTGCGGGCCGAGCCCGGCCTGAAGATGATCCCGGGGGACGTCCGCGACCTCGGCCTGACCTACCAGGCCGACGTGCTGAGCGTCCGGCCCGGCGCCCCGAGCCAGCACCTCGACGCATCGTTCCGGGTCGAGGCCGGCAAGATCACCAGCATCAACTTGGCGCCCCGCTAGCGAGGTCTAGGGGCTGGTCACCGGGCTCGAGCCCGGCAGCTCCGACGCCGTTGGGACCGGGATGATGATCTGGTCGCCGATCTTCAGCACGTTCGGGTTCTTGAGCTGCGGGTTCGCGTTGATGAGCGTCTGCAGCGGGATCGAGAACTTCTTCGCGATCTTCGACATCGTGTCGCCGGACTGGACGATGTAGACCTGCTGCGTCGGCGCGGGGATGGCGGTCGGCTCGAGCGACGCCGGCGCGCTCGATGCGGCGGCAGCCGATGACGGCGACGGGCTCGCGCCGGATGGCGAGCTGCCGAGGCCGAGCAGCCCCGGCAGGAAGAAGAGGAACGCGGCCGCGAGCAGGATCACGATCCCGGCGAGGGCGACCTTGGGCAATCCGAGGGCTGGCATCCGACGGGAGCGTAGCGAGGGAAACGTCTCGAGGCGCGCGGGCCGCTCCCATGACGGGCCCTGATAGCGCTCGTCGGGACCGTGACCGCCATCGTCGGCACCAACGTCGGACCGCTCGCGCCGGCGCCCCGGCATCGGCCCAGACCGTTCGCCGGAGCTCGCGGCCGGCGCCTGATCGGGCAGTGGCCCGGAGCCGGCCGAACCTCCCGCCGCCATCGCCGCGGCGGCGGCCATCCCCGCCATTCCCGCGGCTTCGGGTGCCGGGGCCCCGCTCGCGGCGCCGTGCTCCGCCGTTCCGCCGGCATCGATCGGCTCGATCTCGTCGTCCCAGCCGTCGTTGGCTCGCCAGACGGGCGTCCGCTGCCGGGCCGGTGGCTCGGGCGGCGTCGCGAGACGATCGGCGAAGCTGCCGGAGAGCCCACCACCCGGCGTCCGGCCTCCGCTCGCCGCAGCAGCGCCCGCGGCGGCGGCCCCCGCGGCAGCGGCGCCCGCCGCGCCTGCGGCGAGGCCCGCATCGGCCGCGTCCGCGCTCGTCCCGGCCGGGTGCCCGCTCGGATCGGGCTGGCCGGCGACCCACGGCGGCGGCGACGCCCAGTTGCGCTGGTTCGGCCTGCGCGGCCGATCCTCGTAGACGGGCTCTTCGAGGTCGGCGTCGGCGGTCGGTCGCTCGTCGGCGAGCCCGGGGATCGCCTGGCCTGCCACCGGCGCCGGCTCTCGCGCCTGGGCCGTCGCAGCCTCGCGGCGGGCCCAGTCCTGGAACGTCGGGCAGACGGGGAACGCCGACGAGAGGCAGTACGCCTCCTGGTGGGCCAGCGCCCGCGGCGCCGGGGTCGATTCGGCGTAGCAGCGGTGGCGATGATCGGGCGTCGTCGATCGCTCATCCCGCTCGTCGGCGAAGGCGACGAACGGGCACGCGACGGGGCCATCGACCATCGGGAGCCCTCGCTCGGCCATCGGCGCGAGGATACCCCGGCGAGGTTGGGTCGGGGGAGGTACGGGGCCGTCAGCCGCTGCCGAGCCTGCGATCCGGGTGGCGCCTCCCGGAGATCACGATTGCTCGATATGGGCCTCGGCGAAGGCCGGTTCGAAGGCCCGTTGGCCGCCGGCCGGCTCCTCCTCGTCGGACTCGTCGGCGTCGCCATCGGCGGCCTTCGGTGCCCAGGGCAGCGCCCGAACGTGCTCGGGGACCGGCAGCTTGAGCCAGTCGTCGAGTCGCCAGGCCAGGATCGGGGCGATCGCGCCGAGGTAGGCGTAGGAGCCCCAGAAGCCACCGAACATCATCACGATGTAGATGAGGGTGCCGACCACGATCACCCGATCGAGCGACTTCGCGACGACCAGGCTGAGCAGCGTCACGACGGCGGCGAACCCGAGCCGGATCTGGTCGAGGAGGGTGTGCGGCGCGAACTGCTGCGTCGCCTCCTCGTAGATCACCCCGACCGACCAGTACGCGAGGCGGTGGGCCTCGTCGGCCATCTTCAGGCTCAGGAGGTACTGGTCGAGACCCCACATCATCGCCGCGGGCGCCCACGCCACGACGGACACGCCGACGAACGAGACGAGCGCCGGCCAGCCGCCGAAGGCGAGCAGGGCCGGAACCCAGGCGAGCGCGTAGGCCTTGAACGCGACGGCCAGCGCCAGGATCGCCGCGCCGGCCCAGGGTCGCCACGCGGCGACGGTGAGCGCCGCGAGGATGAACAACCCCGCGCTCGTGTCGTTCGAGCCGTCGTACGACGTCAGGATGATCGTCGGGGCCATGGCGTAGACCGCCAGCCCGATCGGCCGGCCCCGAACCGCGAACAGGGCCAGGATCGCGCAGGCGATGAAGAGCTCGAGCTCGCGCGGGTCCCCGACCGCGGGCATGTACCACAGGATCGCCAGCGGGCCGTACGGGAACGGCGCGCCGGGCGGCCGCGAGATCTCGTACCCGTGGCCATACGGGTTCAGCCCGAGGAACACGAGGCGCACCGCGTCGCCCGTGACGTCGAGCACGTCCGACGCCCGATGGTTCTGGACGTTCAGGCGCAGCAGGATCCCGGCGATGAAGAGAGCCGCGATCCCCCACCAGCCGAGGCGGAAGTACCTCGCGAGGAGGAACCCGCCGAGGAGCCCGGCGATGACGGCGAGCCGCAGCCCGGTCGAATCGTCAGGCTGGATCGAGAGGATGAGGGCGAGCCCGAACGCCACCCACATGGCCGTGTCGCGCTCCCCCCGAAGCCGCCTCGGGAGCCAGCTCATCGCGGCATCGTACGGCGTTTGACAGTCCCGCCCGTGGCTCGGAGACTCAGACCACGTTCCGGTCGCACCAAACTCGGACTCGGTTCCGGTCGCAACGCCCCAGCCCGAAGGAGCTCCCATGTCGATGTCGAACGCGATCTCACGATTCCTGGCCCCACGGACGACGGCTCGCGCGCACTGCGACCTCCCCTGTGGCGTCTACGACCCCGAGCAGGCTCGAATCGAAGCAGAGTCCTGCTACAGGATCATTGAGAAGTACGCCGGCAACGAGGATGCTGCCTACCGAACGCGGGCCCTGGCGATCAAGGAAGAGCGGGCCGAGCTTGTGAAGCACCACCTCGACGTGCTCTGGCACGACTACTTCAAGCCCGAGCACCTCGAGAAGGTCCCGAACCTCCACGACCTCTTCTGGCAGGCGGCCAAGCAGGTCTCCAAGGTGAAGGCCTCGACGGACATCGCCGACGCGAAGAAGCTGCTGGAGCTGATCGATCAGGTCGACGCGGCCTGGAAGGCGACGGGCGGCGAGGAGAAGACGCGCGTCGCCGGACGCCCGGCATGACCTCGCGATCGACCTGACCGAGCCGAAGCCCGCGCCGCGCCGCTCCTTCCGGGAGCGGCTGCGCGGCCCGTGGCGGGTCGTCACGACCGAGGCCTCGATGCTCCCGGCGATCGAGCCGGGCGACTGGCTGCTCGTCGACCCGCTCGCGAAGCGCTGGCCGAAGCCCGGCGCGGTCGTGATCTTCCGGGAGCCCGACAGTGGCGAGCTCGCGGTGAAGCGGATCTCGGCCGGCCCTGGGAGCCGGGTCCGATACGCGAATGGCTACCTCGAGCTCGCGGCCGACGAGGCCTGGCTGACGGCCGACGCGAGCCCCGGGCTGACCGGCCGGGCAGGCTACGGGCCACCGGTCGACTCGAACCGGTTCGGGCCGGTCCCGGCGTCCCTTCTCGTCGGCCGAGTCGTGTTCCGCTACGGCCCGCTCGGGCGGTTGGGCCGGATACCCTCGCCTCGTGACGATGGACCTCCGACCGGTTCCTGACGCGCCGCTTCACGACGCGCCCAACCCCTGGGCCGGCACGGACACGCCGTCCCGGCGCGATGGGCCGCCCTACCACATGACCGAGATGATCGAGGCGGAGCCCGCGCTCGCCGAGCGCCTGCTGCGACGGCTCGGCGATCCGGACGCGGCGGCCGCCGGGCTCGCCACGGAGCTGCGCGCGGCCGCCGAGCTCAGCCGGCCGATCCTCGTCACGGGCTGCGGGACGAGCGAGCACGGGGCCATGGCAACCGTCGAGATCCTGCGCGAGGCGCTCCGGGCGATCGGCCTCCCGGCGACCCAGGGCCGGACCGGCACGCCGGTGGCCCTTCAGGCCTTCGAAGCCGCCCTCGAGGACGAGCTGGCCGGCCCGGGCGGCCTCGTCATCGGCATCAGCCACGAGGGCGGCACGTGGGCCACGAACCGGGCCCTCGAGCGGGCCCGGACCGGGCGCGCTCGCGTGGCGCTCGTGACGGTCTCGGACCGCTCGCCCGGCGCCGCGCTCGCGGACCTGGTCGTCTCCACCGGCGAGGCCGACGAGAGCTGGTGCCACACCGTGGGCTACCTGTCGCCGATCCTCGCCGCGATCGCCGTCGCCGGCCACCTGACCTCCCGGCCGATCCGGCCGGACGTCGCTCGATCCGCGCTGGCGGTGGGCCTCGACCCGGCCGAGGTTCGCCGGACCGAGGCCCTCGCCGAGAGCCTCGCCGCCATGGACCGGCTGCTCGTCGCCGGCAGCGGGAGCGACCGCGTCGCGGCCCGCGAGCTGGCCCTGAAGATCGAGGAGGGCGCCCACATGCCGACGGTCATGCGGGACCTCGAGACGGTGCTGCACGGCCACCTGGCCGGCACGGACACCCGGACGGGCCTCGTCGTCATCCTGGCCGACACGTCGCCCGACGCCGAAGCCCGGGGTCGCCGCGCCGCCGGTGTCCTGCGGGCCGCGTCGGAGATCGGCATCCACTCCGGGGCCATCCTGGCCGCGCGCTACGCCGCGACGATCGACCCCACCCTCACGCCGGCGGGTCGGCTCGTCGTGCCCGCGGCGCCGGCGCTCCCGGCCGTTGTGGCCTCGCTGCTCGGCAGCACGGTGCCGCTCCAGCTCCTGACCGAACGTCTCGCCCGCTCCCGCGGCATCGATCCCGACCCGATCCGCCGCGACGACGCCCGCTATCGCCGGGCGGCGGAGGCCGCCGAGGGCTGATCAGGCCTTCGTGACCAGCTCCGCGGCCATCAGGTCGATCATCCCGAGATCCAGTGGCAGGAAGTCCTGGAGCATGAGCCGCTGGACGCCGGCCCCGGCGTACCGCGCGACCATCGCCCGGGCCTCATCCGGCGTGCCGAGGATCATCCGCGCCCGGCGGCTCTCGACGTAGCCCTCGCGCCGGGCGCCGTCGAGCCCGAATGCATCCATCAGGCTCGTCACCCGGGCCTCGAGCTCCGACGGGGTCGCGCCGATCACCGTGCCGACCATGACGGACCGGACCATCGTCGCCGGGTCGCGGCCGGCGGCCCGAAGCGTCTCGTCGAGGGCCCCGAACTTCTCGACCGCCCGCTCCGGTGAGGCGCCCGACAGGTTGAACTCGTCCGCGTAGCGGGCCGCGAGCCGGAACGACCGGGGCGAGCCGTCGCCGCCCATCAGGATCCGCGGCCGGGCGATGCCGGTCGCCCCCGTCGGCCGCCCGGGAACCTGGACCGCCCGGGGTCGGAGCCTCGAGCCGGTCACCCGGACCTGGTGGCCTTCGAACGACCAGCCATCGGGCTCGGTCAGGATCCCGTGCAGGATCGCCAGCTGGTCCTCCATGAGGTCGGCGCGCTCGCTGATCTCGGGGAACGGCAGGCCCAGCGGCCCATGGTCATCGTCGTTCCAGCCGGCCCCGACGCCGATCTCGACCCGTCCGCCGCTCATCTGGTCGACGGTCGTCACGAGCTTCACCAAGTTGCCGGGGTGGCGGAAGGTCACCGGGCTGACGAGGGTCCCGAGGCTGATCCGCTTCGTCTCCCGGGCGATGCCGGCCAGGACCGCCCAGGCATCGGTCGTCGGACCGTCGCCGTCGCCCGGGAAGCCGGCGTAGTGATCGCTCCGGAAGAAGGACTCGAAGCCGCCGGCCTCGGCCCGTCGGACCGCCGCCAGCTGCTGCTCGTATGTCAGGCCCTGCTGGGGCTCGAGCATCAACGCGAACCGCATGAGTCCCTCCGTGCCCGGCGATCGTCCGGGATCTTCATTCGAACCAAACCGTTGCGGTTGACAACATCGTTCTGTTCCGTAGAATACTTCGCTGTATGAGAACAATCTCCCCGGCCAGCCCGGCGGACCGGACGGCGAACACCGAGGCGATCATCGCGCAACTGCGCTCGTCGCTCCGGGAGCTGCGGTGCATGAGCGGCGACCGGATGCGGCGGGCCGACATGAGCTTCACCCACTTCCACATCGTGTCGATGCTCGAGCGACACGGCCAGATGCCGATGAGCAAGCTGGCGGACATGCTCGACGTCTCCCTCTCGAACGTCTCGGGCATCATCGATCGCATGGAGGAGCACGGCCTCGTCGTGCGAACACGCGTTCCCGGTGACCGGCGGATCGTCCTCGTCCAGGCAACAGACGCCGGCCGGCAGATCCTGACCGAGATGGAGGTCCTGAAGGACGCGATGCTCCGCAAGGTGCTCTCGAGCCTCGACGACGACCAGCTCCGAGGCGTGCGGACCGCCTTCGAGGACGTGCGCGCCGCGGCCCTGGCCGCCTTCGCCGACGATCCCGAGATGAGCCGCCACGACCTCTTCCACGACCACGCCCACGACCACACCCACGATGCGTTGGCGCCAGCCCCGGCGCCTGCCGCCTAGCCCACAGGAGGAGCGAGACAGCCTCATGGAATCGATCGAACTGCGCGAAGCGCCCGGGAGCGGCGCCGCGACCCCCTCCGTCGCCGACGACCCGGCCCTCGGCCTGGATCAGCGAACCAAGTTCGAGATCCTCGGCGCGATCATGCTCGGGCTCTTCCTCGGCGCGCTCGACCAGACGATCGTCGGCCCCGTCCTGCCGACCATCGTCACCCAGCTCCACGGCGCCGACTACTACACGTGGGTCGTCACCGCGTACCTCCTGACCAGCACCGTCTCGGTGCCGATCTACGGCAAGCTGTCCGACCTGTACGGGCGCAAGCAGCTCTTCATGGGCGGGATCGTCCTGTTCCTCGTCGGCTCGGCCCTGTCCGGCCTGAGCCAGGAGATGTGGCAGCTGATCCTGTTCCGGGGCATCCAGGGCCTCGGCGCCGGCTCCCTGTTCCCGATCTCGCTCGCAGTCATCGGCGACCTGTTCAGCCCGGCCGAGCGAGGCAAGTACCAGGGCCTCTTCGGCGCCGTCTTCGGGATCTCGTTCCTCGTCGGCCCCTTCACCGGTGGCTGGCTGACCGACAACCTGTCGTGGCACTGGATCTTCTACGTCAACCTGCCGATCGGGCTCATCGCCCTCGTCGTCATCGCCCGGCTGCTGCCGAGCATCCACCATGCCCCGAAGGACGCCCGGATCGACTGGCTCGGCGTCGCGACGCTGGTCCTCGGCCTCGTGCCGATCCTCATCGGCTTCACCCAGGCGGAGACCCTGGCATTCAGCGACATCAACGTCTGGGGGTGGCTGGTCGCGGGCGCCGTGTTCCTCGTCGCCTTCGTTATCGTCGAGGGACGCGTCCCCCAGCCGATCATCCCGCTCCACCTGTTCCGGAACCGGACGTTCTCGGCGTCGATGGTCTCGATCTTCTTCGCGACCTTCGGCTTCGGCGCCTCGATCATCTTCCTGCCGTTGTACTTCCAGGTCGTCGAGGGCGTGAGCGCCACGGCCTCCGGCTACCGGCTGCTGCCGTTCCTGTTCGGCCTGATCCTGTCCTCGATCGTGTCGGGCCAGATCGTGAGCCGGACCGGCCGCTACAAGTGGCTCGTCGTCGCCGGCCTGACGATCCTGACCATCGGCCTCGCGCTCATGACCCAGCTGCGGTACACGACCGACGACTGGGTGCTGTCCGCCTGGATGTTTGTCGCCGGCCTCGGCGTCGGCCCGACGTTCGCGGTGTTCACGATCATCGTCCAGAACTCGGTCGACTTCCACGAGATGGGCACGGCCACGAGCGACCTGACCCTGTTCCGACAGATCGGGACGACGGTCGGCATCACGATGGCGTTCACCCTGTTCCGCGACAACCTGACGTGGGGCCTGCTCCACGATCGGATCGTCGCGGCCGGTGCGCCGGCCGCCCTCGTGCCGACGTCACCGCCACCGGGCTTCGACCTCGGCGCACTGACCTCTGTCGGCAATACCGCGGACCCGCTCGCGTTCCTCAAGCAGCTGCCGGCGGCCGCCCAGCAGCTCTTCCTGAACGGCTTCCACGACGCGTTCACGCTCGCGATCTCGAACAGCATGTGGCTCGGGGTCGGCGCGGGGGTCGTCGCCGCGGTCGCCGCCGTCGCGCTCCGGGAGATCCCGCTCCGGAAGACGGCTTCGCCCGGCGCCCAGCGGATGGCCGCGGCCCGGGCCGACAGCAACCGCGTGGCGGCGATCGACTGACGCGCGGCTCCCATCAGCACTCCACGACCCCGGCGCGGGACGCCCCGCCCGGGGTCGTTCCATGTTTGCGACTACGATCGAGCCGGTGACCGACATCGCCAGCCGCATCGCCCCGATCCCGACCGGCCTCACGGCGATCGGCGCGCGAACGGCCCCGTTCCGGTCCGCACTGGCGCTCGCCGAGCTGCCCGAGGGCTCGATGCGGCGGGTCACGTTCGACGACCTCGACGTGCTCCTGGCCCACACATCGAACGGCATCGCGGCCGTCGCCGATCGCTGCCCGCACATGTCGGCGCCGCTCTCGATCGGCTCCCTCGAGGGCTGCGTGGTCGGCTGCCCGCTCCACGACGGCCGCTTCGACCTGGCCACCGGGAACGTGGAGCGCATGCCGACGACCGGCGGGCTCCTGCCCGACGGGACCTATGTCCCGGTCTGGACGCCCGAGGGGCGCGAGCCGAAGCCCGATCCGCCCGGCCTGAAGGCCGAGGCCCGCCGGCTCACCCGGGTCAGGCGGTTCCGGTACTACCCGGTGCGGATCGTCGGCGAGTGGATCGAGGTCGCGATCCCGGGGGAGTAGGCCGTTGCCGGCCGATCGGGCTCAGCGGTCGCGCTCGTCCATGTCGTCCTTCGCCCGGGCCTCGGCCCGCCGTCGCGAGGCCTTCTTGATGATCTCGACTACCTCCTTCGGATCGTCGGTCACGATCAAGAGGTCGACGTCCGCGGGCGAGATCATCCCCTGGGCGAGGAGCGTGTCCCGGATCCAGTCGACGAGGCCGGCGAAGAAGGCCGAGCCGACGAGGATGATCGGGAAATGCCGGATCTTGCCGGTCTGGATCAGGGTCAGCGCCTCGAACATCTCGTCCATCGTCCCGAAGCCGCCGGGCAGGATCACGAACCCGTCGGCGTACTTCACGAACATCGTCTTGCGGGCGAAGAAGTACCGGAACTCGACACCGAGGTCGACGTACGGGTTGATGTCCTGCTCGTGGGGCAGCTCGATGTTCAGGCCGACGGACATGCCGCCGCCCTCCTGGGTCCCGCGGTTCGCGCCCTCCATCACGCCGGGGCCGCCGCCGGTGATCACGGCGTAGCCCTCGTCGGCGAGTCGCCGGCCGATCTCGCGGGCGATCGCGTAGGCCTCGCTCCCGGGGCTGACGCGGGCCGAGCCGAAGATCGTGATCGCCGGCCCGAGCGTCGCCAGCGCGTCGAAGCCCTCGACGAACTCCGACAGGATCCGGAGCGCTCGCCAGGGGTCGGACCGGAGGAAGTCGGGCACGCCGTGGGGCTCGAGGAGCTTGCGATCCTCGGTCATCCCGACATCGGCCATCTTCTCGGCCGCGCCCCGGCCGATCAGGAGCCGACCCGACCGGCGGTGCTCGCTGATCGGCTCGCCCGGGTGGCCGGAATCGGTCATCGGGCGCATCCTATCGCCGTGCGTGGGTGGCATGGCACGGGCCTCGCCTTGGCGCTGCTCGTCGGGCTGACCGGCCTCGTGTTCGTCGCCCAGGGTCTCGGCGCGCCGATCGGGCACAGCTTCATGATCGGCGACCTGCGCTGGACCGCGATCGGGGCCGTGATGCTGGTCCTCGCCCTCGCCTGGTCCCGGCGCGCCCTCCGGCGTTCCCGGTAGCGAGCTCGAGGGCAGCACCGGCCAGCTAGCCGCGGGCGGCCTCCACCAGGAGGCGACTCCAGGTCGCCTCGTCCCGGCCGGCGGCGACGCCGGTCCCGACCCGGACGAGCGGGAGGCGCAGGAGCCGCTGGTCGGCGAGCAGGCGTTCGACGAGCTCGCCGTCGCTCATGGACAGGTAGGCCAGGCCGGCATCGCGCCAGGCGCGGCCGGCGGTGTCGGCGATCGCCCGCGCTCCGAGTCGATCGACGAACCGACGGAGCTCGCCGGCGGCGATCGGCTTGCGCCGGAGGTCGATCAACTGGGCCGCGACGCGGCGCTCCCGGAAGAATCGGATCGCGGCCCGCGTGTCCGACGAATCCTCGCGGCCGAAGACCTGGATGACGACGGCCGAAGCGGCGCTCACGCCATGCCGGCAACGACTGCGAGGGCCACGGACCGGAAGCGTAGCGAACGGGTCGAGCGATCCTCGTCGGCTACCATTCGATGCCACAGGAGGTGGGCCGATGATGGTCTGGTTCACGGTCCAGCTCGAGGATCGGCCGGGCTCCCTGGCTCGCGTCGCGACCGCCCTCGGCGAGGCCGGCGTGAACATCACCGGGATCGTCGGCGTGGCCGAGGACACCGACGGGGCGCTCATGCTCACGACGTCCGATCCGGCGAGGACCCGCGAGGCGTTCGAGCGCCTCGGGCTCCCCTTCCAGGAGCACACCGACGGCATCGACATGCCCGGCGAGCGGACCAGCGTGTCCGACATGCGGGGGCGTTGATCGCGAGTCGTGCGCATCGCGACGTGGAACGTCAACTCGCTCAAGGCCCGGATGGAGGCGGTCGAGAAGTGGCTCGACCGCGCCGCGCCGGACATCCTGCTCATGCAGGAGACGAAGCTCGCCGATGCCGACGCGCCCACGATGGCCTTCGGGATGCTTGGCTACTCGCTCGTCCATCACGGCGAGGGACGCTGGAACGGCGCCGCGATCGCCATCCGCGAGGGCCTCACGGCCACTGACATGGTCACGAACTTCGGCGATGGCCCGGTCCGCGACAGCGGACCCGGAGCGTCGACCGACTTCGGGGAGGACGACTTCAACCCGTTCGACGAGGCCAGGATGGTCTCGGCGGTCATCAGCGGCGATGGGCTCGAACCGACCCGCGTCGCGAGCGTGTACGCGCCGAACGGCCGGATCGTCGGCTCGCCGTTCTACGCCGGCAAGCTCCGCTGGTTCGAACGCCTCCGGCGCTGGCTCGACGAGACCCGCGATCCGGGCGAGCGGCTGGTGATCGGCGGCGACTTCAACGTCGCCCCGACGCCCGACGACGTCTGGAATGAGGCCCGGGCCCACGGCGGCACGCATGTCTCCGAGCCCGAGCGCGCGGCGGTGGCCAGCCTCCAGGCCTGGGGCCTCGTCGACGGCTTCCGGGCCGTCCAGCCCGCGATCGGCCGCTTCTCGTGGTGGGACTACCGGGCCGGGATGTTCCACCGCAACGAGGGCATGCGGATCGACCTCCTCCTGGCCACCCGGCCGGTGGCCGGCAGGATCCGCTGGGCCGAGATCGACCGCGAGGCCCGCAAGGGCCCGCCGATCCCGTCCGACCATGCTCCGGTCGCCATCGACCTGGATGTCCCCGGCCGGCCGTTCGACGCCGGCTGGGACGGCGCACTGGCCCGAATCGCCGCTCGGACGCGTCCGCGGAAGGCCTGAGCGCAAGCGCTCGACCGGGATCCGATCGATCATCGGCGTCGTAGGGAGTCGTAGCGAACCCGAGGATGGGCGCGAGCTGGAGGCCCGAACGCATGTCACCGATCCGCGGAACCCCAGCGATCCTGACCGTTGCATCGACCCTCGTCCTCGTCGCCGCCTGCGGCGCCTCGGGCGCGTCGACGGCCCCGAGCGAGGCCGGGGCCTCCGCCGGCCCCTCGGGCGCGGCCGCGGTCTACGAGCTCAAGGTCGCCACCGGCGCCCAGGGTGCGTACATCACGGGCGAGGACGGCAAGTCGCTGTACATGCTGATGACCGACTCGGCCACGACCAGCACCTGCACCGGCACCTGCGCCGGGACGTGGCCGCCGTTCACCCTCGATCCGGGTGAGTCGACGAAGGCGGGCGACGGGGTCACCGGGACGATCGCGACGTTCACCCGGGCGGATGGATCGACCCAGGTGACGATCAACGGTCACGAGCTCTACTACTTCAGCGGCGACAGCGCGGCCGGGCAGACGAATGGCCAGGGTGTCGGCGGGAAGTGGTTCCTTGCCGGCCCCGACGGGAAGCCCGTCGGCGCACCCGCGGGCGCCAGCCCGGCGGCCAGCGGCGCTCCGACGCCGACCGGCTACAACTACTGATCCGAAACAACAGGAGGGCCATCTTCCGTGATCGTCAGCGAACGCACCCGGCCGATCCTTACCGCCGCGGCCGTCCTCGTGCTCGTGGCCGGCTGCGCGTCGTCCGGCGGGGCGACGACCGCGCCGACCGCGGCTGCCACCGCCGCGCCGTCGGCCGCGGCTTCCACGGCACCATCCGCCGCGGGATCCGGGACGGCCTACGAGGTCGACGTGGCGAACGATCCGAAGATCGGCGCGTACCTCACGGGCGCCACGGGGCTGTCGCTGTACATCCTCGGGACCGACACGCCCGGCACCAGCACGTGCACCGGCGACTGCGCCGCGAACTGGCCACCCTTCACGCTGAACCCCGGCGACACGGTCAAGGCCGGCAGCGGCGTGACCGGCACGATCGCCACGTTCACCCGGCCGGACGGCACGACCCAGGTGACCATCAACGGCCTGCCCCTCTACTACTTCGCCGGGGACCTGGCCGCCGGTCAGACGAACGGCCAGGGCATCGGCAACAAGTGGTACGTGGCCGGACCGAACGGGACGCAGGTTGGCGCCAGCGCGGCAGCCACGCCGGCGGGCTCGGCGGGCGGCTCGGCCGCGCCGACGAAGTGCGCCGGCTATTACTGCCCGTAGGTCCGGACTCGACGGGTCCCGGCCGGGATGATCGACCATGAAGGCGTGCCGGACGACGGAGCCCTGGTCGGCCGGATCGCGAGCGGCGACGAGGTCGCCTTCGAGCTCGCGTATGACCGGCATGGCGGCCTCGTCTTCGGATCGCTCGTCCGGTTCCTCGGCGATCGCGAGGCGGCCGCGGAGGTCGCCCAGGATGCGTTCCTGGCCCTCTGGCGCCGGGCCGGCCGGTACGACGCGAGCGTGGGCTCGCTCGGCGGCTGGCTCCTGGCGATCGCCCGGCATCGCGCGATCGACCGGATGCGGGGCGAAGCGCGACGTCCCAGCCCGGCGCCCGTCGAGCTCCTTGACGCGGCCCACGACGGGGATCCGGAGCGCGACCCGGCCGGCCTTGCCGACCGGCGCTGGTCGGATTCCGTGGTGAGGACGATGGTCTCGGCACTGCCGGACGCCGAGCGCCGGGTCGTGGCCCTCGCCTACAGCGACGGCCTGTCCCAGAGCGAGATCGCCGATCGGCTCGGCGTGCCCATCGGCACGGTGAAGTCGCGCACCCGGCGAGCCCTTGCCCGCCTCCGCGCCCAGCTGGCCGGCGTGCCCGAGCTGGTCGGCGAGGAGATCCGGATCCGATGATGGATCACGCCGAAGCCCACGAGCGCATCGCCGACCTGGCGCTCGAGCCGGGCGCGCTCGCGGCCGCGCTCGATCGGACCGCGCCGGGGGCCGATAGGCCGTTGATCGAGCACCTGGCCGGCTGCGACCGGTGCAAGGCCGACGTGGCAGCGTGGAGCGGACTGCACGCCTCGCTCGAGCGATCGCTGCGGGCGACCGGGCCGGGTGGGCGGGCCGACATCGAGCCGATCGAGGCCGCCGATTCGCTGCGCCGGGACATCCTCGCCGCCGCTCGCGGGGAGCGGACCGACCAAACGGCGCACGCCGAGCGGACCCGGCGATCCGATCGGACCGATCGGACCCGTCGAACCGACCGGACCCGCCTCGCGAGCCTCGTCGCGTTCCGCCCCCCGGAGGGCAGCCACGTCTTCGTCGGGCTCGCGGCGGCCCTCGTGGTCGCGATCGCCGGGACGCTCCTCCTCGCCGGACCGCTGACAAACCTGGCCCAGACGGTCGACCAGGCCCATTCGCTCACGGCCGTCGTGGCCGCGACGGACCGCATCCTCGCCGACCCGAACCACCAGCTCGTCGCGCTCAAGGCGAGCGATGGCAGCACGGGCGGCACGATCGCCTGGTCCAGCCAGGACCTCGTCGTCCTGACGTCCGCCCTCCAGCCGGCGCCCGCCGGCAGCGTCTATCGCTGCTGGCTCGTCGGCAAGGGCCACGACACCCCGATCGGGGCGATGGCGTTCGCCGGCAGGACGGCGTTCTGGGTCGGCTCGGCCGACCAGTGGTCGTCGATCGCCCTGCGGCCTGGGTGGTCCTTCTACGTGACGCTGGAGCCCGACTCCGGCTCCACCCGGGCGGGGCCCGTGCTCCTGGAGGCTGACTTCAGCTAACCGGTCGCCCGGAGATTGAGCCGAGTTCAGCGACCTCGGCGCGGGTTGGGGCGGCGAGCCGGACCGCCCGCCGCGGCGGCCGCGGCTCGGGCGGCGTCGCGATCCGGCGGCGGCGGGATCGCCGGCAGCTCGGTCTGCGACACGAGCCCGGAGCGGATGATCCGGTCCATCTCGAGCTCGGCCAGCGGGTCCGTCTCGATCGCCTGGTAGCTCGCGAGGCGGCGGTCCACCTCCGCGATCGCCCGCCGGTTGGCGTCGAGCGCGCCGGCCTTCGTCCAGTTCTCGCGGTTGTCCCGGTCGAACACCCGACCGGGCAGGTACAGCTCCTCGGGCCAGTGGCGGGTCGTGTGCTCGGCCATGATCAGGTGCTGGTTGGCGATGACCTCGTCGACGAGCGACCGGGCCGGCAGGTCCTCGATTGGGTGCACGTCCCGCACGAATCGGAGCGCCTGGCCGCACAGCTCGTCGTCGAGGACGAGCTTGGCGAGGCTGAACACGAGCAGGAAGTCGAGCATCCCGGGACCCGACACGCTGTTCACGCCGGCGAGCGCGGCGAGCAGGGCCGACCCGAACGTCTCGGCGCCGGCCTGGGCGTCGATCTCCTTCGCCTCGGACAGGGCCATGTACGACTGGGTCGGCAGGCCGAGGGACTTCGCGACCGCGACGTAGGCCGTGTCGAGCTGGAGGGCCTCGATCGCGGCCATCGGCGACGACGCGATCTTCATGTGGAACGTCGCGGGCGCTCCCCCGAACAGGACCGGCGCGCCGGGCCGGACGATCTGGGCCATCGTGATGCCGGCCAGGACGTCGACCGTGTGGAAGACCGTCGCTCCGACCTCGGTCACCGGCGCGATCAGGCCCATCAGCGTGACCGGCACGATCTCGACGGGGATGCCGGCCTCGACGCAGTCGATCAGGTTCTGGCAGGAGTCCTCGCTGTACCGGAAGTTGCCGGTCGCGGTGATTGTGAAGATCGACATCGGCCGGGCTCGGAGATCGTCCCGCGAGTCGCGGAAGAGGCCCATGAGCTCGACCATGCGCTCGGTGCCGTGCTCGCTGAACGCGCCCGAGACGATCGGCCGCTTCGTGTTCGAGAGGGCGAGCCGCAGGCGCCAGGCGTCGGAGACCTGGGGCTCGATGTCGTCGTTGGTCGAGAACGCCGTCGCCAGGTAAGCGATGTGCTCGAGGCCATCGCCGAGCCGGATGTACTCGACGAAGTCGGCGGTGTTCGCGAGCCGGACCTCGCCGGTCCGGTGGTCGAGGACCTTCAGGCCGCTCGAGCCGGGGACGAAGTGGACGCGATCGCCGCCGATGTCGGCGTGGGGCGTGCCGTCGCGGTCGTAGAGGTGGAACGACGACGGGGCGGTCGCGATCGCCCGCTCCACCACGTCGGCGGGGAACAGCACCCGGCCGCCCTCGGCCCGCCGCAACCCGGAGTCCAGGAGGCGGGCGCGGAGGGCGGGACCGCGGATCTCCATGCCGACCTCGGCGAGGATCCGCTTCGCTTCCTCGACGATCGACACGATCAGCGCCGGCTCGAGGACCTCGAGGCGCGGTCGCACTACGCGAGGATCACGCGCTCGTGCCAGTGCGGGACATGGACCTGCAGCCCCAGTGCCGCCACCTTGGGCCCGAGCGCGGCCTGTGCATCCGGATCGCCGTGAACGAGGAACACGGTCCGAGGGTAGCCGGACGAGCCCGCGGCTCGGCCGGCGGTGTAGCCCCCCAGCCAGTCGAGCAGGCCGGGCTCGTCCGCGTGGGACGAGAACCCGCTGATCGACCGGACCTGGCAGCGGACCTGGCGGACCTGGCCGTCGAGTCTGACCGTCGTCGCGCCCTGCTGGAGGTGGGCGCCGAGCGTGCCCTGGCCCTGGTAGCCGACGAAGAGGATCGTCGCGGTCGGATCGTCGATGAGCTCGCGCAGGTGGCCGACGACCCGGCCGCCGGTCAGCATCCCGTTCGAGGCCACGATCATGAACGGCCGGGGCGATTGCAGGATCCGCTGCGAGTCCTTGAAGTCGTTCGTGACCGTCTGCTTCGGGTAGTCCAGCGGCGTGTCGCCGGCCCGCAGGAGCTGGGCCGTCTCGGCGTCGTAGTACTCGGGGTGGCGCTTGTAGACGTCGGTCGCCTTCGAGGCCATCGGCGAGTCGAGGAAGAGCGGCAGCTCCGGGATCCGGCCCTCCGAGACCAGCCGGTCGAGCTGCCAGACGACCTCCTGGGTGCGCCCGATCGCGAACGACGGCACGAGCAGCACGCCGCCCGCCTTCGCCACGAGTTGGACCGTCTCCGCCAGCACCCGGACCGCCTCGTCCTGCGGATCGTGCTCCCGGCCGCCGTAGGTCGACTCGCAGACCACGTAGTCGGCGCTCGACTCCGGGGTTGGGTCGCGGATGATCGGGGCGTCCCGGCGGCCGAGGTCGCCCGAGAACACGATCGTCCGCTCCGAGGCATCGCCGTCCACGACCCGCAGTCGGATGATCGCCGAGCCGAGGATGTGGCCGGCGTCGTTGAAGGTGGCGAAGATCCCCGGCGCGACCTCGAGCTCGTGGTCGTAGGCGACCGCCCGGAACCGCGGCAGCGCGGCCGCCGCGTCGGCCTCGGTGTAGAGCGGCTCGTCGAGTTCGACCGCCATCGGCGGGGGCGTGGCGCGCATTCCGGCCTCCGGGTCGGGCATCCGGCCGTCGTTCGGCTCGAGCGCCGTCGCGACGTGCTCGCCCGTCGCCGCGGTCCCGGTCGGCGGCGCGGCCATGGTCACGGTCGAGCCGGACGGCATCCCGGCAACCGCCGGCATCCCCATGAGGTCGCCGGCGTGGGCGAGCTCGATCGCCGCCTCGTAGGCGTGCTCCTGCTTCGCGTCGTCGGCCGTCACCTTGTCGGGATGGCGCTTCTCCCAGCGGGCCTCGCGCTTCGAGAACTCCTCCTGCAGCCGGCCGGAGTCGAGGAGGACGAGCGTCGCCAGCTCGATCGTGCCCATCGTTGTGTAGATCGGGCCGCCGAAGCCCCACTTCACGAGCAGCGGCAGCCGGCCGCAGTGGTCGAGATGGGCGTGCGTGAGGAGCACGGCGTCGAGCGCCTTCGGCTCGTAGTCGGGTGGCACGCGGTTCCGGATCGACTCGTTCGGCATGCCCTGGAACAGGCCGCAGTCGATGAGGACCTGGGCCCGGCTGGTCCGGAGCAGGTACTGGGAGCCCGTCACAGTGGCCGCGCCACCGAGGAACTCGAGGCTGACGGTCACGTCAGGGCGCGAACGCGAACGACTTGACGACGACCTCGGCCGGCAGGCCGTTCGTCGGGGCGCTGCCATTGAACAGCCAGAAGTTCAGATGCACCCGCTCGTCGCCGGGGGTCGGGACGTCGCTGCCCGAATACGAGTAGCTCGAGACGGTGGCGCTGCTGGCTGCGTCGCGGGCGACGAAGTCGACCCGCCCCGCCCGCCAGGTGAACTGGAACACGAGCGTCGGCGACGTTCCCGTCTGGAAGCGCACCAGGTGGTTCGCCACGCTGTAGGGCTGGACGACGAACTGGGCGTCCGTCGGGTCGCTGGCGCTCCCCCAGCGGGCGACCTCGATGTCGATCTCGCGATGGGCCTGGGGTGCCTTATCGCTCCAGGTGAACAGGCCGAGGACGACGTTCGGATCGAAGCCGCCGACGGACGAGCCCATCGTGAAGGTGTACGTCCCGTAGCCGTAGCTCGTGGGCCCGATGACCTCGGCCGTCGTCCAGCGCCCGGTCGCGTCCTTCTGGATCTGCAGGTGGAGGGCGCCGCCGGCGTCGACCGAGACGTTGGCCCGGGCGAACACATTCGGGCCGGGGCCGACCGGGGCGTTGCTCGTCTTGACCTGCCACGACAGCCCGCCCCAGGTCACGTGGTCGGGGTAGCCCGGCTTGCCGGCCGCCAGGACGGGGCCCGTGACGATCACGTCGAGCGCGATCGCCGCGAACAGCAGCGTCAGGTAGACGATCGACCATCGATAGAGCCGGATCGCCTGGGCGGTCGAGCGCTCCGGCGACGTCCCCTGCCGCCACAGGACCCAGGCCCGCCACAGGAAGATCGCCCCGAGGACGATGGCGGCGACCAGGTAGATCGGGCCCATGTCCGCCACGAGCGCGAAGATGATCGTCAGGGCCACGAGCAGGATCGTGTAGAGCCCGATCTGGCGGCTCGTCTCGGCCACGCCCCGGACCACCGGGAGCATCGGGATGTTCGCCACGGCGTAGTCGGCCCGGATGCGCAGCGCCAGCGCCCAGAAGTGCGGCGGCGTCCAGTAGAAGACCACGAGGAACAGGATCAGCGCCGGCAGCCCGACGTTGCCGGTGACGGCGGCCCAGCCGATGACCGGCGGGAGGGCTCCGGCGGCCCCGCCGATGACGATGTTCTGGGGCGTCGTCCGCTTCAGCAGCATCGTGTAGACGACGACGTAGAAGCCGATCGCCAGCAGCGTCAGCGCCGCGGCGACGAGGTTGACCTGCCAGGCCATCAGCGAAACCGAGATCACGCCGAGGGCAATCCCGAACACCATCGCGTGATCCGGCGGGACCCGGTCGGCCGGCAGCGGCCGGCGACGCGTCCGGACCATGAGGCCGTCGATGTCGCGCTCGAGGTACTGGTTGATGGCATTGGCCGAGCCGGCCGCGAGCGTGCCGCAGACGAGCGTCCAGGCGGTCAGCCGGAGCCAGTCGCCGAGCTCGATGCCGGGCACGAAGCGGGTCGCGAGGACCATCGCCGGGACCGTCGTCACGAGCAGCAGCTCGATGATCCGCGGCTTCGTCAGGGCGACGTAGGCCGTCACGGTGTCGCGCAGGGTCGAGCGGCTTGGCGTCTCCGAGCCCGCCGGGCCGGCCGCGACCGCGGCCTCGGCGCGGGACTGGTAGTACGACCAGATCGCGAGGCCCGCCGAGCCGCCCCAGATGAGCGCCCCGAACGCGACGTGCAGCGTCTGCGTCCAGGGCGCGAGGAGCAGGAGGACCTGCAGCCCGCCGATGATGACCTGGACGACGTACAGACCGAGGATCGCGACCGCCAGGCGGGCCTGGCCGGGGCGGTTGTCCCGATTCCGCCAGGCGGCGTAGGCGACGCCGGCGACGATCAGGAGCACGACCGCGGCGGCGTAGCGGTGCAGCTCGTGGGCGGCGTACAGCGGCGCGACGTCGACCGGCGTGTCCGGCCCGATCGCCTGGATCGAGCCGTTCATCAGCGGCCAGTCGGCGAAGACGAGCGCCGCGTCCTTCGCGGTCACGTTCGAGCCGAACAGCAGCAGGACGAAGGTCGCGGCCGCGCTGAACGTCGCGAGCAGCGTGAACCGCTGGCTCGTGCCATGGGCCGGCAGGCGCGCCGGATACCAGGCCCGGACCAGGAGATAGACGAGCAGCCCGACCAGGGCCATCGCCGTGGCGAGGTGGGCCGTCACCGACGGGCCGCTGTTGCCGAGCCGGACGGTCTCCTCGCCGAGCCACGCCTGGAACCCGACGAGGGCGACGGCGCCGATCGACGGCCACAGGAGCGAGGGCCGGTCGCGATGGTCGCGCCAGGCGACGAAGGCCAGCGCGAGCGCGAGCAGCCCGATCAGCGACGCGACGGTTCGATGGATCCACTCGATCCACGCCTGGGCGCCCGCATCGAACCCGGGCAGGAACTGGCCGGGGAAGCAGCCAGGCCAGTTCGGGCAGGCCTCGCCCGAGCCGGTCGCGCGCACGATGACGCCGATCGTGACGAGGAGGAAGACCGTGGCGACGGTCGTGGCGGCGAGCCGCTGGAAGCGGGTCACGGAACCTTCGGGAGACCTCCGGGGACGAGCGCCGGGGATTCTACTGCCTGGACCGGCTCCGGCTAACCTGTCGCCGTGCTCCGAAGACTCCCCTTCGCTGTCGCGGCGATCGCCGTCGCCCTGCTCGCCGCCGCGTGCTCGAGCCAGAACGTCAGCCCCACCCAGCCGGTCCTCGGCGGCGCCTCGCCCGGGGCATCGGGCACGGCCTGCCAGACCGCGCCCGATCCGGGCAACCTGCCCGCCTGGCAGCCGCCGGCGACCACGCCGCCGATCGTGCCGTTCATCATCGCCAACGTCGGCGAGCTGACCTGCGGCCAGAACCGCTTCCTGTTCAGTTTCCTCGACCCCCAGAACAACGTCCTCGCGAAGCCCGACATGAAGGCCTCGGTCGCCATCTACGATCTCGCCCGTGACCCGACGAAGCCCATCTCGACGGTCGATGGCACGTTCGTCTGGGCCATCCAGGACGTTCGCGGCGAATACATCTCGAACGTGACGTTCCCGGAGGCGGGCGTCTACGGCTTCGAGTTCACGGTGACACCCGCGAACGGCGCCGCCTCGCAGATCCGGGCGACGTTCTCGGTCGACCCGAGCTCGCCGACCGTCCATGTCGGTCAGCAGGCACCCGCCATCAAGACCCCGACGGCCGCCGACCCGGCCGGCATCGCCCAGATCTCGACCGACCCGTCGCCGGATCCCGCGTTCTACAGGGTCTCCGAGGACCAGGCCCTCGCGAAGCACGATCCGTTCGTCCTGATCTTCGCGACGCCCAAGTTCTGCACGAGCGCCCAGTGCGGCCCGACGCTCGACCGCCTGAAGCCGTACGCGGCGCAGTACCCGACCGTCGACTTCATCCACGTCGAGCCGTACGAGCTGCAGTTCGCGAACGGCCAGCTCCAGGCGGTGCTCGACGAGAACGGGCAGCTGATCTCCAACCAGTACACCAACGCCTGGGGCCTCACCGGCGAGCCGTGGGTGTTCGTCGTCGATCGGACCGGCAAGGTGACCGCCTCGTTCGAGGTGATCTTCTCGGACGCCGAGATGACGGCCGCGCTCGATGCCGTCAAGTAGCCCCGAGCTGCTGGCGGGCTACTGGCCCGCCGAGCAGTCCCGCCGGATCCTCGACAAGACCCTCTCCTACCGGCTGGCGAGCGACCTCTCCGACCTGACCCGCGCCGAGCGGACGGTCCTCGCCGAGCTCGTGGCCGTCGGCCGGACCCTCGACGACCTGCACAACCTCCAGCTCCATCACCAGGCGCTGTCGGCCCGGCGCGAGCTGCACAAGCTGCACGAGCGCCTCGGCCGACCGGAGCGGACGCGCGACCTGATCGAGCTCGACGACCTCTTCCAGGGCCCGATCGCCACGACGCTCGAGAACGAGCTCGTCCCGTTCCTGCCGGTCGATCCGTGGACGGAGGGCAAGAACGTCTACCCGTGGGGGATCAGCCGCGACGAGATCGAGGCCTGGCTGGAGGCCCATCCGCGGGACCGCGACTCGCTCCTGGACCTGCATACCGCGGTCCGCCGCTCCACGCCGGCGGCCCTGAAGCGCGACCTGACCACTCTCGACGACCAGCCGATCCTCGACAAGCTCCATCCCGGCCTCCGGGCGGACCTCGAGCGCCGGGCCACGCAGGCCTCGCGCAGCGGCCTCTATGCCGTGCCCTTCTCGGTCGCGTGGCCGGGGCCGACGCTGGACGCGGTCGCGCACCTCCGGACGGCCGCCGACGCGATCGTGGCCGAGAACCGGGACCTCGCCGCCTTCCTCCGGCTCCGGGCGCAGGACCTCCTGACCGACGACAACGAGGCCGGCGACGCGGCCTGGGTCCGGGGCGACCTCGGCCGGATCGACGCCGTGATCGGCAGCTACGAGGTCTATGACGACGACCTGTACGGCGCGAAGGGCTTCGTGGGGCTGTCGCTGTTCCTGCGCGACGAATCGGCGACGTCGGCCCTCCGGCGCGCCCTCGACGACCTCCCGGCGATCGAGGCGGCGCTCCCGTACGAGAGCTGGCGTCGCGTCCAGACGGACCTGCCGGCCGGCTCGTACGACATCCTCGCCGCCTTCGGCGCCGGCAAGCAGACCGGCGCGGAGATCCTGCCGAACGATCCGAACCTGCTGCGCAAGTACGGCCGCAAGATCCTCGTCCGACGGAACCTCTACACCCACCCCGAGGCGTTCTCGCGGATGCGCGCCCGCTGGGAGTCGGTCGTCGATCGCGACCAGCACGCCGAGGTCTCGGCCGAGGGCCGCTACCAGCAGGTCGTCTGGCACGAGATCGGCCACTATCTCGGACCGCAGCTCGCTCGCGACGGCCGCTCGATCGAGCAGTCGCTCGAGGATGACGCCTCCCCGATCGAGGAGCTCAAGGCCGAGCTCGCGTCGCAGTTCGCCGCCCACCAGCTCCGCGAGCTCGGGCACCTGTCCGACGCCGACGTCCGGGGCCTCGCCGCAGGAGCGATCCTCGCCAGCCTCCGGCCGGTCAAGCCCCTTCGATCGCAGCCCTACCCGACCCTCTGGCTCATGGAGTTCAACTGGTTCCTCGATCGTGGCGTCGTCGTCTACGAGGATGGCAGCCTGCTGGTCAACTGGGAACGCCACCGGGCCGCGGTGACGGACATGCTCCGCGAGGTCCTCCGGATCCAGGTGACCGGCTCGAAGCCGGACGCCGCCGCGTTCATCGAGCAGCTCACCCACTGGGACGACCGCCATGACCGGTTGGCCGCCAAGATGCGCGGCGCGGAGCAGTACCGCTACGCCCGCCCGACCTATGGGCTGCTGGACGGGACGGCCGGCGGGGCGGCCGACGCGGGCGCTCCCGAGCCCGTCAGCGCATCTTCGAGGCGATAGACCACCAGCGTCCCGTCGCTCGAGGCGACGAAGAAGACGAGGATCGGGCTCTCGGACGCCTGGTGGGCCTTCAGGTGGCCGGGCGGGAACTGGGTCGGGTTCTCGAGCGGCCCGAGGGTGAACGACAGGTTCGGTCCGCCGTTCGACTGCCGAAGGGTGAAGCCCCTGACGTCGGTGAGGCTCGTCGCGTCCACCTGCAGGACGATCCCCTCGACCGGCGAGAGCGGCCCGCTCGGCGATGCCTGACCCAGGCCGCAACCGGCGACGAGCGCGGCCACGACCGCCATGGCGACGGCCCGGATCACGCGGTCGCGGTCGCCGGGACGAGCGCGCCCGTGCTGCCTGGCGCGTGGAGCGGAGTGCCATCGGCGCAGCGCGGGCATGTCGCCGCGCCGGGCTCGTAGGTCGGCAGGTCGAGGACCCAGAGCGCCTCGAGCGGGTACACCCGACCGGTCGCCGGCGAGGTCAGTGTCGACAGCCCGCCCGAGCGGTCGACGAGGACGACGCAGCCCGCGATCTCGCCGCCCATCGCCTCGACGGCCGGCAGCATGGCCAGCAGCGATCCGCCGGTCGTCAGGATGTCGTCGACGAGGAGGACGCGCTCGCCTGGCTCGATCCGGAACCCGCGTCGGAACTCTCGACGGCTGGAGCCATCCGCGGCCTTCACCTCCTCGGCGAAGATCGCCCGCGTCCCGAGCTGACGACCCGTCTCGAAGGCGAGGATCAGGCCGCCGGTTGTCGGTCCCGCCACGAGATCCACGGTCGGCCGGCCATCGACGCGATGGCGGGCGGCCCAGAAGCCGCACAGCTCGCTCGTCGCGGCCGGATCGGCGAGGACGGCGAACTTCTCGAGGTACGCGTCGGAGTGCCGGCCGCTCTTCAGGAGGAAGTGGCCCTCCCGGAGCGCGCCCGAGCTCCGGAACAGGGCCTCGGTCCGGCGGGCGATCTCGGCCCGCGCCGCGATCGCGACCGCCGGTTTCAGCGTCGTCATCGGGCCCGAGTGTAGGTCTCGGGCCCGTCGGTCAGGCCTGCGCCCCCGGCGCGAGGGCGTCGCCCGCGGGCGGCTCGCCAAGGTCCGGATGATCGGTCGGCTTCGATCGCGCGATGCGGCGCAGGACGAAGATGACGATCCCCGTGACGATCAGCACGGCGACGAGGATCGGCAGCCACACGATCCCGAACCAGATGCCCGCGGTCGCCACGGCCTGAAGGACGTCGACCAGGCTGGCCGAGGCCCGGTCGACCTCGGCATTCGGATCGAACTGCCTGGTCTGGGCGACGACGGCCTGCGGCTTCAGCGAGAAGTTGACCGTCAGGGTCGAGTAGGCCGCCTGTTCCTGGAGGTGGTTCCGCTCCCCGGTCATCTGCTCGATCTGGCCGCGGACGTCGGACAGCTGCTGCTCGACGGCGAGGACGTCGGAGATCTTGGTCGCCTTGGCCATGATCGCCTGGAGGGCCTGCTCGGTCGCCTGCAGGTTCGTGATCCGGGCCTGCAGGTCGACGACCTCGCCCGTGACATCCTGCGTCCCCGACTGCTCGCTGAGGACCTTCGTCGCCAGGCCACGGAGAGCGACCAGCGCGGCATCCCAGCTCTGGGCCGGGATCCGGTAGGTGACGCTCGCGGTCTGCTGGTCGCCGTCGCCCTGCCGTGACGAGCCGCTGGCGTAGCCGCCGAGCGCCGTGATCTTCTGGCTCGCGGCGTTCAGGGCGTCATCGAGGGTGGCGACCTGGAGGTCCATCGTCCCGGTCTTGATGATCAGCAGGGCCGGGATGTTGATGTCGTTCAGCTGCGGCGCACCGTTCGAGCCGAAGTCGGCCGATGGCGGAGAGGCCGCGGGGGCGACCTCGCCGCCGCCCTGGCCGCTGCTCGAGTCGGTCGTGCTGACGCCGGGGACGGCTTCCGGACCTCGAGCCGGGCCGGCGGTGCTCGCGCCCGCCGCGCATGCGGCGACGAAGAGGGCGACGCCGATGAGGGAGAGGAGGCGGAATCGCCTCGGGAGGTGCACGGTCCGGGTCGACATCGTTCCGGTGCTCCGTTGCGGCGCTGGGCGCGCCTGTGGCGCGCGAGGGGCGCGTGGCGGGCCGAGCGGGTCCGCGTGCCTGCCGGACGGTGGAGCGACCGTCCGGGTTCCCTCGGAAGCCGCGTCCGGCTACGGCCGGTACTCGACTCCCCTGGCCGACGGAGCGCCGGCCTTCTTGGGCAGGGCCGTCCCGATGAGCGGCCGGTACGAGCCGAGGCCCCGGCGCCGGCACTCCCCCGCGAGCTCGTCCACGAGGCGAACGGGGAGCGTCGGATCGGCGAAGATCGCGGTCCCGACCTGGACCGCGGCGGCGCCGACCGCGAGGTAGTCCAGGACGTCGGCGAGCTCGGTGACACCGCCGATCGCCACGACCGGGACCTCGACGATCTGGGCGACCTCGTAGACGATCCGGAGGGCGACGGGCTTGATCGCCGGGCCGCTGAGGCCGCCGTAGATGTTCCCGAGGAGCGGCCGCTGTCGCGACGGCCCGACCGCGATCCCGGACAGCGTGTTGACCGCGGTCAGCGCGTCGGCGCCGGCGTCGGCGATCGCCCGCGCGATCGGCCGGACATCGGCGACATTCGGCGACAGCTTCACGAGCAGGGGCAGGTCCGTGGCTCGACGGACCGCGGCGGTGACCGACCCGGCGGCGTCGGCGTCGATCGCGAACTGGAGCCCGCCCTTGCCGACGTTCGGGCACGAGATGTTCAGCTCGATCCCTGCGATGCCCGGCACGCCGTCGAGCCGCTTGACGACCTCGACGTAGTCGCCCACCGACTCCCCGGCGACGTTCACGATTACCGGCACCTGCCAGCCGGCCCACGTGCCCGCGTACTTCTCGACGACCGCGTCGACCCCGGGGTTCTGCAGCCCGATCGAGTTCAGCATCCCGGCCGGCGTCTCGGTCACCCGCGGGGTCGGGTTGCCGATCCGGGGCCTGAGGGTCGTCCCCTTGCAGCAGATC
>Ga0209579_10000144_pt1:0-107500 | contig 113266 bp, 99 predicted proteins | sample Coa_R1_2_FD_187152 | JGI IMG/M metagenome (GOLD analysis project Ga0209579, IMG submission 187152) | Surface soil microbial communities from Centralia Pennsylvania, which are recovering from an underground coalmine fire - Coalmine... | ecosystem: Environmental > Terrestrial > Soil >... | reverse complement strand
GCGGCAGCAGCGAGGCCGTCGCCGAAGCTGTCCCAATCCCCTGCCGTCATCATCGCGGCCTTTATCTGCCGCGGTTTTGTGACGGCTACATGAAAAGCCACTGATTCCGCCCTTCCCATAGGCACTTGCCGTTGCTACATACGCCCGGCACGCGAGGGCTAAGCCCCGCGCTTAGCATTTTGGCGCGGGGTGGAGCAGCCCGGTAGCTCGTCAGGCTCATAACCTGAAGGTCGTAGGTTCAAATCCTACCCCCGCAACCAAAAATTCGCCGTGGTGTCGGGGCGCGGTGGCAGTCGGATTTTCATTGGGTTTGACGGGCGTCGTGCCTCGGCCGCCGCAGATCTAGGGCGCCAGGGAGTCCGGCTGGCGAGGGACCTGGCTCCCCCGACTTGCTCACGAATTCGTGGCTTTGCCGGCTGATTCAGCCTCTGCAACCGATTTAGTGAAGCCCCGACAATTAGTTATGCAGATACCCTGGCAATTTACCCTAGTGTTATAAAAATCTCATATCCACCGGAAATTGACCGGAACGCGTTGTCGCTGCAGCCGGGGACGCTATAGGCTTCCACCGTGGCGCAAGGGTCAGCTCTTCAGAGCTGGCTATCGGGGCGACAAAGTGAAATCCACGCTCTCCCGTCTGCCGGTCATTTTGCCGGCGGTGTCCGCTGTAATTGCGGCGAGCTCGGGCGGACCGAAGCAATACGTTCCTTTTGTAAAATCCGTTTATGCAGGCGCGGCATATCTAATCCGTAAAGTTTTCAGCGCCAACTTTCTTTCGATTCTGAGCAGATTCCATGGCTCAATTTCGGATGAATCCGTCTTTGCCATGATTGCCGCGCACTTCGAGGTCGTGCGCGTGTTGAATCACTGCGGCGCACGGGCGCTGACCAAGCATTTTCCGAACTATCCCAATAAATACGTGACCGGGTATCTCGCGAAAAGCCTCGGCAAAAAATCCAGACGCGACACGCTGAAATTCCACCATCAGTATCTTGCCGAACATCTCGGCGGTTCATTTTACGAACAGATTTTACGGCGTCGCCCGGTTTTGTGGTCCGAGACCATTGAAGGGGACTGCTACGCCGTGTCCTTGTCGTTCAATCCGAGATGGCACTCCGAAGGCGATGTCTCGATTACCTTCGATAAAAACGAAATTCCGCTTTACGAACTCGCCTTTTCGATTGTCCCGGGCGCCTTGTTCGGTTGCGCCACGGGTGCGGCCATATTCGTTGGCCGGGTTCAGGGACGAAAAGGGCAGGCGGACGAAATCAGGGACGCGATGCGTACCTGTCATCGCATAAAGACGCCTCACTTGCTCATGATTGCAGTTCAATCGATCGCGAACGCCTTATCTATAACAACGGTCTGCGGCGTGAGAACCGAAGAGCAACTTGCAAAGACACCTCAGGACGACGACTTCTTTTTTGACTACGACACTTTCTGGGAAACATTTCAGGACAATAAAAAAAGATCCAGCGTCTACGAAATCTCGGTGCCCTTCGGCGAAAAGCCGCTTGAGCAACTTAAAACCAAATACCGCAACAGGGCGCGGCTCAAGCGTCGTCTGAAAAACGAGATTGCCGCAAGCATCGGCGCGGCCTTCGCGATCAACTTCGTGACGAGACGACCGCGCTAAAACCGACGGCTACGGGAACGAGTAGCTCTCGTGGCCGGCGACTCATGCGGGCTTCAACGGGTTGCGCCCGGCGCGCGCGGCGACCGGCTGAAATAGACCGCCGCTTTCAGCGGCTCGTTTATCGCCAATCCACCTTGTAATCAGCGGCTTACACGCCGAATCCAATTTGTTTATGTAAATTTTACGAGGATATGCCGGCAGTTGGTTGTTTTATGGCTGTGGCGGACCGGCGTGTGCCGGAAGACAAGAAACCGTAAGAACTTAAAACTGGGGGAGACTACCAATGGCTATGGCAGCGGGCAGCGCGGCGACAGCGCGCGCGTCTGAAGGCACGCGCTGGGGACAGCTTGTATTCGGCATCATCTGCATGGTGATGATCGCCAACCTGCAATATGGCTGGACGCTCTTCGTCAATCCGATCGACCAAAAATATCACTGGGGGCGCGCGGCGATTCAGGTCGCCTTCACGATCTTCGTGCTGACCGAAACCTGGCTGGTGCCGTTTGAAGGTTATCTGATCGACAAGTTCGGTCCGAAGATCATGGTTTCCGGCTCCGGGGTGCTGGTGGCGATCGCCTGGGCGATCAATTCGGTCGCCGACTCGCTATTCCTGCTCTATGTCGGCGCCGCCATCGGCGGTATCGGCGCAGGCGTGATCTACGGCGCTTCCGTCGGCAACGCGCTCAAGTGGTTCCCTGACCGGCGCGGGCTTGCCGCCGGCCTGACCGCCGCCGGGTTCGGCGCCGGATCGGCCCTGACGATCATCCCGATCGCCAACATGATTCAGTCGAGCGGCTATCAATCGACCTTCCTGTGGTTCGGGCTCGGTCAGGGCATTGTCGTCCTGATCGTTGGACTGTTCCTGCGCGCGCCTTCGGCGGGCGAAGTACCGGCCCCGAGTTCGCCGGCCGTGCAGCAGACCCGGCGCGACTACGGTCCGCAGGAGGTGCTGAAAAGCCCGCCATTCTGGGTCATGTACGTAATGTTCGTTATGGTCGGCGCCGGCGGCCTCATGGCCACCGCGCAACTCGCGCCCATCGCCAAGGACTTCAAGGTGGATGGCATTCCGGTGTCGATTCTCGGATTGACGCTGCCGGCCTTGACCTTCGCGCTGTCGATTGATCGCGTGCTCAACGGCATCTGCCGGCCCTTCTTCGGCTGGGTGTCGGATCACATCGGCCGCGAAAACACGATGTTCATCGCCTTCCTCGCCGAAGGTCTGGGGATCTACGCGCTCTTCCTGCTGGCAGGCAATCCGATCTGGTTTGTCGTGCTGTCAGGTGTGGTGTTCTTTGCCTGGGGCGAGATCTATTCGCTGTTCCCGGCTACCTGCACCGACATCTACGGGCGCAAGTTCGCCACCACCAATTACGGCCTGCTTTACACCGCCAAAGGTACGGCGGCCCTGCTGGTGCCTTGGGCCAACGTGCTCACCACGGCGACCGGAAGCTGGCACGCGGTGTTTATCGTTGCGGCAATCCTCAACATTGTCGCCGCGGTGATGGCGCTGGTGGTGCTTAAGCCGATGCGCATCAGCACCATGGCCAAGGGCTAGGCCGCCGTCGATTGAAGACAACCGCCCGCGGGACATGTCCCGCGGGCACGGCCCGGCTTGTGTCGCAGCAGCTCCCGTGATTTCGGCTGGGCCTCGCCGGTAAACGCATAAAAACGCTATATTTCTTTATACAACCTCATTCGATATACATATCTCTATGCGTGTATAGCGAATACACCGTTTGTGCTTTGCCTTATCTGGGTTACTATCGACTTTAGGGGCAAGCGAAGGACGCCACGCTGGCAAAGACCGGTCGGGCGGAGGAAACAGCAAAGGGAGGATTCTATATGATAAATTTATACAAACCATTGGGCGTTGGCATCGCCTGCCTCGGCGGCGTGCTCATGCTTTCTTCGGCGCCTGCCGCGGCGTGGGAGCCCACCAAGCCAATCGAGATTATCGTGCCGGCTGGTACCGGCGGCGGCGCCGATCAGATGGCGCGAACGATGCAGGGCATCATCGCCAAGCACAATCTGTCGAAACAGTCGGTCGTCGTCATCAACAAGTCTGGCGGCGCCGGCGGCGAAGGCTTCCTCGACGTCAAGAACTCAAAGGGCGACGATCACAAGCTGATCATTACCCTATCGAACCTGTTCACGACGCCGATGGCCACCGGCATTCCCTTCAATTGGAAGGACTTGACCCCGGTCGCCATGATGGCGCTCGACGAGTTCGTGCTCTGGGTCAACACCGACAAGCCCTACAAGACGGCGAAAGACTACGTCGACGCCATCAAGGCCGCGCCCGACCACACCTTCAAGATGGGTGGCACCGGCTCCAAGCAGGAAGACGAGATCGTCACCGTCGCGTTGGAAAAGGCGACGGGCAAGAAAATGACCTACATCCCTTACAAAGGCGGCGGCGCGGTTGCGGTGCAGCTCGTCGGCGACCACGTCGATTCCTCGGTCAACAATCCGATCGAGGCGGTGGCGCACTGGCGTGCCGGCAAGCTGCGGCCGCTTTGCGTGTTCGACGCCCAGAAGCTCGACTACCATGACAAGATTGCCGGCGATATGTCGTGGAACGACATCCCGACCTGCAAGTCCGTCGGGGTCAACGTCGAATACGTGATGTTGCGCGGTTACTTCATGCCGCCCGGGGTCAGCAAGGATGCGGTGGCTTATTACACCGACCTGTTCAAGAAGGTCCGCGAAACGCCCGAGTGGAAAAAGTTGATGAGCGATGGTGCCTTCAACCAGAGCTTCATGACCGGCGACGCATACGTCAAATGGGTGGCCGACGCAGAGAAGCTGCATGAAGGGTTGATGCAATCGGCCGGGTTCATGGCCAAGACCAACTGATCCGCACACCCGCTATATCGCAGCCGCTCGAGGTTGGAATGAATCAAACGATAAATGAATCCGGTGGGACGGGTCCGTCCCACCGGAAGGTCGAGATTGGCGTTGCCGCGTTCATGGCGCTGCTAGCACTCATTGGAGTCTATGGCAGCGTGAAGGTTGGAATGGGATGGGGTAACGACGGGCCGCGCGCAGGATTTTTCCCGTTTTACGTCAGCCTGTTCGTCCTCGTCTCCTGCGCCATCAATGTAGCATCTGCGCTCGCGGTTCCCGACAAGGGAAAGCTCTTCGCCGAATGGGGCCAACTCCGCCAGGTCGTTTCGGTCCTGGTGCCAACGGCGTTCTACGTTGCCCTGGTGCCCTACATCGGAATCTACGCGGCCTCGGCTGCCATGATCGCCTTCTTCATGCGGTGGTTCGGCGGCTACGGCTGGATCGTCGTCGCGGCGGTTTCCGTGGCGGTGCCGGTCGTGACGTTCATGATGTTCGAGATCTGGTTCCTGGTCCCGCTGCCGAAGGGGCCGCTGGAGAATTTTCTAGGGTATTAGCGCGACACGGCCGCGCCGTCGAAGTCCGTCGGCCGCGCGTAAACACATAAGAAGATAACAGCCAAGAGACGGGATTATGCTGGAAGACATCGGCAATCTGTTTCACGGTTTTGCGGTCGTCGCCCAGCCGTTCAATCTGGTGCTGATGGTCGTTGGCATCGTGCTCGGCGTCATCGTCGGTGTACTGCCCGGCCTCGGCGGCGCCAACGGCGTCGCCATCCTGCTGCCGTTGACGTTTTCGATGTCGCCGACTTCGGCGATCATCATGCTGTCTTGCATCTACTGGGGTGCGCTGTTTGGCGGCGCCATCACCTCGATTTTATTCAATATACCGGGCGAGCCTTGGTCGGTGGCGACGACGTTCGACGGCTATCCGATGGCGCAGAAGGGCAAGGCCGGAGAGGCGCTGACCGCCGCCTTCACCTCGTCCTTTGTCGGAGCCCTGTTCGCAGTCATCATCATTACGCTGGTGGCGCCGCTGGTCGCCAGTTTCGCGCTGCGCTTTGGGCCGCCGGAAATATTTTCGGTCTACTTTCTTGCTTTCTGCAGCTTTGTCGGCCTGAGTAAGGAACCGCCGTTCAAGACGGTCGCCTCGATGATGCTCGGCTTCGGCTTGGGCGCGGTCGGGCTCGATCAGATGACCGGACAGCTGCGGCTTACCTTCGGCACGGAGCCGCTGCTCAATGGTTTCGACTTCCTCATCGCGGTGATTGGCCTGTTCGGCATCGGGGAAATCCTGCTGACCATGGAAGAGGGCCTCAGTTTCCGTGGCAAAGCGGCGGCGCTCAACATGAAGGTGGTGCTGCACACCTGGAAGGAACTGCCGCGCTACTGGATGCTTTATCTTCGCTCCTGCGTGATCGGCTGCTGGATGGGCATCAGTCCGGCCGGCGCCACGCCGGCTTCATTCATGAGCTACGGCATCGCCAAGCGGATCTCGAAGCGCGGCCACCTGTTCGGCACCGGTGAGATCGAAGGCGTCGTGGCGCCGGAGACCGCCGCGCATGCCGCCGGCACTTCGGCGCTGCTGCCGACGATCGCGCTCGGCGTGCCCGGTTCTCCCACCGCCGCCGTGCTGCTCGGCGGCCTGCTGATCTGGGGCCTGCAGCCCGGTCCGCTGCTGTTCACGGAGCAGAAGGATTTCGTCTGGGGCCTGATCGCCAGCATGTACATGGGCAATATCGTCGGTCTTATCATCGTGCTGACCTGTGTCCCGCTGTTTGCCTCGATCCTGCGCATTCCGTTCAGCGTGATCGCGCCGGTCATCATGGTGTTCTGCGCCATCGGCGCCTACACCGTGCACAACAACACCTTCGACGTTGTCATGATGCTGGTGTTTGGCGTCGCCGGCTACTTCATGAAAAAGTGCAACTACCCGCTGGCACCGATGGTGCTTGCCATCGTCCTTGGCGACAAGGCCGAGGAGGGCTTCCGCCAATCCCTGCTGGCTTCGCAGGGCAGCCTGAGCGTGTTCTTCTCGACCGGGCTCGTCAGCACGATCATGGCGCTTGGTTTGATCGCGCTGTTTTGGCCGTTGATCCAGGGCGGCTGGTCGCGGCTGCGCCAGCGCGCGGGATTAAAGCCGGCGCAATAGACGCCTCTGCCGCGCATCGAATTGCGCACTGCACAAATGCCGGATCAGAAGGGCGTTGCGCCGCTCGCGCGCATCTGGAATATTGTATACCAGCATGAGTAGCCGAGCGCGTCCCCGCAAAAGAGCCGTTTCGCGTCCCCGTGCCCGGCCGTCTTCGGTCGGCGCCGCGGCGACGCCGGCGTTGGCGCCGATCGACACCGCGCCGAGCTTCAAGCACCGCGCTTACGCCGCCTTGAAGAACGCGATCGTGGCGATGGACATCTACCGCAGCCGCGACGATATCCGCCTCGACGAGCGCAAGCTGGCGTCCGATTTCGGCATCAGCCGCACCCCGGTGCGCGAGGCGTTGGCGCAGCTTGAGAGCGAGGGCTTCGTGCGCTCGGTGCCGCGCCGCGGCATCTATGTCGTGCGCAAGACGCGCGCCGAAGCCATCGAAATGATCACCGCCTGGGCGGCGCTGGAAAGCATGGCGGCGCGCCTGATCACGGAAAATGCCAGCGACGCCGAGATCTCGGCCCTGCGCAAGATGTTTGCCACTTTCGAAGGCGGACATCTGCGCGCGCATCTCGACGAATATTCCGAGGTGAATATTGAATTCCACCAGGCGATCATCCGCATGAGCCGCAACCACGTGCTCATCGATCTCGCCGAGAACCTGTTCACCCACATGCGGATGATCCGGCGCAAGACCATCGGCGAAAAAGACCGCGCCGACCGCTCGATCCGCGACCACATGAACATCATCGAAGCACTCGAAGCGCGCGCCACCAACCGCGCCGAAGAACTTGTGCGCGACCACGCACTCGGCCTTGCCGAGCACGTCTCGCGTTACGCCGATTACCTGGACTGAAAGTCCGGCTTGAGTGAAGAGGGAGGACGCCTATGGCTGACGCAGCGGTGAAAGAAAAACAGGCGACTGCGGCCGATGCAGAGCACGAACTGACCGACGGCTTCAACCTCGTTATCGACGCGCTCAAGCTCAACGGCCTGACCACGATCTACGGCGTGCCGGGCATTCCGATTACCGACTTCGGCCGCATGGCGCAGGCTGCGGGCATCCGCGTGCTGTCCTTCCGTCATGAGCAGAATGCGGGCTATGCCGCGTCGATCGCCGGTTTTCTCACCAAGAAGCCCGGCGTCTGCCTGACGGTGTCGGCGCCCGGCTTCCTCAACGGGCTCACCGCACTTGCGCACGCCACCACCAACTGTTTCCCGATGATCCAGATTTCCGGATCGTCAGAGCGCGAAATCGTCGACCTGCAACAGGGCGACTACGAGGAAATGGACCAGCTCGCGATCGCCAAGCCGCTTTGCAAGGCGGCGTTTCGCGTTCTCCATGCCGCAGACATAGGCATTGGCATCGCTCGCGCGATCCGCGCCGCGGTCTCGGGACGTCCGGGCGGCGTCTATCTCGACCTGCCGGCCAAGCTGTTCGGTCAGGTCATGGATGCGGAGGCCGGAAGGAAATCGCTGGTCAAGGTCATCGATGCAGCGCCCGCGCAAATCCCTGCGGCGGCCGCCATCAAGCGCGCGCTCGAGGTCCTCAAAAGCGCCAAGCGCCCGCTGATCATTCTCGGCAAGGGCGCAGCCTATGCGCAGGCCGACGATGCCATCCGCTCGCTGGTGGAAAAGAGCGGCATTCCGTTCCTGCCGATGAGCATGGCCAAGGGTCTGCTGCCCGACACGCATCCACAGTGCGCGGGTGCTGCGCGTTCGACGGTGTTGAAAGATTCCGATGTCGTCATGCTGATCGGCGCGCGTCTCAATTGGCTGCTGTCGCACGGCAAAGGCAAGGCCTGGGGCGACGCCCCGAAGAAGTTCGTCCAGATCGACATCGAGCCGAAGGAGATGGACTCGAACGTCGAAATCGCCGCACCGGTGGTCGGCGACATTGCCTCTTGCGTGACGGCGCTGCTGGCTGGCCTCGACGGCAAGGCGCCGATTGCGCCCGCCGACTGGGTCGGAGCGGTGACGAAAAAACGCGAGGAGAACGTCGCCAAGATGGCGCCTCGGTTGATGAACAACAACGTGCCGATGGACTATCACGGCGCGCTCGGTGTGCTGCGAAACATCGTCAAGGAACGGCCCGACGCGATCCTCGTCAACGAAGGCGCCAACACGCTGGATCTCGCCCGTGGCATCATCGACGTCTACCAGCCGCGCAAGCGTCTCGATGTTGGCACTTGGGGCATCATGGGGATCGGCATGGGCTACGCCATCGCCGCGGCGGTCGAAACAGGCAAGCCCGTGCTGTGCGTCGAGGGTGATTCAGCCTTTGGCTTTTCCGGCATGGAGATCGAGACCATCTGCCGTTACAACTTGCCGGTCTGCGTCGTCATCTTCAACAATGACGGCATTTACCGCGGCACCGACGTCAACGCCTCAGGCGGTGCCGATCCGGCCCCGACGGTGTTCGTCAAGGGTGCGCGCTACGACAAGATGATCGAGGCCTTCGGCGGCGTCGGCGTCAATGCGACTTCGCCGGACGAGCTCAAACGCGCGGTCAACGCGGCGATGGATTCCGGCAAGCCAACGCTCATCAACGCGGTGCTCGATCCGGCCGCCGGCAGCGAGTCCGGCCGCATCGGCAATCTCAACCCGCAAAGCAAGCTGAAAAAGAAGTAGCCAAGGGAGGACATGACATGGCCACGCGCAAAAACAAGACGCGGACAAAATCCAAGACCCGGGCGGCGCTAAAGAAGCAGACGCGCAAGGTAATCAGGCTGTCGAGCGCGCGCAAAAAAACGAAAAAGGCCAACGGCAACGGCCACTTGCCGAAACCCTCGGGCAAGCCCTACGGGCAGGCCGGCAAGGCGCTTACGGGCGTGCGCATTCTCGATTTCACCCACGTGCAATCCGGCCCGACCTGCACGCAATTGCTGGCCTGGCTTGGCGCCGACGTGATCAAGGTCGAGCGTCCCGGTGTCGGCGATATCACGCGCGGGCAGTTGGTCGACGTGAAGGGTGCGGACTCGCTCTACTTCACCATGCTCAACCACAACAAGCGTTCGATCACCATCGACTCGAAGCACCCGCAGGGCATGCGGGTGCTCAACGCGCTGATCAAGTCCTGTGACGTGCTGGTGGAGAATTTCGCGCCGGGCGCGCTCGACCGCATGGGGTTGACCTGGGAGTACATTCACAAGCTCAACCTGCGCATGATCGTCGCTTCGGTCAAGGGCTTCGGTCCCGGGCCTTACGAGGACTGCAAGGTTTACGAGAATGTCGCGCAATGCGCCGGCGGTTCGGCCTCCACCACCGGCTTCCGTGACGGCCCGCCGCTGGTCACCGGCGCGCAGATCGGCGATAGCGGCACCGGCCTGCATCTTGCCCTCGGCATCGTCTCGGCGCTCTTCCAGCGCACACGAACCGGCCGCGGGCAGAAGGTGCTCTGCGCCATGCAGGATGGCGTACTCAATCTGTGCCGCGTCAAGTTGCGTGACCAGCAGCGACTCAAAGCCGGCCCGCTTACCGAATACAGCCAGTTCGGCGAGAACGTGCCGTTTGGCGACGCAACGCCGCGCGCCGGTAACGATTCCGGCGGCGGCCAGCCCGGCTGGATCCTGAAATGCAAGGGCGCTCCCGAAGATCCGGACGCCTACATCTACTTCATCACGCAAGCGCCGGTGTGGGGACCGATCTGCGACCTGATCGGTGAGCCGACGTGGAAGACCGATCCGGAATACGCCACGCCAAAGGCGCGGCTGCCCAAGCTTAAGGCGATCTTCGCCCGCATCGAGCAGTGGACCATGAGCAAGACCAAGTTCGAAGTCATGGAGCTTTGCAACGCGGTCGACATCCCGGTCGGGCCGATCCTGTCAATGAAGGAGATCGCCGAGGAGCCGTCGCTGCGCAAGACCGGCACCGTGGTCGAGGTCGATCACCCGACGCGCGGCAAGTATCTTACCGTCGGCAATCCGATCAAGCTGTCCGACTCGATCTCCGAGGTGAAGCGTTCGCCGCTTCTGGGCGAGCACACCGACGAGATTTTGAAAACCGTGCTCGGCTTCAAGGCAGCCGAAATCGCCGAGATCAAGAACTCGGGCGCATTGAGCGCGCCCGAAAAGAAGGAAAAGGCGGCGTAAGTAATGAGAGCCGTCGTCCCCGCGAAAGCGGGAACCCAGTAATCACTGAGCCGTCGGTGCTTGCTGGATGCCCGCCTTCGCGGGCATGACCGCGGAATATTTTGGGAGGTTGCTTTATGCGTATCGTTGTTCACGGCCAGCAGGCGTTCGGCAAGGCCGTGCTGGAGGCGTTGCTCAAACGCGGCGAGGAGGTCATCGCCGTCTACGTGGCGCCGGAGAAAGAGGGCGCCAAGGCCGACCCGCTGAAGGAGGCGGCGCTCGCCGCCAAGCTCCCGGTCCATCAGCCGGCGTCCTACAAGGACGCGAAGGTTCTGGCCGAGTTCAAGGCGCTCAAGCCCGACTTGCAGGTGATGGCTTTCGTCACCCTGTTCGTGCCGGAGGAATTCCTCAACGCGCCGACGCACGGCTCGATCCAGTATCATCCCTCGCTACTGCCGGCCTATCGCGGCGCGTCCGCCATCAACTGGCCGATCATCAAGGGCGAAAAGGAGACCGGCCTGTCGATCTTCTGGCCCGACAACGGACTCGATACCGGTGACGTGCTGATCCAGAAAAAAACGCCGATTTCCAATACCGACACGCTGGGCACGGTCTATTTCGACCGGCTGTTCCCGATGGGGGTCGAGGCGATGATGGAAGGCGTCGACCTCGTCAAGGCCGGCAAGGCGCCGCGCATCAAGCAAGACGAGTCGAAAGCCACCTATGAAGGCCGCTGCGGGCCCGGCAATGCCAAAATCGATTGGGGCAAGCCGTGGGAACAGATCGACCGGCTGATCCGCGGCTGCAACCCGGCGCCGGGCGCTTGGGCGACCCTCGACGGCAAGACGCTGAAGATTTTCGACGCCAAGCCGCTGCCGGCGAAGGACCCCAAGGGGATCGCCGGCAAGCTCGGCGAGATCGTCGTCGTCGAGAGCGACGGCTTCACCGTCGTCTGCGCCGACGGCCGCTTCAAGATCACCCGCGTGCAACCCGCCGACGGCAAGAAAATGGATGCCGGCGAATGGGCGAAGTCCGCCAATATCGCGATGGGGTCGAAGTTCACCTGATTTCTCCTGCCGTTCACCGATTCACTCCACACGCATTCACGGAAAGACATCCATGCCCGCCTCGCAGCATCAGAAGCCCAAATCCGATATTGAAATTTCGCAGGAGGCCAAGAAGCGGCCGATCATCGAGCTCGCCAAGGAAAAGCTCGGCATCGCTGCGGAAAATCTCGAACCCTACGGCCACTACAAGGCCAAGGTTTCGATGGACTACGTCAAATCGCTCGCCGGCAAGAAAAGCGGCAAGCTGATCCTGGTCACTGCGATCACGCCGACGCCGGCGGGCGAGGGCAAGACCACCACCACGGTGGGCTTAACCGACGCGCTCAACCACATCGGCAAGAAGGCCATGCTGTGTTTGCGCGAGCCCTCGCTCGGTCCCTCTTTCGGCATGAAGGGCGGCGCCGCGGGCGGCGGCTACGCGCAAGTGGTGCCGATGGAGGACATCAATCTCCATTTCACCGGCGATTTCCACGCCATCACCTCGGCGCACAACCTGCTGTCGGCGCTGATCGATAACCACATCTACTGGGGCAATGCGCTCGGCATCGACTCGCGCCGCGTCGCCTGGCGCCGCGTCATGGACATGAACGACCGCGCACTGCGCGAGATCGTGTGCTCGCTCGGCGGCGTCGCCAACGGCTACCCGCGCGAGGCAGGCTTCGACATCACCGTCGCCTCCGAAGTTATGGCGATCTTCTGCCTGGCCAAGGACCTCGATGACCTCAAGACGCGGCTGGGCAAGATCATTGTCGCCTATACGCGCGACCGCAAACCGGTCCTCGCCAAGGATCTCAAGGCGCATGGCGCAATGGCCGCGCTGCTGAAGGAAGCGATCGCGCCAAATCTGGTGCAGACGCTGGAAGGCACGCCCGCCTTCATCCACGGCGGTCCCTTCGCCAACATCGCGCACGGCTGCAACTCCGTGGTCGCCACTACCACCGCACTCAAGCTCGCCGACTATGTGGTGACCGAAGCCGGCTTCGGCGCTGATCTCGGCGCCGAGAAGTTCCTCGACATCAAATGCCGCAAGGCGGGCCTGACGCCCGATTGCGTTGTGCTGGTCGCCACCATCCGCGCGCTGAAAATGCACGGCGGTGTCAAGAAGGACGATCTGAAGAAAGAGGATCTCAAGGCGCTGGAAGCCGGCATGTCGAACCTGCAGCGCCACATCGAGAACATCAAGAAATTCGGCCTGCCCGCGGTGGTTTCGATCAATCGCTTCTCCGCCGATACCGACGCCGAAATCGCGCTGGTCAAGGAGAAGTGCAAGGCACTCGGCGTCGAGGCGCTGATGGCCGACCATTGGGCGATGGGCGGCGAAGGTGCCGCCGATGTTGCCAAGGCCGTGGTCAAGGCGATCGATGCCGGCAGCGCCAAACTCAAGTTCCTCTATCCCGACGAGAAGCCGCTCTTTGAGAAGATTGAAACCATCGCCAAGGAAATCTACCGCGCCAAAAACGTCACCGCCGACAAATCGGTGAAGGACCAGCTCAAGACCTGGGAGGAAATGGGTTACGGCAAGCTGCCGATCTGCATCGCCAAGACGCAGTACTCATTTTCCACCAATCCGGACGCCAAGGGCGCGCCGGTCGATCACACCATCAATGTCCGCGAAGTGCGGCTTTCCGCCGGCGCCGAGTTCGTGGTGGCGATCTGCGGCGAGATCATGACCATGCCGGGCCTGCCGAAGGTGCCGGCCGCGGATTCCATCGACGTCGGCGCCGACGGGCGCATCGTCGGCCTGTTCTGATTACTAACAACAACCGAATGTGAGGGCGAAACCATGATCAAGTTCTACTACAACGCCGCGCCGAACCCGATGAAGGTCGCGCTGATGTTGGAAGAAACCGGATTACCCTATGAGGCGATCCCGATCGACGGCCGCAAAGGCGAGCAGCACAAGCCGGAATACCTGGCAGTCAATCCGAACGGCAAGGTGCCGGCTATCGTCGATGGCGATACGACGGTGTTCGATTCCAACGCCATTTTGCTCTATCTCGGCGAGAAGTCCGGAAAATTCATGCCGGCCAAGACGCCGAAAGCGCATGGCGAACTGTATTCCTGGCTGATGTTCGTCGCCTCCGGCGTCGGGCCGTTCTCCGGCCAGGCGGTGCATTTCCGCCATTACGCGCCGGAGAAGAACCACTACGCGATCAACCGCTATATGTTCGAGGCACAACGCCACTACGGCATCCTCAACGACCGTCTGGGCAAGCACAAATACCTGGTCGGCGACGCCTACAGCATCGTCGACATGGCCACCTGGGGCTGGGCGCGGCTGGTGCCGATGGTGCTCGGCGAGGAGCACTGGGCGAAATTCCCTAACCTCAAGCGCCTGGTCGACGAGATTTCCGCCCGCCCCGCGGCGGCGCGTGCGCTTGCCATCAAGGACAAGAACAAGCACGTGTTCAAGACCGAGAACGATGAGGAATCGCGCAAGGCCATGTTCAGACATATGGATGTAAAGGTCGCCTGAACCGCGACCTTCCGCGCGCAATAAAAAAGGCGCCGCGTCCTTTTCGAGTGCGGCGCCTTTCTTGTTTGCCGAGGCCTACTGGAACAGCTTCATCGCGTTGATAAGCGTCTGGATCACACCCAGCGCGAGCGGGATGCCGACGAAGCCCCAAGCGAGCACCAGTTGAAGGGTCGTGGTGCCTTGTTGTTCGTTTGCGGTTGCCATAATCGTTCCTCCCTTAGGCGCGGGCCGCGGCCGGCGCGATGCCGAGCGCGTCGTGAGCGCGCGGATCGTTGGCCTTCATGTGATAGCGCTCGTGTACAGCCTTGACCAGGAAGTTGCAGATGAAGCCGATCACCAGCAGTCCGGCCATGATGTACATGGTAGTGTTGTAGGCCTGCGCCTTTGGCACGCCGTGGGTGACGTTGTACTCGCGGATGTAGTTCACCAGCACCGGACCGAAGATGCCGGCCATCGACCAGGCCGTCAGCAACAGGCCATGAATGGCGCCGACGTAGCGGGTGCCGAACATGTCCCTGAGATAGGCCGGTACGGTGGCGAAGCCGCCGCCATACATGCTGATGATCACCAGGAAGGCGCAGACGAAGCCGATCACGCTGCCGACCGAGCCGGTGTAGGGCACGGCGCAGTACAGGAAGAAGCCGAGCACCATGAACACGAAGTAGGTGTTGCGCCGGCCGATGTAGTCGGACGTCGAGGCCCAGAAGAAGCGGCCGCCCATATTGAACAGGCTCATCAGGCCCACGAAGCCCGCGGCGGCCACGGGCGTGATATGGCCGGGAAACATTTCCTGGCTCATGGCCGAGGCCTGGCCGATCACGCCAATGCCGGCGGTCACGTTCAGGCAGAGAATCCACCAGATCAACCAGAACTGCGGCGTCTTCAGCGCGTCGTAGACGAAGACGTCGCTTCTCGTGATCAGCCCCCGCGATTGGGTCGGCGCGACATAGCCCGCCGGCGCCCAACCCGGCGGCGGTACACGCACGATGATCGAGCCCACGATCATGAAGACGAAGTAGCCGATACCCATGACGATGAAAGTCTCAGCAACTCCGACATGAGTTGCGGTCTGGAATTTGCTCATCAGCCATACCGACAGCGGGGAAGCGATGAAGGCGCCGCCGCCGAAACCCATGATGGCCATGCCGGTCGCCATGCCGGGGCGGTCGGGGAACCATTTGATCAGCGTCGAAACCGGCGAGATATAGCCAATGCCGAGCGCGATGCCGCCGATCACGCCATAGCCGAGATAGATAACCCAGAGCGTGTGGATATAGACGCCGAATGCCGAGATCAGGAACGCGGCGGCCCAGCACAGCGCGGCGGTAAACATCGCCTTGCGCGGCCCGCCTTCCTCGACCCAACGGCCGAACACGGCCGACGAGACGCCAAGGAAGAAGATGGCGATGGAAAAGATCCATCCGAGATCGGTAAGCTTCCAGTCGCTGGGCGCCGATTGCGTGATGCCAATGAGTTTGGTCATCGGCAGATTGAACACGCTAAATGCATAAGCTTGCCCGATGCACAGATGCACACACAACGCAGCCGGTGGCACCATCCAGCGGCTGAATCCAGGTTTGGCAATCGAATGACTGCGGTCGAGAAAGCTCATCGCGCGCACCCCCACTTGGCTCCGAGTTCTTTTTTAAAGACGCGGGAAATGTGCCCTCAAAATCAAAACGAGTGCCTTGCTTGCAGGCATTAATCTGGATGAATCATTTTGCGGTGCGAAAAATAGGCGCGCCGAGAGCGGCCGCGCGGCGAAAGAAGATTAGCACATCTTAATCGTCGAGCGACGCGCCGACGCGCCGTGCTTCGGACACCAGCGCCGACGTCAGCGGCGTCATCGGTTCGCGCGACGGGACGACGAGGCCGATGGTCTGTACCGCTTCCGGTTGGGTGATGGGAATGGCGCGCAACGTATTGGTGAGTCCCAGCGTTTCGGCGAGCCGCGCCGGCATGACGCTCGCCCAACGCCCGGTGCGCACGTGGGTGAACAGCAGGATCATCGAGTCGGATTCCAGCGTCGGCCGCGAGTCGCCGCCGGCGCTCTTGAGCAGCCGGTCGATGATGCGGCGGTTCTGCATATCGGGCGTGAGCAGACAGAGCGGCACCTGCGCCACCTCCGACCAGGTGACGCTGTCGCGATTGCCGAGCGGGGCGTCGGCCGAGGTGAGCAGGCGGTAGCGTTCGTGATAGAGCGGCACGGTGTTGACGCGGCCGAGCGGCTCGTTCTCGACATAAGTTATGCCGGCATCGATCTCGAGATTTTCCAGGAGATCGAGCACCTCGACGGAATTGCGCGACAGCACCGTGAACTGCACGTTCGGGTGCCGCTCGCGATACGGCGTGGTGAGGTTGGTCACCATGGCGAGCGCGGTCGGTATTGCCGCGATGCGCAGGCGGCCCGACAATCCGTGGCGCAGCGAATTGATCTCCTCGCGCATCGAGCGCGTGTCGCCGACGATGCGGCGCGCCCACTCCAGCACCCGTTGGCCTTCCGGCGTGAAGCCCTGGAAACGGGAGCCGCGGTTGACCAGCAGCACGCCCATCTGCTGCTCAAGTTGCTTCACGCCCGCAGACAGCGTCGGCTGCGTCACCCCGCAGGCCTCGGCGGCGCGTCCGAAATGTTTTTCCCGAGCAAGCGCGAGAACAAAATCGAGTTTATCAATCAAACTGAAATCCCTTTTAGATTCAGTCCATTAGGTTGACTGCTGCGCGTCGGTCGCTCATAAAGCAAGCGGTAACGACCTTACCATTGATAGAACATCTCTATCAACTCATGCCGACCGGGGGATTGTCCGGATTCTGGAACGGTTACAAGTTTTGTCTTGGAGATCGCCATGAATATCCAGGTTCCGCCGCGCTCCGGCGGCGGGGGCAACGGCACCGGCGGGCGGCGCCGCTCGCCGCGCACGCCCAAGGGCCGCCAGATCGAGCCTTCGGCGCTTGAGGAAGTACGCGCGCTGCTCACCGACCGGCCGCGCCGGCGCGATCTGCTGATCGAACACCTGCATCTCATCCAGGATCATTACGGCCACATCTCCGCCCCGCATTTGGCGGCGCTCGCTGCCGAGATGAAGATGGCACAGACCGAAGTTTACGAAGTCGCGACCTTCTATTCGCATTTCGATGTGGTGAAGGACGGCGCCGTCCCGCCGGCGATCACCGTGCGCGTCTGCGATTCGCTGTCCTGCGCCATGGCCGGGGCCGAGAAACTGCTCAAGGATTTGCCGAACCAACTCGGCAAGAATGTGCGCGTGGTGCGCGCGCCCTGCATGGGCGCCTGCGACCGCGCTCCGGTCTGCGCCGTCGGCCATATGCAGACCTTTGCGGCGACGGCAGACAAAGTGGCCGCGTCGGTGAAGGCCAATCCGCATCCGCACGCATGGAAGCCTGAGGTCGACTTTGCCGCTTACCAGAAATCGGGCGGCTACGCGCTGCTCAAGGATTGTCTATCCGGCAAGCGCTCGCGCGACGAACTCATCAAGATTGTCAGCGACGCTGGCCTGCGCGGTCTCGGCGGCGCTGGATTTCCGACGGGCCGCAAATGGTCGCTAGTGCGCGCCGAGCCCGCCCCGCGCATGTTCGCGGTCAATGCCGACGAAGGCGAGCCGGGCACCTTCAAGGACCGCTTTTATCTCGAGCGCGATCCGCATCGATTCATCGAGGGCATGCTGATCGCGGCTTACGTGGTCGAGGCGGCGGAAACCTATCTCTATATCCGCGACGAATATCCTGAATTGCGGCTGATGCTCGCCGATGAAATTGCGCGCGTGGAAGAGGCCGGGCTGTCGCCGTACACCAAGCTGCATTTACGCCGCGGCGCCGGCGCCTACATCTGCGGCGAAGAGTCGGCGATGATCGAGTCGATCGAGGGCAAGCGCGGGCTGCCGCGTCACCGTCCGCCTTACGTCGCCCAGGTCGGCCTGTTCGGCCGCCCGACGCTGGAGCAGAACGTCGAGACGCTCTACTGGATCCGCGACATCGTCGAAAAAGGCCCGGCGTGGATGACTGCGCAGGGCCGACGCGAGCGCAAGGGCTTCCGCAGCTTCTCGGTTTCAGGGCGCGTCAAAAAGCCGGGCGTGGTCGTGGCGCCTGCCGGCGTCACCGCGCGTGAATTGATCGAGGAATACTGCGGCGGCATGGCCGAGGGCGAGACCTTCAAGGGTTATCTGCCGGGCGGCGCTTCCGGCGGCATCCTGCCGGCTTCGATGGCCGACGAACCGCTCGATTTCGGAACTCTGGAAAAATACGGCTGTTTTGTCGGTTCCCACGCCGTTGTCATCCTTTCCGACAAGGACGATATGAAAGCTGTGGCGCTCAATCTGATGAAGTTCTTCGAGGATGAGAGCTGCGGACAGTGCACGCCGTGCCGGGTGGGCAGCGAAAAGGCGGCCAGACTGATGGCGCAAGGTCCGTGGGACGTGAATTTGTTGACGGAGCTTTCGACCGCCATGCGCGACGCTTCAATTTGCGGGCTCGGACAGGCGGCGCCAAATCCACTTGTTTGCGTGCTGAAATATTTCCCCGAAGAACTCAAAAAGCCGCTTGGCGCGTGGTGAAACAATGACCGCAGGAAACGGCGCTGCAAAGACGGTGACATTCATCCTCGACGGGCGCGAGGTCGAGGCGCATGACGGCGAAACCATTTGGCAGGTCGCCAACCGCCTCGGCACCGAAATTCCGCATCTGTGCTATTCGCCGGAGCCCGGCTACCGCGCCGACGGCAATTGCCGTGCCTGCATGGTCGAGATCGAAGGCGAACGCGTGCTGGCGGCAAGCTGCATCCGCAAGCCCAGCCCGGGCATGAAGGTGAAGGCTGTTTCCGACCGCGCCAAGACCGCGCGCAAGATGATCTTCGACCTTCTTGTCTCCGATCAGCCCGAACGCGCGACCTCGCACGACCCGCAGTCAAAGTTCTGGGCTTGGGCCGACAGGATGGGCATCGGCACCGGCCGCTTCCCCGAGCGCGAGAAAATGCCGCAGGCCGACCGCAGCCATCCGGCCATGGCGGTCAATCTCGACGCCTGCATCCAGTGCAATCTTTGCGTCCGCGCCTGCCGCGAAGTGCAGGTCAACGACGTCATCGGCATGGCCGGCCGCGGCCATCTGGAAAAGATCGTGTTCGATTTCGACGATCCGATGGGCGCGTCGACCTGCGTTGCCTGCGGCGAATGCGTGCAGGCCTGTCCGACCGGCGCGCTGATGTCGGCGACGTTGGTGAACAATGACAACGTGCGCACCGAATTCCCCGACCGCGAAGTTAACTCGGTGTGCCCCTATTGCGGCGTCGGCTGCCAGCTCACTTATCAGATCAAGAACGACAAGCTGATCAACGTGGTCGGCCGCGACGGCCCGGCCAATCAGAACCGGCTCTGCGTGAAAGGCCGTTTCGGCTTCGACTACGTCACCAATCCGCAGCGCCTGAAGGTGCCGATGGTGCGCAAGGATGGCGTCGGCAAGGCCGCCGACGATCTGGTCGACCCGGCAAATCCCTGGACGCATTTCCGCGAGGCGACCTGGGACGAAGCCATGGAGCGCGCCGCCGCCGGTCTCAGGAAAATCCGCGACCGCGACGGCCCGCGTGCGCTCGCCGGTTTCGGTTCGGCCAAAGGCTCGAACGAAGAGGCCTACCTTTTCCAGAAGCTGATCCGCACCGGCTTCGGCTCCAACAACGTCGATCACTGCACAAGGCTTTGCCATGCCTCGTCGGTGGCGGCGCTGCTTGAGGGTGTGGGCTCCGCTGCGGTCACTGCGACCTTCAACGAGTGCAAGAATTCCGATTTCATCATCGTCATCGGCGCCAACCCGACCGAGAACCATCCGGTCGCCGCGACCTTCTTCAAGCAGGCGGCCAAGCGCGGCGCCAAGCTCGTGGTCATGGACCCGCGCGGGCAGGCGTTGAAGCGCCACGCCTGGAAGATGATGCAGTTCAAGAACGGCGCCGACGTCGCCATGCTCAACGCCATGCTCAACGTCATCATCGGCGAGAAGCTCTACGACCAGCAATACGTGCAGACTTATGTCGAGGGCTTCCAGCAACTCGCCGACCATGTGAAGGATTTCACGCCCGAGGAAATGGAGCCGATCTGCGGCATCCCCGCCGACACGCTGCGCGAAGTCGCCCGCGCTTATGCCCGTGCCGAAAGCGCGATCATCTTCTGGGGCATGGGCGTGTCGCAGCACACTCACGGCACCGACAATGCGCGCTGTCTCATCGCGCTGTCGCTGATCTGCGGCCAGGTCGGCCGCCCCGGCACTGGCCTGCATCCGCTGCGCGGGCAGAACAACGTCCAGGGCGCGTCGGACGCCGGGCTGATCCCGATGTTCTACCCCGACTACAAGTCGGTCGAGAGCCCGGAGATGATCGCCAAATACGAAGCGGCCTGGGGCAAGAAGCTCGACCCCAAGCGCGGCAAGACCGTGGTCGAGATCATGGATGCCGTGCACGCCGACGAGATCAAGGGCATGTACATCATGGGCGAAAACCCGGCGATGTCGGACCCCGACCTCAACCATGCCCGTGGCGCACTCGCGCATCTGCAGCATCTGGTGGTGCAGGACATTTTCCTCACCGAAACCTGCTCCTACGCCGACGTGGTTCTGCCCGCATCGGCCTGGCCGGAGAAGGATGGCACCGTCACCAACACTAACCGGCAGGTGCAGATGGGCCGCAGGGCGCTGCCGTTGCCGGGCGACGCGCGGCAGGACCTCTGGATCATCCAGGATCTCGCCCAGCGCATGGGCGAAAAATGGAATTACAAGCATGTCAGCGAGGTGTTCGAGGAGATGGCGCGGCTGATGCCGGCGCTCGACAACATCACCTGGGACCGCGTCGAACGCGAGGACCACGTCACCTATCCGGTGGATAGCCCCGATCAGCCGGGCCGCGACGTGGTGTTCGACAAGGGCTTCCCGCGCCCGAACGGCATGGCCAGGCTTGTCGCCGCCAAATTGCAGCCGCCGGACGAGACGCCGGACCACGAGTATCCGTTTATTCTTACCACCGGGCGGCAGCTGGAGCACTGGCATACCGGCGCCATGACGCGGCGCGCCACCGTGCTCGACGCGCTGGAACCGTCTGCGGTTGCTTCCATCTCGCGCGGCACCATCGAGAAGCTCGGCATCGCGCCGGGCGACATGTTGCGCGTGATTACGCGGCGCGGCGAGGTCGAATTGTCCTCGCGGCAGGACGACGGCATTCCGGATGGAGTGATCTTCATCCCCTTCGCCTACGTCGAGGCGGCGGCGAACCTGCTCACCAATCCGAAGCTCGATCCGTTCGGCAAGATTCCCGAGTTCAAGTTCTGCGCCGCGCGGGTCGAGAAAGCTGCGCCACGCGTGGAAGCGGCAGAGTAGGGCAACCCCTGTCGCTCGCGGTGGCCGGGCTTGCCCGGCCATTTTGCTTTTGAGCGGGACGCGATATGACTTTGGACATGTCCCAACAGAGTCCGGAACCGGACGAGCCGGAAACCGAGGCCGAGCGTCGCCGCGCCAACATGATTCTTCTTGGCGCCGCGGTTGCCCTTGTGATCCTCGGCGTCTGGCTGGTGAACGCGCTGGTCGACGCGCGCAAGAGTGAAGAGTGCTTCGAGTCGGGCCGGCGTAATTGCAACCCGGTCGACGTCGACAGAAATGCAAACTAGACATTTCAATGCAGGGTCGGCGTGTTCTCGCCGATCACGGACAGGTGCATGCGTTCGATCAGGTCGGCGCGCTGCGCTTGCATGCGCTGCAGCTCGGCTTCGGATTGCGCCCAGGTTGTTGCGTTTGAGCCCAGCAGCACGACCCCGCCGATCGCGATCGCCATGGCGGCAATGAAGGTGGCCGGGTCGAATGGGACGATCGGCAGCAGAACCAGCACCATCCAGACCGCGCTGGCGGCGACGGCAAATTTTGCGGTCAGCGAGATTTTCCCGCAACGCTCGATGGTTTCGCCAAGCGCCTCGATGCGCTCTTCCAGCTCTTCGATTGCGTCGTGGGCGTCATCGTCGACCATGTGACCGGCCGGGCCGCTTCACGCCGGCTTCTTGGTCTTGAAATACGGCTCCACCTTTCCGGTAAGCTTGATGGTCAGCGGATTGCCGTAGCGGTCTAATGCCTTGCCGGCGGTCACGCGGATCCACCCTTCGCTGACGCAATATTCCTCGACATTGGTCTTTTCCGCCCCCTTGAAACGGATGCCGACGTCGCGCGCCAAGGTTTCGGCGTTGAAATAAGGGCTGCGCGGATCGTTGCTGAGCCGGTCGGGCGGGGTATCGGTCATAACGGGCTTTTCTCATGCGGGGGCAGGCCCCGCAAGCGATGCCCCGATCCCGCCGCTATTTGCGGATGAGATTTCACGTCCGGCCGGTGCTAGACTTGGGATCGGAATTTGCCGGCGAGATAGGGGACTGTGGGTCAAGCCATGACATCCGTGTCGCGTCTGTTATGTGCCGTCGCGTTGGCGTTCGCCGCCGCGCCGGCACTTGCCAAGCCTGCTTATGTCGGATCGACCGTAAACTTGCGCGCCGCGCCCGGCACCACCAGCGAAATCGTCGGTAAGATTCCGGGTGGCAGCCTGATCGAAGCCGGCGAATGCACCGCAGGCTGGTGTGAGGTCACCTGGCAGGGCAAGAGCGGCTTTGCCATCCAGACCGCGCTCGACCTGAGCGGGCGTGTTCCGCGCCGCGCCGCCGCGCCGCAAGGTTACGCTGGCCCCCCGCCTGGCTATGTGCCCGAAGAAGAGATCGTCGAAGGCCCGCCGGTCTATTACGCTCCACCGCCTTATTATTACGGGTACTACGGGCCGCGCTACCGTCCCTATTGGGGTTGGCGGCATCACTGGTAGGCGCGACGGCTATCTGCGCTGATCAAGCGGCGCCGTCGGTGCCCCAGACGAGACCGAACCCCAGTCGCACGGCGAGATAGGTAACGATTGCGACCGGGATGGCAATATAGAACTGCACGCCGAGCCCCAGTTCCAATCCGAACATGACCGCGCCGCCGATCAGCACGGCAATCATGCGGCCGAGCATTTGGCGATTCATGACCGCTCGCTATTTGCCGGGTTTGGAGTCGGTGGTGCCGCGCATGTTCTGCCAGGGATCGACCCGTACCGTGACGCCGGAGTTGCCGGTTTGCTTCAGCGTCGACTGGTATTGCTGATCGACCGCTTCAACATCCTTTTTTTTTCGGTTCTGCTCCTGCACCAGCGGGCTGTCCTCCTTTGACTTTTGGGCAAAGGCAGGCCCACTCAACACTGCAAACGCGACAAGGCAGGCAACAGCTTTTTTCACGGAAACCTCCGGTTCGGCGGCAAAGACTATCATGGTGGCCTTTGCCCCGACAATCGGATGAAATCGTGGCGCTTTTGGCGGGCAACTTGCTATAACCGCTGCCGCCGGAGCGAAACCGAGGACTGCCGATGTCGCTAGCCTATAACGCGTCGCCACACGCGCCTGTGCAAGGCATACGCCACGACTGGACGCGTGCGGAGATCGCCGCGCTGTTTGCGCTGCCGTTCCCGGATTTGATGTTCCGAGCAGCGCAAGTTCACCGGCAGTATTTCGACCCGGCCGAAGTGCAGATCTCGACGCTGCTCTCGATCAAGACCGGCGGCTGTCCGGAAGACTGTGCCTATTGCCCGCAGGCCGCGCGCTACGACACCGGAGTGAAGGCCGAAAAGCTGATGGGCCTCGATGCGGTGCTCGCCGAGGCGCGCGCCGCGCGCGAGGGCGGTGCGTCGCGTTTCTGCATGGGCGCCGCCTGGCGCTCGCCGAAGGATCGTGACCTCGACAATGTCTGCGCCATGGTCGAAGGCGTCAAAGCGCTGGGCCTGGAGACCTGCGCCACGCTCGGCATGTTGACGGCCGATCAGGCGGCGCGGCTGAAAGACTCCGGCCTCGACTACTACAATCATAATCTGGACACCTCGCCGGAATTCTACGGTGAGATCATCGCCACGCGCACCTACCGGGACCGGCTGGAGACGCTTGAGCACGTGCGCGCCGCCGGAATTCACGTCTGCTGCGGCGGCATCGTCGGCATGGGTGAAACGGTCGACGACCGCGCCGGCATGATCGCAACGCTGGCCAGCCTGCCCGCCCATCCGGAAAGCGTGCCGATCAACATGCTGGTGCAGGTCGAAGGCACCCCGCTTGCCGGAACGGGCAAGCTCGATCCGCTCGATTTTGTGCGCACCATCGCGGTCGCGCGCATCACGATGCCGGCCTCGATGGTGCGGCTTTCCGCCGGCCGCGAGGACATGAGCGAGGAAACCCAGGCGCTATGCTTCCTCGCCGGCGCCAATTCGATCTTTTACGGCCCGAAGTTGCTCACCACGCCGAACCCCGGCCGCGACCGCGACATGGCACTGCTTGACCGGCTGGGCTTGCGGCCGATGGAATAGGGCGGGCTAGCTGAAGCTGCGCACCAGGGCAAAGCCGGCAAACAACGCCGCGATCGACACCGCCACGGAGGCGGCGACATAGAGCGCCGCCAGGCCCAATTCGCCGCGCTCGTAGAGCAGCGCCACATCCAGCGAGAATGCCGAAAATGTTGTGAAGCCGCCGAGGATGCCGGTGGTGAGAAACAGCCGCCAATGCTGCGAGGCGTCGCCGCGGAAGGCGAAATAGGCGGCGATCAGTCCCATGGCCAACGAGCCGAGGACGTTGATAGTGAGTGTGCCGTAGGGGAAGTCGGTGCCGGCAAGCCGTGCCGCGGCGAGGTTGACGCCGTGGCGCAGCGCCGCGCCGATGCCACCGCCAAGAAATACAATGAAATAGCCCATATATGCGACCCTCTTGCTTTCAGGGCAATGAAAAACCGCCCTGCGGCGGACACACTCCGACCGCCCTGTTGCGCGGTAGGAGTCATCAGCCCCTCACGGGCGGTTATCGGGGGAACCCCATCCCCATCGCCCAGAGATTTACCGGCGGCCCACATCCGGGTCAACCGCAGACGATACGGTGTTCGCGCGCTAGTTCTCCTGCAGCCAGGTCTCCAGCGGCTTGACGTCGGGCTTTTCGCCCGCCGGGTGGGTCCATGGATCGACCGCCCATTTGATTTGCGTCTTGAGGTCGGTGATGACGGCGGTCGCGTGCGGCCAGCGCCCGTCAAGAAAGCCGCCACGGGCGACGGTCTGCTCGACGCGGTGGAATTTCAGCAATCCCAGTTGATCGAGCAACAGCAGCAAAGTCGTGGTGTTGCGGCTGGTGTCGATGCAGTCGAACTGATTCTCCGCCTCGGTGAAATGCTCGTAACCGGCGCGAGCGATGTGATGCGTCGTTCCCGTCGCCGGTCCGATGCGGCGATCGAACCACTGTCCCGCAGTCGCGATTGCGGCGCGCTCCGCCGCAGCCGAAGCCTTCGCGCCGCTGAACATCTGTGCCAACCGGGCGCGGTCGCCGGCGCCTATTCCGATCTCGGTGTGGATGCGGCAGCCGAAGCCATGGCAAACGATGATGGCCGAGGTCGATGGCGGCGTCAGCGATAAATTTGCGTAATCGGAGATCGCCGTCGCATCAAGGCCGCGCGCGAAGCCCGCGGAACCTGTGGTCATCGCCGCCACGCCGCTCAATATCAGACGCAGAAAAAGCAGGCGCACATCGATCTCTCCGCGAGCCCCGAGGCTAACCTACTTGCCGGCGGCGTGAAAAGAAACGGGGGGATCAATGCACAGCGGCTCCGCTGCGCGGCATGATCGCGCCGCGGTGGCGGATCACCTCGCCGGCGAGCCGGTGCGCCGCGCTCGCCGCGTCGATTGCCGTGGCGCCGTCAAGCCTTGCCGCAAGATAACCGGCGTTGAAGCCGTCGCCGGCGGCGGTCGGATCCACCGGCACGACGACATCGGGGACCGGCACCATGTCGCGCCCGCCATTGACCGCGACCAGCGCACTGTTGGGGCCGTTCTTGACGACGATTTCGTTGACGCCGAAGGCCTGCAAGCGCTCGATGGTCGCCTCGGGCGAGGGATCGCCCCACAACACCGCTTCATCGTCATAGGCAGGCAGCGCAATGTCCACGCGCTTGAGCGCCTCGGCGAACACGGTGCGGGCATGGCTGAGGTCGCCTTTCCAGCCGCGCGGCCGGAAATTGCCGTCGAAGGCAATCTTGGCGCCCCGGCTGCGCGCGAGTTCGATCGCCGCGAGAAACCGTCCGATGCCGATGTTGGAATAAAGCGACAAGGTAATGCCGGAAAAGTAGACGAGCCGCGCCGCGCTCAAGGCTTCGGCGATGCGGCTCCATTGCGGCAATTCGAACAGTTCGCGGGCCGGCGCGGCTTCATGCCAGACATCGACGCGGTGCCGGCCGTTGCCGTCGGCTTCGACCAGCGTCAGCCCGGGCAACCGGCCGGCGGCGCGCAGGATGAGATCGGTGCCGACGCCCTCGGCCGAGGCCAGCGCCACGATGCGTTCCGAATAGGCGTCATCGCCGAGCGCGCTGGCGAAGGCTGCGCTTTGCCCGGCGCGGGCGAGATAAATCGTAGTGTTGAAGGTATCGCCGGCGCAGCCCAGCGAAAAACGGCCGTCGGCGCCGCGCGCGAGCTCGATCGTGGCTTCGCCGATGCAGATGCTGCGCGGTTGTCTGGTCACGCTATCATGTCCATCGAATTGCGGTCCAAGTCATGTGCCGATGCGCAGCGATGCATTCATTTTCCGCAGGCAAGCGATGACCGACAGTGCGGTTATCCGGCCTGTCTTTGGATTTTCACTCGGAACATTTGCGATCGACATCGAGAAGCTCGCCGAGTCGGCCTCGACTTCAATTTTATGGATGTTGCGGTCAAGATCGGGGTCTGCCCAGATCTCGATCATCGTGCGCTCGGGACCGATTCCGGCAAGCGACAAGGCCGCGCCGACATTGAGATTTGCCGGGAACCCTTTGGCTGCCGCGCGCGCCGTCCCCTCGAAAATCTTGCGTGGCGCGCGCAGGGTCTCGAGATCGATACTGTGGTCCGTGACGTAAGGCGCGCCGAGCAGTCCCTTCACCGGCTTTCGGGTGACCAGCCGCACGGAGTGAATGACGCCTTCGGCCGCGGCGGTCACCGCGTCGAGCCCGATCAAGGCGCCGGTCGGCACCACGATTTGCCCGCCGTTGGTGCGCGCCGCTTCGACCAGATCCCAGTTGTCGAGAAGAGCACCGGCGCTCAGGACGAGTGCCGTTTTTCCCCGCGCCACGAACGGCTGCACAATCGATCGCAACAGGGATGCGGGCGCGCATTCGATCACGATATCCGCGGCCTGCTCCAGGGCTTCGATCGGCAAAACTTGCGGCTTGCGCGAGAGGCGGTCCAATTCCGGCCGCGGCTTGGTGGGGTCGCGGACCGCAACGGCGGAAAGTATGAACCCGTCGATACCTTTATCGAGGGCCTGCGCAAGCTTGATGCCGATTGGCCCCAGGCCGGCGATTGCAACCCGCTGCTGCATAGGTGCCATTCAAAATCTCAGTCCGAGAGCCATTCACCTTACTTGACGGCGATGCACGGGATTGTCCAGAAGATCGGGGGCTTCTTTGAAGACCGCCGTGAGCGGTTCGGCCCAACGGGAAGGTTAACACATGAAAAGAACAATTTACGGAACGGCTCTGGCAATGCTGCTGGCGCTCACAGGAGCGGCCGCTGCCGAGGACTTTCCCTCGCGTCCCATGACCATGGTGATCCCGTTCGCGGCCGGCGGACCGACGGACTTGCTCGGCCGCGTCATTGCGGCGCGCATGGGGGAGATTCTCGGTCAGACCGTGGTGGTCGAAAATGTCGGCGGCGCCGGCGGCATGAACGGGTCCAAGCGCGTGGCCGATGCGAGCCCCGACGGCTACACCTTCGTTCTGGGCACCGTGGGCACGCACGCGCAAAACCAGAGCCTCTACAAGCACCCCATCTACAATGCCGCGACCGATTTCACCCCGGTCGGTTTGATCGCCGAAGTGCCGATCGTGCTGATCGCCCGCAAGGATCTGCCGGCGAACAATCTCAAGGAATTCGTCGCCTACGCCAAGGCGAACCAGGCCAAAATGCAATTCGGTTCCGCCGGCGCGGGCTCGGCAACGCATCTCGGTTGCGTTGTGCTCAACACCGCGATGGGTACCGACATTGTACATGTGCCTTACAAAGGCACCGGCCCGGCCATGCAGGACTTGATTGGCGGGCGCATCGACTTCCTTTGCGAGATCATCAGCACCGCCAAGCCGCAAATCGACGGCGGCCGCGTCAAGGCCATTGCCATCATGACCAAGACGCGTTCGTCGGTCGAACCGAACCTGCCGACCGCCGTGGAACAGGGCCTCGATGTGCAGGCCTACACGTGGAACGCCGTGTTTCTGCCGAAGGGCGCGCCGGATGCCGTCGTGAAGAAACTCAACAGCGCCATCATCGAGGCGATGAAGACGCCGACCGTGCGCGAGCGTCTGGAAGGATTCGGCGCGCAGATCGTGTCCGACGATCGCGCGACGCCTGCCTATCTCGGCCAATTCGTCAAAAGCGAGATCGAGAAATGGGCGGCACCGATCAAGGCGAGCGGCGTATCGGTGGAGTGATCCCGGCGAACGCCTAGCGGGCGCCGGAAGGCGCTCGCGTTGCCGGCACGGCGAGGCAGGCGAAATAAACGACGCCGCTCAGTAACGCGATGCAGAAGCTCACCGGCCAGTCGGTGTGGAACGCGGTCGTGATACCGAGCCAGGCCTCTGCCAGCGCCAGAAAGGCGGCGAGTGCAAGCCCGCTCCATAGACCGGAGGTGAGGCGTTGCGCCGCCGCCGGCGGCCCAACCATCAGCGTGAACACCAGCAGCACCCCGACGATCTGCGCGCAGGCCGACACCGCCAGCGCCACGATGGCGAGGAACGCGGTGGAGATGAAACGCAGCGGTACGCCCTTGGCCTCCGCCAGTTCCGGCTGCAGGCTGGCAAAGATCAGCGGCCGCATGATGGCGCCGAGCGCGATCAGCGTCACCGCGCCGAGCGCGGCCAGCGTCACGATGGTCGGCTGGTCGACGGCGAGCACATTGCCGAACAGCAGCGCGGTCGCCTGCGTCGCGAACGATGTGTAATAGTGCAGGAACAGCAGCCCGAAGCCGAGCGCCAACGCCAGCACTACACCGATGGCGACGTCGCGATTGCTGATGCGCTCCGAGAGCACACCCATCGCGATGCCGGCGGCGAGCGTGAAGCCGACCAGTCCCCACAGCGGCGCGAGGCCGATCAATCCGGCGCCGGTCGCGCCGGCAAAGCCGATATGCGAGAGCGCGTGGCCGGCGAAGGTCTGCCCGCGCATCACCAGGAAAAAGCCGACCAGCCCGGAGACCACCGCGACAATGCCGGCGGCCTCGAAAGCGTTGACCATGAATTCGTATTGAAACATGTCAGTGATGATGGTGGTGGCCGTTGTGGTCGTGCAGATGGTCGGCGTGCTCGACGTCGTGGCCGCGCGACATTACGAAGATGTGGCCGTCGGCCCGCAGCACGTTGATTTCGGTGCCGTAAAGCTGCGAGAGCACCGGCGCGGTGACGACTTCATCGACCGTGCCGAGCGCCGCCTTGCCGTTGCCGAGATAGAGCACGCGGTCAAGCGTGCCGAGCAGCTGGTTGAGCTCGTGGGCGCTGAACAGCACCGTGATCTTGCGCTCGCGGCAGGCCTTGCGCACGACGTCGATCACGACTTCCTGGTGGCGCTGATCGAGGCTGATCAGCGGCTCGTCGAGCAGCAGCAGCTTGAGTGAGCCGAGCAGCGCCTGCGCCAGCAACAGCCGTTGCCGTTCGCCGCCCGACATATCGGACAATGGCCTGCGTGCGAGGTCGCGGGCGCCGACCGACTCGAGCGTGTCCTCGATCATGTGCCGGTCGGAGGCGGAGAGCGAGGGCAGGCCCCAGCCTTCGCCGTGCAAGGAACTGCCGATGAAATCGAGACCGCGCACGCGCAAATCGGGCAGCACCGTGCGCACCTGCGGCAGATAGCCGATTGCAGGGTCGCCGCGCAGCGGCGCCCGGCCGAAGACGCGCAGGGTCCCTGCGCGCGGCGACAGCAATCCCAAGATGGCGCGCATCAACGTGGTCTTGCCGGCGCCGTTGGGGCCGAGCACGCCGATAAACTCGCCGGCCTCGATCGCGAAGCTCACGTCGGACAAAACGCTACGCCCACCGATCTCGAGGGTGGCGTGCCCAAGCTCAACCGCTTTCATGAAGACGGGCCCGCGAGCGCCTTTTCGGTGTCGTTGAGTTCGCCCAGCATCCAATCTTGATAGCTCAGACCCGCCGGGGCCGTCTCGGTGACGCCGACGACCGGGATGCGCGATTTACGCGCGAGATTGACCAGCCGTTCCACCGCCTTGTCGGATGCCTGCTTGTTGAAAAACATCACCCGCACTTTGCGGTCCTTGAGATCCTGCTCGAAGGCGGCGACGTCGCGGGCCGCCGGCTCGGTGTCGTTCATGATCGAAAGCTGGAAACGTTCATTGCGCATTTTCAGGCCGAGGGCTGCGGCCATGTAACCGAATACCGGCTCACTCGCCGTGACCGATGCGCCGGCGAATTTGGCGCGAATGGCGGCGATCTTGTCGTTGAGCGGCTTGAGCGAGGCGATGAATGTTTTCAGCCGCGCATCGTAGTCGGCCTTGTGCGCGGAATCGGCGGCGCCGAAGGCCTCGGCCATGGCCTTGGCGGCGGCCGGCATGGTCGCCGGGTCGTACCACAGATGCGGATTGTCACCCGCCTTCTTGCCGGTGAGCGCGGCGACGTCAACGACGACGCGGCCGGGATGCGGAGCCACATTGATGAGCTTTGCCATCCACGGGTCGTAGTCGGCGCCGTTGAGGATGGCGATCTGCGCGTCGCCGATCTGGCGCACCGTGCTCGGCGTTGTCTCGAACAGATGCGGGTCCTGATCCGGATTGCTCATGATGCTGACGACCGCGACCCGGTCGCCGCCGATCTGCCTAGCGACGTCGCCGTAGAAATTCTCCGCCGCGACCACCGCGAGCGGCGCGTCGGCTGCGCGCGTGGCGGACGCCGCGCTGAGGGCGAGCAAGGCGGCGAAGGCGAGTGCCGTGACGGTCTTCATGACTGGAAACCTTGAATTTGGCGCCAAAACGGAGCGGCGCCGGCCAAGACATGTAACAATATAACATATCGCGTGGCAGGACTATGGCAATGTGGGCGGACGGCCGCGGTTAGTCCTGATCGCCGTATCGCTCCTTGACCGCCGCCGCCACGAACAATTTTCGTCCCTGCCGGCCCGTGCTGGTGCCGTGCGCCGCGCACCAGATGGGAAATGTCGCCGGGTCGATGCGCACGCGCATCACCGGGTGGCCGTAGGCCTTGAGGCCGGTTTCCATCTCGGTCGCCATCTTGCGCCATTGCGCCCACGCCGACGGCATCGCGTCGCCGTCGGCTAAAATTTTAAGCACCGCCGGGTAGTCGGCCTCGTCGATCCAGTAAACGCCGACGGCGGGGAGCGGTTTTTCTTCCGAACCGGGCATTGGCAAAGCCTAGCACGGGCAATGCGTGTGGGTTTGCGTCAACGTCCTGTTGCATGTGCGGCCGAGGCTGGGCACAAAGGCCCCGAACAAGAGTAACGTCATGCGTCCCAGCCAAGACCGCGAAGCCTTCCAACTCAGCCGCCGCGCGGTCATCGCCGGGCTGCCGCTGTTGCTTGCCGGCTGCGGCGGCGGCTATGGCTCCGTGCAGGATGGCGGCTTCAACATCGCACCGGTCGACCTCACCACGATCGACCAAAGCCTGCAGCGCCAGCAGGTCGCCTGGAAGGGCAAGGAGAAGCCGGGTACCATCGTCGTCAACGTGCCTGAGCGCAGGCTTTATTTGGTCGAAGCCGAAGGCCGTGCCATGCGCTACGGCATCGGCGTCGGCCGCAGCGAAGGCATGAATTTCCGTGGGACTGCCGTGATCGGGCGCAAGGAAAAATGGCCGCACTGGACGCCGACCGCGAACATGATGGCGGCAATCCCGGTCTATCGCCACTATGCCGGCGGCATGGATGGCGGGCCCGACAATCCGCTCGGCCCGCGCGCGCTGTATCTCTACCGTGACGGCCATGACACGTTCTTCCGCCTGCACGGCACCACCGAGCCGGAGACCATCGGGCAGGCGGTCTCCTCCGGATGCATCCGCCTGTTCAATCAGGACATCATCGATCTTTACAATCGCGTGCCGGTCGGTACCCATGTGACGGTGGTGCAGGGCTAAAGATGTCGAAACAGAGCGCGCGCGAGGAAGCCGAACGTCTGATCAGGGAGGCGATGGAGAAAAAGTCCATCACCGTGACGCAGGGCGACACGCGCATCGACAGTCACTGCGGCAAGTGCGGCGCGCTCAACAAGGTCAAGGCACCCAAAGGCCAGACCCGCGTCGAATACACCTGCAAGGATTGCGGGCATAAGCAAAAGGCGCTGTGAGGCCGGGGCGCTGGCGCTACAGCATGCCTTTGATGTCGGCCGTGAAAGCGGGAAGGCATCGCGTGAACGCAAAGCCCGGAGCCCCTTTTGCGCTTCCGGCCCGCATTGCCTATATCTCCCGCTCACGGAGCCGCGTTCATGACCACCCCCCGGACCGACAAAATCCCCGTTACCGTGCTCACCGGCTATCTCGGCGCCGGCAAGACCACGCTGCTCAACCGCATCCTGTCGGAGCCGCACGGCAAGAAATTCGCGGTCATCGTCAACGAATTCGGCGAGATCGGCATCGACAACGAACTCGTGGTCAACGCCGACGAGGAAGTGTTCGAGATGAACAACGGTTGCATCTGCTGCACCGTGCGCGGCGACCTTGTGCGCATCATCGACGGGCTGATGCGGCGCAAGGGCAAGTTTGACGCCATCATCGTGGAAACGACGGGATTGGCGGACCCGGCGCCGGTGGCGCAGACCTTCTTCATGGACGAGAACGTCGGCGCGAGAACCAAGCTGGATGCCGTCGTCACCGTCGCCGACGCCAAATGGCTCAAGGACCGGCTCAAGGATGCGCCCGAGGCGAAGAACCAGATCGCCTTTGCCGACGTCATCCTGATCAACAAGACCGATCTGGTTACGCCGGCCGAGCTCGCCGAAATCGAGGCGCGCATCCGCGGCATCAACCCCTATGCGCGGCTGCACCGCACCGAGCGCGCGAAAATCGGGATCGATGAAGTGCTCGGCCGCAATGCATTCGACCTCGACCGCATCCTCGACATCGAGCCACAGTTCCTGACGGCAGAAGATCAAGGACATGAACATGACCACGATCATCATCACGATCACGGCGATCATCATGGCCACGACCATCATCACCATGGCGGCGGTCTCAAGCACTATCACGACGAAGACATGCAAAGCGTGTCGCTCCGCACTGACAAACAGCTAGACCCGGACAAGTTCTTCCCGTGGGTGCAGGATCTGGTCGCCAAGGACGGGCCGAACATTCTGCGCTCCAAGGGCATCCTCGCTTTCAAGGACGACCCCGAACGCTTCGTGTTCCAGGGTGTGCACATGGTGCTCGACGGCGATCATCAGCGGGCCTGGCGCGCCGACGAGAAGCGCGAAAGCCGCATCGTCTTCATCGGCCGCAATCTGCCCGAGGACAAAATCCGTCAGGGCTTCGAGGCCTGCGCGGCCTGACGTGAGCGACGCCGGCGCGCCAGTTCCTTCACTTGCCGATCGTGTCCGCACGGTCCGCGCCGGTGGCGCGGTTGTCGGGGTGCATTTTCTTGGGCAGGTGCCTGTTTTCGTGCTCGGCGAAGAGCGATTGCTGTTCGCATCCGAAAATGACGAGAAGCGTATCGCCATCCACGGCGGCGCAATTTTATCGAGCACCGCAGACGGCGACCGCGTCGTCACCGCCGGCGACGACGGAAAAGTCGTCGCCACCGATGCCGGCAGCAGTCATGCCGTTGTCGCGACCGACGAGAAGAAACGCTGGATCGACCACGTCGCGCTTGGTCCCGACGGCGCCGTTGCCTGGTCGGCGGGCAAGACCGCCTTCGTACGCCTGAAGAATGGCGAGACGCGCAACCTCGATGCGCCTTCGACGGTTGCCGGGCTCGCTTTCGCGCCGAAAGGCCTTCGGCTGGCCATCGCGCACTACAACGGCGCGACGTTATGGTTTCCCAACGCGCAAGGCGCGGCCCCGGAAAAGCTCGAGTGGAAGGGCTCGCATCTCGGCATCGCCTTCAGTCCCGACGGCAAGTTCCTCATCACCACCATGCAGGAGCCGATGCTGCACGGCTGGCGGCTCGCCGACGCCAAGCACATGCGCATGTCGGGTTATTCGACGCGGGTACGCTCGCTCGGCTGGACGGCGGACGGCAAATATCTCGCCACCTCGGGTTCCGAGCAGCTCATCCTGTGGCCCTTCGAGGGCAAGGACGGGCCGATGGGCAAGCAGCCGCGGCTTATGGCGCCATCGGAAGCGCGCGTCGCAATTATCGCCTGCCATCCGCGCCAGCCGGTCGTGGCGGCAGGCTTTGCCGACGGCACCGTGCTGCTGGTGCGCATCGACGACGGCGCGTTGATCCAGGCGAAACCGGCGGGCGGCGCGACAATAAGTGCGCTCGGCTGGAACGCAGCGGGAACGGTACTGGCGTTCGGCGGCGAAGACGGCGAAGCGGGTATCCTGGCGCTTTGAATTGCGGCAGGATTGTGCAGAATAATTCGGCTGGCATTCAGGCTGACGCCGGTAAATTGTGTGCCTTGCGTCGCCATACGGCGCCCGCAAAACCGGGAACAAAAAATCTCATGCGCGTTTTTTCCATCATCCGCGGCACCGCCCTTGCGGCGCTGGCCGGCACTTTCATGCTCACGGCGCAGGTGCTGTTGCCCGGCGGCGCCGGCATGACCGGCGTGGCGCAGGCGCAGCCGGCGGATATTGGCGATTTCCATGTGGCGCTCGAGCCCTATGGCATGTGGCAGAACGACCGGCGCTGGGGTGAGGTCTGGGTGCCGTTCGACCGGCCGCGTGACTGGCGGCCTTATACCGTCGGGCATTGGGTCTATACCGACGAGTGGGGCTGGTACTGGATCTCCGAGCAGGACGAAGAGGACTGGGGCTGGATCGCCTATCACTACGGACGTTGGGCGCGGAGCGCGCAACTCGGCTGGTTCTGGATTCCGGGCGATGAATGGGCGCCGGCCTGGGTGAACTGGCGCGACAGCAACGACGCCATCGGCTGGGCGCCGTTGCCGCCGGATGACATCATCGACGACTACGACGACAACCCGATCTACTGGACCTTCTTGCCGCCGCGTTATCTGTTCCTGCCGGCGCCTTACCGGCACTACTACACGGGCGGCCGCGGAGCGTTCTACCTGCGCCGCACGATGCTGGTGAATCGTTCGCTGTCGGCAGGAGGCGGGCGCCGCTTCGGCGTCAACCCCGGCGTTGCACCGGGTCGCATCGCCGCCATCAACCGTACCGCGGTGCCGACCTTCCGCGTGCAACCGCGCGTGCTCGCCGGTACGCAGGGCGTTGCCGGTGCCGTGCAGGTTCAGCGCGGCCAACTTGGCGCCGGCGCTCGACCCGGCGCAGCCCGGCAAGGCGGTCAGCGCGGACAACGCGGGCCGTCCGGCGGCAACGCCGTCACCGTTCAGCGCACGACAGCCACCATAGCGCCGGCAACGAACTTGCAGCCGCAGCAGCCGCTGGGCCGGGGTGAACGCGGACGTTTGGGCAGTCAGCCGCCACGCGCTGTGCAAGGCGGAGCCGCTCCTGCCGCCCCCGCTGCCGCGCCTGCTGTAACACCGGCTGCTCCGGCAATTGCGCCCGCGCCCGCGGTAACACCGCCGGCCGCAACGCCGCCCGCGCCGGGTTCACCGCCGCCGCGACGACCCGACGCTCGCCAACCGCCACCGCCAGCACCGCCTGCCGCGGGCACAACCCCGCCCAATGCAGCGCCGCAGGCAAGGCCGGGACGTCCGCCGCCGCCGGCCCCGCCGCCGGGCGCCGGCGCTCCGGGTGCACAGCCGCAGGTGGCGCCGCAGCGTCAACCGCCACCGCAAGCAAGACCGCAGCGTCCGCCGCCGCCGCAAGCGCCGCCGCCCGGAGCGGCCGCGCCGAGACCTCAGCCTGGCCCGCCGCCGCAGGCAAGGCCGCAGCCAGGTCCGCCGCCGCAGGCAAGGCCGCAGGGCCCGCCGCCAGGACAGGCACCCGCCGTTGCGCGTCCGGCACCGCCCGCGCCGCCGCGTCCGCCGGCTGCTGCTCCGCCAAGGCCGGCGGCGCCACCGGCCGCTGCCGCGCCGGCGCCGAAAAAGCCGGGCGAGCCGCCGGATCCGCCGAAATAATTCCGGCGACGGCTTAAGAAAAAACGGGCGGCCTTGCGGGCCGCCCGTTTCGATTCACCGTCAGGTGCCTTCGATCTCAGCGCACCAGCACGTTCTTGAACTGCCAGGGATCGCGCTTGTCGATGTCCTCAGGGAACAGCCCGGGGCGGCCGGCGATCGGCGTCCAATCGGTGTAGGCGCCGATCACGGGCCCCAGGTAGGGCATCTGCACTTCAAGGCAGCGGCGGAAATCCATCTCGTCGGCCTCGACGATGCCGGCCTTTGGATTTTCCAGCGCCCACACCATGCCGGCGAGTACGGCGCTCGTCACCTGCAGGCCGGTCGCGTTCTGATAGGGCGCGACCGCGCGGGTCTCGTCGATCGAAAGCTGCGAGCCGTACCAATAGGCGTTCTTCTTGTGGCCGTAGAGCAGCACGCCAAGTTCGTCGATGCCGTCGGCGATCTCATGCTCGTCGAGAATGTGGACGTCCGCCTGTTTCTGGCCGCCCTTGCCGAACATCTCATGCAGCGACAGCACCGCGTCGTTGCACGGGTGATACGCGTAGTGACAGGTCGGCCGGTACACCAGCTTGCGGCCGTTGCGCAGCGTGAAGTAATCGGCGATCGAGATCGACTCGTTGTGGGTGACGAGAAAGCCGTATTGCGCCTGTGCGGTCGGCGTCCATGAGCGCACCCGCGTGTTGGCGCCGGGTTGATCCATGTAGATCGCAGCCTGACAGCCGGTCCTGTGCTTGTGCGCGTTCGGCGGCATCCATTTTTCGTAGGTGCCCCAGCCGAGCTCGGCCGGCTGCAGGCCTTCGGAGATGAAGCCTTCCACCGACCAGGTGTTGACGAAGACATCGGGCGGCTTTGGCTGCTTGGCGCGCTGGGTGTCGCGCTCGGCAATATGGATGCCCTGGATGCCGGCTTTCTTGGCGAGCTTGCCCCATTCCTCGCGCGTCTTCGGCTTCTTGAATTTGAGGCCGACGTCGGTTGCGACGTTAAGCAGCGCCTGCTTGACGAACCACGAGACCATCCCGGGATTGGCGCCGCAGCAGGAGACGGCGGTCGGCCCGCCCGGCTTCTTGCGGCGCGCGGCGAGGATCGATTCGCGCAGCGCATAGTTCGAGCGCGCCTCGGGACCCAGCTTGGGATCGAAGTAGAAGCCCGGCCAGGGCTCGACTACGGTGTCGATATAGAGCGCGCCGATCTCGCGGCAGAACTCCATCAGGTCGAGCGAGGAGGTATCGACCGACACGTTGACGCAAAAGCCCTGGCCGCCGCCGGCGGTGAGCAGCGGCGTCAGCAGGTGGCGGTAATTGTCCTTGGTGACGGCCTGATGGACGAAGCGGATGCCGCGCTTGTCGAGCAGGCCGCGGTCCTTGTCCTCCGGGTCGACGACGACGAAGCGGGACTTGTCGTAACTGAAGTGCCGCTCGATCAGCGGCAGCGTGCCCTTGCCGATCGAACCGAACCCAATCATCACGACGGGCCCGGTGATGCGGGCATGCACTGGCCAGTGAGTCATTCTCAGCCTCTCCCCAATCCCTGTTCATATCGGCGGCAGCGCACAAACGGAAGGCACGCCGGAAAAAACCTTTCCGGCGTCCACACGACATTCATGCGTTAAATCAGGCGGCGCGCGCGGCGATTTTGCGCTCGGCGGCGTCGGCCAGCCGGCCCGTCGCGCTCACCGGTCCGCCGGCGCCATCGAGCGCGCCGGGAATGAGTTCGAGCGCCAGCAGCCGGCGCCGCTCGAACGGTCCGGGCAGCCGCAGCGCGGCGGTTTTCTCAGCCGTGAAGCCAAAGCGGCTGTAATAGGGCGCATCGCCGACCAGAATCACGGCCCCGTGGCCGAGCTTGCGCGCTGCCGCGATCGCCCGGCGCACCAGGGCGGCGCCGATGCCGATGCCGCGGCAATCGGCGGCGACCGCCACCGGGCCGAGCAGCAGGGCCGGCTTGTTCTCCCCGCAGGCGATATTCCACAGCCGCGCGGTGCCGACTACGCGGGCGCGGTCGGCGGCGATGAGCGCAAGCCCTTCGGCCGGCAGGCGGCCCTTGCGCAGGCGCTCGGAGGTTTTCCGCCGCCGCGCCACCGCGCCGCCGAAGGCCTCGTCGAGCAAGGCCTCGCGCGCTGCGATGTCGCTTTCTCGTTCGTGACGCAAAGTAATCATGTCAGGTCGTTCCCCTGCCGCCGGGCGCGCGCGGGCGCGCTCACGGGACCGAAGCCGTGTAAGGAGAAGGGAGGCGGGCGAACCCGCCTCCGACGATGTCAGATGTGATAGGTCTTCAGCGGCGTGAAGCCGTTGAAGGCCACCGACGAGTAGGTCGCCGTGTAGGCGCCGGTGCCCTCAATCAGTACCCGGTCGCCGATTTCAAGGCTGACCGGGAGCATGTAGGGCTCCTTCTCGTACAGCACGTCGGCCGAGTCGCAGGTCGGGCCGGCCAGCACGCAAGGCGCCATCTCGGCACCGTCGCGCGGGGTCTTGATCGGGTAGCGAATCGATTCGTCCATGGTCTCGGCCAAACCGCCGAACTTGCCGATGTCGAGGTAGACCCAGCGCACGTCGTCTTCCTCGCTCTTCTTGGAGACGAGGACGACTTCGGCTTCGATCACGCCGGCATTGCCGACCATGCCGCGGCCCGGCTCGATGATGGTCTCCGGGATGCGGTTGCCGAAATGCTTGCGCAGCGCCTTGAAGATGGCGTTGCCGTAGGTTTTCACCGTCGGCACGTTCTTCAGGTACTTGGTCGGGAAACCGCCGCCGAGGTTGACCATTGCGAGGTTCATGCCGCGCTCGCCGCATTCCTTGAACACGGCCGCCGCCGAGGCAAGCGCCCGGTCCCAGGCATGCTGGTTGCGCTGCTGGGAGCCGACATGGAATGAAACGCCATGCGGCTCCAGGCCAAGCTTGAGGGCGTGCTCGAGCACGTCGACCGCCATGACCGGCTCGCAGCCGAATTTGCGCGACAGCGGCCATTCCGCGCCGACGCAGTCGGAGAGGATGCGGCAGAACACGCGGGCGCCGGGGGCGGCGCGGGCGATCTTTTCGACCTCGGCCTTGCAGTCGACCGCATAGAGGCGGACGCCGAGCGCGAAGGCGCGGGCTACGTCGCGCTCCTTCTTGATCGTGTTGCCATAGGAGACGCGGTCCGGCGCGGCACCCGCGGCCAGCACCATCTCGATCTCGGCGACCGAGGCGGTGTCGAAGCAGGAGCCCAGCCCGGCGAGCAGCGACAAGACCTCCGGCGCCGGGTTTGCCTTCACCGCGTAGAACACGCGGGTGTCGGGCAACGCCTTGGCGAAGGCATTGTAGTTGTCGCGGACGACGTCGAGGTCGACGACAAGGCAAGGCCCTTCGTCGTTGCGTTTGCGTAGAAACTCGCGAATGCGCGCAGTCATGGCGCTATTCCCCTACAGCTCATGGGGCGCATAAGCCCCAGATATCGCGGTTCTTTTGCGCTCAGGGCTCGCGCGCGATGGGGACGCGCGAACGCTTACGCTTGAGAGCCGCTATGCTGCCTTGGATTGGATGGGGAGACCCCGTCCGCACGGCCGGCAAGGATGAACAAGCCTCTTCGGTGACCCGCGCCGGTGGTGGAGGCCGGCAGAGACCAGAGAAGCCCGATCGTCGTTGCTTCAAGACGCGTCCCCTGCTGAGAGCAGGGTTTGCCGGTTTCGCCTCCGGCTGCCGGTCAGATTTCTTGGAGAGCTTTTGGCTTCTCTCTCCAGGCGGCTGGCGGGCCTCTTGTCCCGCTACCTACCGACCGACACACGTCCACAGGCACGTGCGAATTTGGGCAAGCATTGAGATAACAAATTTTTCGCGCGATGCAAGAGAATAAGTTCGGCGCAAGCAAATCTTCGTTAATAATTTTGCGCTCGTGCTTCGTCGCGGCGATCACTCGCGCGCGGTGAACGGCTCGATGCGGTGCGCGTTGCGGATGAACTGCACCATGATGGCGATGCCACAGAGGACAAACACTCCGTCAAGCACGCGCGCGCCGAGGCCGCCGAGATCGAACAGCGTCGCGATCGCCCACGAGCCGGCGAACGCCGCGCCGAACACCTCGGCGCCGATCAGGATGGCGGCGCTGAGGACGGTAACGACATTTAACCAGGCGATGCGGCGGCCTTGGACCATGCGGGGCGTTCCTTTTGCGAGGCGCAATGTCCACGAATCCTCGCGTTGAATCAAGTCCATAGCGGTTCGCACGCGGCGGCGCGAAGGGTCTTGCCTCAGCGCCGCAGGATGCCGCCGAGGGCGCCGCGAACGATCGCGCGCCCGATCGATCCGCCCATCGAGCCGCCGACCGACTTGCCGAGGTCGGCGGCGATCGAGCCGGCGGTACGGCTCACCACGGAGCGGGTGATCTCTCGCGTGACCAGTTGCCCGGTGCTCATCCGCTGGCCGCGCGGGCGGTTGGTGCCGAAGATGCCGCCGAGGACGCCGCCGATCTGCCCGACCCAGCCGCCGCCTGTCTCATTTTGGCCCGCCTGCTGGTTTGCCGGCCCGGCGGCGGTTTGGTTGGCGACGCGCTTGGCCAGCATCTCGTAGGCGGATTCGGCATCGATTGCCGTGTCGTACTTACCCTTCAGCGGGCTCTTGGCGATGATCGCCTTGCGCTCGTCGGCGCTGACCGGTCCGAGGCGGGCCGCCGGCGGGCAGATCATGGTGCGCTGGACGATGGAGGGAATGCCGTTGCCCTCCAGAAAAGACACCAGCGCCTCGCCCTTGCCGAGCTCGGTAATGACTTGCGCCGTGTCGAGGCCGGGGTTTGGCCTGAAGGTGTCGGCGGCGGCCTTGACCGCCTTCTGGTCGCGCGGCGTGAAGGCGCGCAAGGCATGCTGAACGCGGTTGCTGAGCTGGGCCAGAACGCTGTCGGGCACGTCAAGTGGGTTCTGCGTCACGAAATAGACGCCGACGCCCTTGGAGCGGATCAGGCGCACCACCTGCTCGATTTTCTCCAGCAGGTTCTTGGGCGCATCGTTGAACAGCAGGTGCGCCTCATCGAAGAAGAACACAAGCTTCGGCTTGTCCGGATCGCCGACCTCCGGGAGCGTCTCGAACAGCTCCGAGAGCATCCAGAGCAGGAACATGGCGTAGAGCCGCGGGTTGGCGATCAGCTTGTCGGCGGCCAGCACGTTGATATAGCCGCGGCCGTCGCTGTCGGTTTTCATGAAATCGGCGATGTTGAGCGCCGGCTCGCCGATGAATTTTGCCGCCCCCTGGTTCTCCAGCACCAAAAGCTGACGCTGGATGGTGCCGACGGTGGCGGACGCCACATTGCCGAACTCCTTTTGCAGGGACGCGGCGTTATCGGCGACGTACTGCAGGATCGCGCGCAGGTCCTTGAGGTCGAGCACGGGCAGGCCCTGCTCGTCGGCGACGCGGAAGGCGATGTTGAGCACGCCTTCCTGGGCGTCGTTGAGATCCAGGATCCGCGACAGCAGCACGGGCCCCATTTCCGACACGGTGGCGCGGATCGGGTGACCCTGCTCGCCGAACACGTCCCAGAACATCGCCGGAAATTCGTCGGGCTGGTAGGTCAGGCCCATGGCCTTGTCGCGCTGAACGAAAGCGTCCTTGGCTTCGCCGGGCGCGGCGATGCCCGAGAGGTCGCCTTTGACGTCGGCGGCGAAAACCGAAACCCCGGCGCGCGAAAATCCCTCGGCCATAACCTGCAGCGAGACGGTCTTGCCGGTGCCGGTGGCGCCGGTCACCAGTCCGTGCCGGTTACCGAATTTGAAGTCGAGGATTTCGAACTTGTCGCTTTTGCCGACAAGGACCCCGTTGGTCGGAACGGGTGCGGCGGGTGTCGCCTGATTTTGTTTTTTTGCCGGCGTCGCCATGTCGCACCTCCACTGTATGGCCTTGTCAAATCTACAATCCTACCGGGGCAAAAGGCCATAGCGGCCACGAATCGGTCTCCCTTGGCCTTTGCGCGATGAGCCTCTAGATAGGCCGCATGGACGGCACGAAAATTTCCTCCGGCAATCCGGTCCTCGGCGCTTGGCAGGCGGCGTTTGGCTTGCCTGACTTCGCGGCGATCAGGCCGGATCACTTCCGCGCGGCCTTCGACCGCGCTTTGGTAGCGAACCGCGCCGAGATCGATGCAATCGCTACCGACAAGGCAGCGCCAACGTTCGACAACACCATCGCCGCGCTGGAGCGGGGCGGGCAGGATCTTTCCCGCGTCTCCAACCTGTTCTTCGTGCTCGCCGGCGCCGACACCGGCGAGGCGCTCGAAGCGGTCGAGCGCGAGGTCTCGCCGCTGCTCGCACGCCACGGCAACGCGCTCTATCTCAACCGGGCGCTCTTTGCCCGCATCGACGATCTGTACCGCCGCCGCGCCTCGCTTGGGCTCGCGGACGAACAGGCCCGCGTGCTCGATCGTTACCACACCCGTTTCCGGCGGGCCGGCGCCGCCCTTGACCAGCCGGCGCAGGACCGGCTTGCGGCAATAAACGAACGACTGGCGAGCCTCGGCACCCAGTTCGGGCAGAACGTGCTGGCCGACGAGAAATCATGGACGCTGGTGCTGGAGGAGGGCGACCTCGCCGGACTGCCGGAATTTGCCCGCGACAACGCGCGTGCTGCGGCCGCGGAGCGCGGTCACGCCGGCGAATATGTCGTGACGCTCGGCCGCTCGTCGGCTGAGACTTTTCTGCAGTTTTCGGCACGCCGCGACCTGCGCGAAAAGCTGTTCCAGGCCTGGATTAGGCGCGGCGAAAACGGCGGGCCAACCGACAACCGCGCGATCATCGCCGAGTTGGTGGCGCTGCGCGCCGAGCGGGCAAAGCTTCTGGGGTTCGCGAGCTTTGCCGATTACCGGCTTGACGACCAGATGGCGAAGACGCCGGCCAACGCAAAGGCATTGCTCGAGAACGTGTGGGGCCGGGCGCGCGCCAAGGCACAAGCCGAGCGCGACGCGCTGCAAGCCATGATCGCGGAAGAGGGCGGGAATTTTGCGCTGGCGCCCCACGATTGGCGCTTTTACGCCGAGAAGCTGCGCAAGGCGCGCTACGACCTGGATGAGGCCGAGATCAAGCCCTACCTCCAGCTCGAGCGGCTGATCGAGGCGGCCTTCGAGACCGCGCATCGCCTGTTCGGGTTGAGCTTCAAGCCGTTCGCCGTGCCGCTCTATCATGCCGACGCGCGCGCCTGGGAGGTGACCGATGCAAGCGGCCGCCATGTCGGCCTGTTCGTCGGCGACTATTTTGCCCGTGCGTCGAAGCACAGCGGCGCCTGGATGACCTCGCTGCGCGACCAGGAAAAACTGATGGGCGACATCCGTCCGGTCATCCTCAACGTCTGCAATTTCTCTAAGCCTGCCGCCGGCGAACCGGCGCTGCTGTCGTTTGAGGATGCGCGCACGCTGTTCCACGAGTTCGGCCACGCGCTGCACGGGCTGCTCTCCGACGTCACCTATCCGCTGCTCGCCGGAACGTCGGTGTCTAACGATTTTGTCGAATTGCCCTCGCAGCTCTACGAGCACTGGCTTGAAGTACCCGAGATTCTGGGCAAGTACGCGCGCCACTGCAAAACCGGCGAGCCGATGCCGAAGGCGCTGCTCGATCGCCTGCTCGCCACCCGCACATTCAATCAGGGCTTCGCCACCATCGAATACACATCTTGCGCGCTGCTCGATCTCGATATCCACGCGCTGCCCGATTCGGACGGTCTTGACGTCGGCGAATTCGAGCGGCGCGATCTTGCGCGCATCGCCATGCCGGCGGAAATCGTAATGCGGCACCGCCTGCCGCACTTCCAGCATCTGTTCTTCGGCGGCCATTATGCCTCGGCCTATTACTCCTACATGTGGTCGGAAGTGCTCGACGCCGACGCCTTCGAGGCCTTCAAGGAGACGGGCAACGTCTTCGACCCGGCAACCGCGGCGCGGCTGCGCGAATTCATCTACAGCGCCGGAAACCTGCGCGACCCGGCCGAGGCGTACAAGGCTTTCCGCGGCCGGCTGCCGACCGTCGATGCGCTGCTCAAGAAGCGCGGGCTGGATACGGCGGCGCTTGCCACGCCCTAGCCGGATGCTACCGTTGCGGCCCATGGCGGCAACTCCTGCGCAAGACAGCGACATCCCCAAGTGGCGCCTGGTGGGCGACTGGTGGGACTTGTGCAACTGCGCCATTGGCTGCCCCTGCAATTTCGGCTCCGACCCCACGCTCGGCTATTGCGAAGGCGTGCTGACCTGGCTGATCCGAGAGGGCAATTACGGCGAGCTGACAATCAGCAAGGACCTGGCCGTCGTGCTCATCATCCACTGGGAGGGCAATGTCTTCGAGAAGAACCGCGAGTTCGGCTTTCTCATCGACGACCGCGCCAATCCCGCCGAGCGCGAGGCGTTGCAGAAGATCTTCACCGGCTATGCCGGCGGCGCCTTTGCCGCCTGGCGCGATCTGACGCTGCGCGTCGACGGCGTCGAGTTCGTGAAGATGAAAGTCAGCCACGACGCCGAGGACTGGCGCGTCGAGGTTCCCGGCATGGTCGAGGGCCTCGGCGGACCGTACCGCAAATACATGGTGCCCGAGGGCGATACCTGCCGCATCTACAACGCGCCGCGCCCGGAGGTCGTGCCAGGCTTCCTCACTGTCGGCACCGCCAAGCGCAACGTCGTCACCGGCGCCTTCGGCCGCAACTGGGACTGGTCGAACCGCTCGTCCAAGCACATCGCCTTCGATCTGCGCGGCCCTAAGACCTTCACCTGGCGCAATCCGCTGCAAACCCAATGAGCGAAACAGGTTCGGACACCGGCGCGCCGATGCGGCGCGACCGCGCCATCGTCGCCGGACTGCTTGTGGTGGTGGCGCTCGCCGCCTGGGCCTTCACGGTCGATCAGGCACGGCAGATGGATGCGATGGACGCAGCCATGTGGCGCGACATGAACATGTCGATGAACGGCATGGAGCCGTCATGGACGCCTGCCGATATCGCGCTGCTGTTCGTCATGTGGTCGGCGATGATGGCGGCGATGATGCTGCCCGGCGCCGGTCCGATGATTTTGGCGTTTGCCACCATCCAGCGCCGCCGCCGCGAGCGCGCGGCGCCGCACGTGCCGGCCGCGATCTTCATGTCCGGCTACGTCGCCGCCTGGGCCGCTTTCTCCATTGCCGCCACCGCGCTGCAGTGGTTGCTGCAGAGAACCGGGCTGCTGACCACCATGATGCAGTCGGCGTCGTCTTATTTCTCGGCGGCGCTGTTTCTCGCCGCGGGGCTCTACCAGTTCAGCCCGCTGAAGGAGCGCTGCCTCACGTTTTGCCGCTCGCCCGACGGCTTCATCCTGAGCGAATGGCGCGACGGCGCGCTTGGCGCAGCCGTCATGGGCCTGCGTCACGGCCTGTTCTGCATGGGCTGTTGTGCCGCGCTGATGCTGCTGCTGTTTGCCGTCGCGGTCATGGACCTGCGCTGGGTCGTGGGGCTGACCATTCTGGTGACGGCGGAAAAGCTCTTGCCCGGCGCAAAATTCTGGCGCGTCGGCATCGGCGTTGGCTTGCTCGCCGCCGGCGCCGCCTACGCCGCCGCCGCGTTGCGGGCGTCCTTCGCATGACCCTGCATAGCGCCGGCCATCGCCGCGGCGTCGTCTGCGCGCCGCATCTTGCCGCCGTCGAGGACGGCCGCTTGATCCTTGCCGAGGGCGGCAACGCGATCGAAGCCATGCTGGCGATGGCGGCCTCGATCGCCGCGGTCTATCCGCACATGAACCACATCGGCGGCGACGGCTTCTGGTTGATCCGCGAGCCCTCGGGCCGCGTGCGTGCGCTGATGGGGGCGGGGCGGGCCGGGTCGAAGGCAACGCAGCGGTTTTACCAGGACGCCGGTTACGACGAGATCCCGGCGCGCGGGCCGCTCGCCGCGCTCACCGTGCCCGGTGCGGTGGCGGCGTGGATGCTGGCGGCAGATGCCGCCAAGGCACAAGGTGGCCGATTGCCCCTCGATGTTTTGCTTGGCCCCGCCATCAAGCACGCGCGCGAAGGCTACACGGTAACGCGCAGCCAGGCGGCACTCACCAAAGACAAGCTTGCGGAGCTCAAAGACGTGTCCGGCTTTGCCGCGGCCTTTCTCGTCGACGGCAAGCCGCCGGAAGCGGGCAGCCGCCTCAAGCAAGGCAAATTCGCCGACACGCTCGATCATCTGGCGCAAGCGGGGCTCGACGATTTCTATCGCGGCGACGTCGGCCGCGAGATCGCCGCCGATCTCGAACGCATCGGCGCGCCGGTGACACGCGGCGATTTCGAGCGGTTGCGCGCCAGCGTCGAGGCGCCGCTCAGCCTGCAAACGGCCGCCGGCACGCTCTATAATTCGCCGCCACCGACGCAAGGGCTGGCCTCGCTCATCATCCTCGGCCTGTTCGAGCGGCTGCGCGTGACGCAAGGCGAAAGCTTTGAGCACGTCCACGGTCTCGTCGAAGCGGCCAAGCGCGCCTTCCGCGTACGCGACCGCGTCGTCACCGACCCGGACCGGATGACAGCCGATCTCAATCAATTCCTCGCCGCGCCGTTTCTCGATGCCGAAGCGGAAAAAATCGACCGCAGCAAGGCGGCGCCCTGGCCGGCGCCGCGGGGAAAGGGCGACACGGTCTGGATGGGCGCGGCGGACGCTTCCGGCCTCGTCGTGTCCTATATCCAGTCGCTCTACTGGGAATTCGGCTCCGGCGTCGTGCTGCCGCGAACCGGCGTGCTGATGCAGAACCGCGGCGCAAGTTTTTCCCTCGACCCCAAGGCGCTCAACGCGCTCTCGCCCGGCCGCCGCCCGTTCCACACGCTCAATCCGGCGCTCGCCGCACTCAAGGACGGCCGCGTCATCGCCTACGGCACCATGGGCGGCGATGGCCAGCCGCAGACGCAAGCCGCGGTGTTCACGCGGCACGTCACATTCGGGCAGCCGCTTGAGCGCGCGCTCGAGGCGCCGCGCTGGCTGCTCGGCCGCACCTGGGGCTCGACGCACACGAATCTGCGGCTGGAACGTCGCTTTGATGAAAAGTTGATCGATCGGCTGATGTCGGCCGGTCACGACGTCGAGGTTCTCGGCGAAGATTTCTCCGACACCATGGGCCACGCCGGCGCCGTCATATTGCATCCGGGCGGCACGCTGGAAGGCGGCCACGATCCGCGCGCCGACGGCGGCGCCGCGGGGTTGTGAATTTTATAACGTTGTTTTGTGACAGCCGTTGCTCTCGCCACCTTTGCGCCGCACTCCGTGCTATTGTCGCGGCCCACATGATCCGCGCCGCCCTCATTGCGATCTTCGGCTTGATATCTGCCGCTCCGGCGCTGGCGCATCCGCATGTCTGGGTCACCATGAACTCGGAGCTGGTTTACGCGCCGGACGGCAGCGTCACCGGGATCAATCACTCATGGGCGTTCGACGACATGTTTTCCGCCTTCGCCACGCAAGGAACGCAAAGCAAGGTGAAGGGGCAATTCACGCGCGAGGAGCTTGCGCCGCTTGCCAAGGTCAATGTCGAGTCGCTCAAGGAATACGACTATTTCACCTACGTCACGGCCGACGGACAGAAGGCGCCGTTGACCGATCCGGCGCCCGGGTACTGGCTCGACTACAAGGATCAGATCCTGACGCTGCACTTCACCCTGCCGTTCAAGACGCCGGTGAAGGCAAAGCTCCTCAAGGTCGAGGTTTACGACCCGACCATCTTTGTCGACTTCGAATGGGCGAAGAAAACGCCGGTGTCGGTCGCGAACTTGCCGCATGGCTGCAAGCTCGACGTGGTCATGCCGCGTGAAATGACCTACGCCGAAGGCAAGGCGCTGAGCCAGATTCCTGCCGACGCGCAGAACACGACGATGGCCTGGGGTGCCCAATTCGCCAACCGGATTTTGGTGAACTGCCCATAGCGCGCAGAAGACCGAGTGAGCGTGTCGCGGGGGCGGCGTCCTGAAGGGGAATTCACGACAATGACGTGGCCGGCCCGCCGCACTCTGTTGCAGTTTTCATTCTTCGCCATCTGCATTCTGCTCGTCTTCGCCGCGCTCGACGCTGCGTCGGCGCAGCCCTTTGGCATGAGCCACGGCCGCGAGGCGCCGCATGTTGGCCCGATCGCCGGCTGGATCCTCGCCAAGCAGGCCGAATTCTACCGCATGTTCTCGGGCACGATCCGCGCCGCCAAGACCGACGGCAGCGCCGCCTGGACGCTGCTCGGCATCTCCTTCATCTACGGCGTCTTCCACGCCGCCGGGCCCGGGCACGGCAAGGCCGTGATCTCCTCTTACATGGTTGCCAACAACGAGACCTGGCGGCGCGGCGTCGCCTTGTCGTTTGCCGCGGCGGTGATGCAGGCGCTGACCGCCATCGCCATCGTCGGCGTCGCCGCGGTGCTGCTCGGCGCCACCGCCAAGATGATGGGCGATACCGTTCGCATCGTCGAAGAGGTGAGCTACGGGTTGATCATTCTGATCGGGCTGCGGCTCTTGTGGGTGAAGGGCCGTTCACTCCTGCATCTGCTGCGCGGCCGCGGGCAGACGCATCACGGCCATGCGCATGGTCGTGGGCACGATCACGCGCACGCTCATCACGACCACGGTCACGATCATCACCATCACGATCATGGGCACGCTCACGGTCATCACCATCACGACGGCGAGGACGAAGCGCATGCTTGGGGCCATGCGCACGCGCCGGAGCCCAGCGAACTAACCGGCAAGCACTGGCTGCGGCGCGGCCTTGCGGCGATATTCGCGGTGGGCCTGCGGCCGTGCTCGGGCGCCATCATCGTCTTGGTGTTTGCGCTGGCGCAGGGGCTGTTCTGGATCGGCGTCGCCTCGACTTTCGTCATGGGCCTGGGCACGGCGATCACCGTCACCGCAGTGGCGACGATTGCCGTGAGCGCGCGCGGCTTCGCCGGCAGGCTGGCAAAGGCGAAACCCGGCGCCGGGCTGATCGCGCTGCGCGGGCTGGAAACCGCCGCCGCCGGCCTCATTATCGTGTTCGGCGTCGCCTTGCTCACCGGCTACATGATGAGCGAGCAGATGGGGCTGTTTTAAGACGACTTAAAATCGTCGGCGCGCAATTCGATGGGCTGGCCGTGCGGCGTGCGGTCGCAGGCACGGTCCCAGGCATCGCGATAGCGATGCAGCGTCTGCCCTGTCGCCACACCCTTTTCCTCAACCAGTCTTTCCAGCGCCGCGAGCCAATGCAAATAATAGGTCTCGCCGGTGTCGGGATCGCCCGCGCCCTGCGCGCGCTTGATCTCGGCGGCTAGCGCCGCGGCCCATTCCGTCCAGGTGAACAGCCCGCGCTCGTGCAGCGCCAGCGTCATGGCGAAGGCCTGCGCCTCCCACGGCTCGCGGAACACCGGGCCGTCGGCGTCGCGCGGCACGCCGGGGACGGCAATCGCCGCGCGCAGCGCGGCTTGCGGGTCCATGCCCATCAGGCGCGCTCCAGATAGGATTCCCAGGCGTCGACCGACACCTTGACCGTCGGATCGGCGTCATCGCCCCACAATTCGCGGCCATCGAAGCGCACGGTGTAGAGCCACTGCGGATTTTCTCCGGCGCCCCGGGCGTTGCTGTCGGGAAAAACGTGAAAGCCGATGACGCGCTCGACGATGCCCAGGCGTCCGCGCACATAGCGCGGTAGCCGCGTGTGTGTCGGCGGGTTGATGTTCCTGGCGCGCACGCTGTCGCCCGGCTTGAACGCCGGCTTGGTGTTGGTGTCGCGCTCGGTCGGACCGCCGCGATGCAGCACCTTCAGGACGTCTCCAGGCGTGAGGATACGTTTCACCGCCTTCGGCGGCCTGAGCGTATGGCCGACGACGATCTCGTCGTCGCTGACCAAGTCGCGCTCCTTCAACAGCGTTTCCAGCCCGGCGAACCAAAGCTGGTAGTAGCTCATCGACAGATATGCACCGGGGTCGCGGTTCTCGCGCGCGAAACGCCCCATATCGATGTTCCAGCCGCCCGGCATGCCCATGGCGAGCGTCAACGCGAAGGCGCGCTTCTCCCAGTCTTCATGAAACGCCGGCTCGTCCGGCTCCGGCACGACCGGACCGAAACCCTGCGCGCCGCCGAGGTCTTGCCCGCCGTTCATTTGTGGTCCTCGGGCCGCTTCGGCAGCCCGGCGCCGATCATGGAATCGCGCGTGACGAGCTCGGCGAGCTTGTCTTCGCTCCAGCCCTCGGTCTCTGCGGGGCGCATGGGCACGACGAGATAACGGATCTCGGCGGTCGAATCCCAGATGCGGATTTCGGTGTCCTGGGGAAGCGTGAAGCCGAAATCGGCGAGCACGCCGCGCGGATCGGCAACCGCGCGCGAGCGGTAGGGCGCCGATTTGTACCAGACCGGCGGCAGGCCGAGCACCGGCCACGGATAGCAGGAGCACAGCGTGCACACGACCATGTTGTGCAGCTTGCGCGTATTCTCCAGCGCGACGATGTGTTCGCCCTGGCGGCCGGCGTAACCAAGCTCGGCGATCGCCGGCGTTGCGTCCTTGAACAGCCGCGCGCGATAGGCGGCATCGGCCCAGGCTTTGGCGACGACACGGGCGCCGTTGCGCGGCCCGATTTTCTTTTCATAGGTCTCGATCAAGAGATCGAGCGCCGCCGGATCGACATAGCCTTTCTCGGTAAGCACGGTCTCCAGCGCGCGCACGCGCAACTGCGTTTCCGAGAGTTCGGAGTGCTCGTGGTCGTGATCGTGATGATGATCGTGATCGTGTGCCATGCGGCAAAGTCTAGCTGAGGCGGACGCTCAATCCCAGACGCCCTTGTGGGGGTAACTTAGCGGAGGCATTCTCTTTGTGTCATCATCTCGCGTGGGCATGAACGCCGGGAGGGATCGCCGATTTCCCGAACTTTGACGACTCTCGCCGATTGCATCGACCGTCTCAACACGGCCGTCGGCCGGGTCGTGGCCTGGCTAGCGCTCGCCATCGTGCTTGGGCAGTTCGCGCTGGTGGTTGCGCGCTATGTGTTCGGTTTCGGCTCGATCTGGCTGACCGAGGCGGTGCTCTACGGCCACGCCACGCTGTTCCTTCTGGCGGCGGCGTGGACGCTGCGGGTCGGCGGCCACGTGCGCGTCGATATCTTCTATGCCGAGGCTTCACCGCCCATCAAGGCGGCGGTCGACTTTCTCGGCGCGCTGTTGCTGCTGCTGCCGTTCATGCTTGTGGTGCTGTTGTTTTCCGCGCCGTATGCCGCGCGCTCCTGGGCGATCCTCGAACGCTCGCAGGAAGTCGGCGGGCTGCCGCTGGTCTTTTTGCTCAAGACGCTGATCCCGTTGTTCGCCGTGCTGCTGGCCTTGCAGGGTATCGCGCAGGCGATCCGCGCCGCGCAGACGCTCATCGGGCCGCGCTGATGCCGCTGGCCGAAACCCTCGCGGTGCTGATGGTCGCGGCCGTCATCGCGACGCTGCTCGCCGGCTATCCGGTGGCGCTGACGCTTGCCGGCGTCTCGCTCGCCTTCGCCGCGCTCGGCCATGCTCTCGGCGCCATGAATTTTGCCATCCTTGGCGCGCTGCCCGACCGCATCTTCGGCGTCATGACCAACGACGTGCTGCTGGCAATTCCCATGTTCATCTTCATGGGCGTCATGCTCGAGCAATCGCGCATCGCCGAGGTGTTGCTGGAGACGATGGGCCGCCTGTTCGGTTCGCTGCGCGGTGGGTTGGGCTTCTCGGCGGTTATTGTCGGGGCGCTGCTCGCGGCCTCGACCGGCATGGTGGGCGCGACCGCCGTGACCATCGGCCTCATTATGCTGCCGGCGATGCTGCGGCATGGCTACGATCCGCGGCTTGCTGCCGGCACGGTCGCGGCCTCCGCGACGCTGGCGCAGATCATCCCGCCGTCCACCGTGCTGGTGCTGCTCGGCGACCAGCTCAACAACGCCTATCAGTCGGCGCAGCTGGCGAAGGGGACGTTTGCGCCCAACGTCATTTCCGTAAGTGATTTGTTCGCCGGCGCCATTGTCCCCGGCTTGCTGCTGGTTGCACTTTACATTGCATTTCTTGCCGCCATGGCGGCGTGGCGGCCGGCGAGTTGCCCCGCCATCGCGGCGCATGAGAAGTCCGCGGCGGGAGGCCTGATTGAAGCGCTGGCCGCGCCGGTCGTGCTCATCGTCGCCGTGCTCGGCTCGATCCTCGGCGGCATCGCCACGCCCACGGAAGCAGCCTCCGTCGGCGCCGTCGGCGCGCTGCTGCTGGCGGCGCGCAAGGCGCGGCTCTCGACGCCGCTGCTGCCGGTGGTGGAAAAAACCACGCAGATCACGGCGATGATTTTTCTCATCCTCATCGGCGCCACGACCTTCAGCCTTGTCTTTCGCGCTCTCGGCGGCGACGACATGGTGCATCGCGCTCTCACCGATCTGCCCGGCGGCACCGGCGGCGCCGTGCTCGTCGTCATGCTGGCGGTATTCCTGCTCGGCTTTGTCATGGACGCCTTCGAGATCATTTTCGTCGTGGTGCCGATCGTCGGTCCGGCGCTGCTCGCGATGCCCGGCATCGATCCTGTCTGGCTCGGCATCATGATCGCGGTGAATTTGCAGACCTCCTACATGCATCCGCCGCTGGGGCCGACGCTGTTCTTTCTGCGCGGGGTGGCGCCGCCGGAAATCACCACGCGGCACATCTATGTCGGCATCATCCCGTTCGTGCTGATCCAGCTTCTGGCGCTGGTGGTCTTGTGGTTCGTGCCGGGGCTTGCGACCGCCCTGCCGCACGCGCTTTATGGGCGGTAAGGTTTTTCTTGTCCCTCCCCCTGCGGGGGAGGGTGGCTTCTCGCGGAGCGAGAAGCCGGGTGGGGTGAGCAAAATGGAAAAAGGAAAGCTCGATAAACGAACGCGACTGTGTCTCATTTGTGAAGCTGTTCGCTACTGTCAGCAGGTTCAAGAATTAGGGATGCCCTCATCTTCGTTCTCGAAGGCGTTGAGAGAGCCAATTTATTTCTTGTGGGAATGCTACGACGGCCCAAAGTACAAGCGTTGTAAATATCGATCTATTGAAACAGTCGGAAAATCATCCGGCCGGGGCGAAATCGTCTATGACCACTCGATAGAATTTCGTCAGCTGCAAAAGACGCTTTTGGGGATGGAAGAAGTTACGGCTGAAAAGGTTGAGCGGGAACTCGGCCGTTACCTAAAGCCAGTAATCCTTACGAAGGAGCAGCACCGGATTAAGACCGCAGAGGCCAGAAAGTATCCCGTTGTCGATCCTGACAATTTCGACATTGTCGCGTACTACGCGACAATGGGGATACAGTTAGTACAAAACAGCGATCAGAGCTGACCATGCAAGCTGCCGACATGTTCAGCCTGAAGGGCCGCGTTGCGCTGGTGACCGGCGCATCGAGCGGCTTGGGGACGCAATTTGCCCGGGCGCTGGCGGACAACGGCGCTTCGGTCGCGCTGGTGGCGCGGCGTGTCGACCGCCTCACGGCGCTGAAGGAAGAGATCGAGAAGAAGGGCGGCAAAGCCATTGCCGTCGAAGCCGACGTCACCGACCGCGCCGCCATGGCGCGCGCTTTCGACGCCGCGGAAAAAGCTTTCGGTACCGTGACCATCCTCGTCAACAATGCCGGCATCGCCCATGGCGGCCGTGCCGTGGAAATGCCGCCGGAAGAATGGCGCAAGGTGCTGGCCACCAATCTCGACGCGGTGTTCTTCTGGGCCCAGGAGGCAGCGCGCCGCATGCTGGCCGCCAAGCAGCGCGGCTCGATCGTCAACATCGCCTCGGTGCTCGGCCTCGCCGTCGCCAAGGGCGCGGTCGCCTACGCCACCGCCAAGGCCGGCGTGGTGCAGGTCACCAAGGCGCTTGCCGTCGAGCTCGCCTTCAAGGGCGTGCGCGTCAACGCCATCGGGCCGGGTTGGTTCGTCACCGAGATCAACGATGAGTATCTGCTGAGCGAGAAGGGCACCGAGATCAAGCGAGAGATCCCGATGGGCCGCTTCGGCAACGAGGGCGACCTCGACGGCGCGCTGCTGCTGCTGGCGTCGGACGCCGGCGCCTACATCACCGGCGCAACGATTGTCGTCGACGGCGGCCAGGTCATTCAGATCAAGGGGTAGGCTATGGACTTTTCCCTTTCGCCCGAGATCGAGGACCTGCGCCTCAAGGTGCGCGCCTTCATCGACAAGGAGGTGCTGCCGCTCGAAGCCGATCCGGTGAATTTTTCCGAGCACGAGAACATCCCGGAAGAGCGGCTCAAGGCCGTGCGCGCCAAGGCGAAGAAAGCGGGGCTGTGGGCGCCGCAAAGCCCAAAGGAATACGGCGGCATGGAATTGCCGATCGTCGCCTGGGCCGCGATCTACGAGGAGGCGGCGCGCTCACTGTTCGGCCCGCTGGCGATCAACTGCATGGCGCCCGACGACGGCAACATGAACCTGCTGCGCATGGTCGGCACCAAGGCGCAGAAGGACAAGTGGCTCGCCCCCATCGTCAACGGCGACGTGCGCTCGTCCTTCGCCATGACCGAGCCGGCGCCGGGCGGCGGCTCCGACCCGACCATGATCCGCACCAAGGCCGAGAAGAAGGGCGGCAAATACGTCATCACCGGCCGCAAGTGGTTCATCACCGGCGCCGACGGCGCCGCGCACTTCATCCTCATGGCGCGCACCTCGGACGACAAGCGCAAGGGGCTGACCGCGTTCCTCTTTCACAAGGACCAGCCGGGCTGGCGCATCGTGCGCCGCATCGGCATCCTCGGCCCCGAGGAGCACGGTGGCCACTGCGAGCTTGAATTCACCGGCCTCGAAGTGGCGCAGGAAAACGTGCTGCTCGGCGAGGGCGAGGGCCTGCGGCTCATGCAGATGCGCCTTGGCCCGGCGCGGCTCACGCACTGCATGCGCTGGACCGGCTGGGCCAAGCGCTGCCTCGAGATCGCGCAGGAGTATGTGGCAAACCGCGAGGGCTTCGGCGTCAAGCTCGCCGACCGCGAGAGCGTGCAGATCAAGCTGGGCGAGGTGGCGCAGCAGATCCAGATCGGCCGCCTGCTCACCATGCACGCCGCCTGGATGCTCGATCAGGGCGGCCGCGCGCGCAAAGAGGTGTCGATGGCCAAGGTGCAGGTCGCCGACACGCTGCACAAGGCGGCCGACGTCGCCATCCAGTTGCAGGGCGCGCGCGGCTTCTCCAAGGACACGCCGGTCGAATGGATCTACCGCGCGGCGCGCGCGGCGCGCCTGGTCGATGGCGCCTCAGAAGTGCACATGATGGTGCTCGCGCGCTTCATGCGCGAGGAAGGCCGCGACTTCTGGCAATGGGGCCCGGGCGAGGGCCGGCGCAACGAGCGATAAGCTGTGCAGAGAGCCGCCGCCTCCGCCGGCGCGCGTCGGTTGCCCGTTTACTCGTGTCCGGTGGGTGGGTGGCCCAACAGCCGGTACACAACACCCGTTTTTGTTGCGCCAAGCGCGATCCAGTCCTGAGCCTCATGCTGCAGCGATATGAAAAACGCTTCCACCTTCCTGATTGTCTCTTCCCGAAGGTCCTCCCGGCGCTTGAACTTGAGCTGAAAGGCGAACTCGCCGATGAGGGGACGGTGGTCGCCCCTGGCACGCCAAAGCGCCACATTTGCTTTCGCAGCCAATCCATCTCCGAAATCGAGGGTGCCGATGTCTTGCAATACCTCTTCGACGATTGTGTTTGATACGACATCGACTTGTTCGTCGGAGTCTTTGTCGAGTCTGCGCAGCAACGGGAACACACGCCGGAGTGTTTCCATCGACAGCCGCGTATCGTCGTGGAGCTGGGAAAGCGGAAACTCGACGTTATGCGAGAACAGCAGTCGAATTCCGCCAAGCTGATCCTTGAGCGGCAGCATCTCGCATTTGAACTTGATCGCGTAGTCACCAAAGATCTGCGGGCGGACGTCGGTTTCCGCGGTCGTTTGCAGGTCCGGATGACGGAATTTGAATACGACTTCAGGATCGCCGGCGGGAAATCCATCTTGGTAGGGAATGCGCCGCCGCAAGATGAAGGCATTGTTGTAGAGGCGGCAGTCCTTGGTATCCACGAACAGGACTTCGCGAATCTGGACTGGAGCGTCGGCGAACGCATCCATGGAAAAGCCGATCCCGTGCTCCTCGGCCGGCCGTCGCAGCAATTTGGCAAAATCGAGCAATCGCTTGCGCGATGTAAACTTGTTTGGCTTGAGGATGAGTTTGCACTCGAGATACTTGACCTGGCGGAGTGGCAAGCCGTCGGCGTATTTGCCTGGCTTGAGATCGGGTATTCTCTTCGCCAATCCCTTGTCTTTCCGCGCTACGCTGCCTTCCATGGTGCCCCCCCTTCGCAACGCCACCTTTCTTTGTGACAGAACGATGAACGTTACTCCCACGTCTTGACCGAGGCCATTGCCGTTGGGCGATTTGGCCAAGGCACCAGGCCGGGCCGGGGCCATTCTTAACGGCGATTTTACGCGGCTTGCTGCTTTGCGGCGGGGGCGGCTTGACCCAATGGAGGCCGGACGGCGCTACGGCGCGTCCTTCGGAGCCTGGTGCACTTCGACGACGTTGCCGTCGGGATCGTAGAAGAAAATCTGCTTCCAGCCGGTCATCGCCCAATCGCCGAAGTCTGAATACTTGACACCTTTTTCGTCGAGCCGCTTGCGGAAGGCGTCGAGGTCGTCGGTACGGAAGGCGATGTGCCCGCGCTCGACCGGATTGACCACCTTGCCGGTGCGGAAGCCGATCTGCATGTCCTTTTCCGCGATGTGCATCTGCACCGCGCCGTCGGTGATGAAGGCGACATCGCCGGGATAGCCTTGATCGGTGACGCGGTTTTTGCCCATGCCGTGGATGGTCTGCATGTCGAGCACGTCGCGATAGAAGGCGTCCATCGCCGGTACGTCGGTGGTGGCGAAATTGACGTGGTGCAGCTTGAGCTTCATGGCGGCGGGCACGTCAGTTGCGGTAGCTCGCGTCCATCTTGTCGAGCATGCGTAGATAGGCCGGCCAGTCCGCCGAGCCGCGGCCGAGGTTGTGGTGCTCGTATTGCTCCGCGGTCTTGGCGCAGACATCCGGCGGCACTTCGATCAGCTCGCTGCCGGTCGCTTCGAGCGTCAACTGGATTTCCGCCGCGTCGATCAGCGCCTTCATCAGCGTGAAGGCGTCGCGCGCGGTCACCCCGACGGTGAGCAGGCCGTGATTGTGCATGATCATCGCGCGGTTCTTGCCGAGGTCGCGGTTGATGCGCTCGCGCTCGTCGAAATCCTCGGTGATGCCTTCGTAGCCGTGATAACCGATGCGCTTGTAGAAGCGCACCGCCTGCTGCGACACCATGCGCAGGCCGTGCTTGAGGCCGGAAATCGCCATGCCGGTGTTGGTGTGCACGTGCACGGCGCAGTTCACGTCGGGCCGCGCGTTGAGCACGCCGCCGTGCAGCGTGAAGCCGGGGCGGTTGACGCCGGCTTTCTCGTCGAGGTCTTCGTCCATCGAGACCTTGACCAGGTTGGAGGCGGTGACCTCGGTGTAGAGCAACTCGTGCCGCTTCATCAGGAACATGCGCGGCTCGCCCGGCACGCGCATCGACGAGTGGTTGTAGATCACGTCGTCCCAGCCGTAATGCGCGATCAGGCGATAGACGGCGGCGAGATCGATACGCGCCTGCCATTCCTGCGCGGATATGTTTGCCGGTTTGCCGGCCGGTTTCATCTCGGCCATTTTGGTCGGCTTGTTCATGGCGTTCTCCCTGAGCTTTGCATCCAGCATAGCGCATTGGCGCGCGTTTCGTCTCGCCGCTATGCTTGCCGCGCGTTTCCCCTGTTTCAGGACCTGAAAATGGCGCCAATTTCAATTCGCATGGGTGGTTACGGTCCGCCGGCCACCGGCTTTTCCCGGGCGCTGAAATTCATCGGCGACAAGTTGCAGGCCGAGTTCGGCGACGACGTCGCCATCGACTACGTCTGGAACATCATGGACCACGGCCACAAGGCCGAGGACATTCTCACGCTGGTCGAGAACGGCGACATCACGCTCGGCTACCAGTCGTCGAGTTACCTGACCGACCGCGTGCCCGAACTCGGCTTCGTCGATCTGCCGTTTCTGTTTTCCTCGAACGCGCAGGCGCGCGCGGCGATGGACGGCGAACTGGGCGCCTATCTAGCGCGCAAGACCGAGGAGCGCATCGGCTACCGCATCCTCGGCTGGTTCGAGAACGGCTTCCGCCACATCTCCAACCGGCTGCGGCCGGTGCATCTCCCCGCCGACCTCACGGGCATGCGCATCCGCGTGCTGCCGAGCGAGATCCACCGGCGCACTTTCGAACTGCTCGGCGCCATCGCCATGCGCATGGACCTGACCGAAGCCATCGCCATGATCAAGGCCGGCACGCTCGACGCGCAGGAAAATCCGCTGGCCAATACGGTCACCTATGGCGTGCATAAATTTCATAAATTCCATACGCTCACCTATCACTTCTATATCTCGCGCCCCGTGTTCCTGCATCGCGCCTCATTCGACGCCTGGCCGGAGGAACTCAAGCGCGCGATGGCCAAAGCCGTGACCGAGGCGGTTGCCTTCCAGCGCGGTCTTGCGGTCGAGGAAAATGAGGCTTCACGCAAGATCATCGAGGAGGCCGGCTGCGAGATCGCCGAGCTCAGTGCCGGCGAACACGATGCCTTCGTCGCCGCGGTGCAGCCGCTGCTGGCTGAAGCGCGCCAAAGCTTTGGTGGGACGATTTTCAAGATGATGCCGCCTTGAGTCGCGCGACGAGGACGGTTACGCTGTAACCAACAACAATAAATGGACGGGCGCTGACCGCTTCAAGCTCACGCCAAACCCGTTCCTGCCGGGAGCAACGAAACAATGGCTGCCGACGGCGCGCGTCCAGGTTGCCTTGCCGGCGTCCGCGTTCTCGACCTGAGCCAATTCGAGGCCGGCCCCTCCTGCACCGAGGCGCTCGCCTGGCTTGGCGCCGAGGTCGTCAAGGTGGAAAACCCGAAGAGCGGCGAGGCAGGACGCTTCCTGCTGCACGGCGCGTCCGGCCACACTCAGGACTCCTGGTATTTCCTGCTGTTCAACGCCAACAAGAAATCAGTCACGGTCAATTTGAAGTCGGAGCGCGGCCTCACGCTCGTCAAGGATATGGTCAAGCGCGCCGATATCATGGTGGAGAATTTCGCGCCGGGGGTCATCGAACGGCTCGGCCTCGGCTACGACGTGGTGCGCACCGTCAATCCGGGCATCATCTACGCGCAGCTCAAGGGCTTCGGGACCGGCGCGCCATACGAGAACTACCTTGCTTTCGACATGATCGCGCAGGCGACCGGCGGCGTCATGAGCATCACCGGCGAGGCCGACGGGCCGCCGCTGAAGCCCGGTGTAACGCTCGGCGATACCGGCACCGGAATGCTGCTCGCGATCAGTATTTTGGGCGCGCTTTACCGGCGCCGCGGCACAGGCGAGGGCGAACGCATCGAAATCGCCATGCAGGACGCCATGCTGCAATACATGCGTGTCGCGCTGTCCGCGCAGGCCTCGCAAGGCGTGGCGGCCAAGCGCAACGGCGCCAAGATCGTGTCCGGCTTCGCTGTGCCGAGCGGCACCTATCCGTGCAAGCCTGGCGGACCGAACGACTACGTCTACGTCTATACGAGCCGCACCAACCCGTCGCATTGGCGCCGTTTGCTCGAAGTGATCGGGCGGCCGGAGCTGATCGGCGATCCGCGCTTCGACACCGGGGTGGCGCGCCTCGATCATGAGCCCGAGATCGACGACATGATCTCCGCCTGGACGCGCCAGTATGACAAGCGCGAGGCGATGCGCATCCTGGGCGACGCAGGTGTCCCGGCGGGCGCGGTCTTCGACACGATGGAGCTGACCAATGACGCCGATTTCGAGCGTCGCGGCATTATGCAGACGATGCAGCATCCGGCTGCCGGTCCGTTCAAGATGCCGGGTTGGCCGGTGCGCTTCAGCGGCGCTACGCCGAAGGTCGAGCCGGCGCCGCTGCTCGGGCAGCACACCAAAGAGGTCTTGGGCGAATGGCTTGGTCTCGATGGCGATCAGATCGAGCAACTCGGCAAAAACAACGTCATCTGAGAGGACGCGACCATGGCGGACATCACCGGCTCGGAGATCCTGGCCAAATCGTTGAAGAATGAAGGCACCGACATCCTGTTCTTCCTCATGGGCGGGCCGATGCTGCTGGCGGAAGCCTCATGCATCAAGGAAGGCATGCGGCCGCTCGACGTCCGCCACGAGCAATCGGCCGCTTTCATGGCGCAGGCCTACAGCCGCCTGTTGCAGAGACCCGGCGTCTGCATGGCGGCGAGCGGGCCGGGCACGATCAACCTCACCACCGGCGTGGCCAATGCGCTGGTCGATTGCTGCCCCGTCGTCGCGATCGGCGGCTCGAGCCCCATCGGGCAGAACGGCCGTCAGGTGTTCCAGGAGATCGATCAGCTCGCCATCATGAAGCCGTGCACCAAATGGGCCGACCGCATCTACAACATCAAGCGCATCCCGGAGCAGGTGAACGTCGCATTCCAGAAAGCGATGAGCGGCAAACCCGGCCCGGTTTATCTCGATTTCCCGGGCGATATTCTCTACGCCAAGATTCCCGAAGAGCAGGTCGACTGGGGCCTGTCCGGGCGGCCGCTGTTGAACGCGCGGCCACTCGGCGATCCCAAACAAGTCGATGCCCTGGTCGAGGCAATCGCCAAGGCGCGCCAGCCGATCATCCTGTCCGGCAGCGGCGTGATCTGGTCGCAGGCCTGGTCGGAACTGCAGGAGTTCGTCGAAAAGACCGGCATCCCGTTCTACACCACGCCCCAGGGTCGCGGCGTCCTCCCGGACGATCACGAGTACTCCTACCTGACGATGCGCTCCTCCGCGTTCCGCGACGCCGATCTGATCATCGTGATCGGCACCCGCATGAACTACATCATCGGCCACGCGGCGCCGCCGCGCTTCAATGGCGGCGCCAAGATCGCGCGCATCGATATCGATGCCGATGAAATCGCCACCGCGCCCCGCAGGGTCGATATCGGCATCGTCGGTGACTGCAAAACGGTGTTGCGTCAGCTTATCGATGCGAGCGGAAAGAAGATCAACGCGGACCGCTTTTCGGCCTGGCGCAAGACGCTCGCCGACGGCGAAGCGGAGAAGCGCGAAAAGCCCGGCGCCAACAAGCCGATGGATGACGTGCCGATCCATCCGCTGCGGTTATGCGACGAGATCAAGAATTTCATGCAGCGCGATGCCATCCTGGTAGTCGATGGTCAGGAAATTCTGAATTTCGGCCGTCAGTCGATGCCGACCTTTAGCCCCGGCCATCGCCTCAATTCCGGACCGTTCGGCACCATGGGCGTCGGATTGCCGTTTGGCATCGGCGCCAAGCTTGCTAAGCCCGACAAGCAGGTCATCGTCGTGCACGGCGACGGCTCGTTCGGGCTCAACGCGCTCGAGCTCGACACCGCCGTGCGCCACAACGTTCCGATCCTGGTTGTCGTCAGCCTCAACGGCGGCTGGACCGCCGACCCGGATCGCAATAAGCCCGGCCGCAATCTTGGCTATACGCGCTTCGACAAGATGGCCGAAACACTCGGTTGCTACGGCGAATATGTCGAACGTCCCGACGAAATCCGTCCGGCGCTGGATCGTGCCCAACGCGAGGTCGATCGCGGCTCGGTCGCGCTGGTCAACGTCAAGACCGACTATCGCGCTCGCGCCGGCACCGCGGCCTTTGCGACTTATTCCACCTGAATGCATGGAACCGTGACCGGCCGGACGTTTACGGAACCGAAAGCATAACCGCTTCGGTTTACGCCGCCGAAACCACTCCCTCGCTACAGAGCGGGGATGCAGCGTCCCGTCGCCCTTGCCGTTCGCGGCCTCGCCAAGAGCTTCGAGCGGCCGGCGGTCGATGCGCTCGACCTCACGGTTTTCGGCGGCGAATTCTACGCGCTGGTCGGCCCCAACGGCGCCGGCAAGACCACGACGCTGCGCATGGTCACCGGCCTGCTGCGCCCCGATGCCGGCACCATCCACATCGATGGCATCGACGCGCTTGCCGATCCCATTGCCGCCAAGCAGATCACCGCCTGGCTCTCCGACGAGCCGATGATCTACGACAAGCTTACGCCCTATGAATATCTGGAATTCGTCGCCGGTCTCTGGCGCATTGACGCGGCAATCGCCGAAGCGCGCGCGCGTGAACTGATCGGCTGGCTCGGTCTGGCGCCGCACGCGCACGAACGCTGCGAGGGCTTTTCCCGCGGCATGCGGCAGAAGGTCGCGCTCGCCGGAGCCCTGGTGCATGACCCCAAGCTCATCATCCTCGACGAGCCGCTGACCGGCCTCGACGCCGGCTCCGCCCGCATCGTCAAGAACGTGCTCGCCGGGCGCGTCGCCGCCGGCGGCACCGTGATCATGACCACGCACATCCTCGAAGTCGCCGAACGCATGGCCGACCGCATCGGCATTATCGCCGGTGGCCGTCTGATCGCCGAGGGCACGCTCGACGAACTGCGCCACAAGACCGGCAAGACCGCGACCAGCCTGGAGGAAACCTTCCTCACGCTGGTCGAAACGCCGGCCGCCGCCGAGTGAGCAGTCCGGCGACAATAACCTGGCTCGCCGAGCACGAGCTGCGGCTCGGCTGGCGCGACTGGCTGTCGATGATGACGGCGGGCCGCCGCAGCCGCGCGCGCACCGTCGCCATCGCGCTCGTCGTTTTTGCCGTGTTCATGCATCTGCTTGCCTGGTCGATGGTCGGCGGCTACGCCGAAACGCCCGCCGGCGCCGGCAAGGAGACTCTGGTCGCGGTCTCCGGCATGCTGCTGCTGTCGTGGTCGCTGCTGATGTCGCAGGCGATGGAATCGGTGACGCGCGCTTTCTACACGCGCTCCGACCTCGATCTCATTCTCACCTCGCCGGTGCCGCAGCGTCGCGTCTTTTCCGTGCGCATCGCGCGCATCGCAATCTCCGTCGCCGCAGTCGCAGTGTTTCTTGCATCGCCGTTCATCAACATGCTCGCTTTGCTCGGCGGCGCGCGCTGGCTCGCCGCCTATGGGGTCGTTGCCGCGATGGGGCTGGTGGCGGCGGCCTTGAGCGTTGCGCTCACCGTCGGCCTGTTCCGCCTGATCGGACCCAAGCGCACGCGGCTGATCGCGCAGATCGTCGCCGCGGTGATCGGCGCGATGTTCGTCATCGGGCTGCAGGTGGTGGCGATCCTGTCCTACGGCAGCCTGTCGCGTTTTGCCCCGCTGCAATCGCATTGGCTGATCGTGCATGCGCCCGACATCGGCAGCGCGGTGTGGCTGCCGGCGCGCGCCACGCTCGGCGACTGGAGCGCGCTGCTCGTCGTCGCGGCCGCAAGCATCGCCGCGCTCATGGCGTCGATCGCGATTTTTTCGCGCCGTTTCGGCGAACACGTCGTTGCCGCGGCGGGCGTGTCGCAAGGCAAAGTGCGCCAGCGCGCGGCCCACGGTTTCCGCCGCGTCTCCGCCGCGCTCGCGCTGCGGCGCAAGGAACGCACCTTGCTGCTGCGCGATCCCTGGCTGGTGTCGCAAAGCCTGATGCAGATTCTTTATCTGCTGCCGCCGGCATTGCTGTTGTGGCGCAGCTTTCACGAAGGGGCGGGCGGTTTCGTTCTCCTGGTGCCGGTGCTGGTGATGGCCGCCGGCCAGCTTGGCGGCGGACTTGCCTGGCTGTCGATTTCCGGGGAAGACGCACCCGACCTCATCGCCTCGGCGCCGATCTCGGCGCGCCGCGTCATCTGGGCCAAGATCGAGGCGGTGATGGAAACCATCGCCATGGTCTTTGCGCCGTTCGTTGTTGCGCTGGCCTTTGCCTCGCCGCGGGCAGCCGTGGTGGCGGGTCTCGGCGTGCTGGTGGCGGCGGCCGCCTCCACGGCCGTGCAACTGTGCTTCCGCACCCAGGCCAGGCGCAGCCAGTTCCGGCGCCGTCAGGTGTCCTCGCGGATCGCTACCTTTGCGGAAGCCTTTTCCTCGATCGCTTGGGCGGCCACCGCCGCGCTGGCCGCGGTTGGAGCCTGGCTTGCCGCGTTGCCGGCCGTTATCGCAATCGGAATCCTGGCCGGCGTGCGCCTGCTCAAGCCGCCGCAAGCCGCTTGAAGATTTGCTGTCGGCCGACCAGCAGTCCGACGACCATCAGGTTCAGCAAATTTGCGCCGATGCCCGCGGCGAAAGCCGGCGTATAGTAGCCGAAATAATCGTACAGCAGGCCGGCGAGCCAGCCGCCGAGCGCCATGCCCATGCCGCTGAAGAGAAGCAGCGTCGGAATGCGCCAGTAGGCTTGGGCCGCGGGGAAAAGCTCGCGCAACGCCAACACGTAAGCCGGGATGATGCCGGAAAAGCCGAGGCCGAAGGCCGCCGAGAGCATGAACAGCCCCGCGGTGTCCTGCGTCAGCAGGAAGCCGATCATCGCCGAGCACTGCCAGGCCGAGCCGATCAATACGGTGGCCAGCCCGCCGATGCGATCGGAGATCGCGCCCCAGATCTGCCGTGAAACGAACGCGGTGCCGAGCAGCACGGACAGCATGACGGCGCCGACCGAGCGGGCGATGCCAAGGTCGCTGCAGAAGGCGACGAGATGCTGTTGCGGCATCGCCATCGGCACGCAGCAGAACACGGCGGCGCAGCACATTATGCCGAATACCAGATTGGGAGGCCAACCGAGCACCGATGCGCTGCGCGTTGCGGCCCGCGTCGCTTCAACCGGGTGGATCACTTCCGGCGGCGCGCGGAAGAAGATCGCGGCGAGCGGCACGACCACCGCGATTTCGACCACCGCGTAGATCAGCATGGTCTCGCGCCAACCGAGATTGGAAATGACGCGTTCGAAAATCGGCGGCCACATGGCGCCGGCGAGATAGGAGCCGCTCGAGATCAGCGCCAAAGCCGAGCCGCGCCGGCGGTCAAACCAGCGGCTGATATAGACGTACATCGGCGCATTGATGCCGCCGAGGCCGAGCAGGCCTATGAACAAGCCGTGGCCGATCCACAGCGGCCACGGCGCACCGAAGGTCGAGATCGACAGGCCCACGCCGATCATCAGAGCGCCGCCGAGCACGGTCCAGCGCGTGCCGATCCGGTTGGCGACGCGGCCGAGGATAATGCCCCCCACGCCGGAACAGAGCCAGGCAAGCGCGCTTGCCAGCGCCGGCACCTCGCGCGCCCCGCCGGCTTCGGCGGCGATGTCCTTGAGCGCGACTGGCGTGATCCAGGCGCCGCCAAAGGCCATCAGCAGTGTGACCAACGCCACGCTGGCGACGGTCCATGAGGCGCGGCTCTCGATCGAGGCGGAAGAGGATTGCAACATTGAGGAACCCGGCAGGCCCGCTCTTTTCGCAGAGCCCCGGGGGTTTGACCACCCGCGCGCCGCGATGGCAGCCCTGCTGCTGCGTTGCGCCAAAATGCGCTGAACGCGCGCGGCCTGTAATTTCCTTCCCCGCGGCGCCGCCAGAACGAAATTGACCGACGCCCGGCGAGGTGTAGCCTTCAACCCGAATCTCGCCGGCTTTGCCTGCCGCCTCGGCAACCTATATGAGGGGTGCCCGCACCCTTTAAGGTCCCGCGGCGCTCCGCGTGAAGGCCCCGTATGACGCTTCGCTCCGTCAGCCTGGACGACAAGTACGATCTCGCCCAGGACCATGTTCTGGTCACCGGGTATCAGGCGCTGATCCGCGCCTGCCTGATGCAGAAAGAACGCGACCGCCGCGCCGGCCTCCACACCGGAGGCTATGTCACCGGCTATCGCGGTTCCCCGCTCGGCGGGCTCGACCAGCAATTCATGCGCGCCGCCCGTCACATCGCGGCGGCCGACATCAAATTCCAGCCCGGCCTTAACGAGGATCTTGCCGCGACCGCCTTGTGGGGCACGCAGCAGGCCGAATTGCGCGGCGAGGGCAAATACGACGGCGTCTTCGGCATGTGGTACGGCAAGGGGCCGGGCGTTGACCGCACCGGCGACGTGTTCCGCCACGCCAACCTCGCCGGCACGTCGAAGCATGGCGGCGTGCTCGCGCTGATGGGCGACGACCACACCGCGGAATCCTCGACCACCGCGCACCAGTCCGAATTCCATTTCGTCGACGTGATGATCCCGATCCTCAACCCGGCGGGCGTGCAGGAAATCATCGACTACGCACTCTACGGCTGGGCGATGTCGCGCTTCACCGGCGCCTGGGCCGCGCTCAAATGCATGCACGAGACGGTCGAGTCGACCGGCATCGCCGACGGCTCGCTCGATCGCGTGCAGATCGTCACGCCCTCGGATTTCGTCATGCCCGACGGCGGGCTCAACATCCGCCTCCAGGACACGTTTCTCGGCCAGGAGGCGCGCCTGCACGATTTCAAGCGCGACGCCATGCTCGCCTTCGTGCGCGCCAACAAGCTCAACAAGATCATCACCTCCGGCGGCAGCGCGCCCAAGATCGGCATCATCACCACCGGCAAGGCCTATCTGGATGTGAGGCAGGCGCTCGACGAGCTTGGTCTCGATGAGCTCAAGTGCAATCGGCTCGGTTTGCGCATTTTCAAGATCGGCTGTCCATGGCCGATCAGCCGGCAAGAGCTGGCCGATTTTGCCCAGGGTCTCGACCTCATTATCGTCGTCGAGGAGAAACGCTCGCTGATCGAAGTGCAGGTGCGCGAGGAGCTTTACGGCACCGCCAACCAGCCGGTCTGCATCGGCAAGAAGGACGAGCAGGGCAACTGGCTGTTCCCGGTCAAGGGCGCGCTCGATCCCAATGACGTCGCCATCTGCATCGGGGATCGGCTGCTGCGCATCGGCGGCAACGATGAACTGGCGGCAAACGTCGCACGGCTCAGGGCCGCGCAACGCGCGCAGGCCGAGACCGCCGATGTCGCCAATCGCACTCCCTATTTCTGTTCGGGCTGCCCGCACAACACCTCGACACGCGTGCCGGAAGGCAGCCGGGCCTATGCCGGCATCGGCTGCCATTACATGTCGCAGTGGATGGATCGCAAGACGCTCGGCTACACGCAGATGGGCGGCGAGGGCGCCAACTGGATCGGCGAGTCCTCATTCTCCACTCGTGATCACGTTTTTCAGAATCTCGGCGACGGCACCTACAACCACTCCGGCTATCTCGCGATCCGCGCGGCCGTCGCCGCCGGAACCAAGATGACCTACAAAATCCTGTTCAACGACGCGGTGGCGATGACCGGCGGACAGGCAAACGACGGCGGGCTGACCGTCGACCAGATCGCCCGCCAGGTCGCGGCCGAGGGCGTCAAGCGTATCGAGGTCGTCACCGACGAGCCGGCGAAGTATGCGCCGGGAACGGAGTGGCCGCGCGGCGTTACCGTCCATCATCGCGAGCAGCTTGACGCCGTACAGCGCGATCTCACCACGGTCCCGGGCGTCAGCATCGTGATCTACGACCAGACCTGTGCCGCCGAGAAACGCCGGCGCAGAAAGCGCGGCGCTTTCCCAGATCCGCTCAAGCGCGTGGTCATCAATGACCTTGTCTGCGAGGGCTGTGGCGATTGCGGCGTCAAATCGAACTGCGTCTCGGTGCAGCCTTTGATGACCGAGTGGGGCCGCAAGCGCACCATCGACCAGTCAAGCTGCAACAAGGATTATTCCTGCCTCAACGGCTTCTGCCCGTCCTTCGTCACCGTGCACGGCGCCAAGCTCAAGAAGGGCGAAAGCATCGCGCAGCCGGCGAACTGGACGGCGCTGCCGCAGCCTTCGGCGCCGCTGACCAACCATCCCTACGGCATCATTGTCACCGGCGTCGGCGGCACCGGCATCGTCACCGTCGGCGCCATCATCGGCATGGCCGCCCATCTGGAAGGCAAGGGCGTCGGCGTCATCGACATGGCCGGTCTCGCGCAGAAGGGCGGCGCGGTCTATAGCCACATCCGCATCGCCAATACCCCGGGCGAGATCCACGCCATTCGCGTCGCGGCAAGCGGCGCCGACCTGGTGCTCGGCGGCGATATCGTCGTGGTCGGCACCAAGAAGGTGCTCGGCGCGATGAAGCAGAACCAGACGCGCGTGGTCGTCAACACCGCGGAATTCCTGCCCGGGGACTTCACCCGCAACGCCGACTTCTCGCTGCCGACCGAACGCCTGAAGCGCGCGATCGTGTCGCACGCCTCGCGCGAGCGCAGTCATTTCGTCGATGCCGGGCGGCTTGCCGTCGCGCTGCTCGGCAATTCGATCGGCGCCAACATGTTCATGCTCGGTTACGCCTACCAGCTCGGCGCGCTGCCGCTGACGGCGGAAGCGATCGAGAAGGCGATTGAGTTGAACGGCGAAGCGGTGCCGATGAATCTCGCCGCCTTCTCCTACGGGCGCCGTGCCGCGGTCGATCCGGCGGCGGTTGAGGCGCTGGTCAAGCCGCAGCAGGGCATGGAGAACGACGCGCTCAAGCTTTCGGAATCCTTCGAGGAGACGGTCGCGCGCCGCGAGACGTTCCTCACCGCCTATCAGAACGCGCGCTACGCGCTGCGCTATCGCCAATGGGTGGAAAAGGTCAAAGCCGCGGAGGCGCTGAAGGCCCCGGGCCAGACCGCGCTGGCGGAAGCGGTCGCGCGCTACCTGTTCAAGCTGATGGCCTACAAGGACGAATACGAGGTGGCGCGGCTTTACACCGACTCGTCATTTGTCGAGCGCGTGAAGGCAAGTTTCGACGGCGATCTGCGCCTCGAGTTCCATCTCGCCCCGCCGCTGCTCGCGCGCAAGGACAAGCAGACCGGCGAGCCGAAGAAAATGTCGTTCGGGCCGTGGATGCTCAGCGCCTTCCGCCTGCTGGCGAAGTTCAAGGTGCTGCGCGGCACCCCGCTCGACGTCTTCGGCTATTCGAGCGAGCGCAGGACCGAGCGCGGCCTGATCGGGGACTATGAGCGCCTGCTCGGCGAGATCATCGGCCGCTTGACGCCGCAGAACCACGCGACCGCCGTTGCCCTTGCCTCATTGCCGGAGAAGATCCGCGGCTACGGTCACGTCAAGCAGCGTCATTTGACCGCTACGAAAGCCGAGGAAGCGGCCTTATACGAGCATTTCAACGCCGGCGCGGCGCCGTTTCTCAAGGCGGCTGAGTGATTTAAGCCGCCATTATACGAAAATCGCCGCTTTTCAAGGCTTGACCGGCTTCGGCCGGTGTTTTCATATGAATACAACGAGACCGCGTAGGAACGCGGCGAGGGGAAACTGCCGTTAGCGCCGGGCGCGCGGCCGCAAGGGAGGATGAGGTCGTGGCGCAAACCGCCGCTGCTTCCGCGGATACATTTCCTAAGCTGCTGGTCCGTAATGCGAATATTTACGGCGCGCGGCCTGCTATGCGGCACAAAGACTACGGCATCTGGCAGACTTGGACCTGGAGCGAGACGCTCGAGGTCGTGCGTGCCTATGCCGCCGGCCTGCAACGCGCCGGCCTCAAGCGCGGCGAAACCATCGCTATCGTCGGCGGCAACCGGCCGAAGCTTTACTGGTCCGTGATGGCGGCGCAGATGCTCGGCGCCATTCCTGTGCCCGTCTATGCCGACGCGGTTGCCGACGAACTCTCCTTCGTGATCGCGCACGCCGACGTGCGCTTCGCCGCGGTTGAGGACCAGGAACAGGTCGACAAGATTATTTCGGTACTCGACCGCCTGCCCAAGCTCGAGCTGATGTTTTACGACGAGCGGCGGGGTTTGCGCGACTACGATCACAGCAATCTCCGCGCCATGGACGACGTCATCGCCGAGGGGCGCAAGGCGCTCGCCGAGGATCCGTCGCTCGGCGCCCGGCTCGACGCCGAGATCGCCGCCGGCAAGGGTGCCGACCCGTCCATCATTCTCTACACCTCGGGCACCACCGGAAAATCAAAAGGCGTGGTGTTGACCGGCGAGCGCTCGATTGCCGCTGCGACCGATACCGTCACATTCGACAAGCTCACCGTCGACGACGTTGCGCTCGCCTATCTGCCACTCGCCTGGGTCGGCGATCACTATCTCAATTATGCGCAGGGGCTGGTGTCCGGATTCTGCATGGCCTGTCCGGAAAATCCGGAAACGGCCATGACCGACCTGCGCGAAATCGGGCCGAGCTTCTATTTCGCCCCGCCACGCACGCTCGAAGTGCTGCTGACGCGCGTGATGATCCGCATGGAAGACGCGAGCGTGCTCAAGCGCAAGCTGTTTCACTATTTCATCGGTGTCGCCCGCAAATACGGCGAACGCATTCTCAACGGCGGGCCGGTGCCGCTCGCCGGACGGCTGCAATATTGGCTCGGCAATATTCTGGTCTACGGCCCGCTCAAGAACGTGCTCGGCTTCTCCCGCGTGCGCGTTGCCTATACCGCGGGCGAGGCGGTGGGCCCCGACCTGTTCGCCTTCTATCGTTCGATCGGGCTCAATCTGAAGCAGCTTTACGGCCAGACCGAAGCGTTCCTCTATCTCACGGCGCAGCCCGATGGCGAAATCTACTCCGACACCGTCGGGCGGGCCTGCCCGAACGTCGATATCCGTATCGCCGACAACGGCGAGGTGCAGTTCAAGTCGCCGGGCATGTTCGCCGGCTATTTCAAGGACAATGAAAAGACGGCGGAAGCGCTGACGGCGGACGGGTATGTAAAGACCGGCGACGCCGGTTTCTTCGACGACAAGACCGGGCACCTGAAAATCATCGACCGCTCCAAGGATGTCGGCAAGCTCAACGACGGCACGCTGTTCCCGCCGAAATATATTGAGAACAAGCTCAAATTCTTCCCCAACATCCGCGAGGCGGTTGCCTACGGCGACCAACGCGATTTCGTCGCCGTGATGCTCAACATCGATTTGACCGCGGTCGGCAGCTGGGCCGAACGTCACAACGTGGTCTACGGCTCCTATCAGGAGCTCGCCGGCCATCCGCTGGTCTACGACATGATCGAGAAACACGTCGCCGACGTGAATCATTCGCTTGCCGAGGACAAGAAGACAGCGGGCACGCAGATCAAGCGCTTCCTCGTTCTGCACAAGGAACTCGACGCCGACGACGGCGAGCTCACGCGCACGCAAAAGGTGCGCCGCAGCTTCATCGCCGACCGCTACGAGACGCTGATCAAGGCGCTCTACGACGGCTCGCAGGAAGCCGATATTTCGACCGAGGTTACTTTTGAAGACGGCCGCAAGGGCGTCATCAGCGCGCGCGTCAAGATCCGCGACATGACCACCGAGCCGGTCGCCGGCTCGCTGGAGAAGGCGGCATGAGGGCGCCGAGCAACACCGGCCCCGAGGTTGCTGTCGGCGACGTGCTGCTGTCGGTGGAGAATGTGTCGCTCTCCTTCGGCGGCGTGAACGCGGTGAGCGATGTCTCCTTCGACATCCGCAAAGGCGAAATTCGCGCCATCATTGGCCCGAACGGCGCCGGCAAGACCTCGATGCTCAACGTCATTAATGGATTCTATCACCCGCAGGCCGGCCGCATCACTTTCAAGGGCAGGACGCGTTCGGGAATGAAGCCCTACGAAGCCGCTCATGGCGGCATCGCGCGCACCTTCCAGAACGTCGCGCTGTTCCGCGGCATGACCGTCCTCGACAACATCATGGCCGGCCGCACCTTGAAGATGCACCAGAACTTCTTCTGGCAGTTGCTGCGCTTCGGCCCGGCGATGACGGAGGAGGTCGAACACCGCCACCGCGTCGAGGAGATCATCGAATTCCTGAAAATCCAGGAGATCCGCCGCACGCCGGTCGGCCGGCTTCCCTACGGGTTGCAGAAGCGCGTCGAGCTCGGCCGCGCGCTCGCCATGGAGCCGGAACTGCTGCTGCTCGACGAGCCGATGGCCGGCATGAACCTCGAGGAAAAAGAGGACATGTCGCGCTTCGTGCTCGACGTCAACGATCATTACGGCACCACCATCGCGCTGATCGAGCACGACATGGGCGTGGTCATGGACCTGTCCGACCGCGTTGTGGTGCTCGACCACGGCATCAAGATCGCTGACGGCACGCCCGACGAGATCAAGAAAAATCAAGCGGTGATCGACGCCTATCTCGGCGTGGCGCACTAGGGGAAAGTTCGATGCATCTGCTCTACCAGATCTTCATCGACCCCTTCGTGCAGATGGGCTCGGCGCCCGATTTGTTCGTGCAGACGCTATGGGAGGGTCTCGTCTCCGGCGTGCTCTACGCGCTGATCGCGCTGGGGTTCGTGCTGATCTTCAAGGCCTCCGGCGTATTCAATTTCGCGCAAGGCATCATGGTGGTGTTCTCCGCGCTGACCCTGGTCGGGCTCTACGCGCACGGCGTGCCGGCATTTCTGGCGCTGGCGATCACCATCGGCGTCATGTTCGTTCTGGCGCTCTGCGTCGAACGTTTCGTGCTGCGGCCGCTGGTCAATCAGCCGGAAATCATCCTGTTCATGGCGACGTTCGGGCTGACCTATATTCTCATTGGCTTTGGCGAGCTGGTTTTCGGCGGCGATCCCAAGCTGATGATCACCCAACAGCTTTATCTGCCGACCGGCTCATACTCGATCAAGACACTCGGCGGCTTCGTGCAGATGCAGAAGATCGATATCGCCGCCGCCATCATCGCCTCGCTGATGGTGGCGTCGCTGGCAGTGTTCTTCCAGAAGACGCGGATCGGACGGGCGCTGCGCGCTGTTGCCGACAGCCACCGTGCCGCGCTCTCGGTCGGCATTTCGCTGAACTATATCTGGGTGACGGTCTGGTTCGCCGCCGGGGTGGTGGCGCTGGCGACCGGCATCATGTGGGGCGCGCGCTCCAACGTGTCTTTCGCGCTTGAGATCATCGCGCTTAAAGCGTTGCCGGTCCTTATCCTCGGCGGATTTACCTCGATCCCCGGCGCCATCATCGGCGGCGTCATCATCGGCGTCGGCGAAAAGATCGGCGAATTTTACTGGGGCCCGCTGTTTGGCAGCGGCATCGAGGAGTGGTTCGCCTACGTGATCGCGTTGGTGTTTCTACTGTTCCGGCCGCAGGGCCTGTTCGGCGAACGCATCATCGAGCGGATCTGAGGAGCAGCGTCATGTTTTACCGCGAAGCCGGCCAATACAAGACGACCTACCAGGCCGATCAGGCGCTGTTTCCGATTCTTCAGGACAAGATCGGAATCATCCTGATTCTGGCGGTGGCGTTCATCGTGGTGCCGCTCACCGTGTCGAATTTCGCCATCGATTCGATTCTCACTCCGGTGCTGATTTTTTCGCTTGCCGCAATCGGCCTCAATCTGCTCACCGGCTACACCGGCCTGCTTTCGCTTGGCACCGGAGCGTTCATGGGGGTGGGTGCTTTCGGCTGCTACAAGCTCACGACGTTCTTCCCCAACATCAACATCGTCGTGCTGATCGTATGCTCCGGCTTTATCTCGGCTGCTGCCGGCCTCGTGTTCGGCCTACCTTCGCTGCGCATCAAGGGCTTCTATCTGGCGGTGGCGACGCTCGCGGCGCAGTTCTTCCTGTCGTGGTGCTTCATTCGCATTCCGTGGCTTTACAACCACAATATCTCGGCGTCGATCGAAGTGCCTGAACGGTTCATGTTTGGCATCCCTGTCACCGGGCCGACGGCGACGCCGGTCACGCGCTATATCCTCGTGCTCTCGATCGTCGCCGTGATGACGTGGCTCGCCTCGAACCTGATCCGCGGGCGCATCGGCCGCACCTGGATGGCGGTGCGCGACATGGACATTGCCGCCGAACTGATCGGCATCAAGCTTTACCAGACCAAGTTACTCGCGTTTGCCGTGTCGTCGTTTTACTGCGGCGTCGCCGGCGCGATGCTGGTCTTTTTGTGGCTTGGCAATGCCGAGTCCGAGAGCTTCAGCATCAACCAGTCGTTCCTGACGCTGTTCATGGTGATTATCGGCGGTCTTGGCAGCCTGCTGGGGTCCTTTTTCGGCGCCGCGCTCATTTTCGGTTTGCCGATCGTGCTGCGCGCGATCAAGGAGGGACTGCACCTCTCGATCACGTCAGCCACCGTCGAACACATCAACTTCATCACACTGGGAACGCTGATCATTTTATTCCTGATTGCCGAGCCGGCCGGGTTGGCCCGGCTTTGGCAGGTCGGAAAGCAGAAACTCAGGGTGTGGCCTTTCCCGTATTGAAAGTGCACACTTGAGCCAATGCCCCTTCCGGCGCGAGCCGGCCAAGGGGGTGCCCCTCCTCTTCGAGGGGAAGAGGAAAAAGCCGGAGCAACCAAGCACCGGCAGACAGACATGGGAGAAAAGCGATGCGCCTGAAACACATAATGCTCGGCGTAGCGGTTGCGAGCCTGGTCGGCGGTTCCGCCCTTATCTCGCAGGCGAGCGCCGATACCTTCATACCGCTGTTTACCTACCGCACGGGCCCCTTTGCGAATTCGGGAATTCCGATCGCCAACGGCATGCATGACTATCTCAACATGCTCAATGCCCGCGACGGCGGCATCGGCGGCTCCAAGCTGGTCATCGAGGAATGCGAGACCGGTTACAAGAACGAGAAGGGCGTCGAGTGCTATGAGTCCATGAAGAGCAAGCATCCGGCGGTGATCACGCCGTATTCGACCGGCATTACGCTTGCGCTCATCCCCAAGGCCGCGGTCGATCACATCCCGGTTCTGTCGATGGCCTACGGCCTCTCGGCTTCGGCGGTCGGCAAGGACTTCCCGTGGATCTTCAATCCGCCGTCATCCTACTGGGATGGTCTCTCGATCATCCTGCGCTACATCGGCGGCAAGGAAGGCGGTCTCGACAAGCTCAAGGGCAAGACCATCGGCTATATCTACTTCGATGGCGGCTACGGTCTCGAGCCGATCCCGCTGCTGGATCAGTTGGCCAAGGATTACGGCTTCGAGGTGAAGAAATATCCGGTGCCCCCGGCGCAGATGCAGAACCAGTCAAGCCTCTGGCTCAGCGTTCGCCGCGACAAGCCGGACTACATGATCATGTGGGGCTGGGGCGCGATGAACCCCACCGCAGTGCAGGAAGCCGCCAAGACCGGCTATCCGTTGGATCACTTCATTGGCGTGTGGTGGGCCGGCAGCGAGGACGATGCGCGTCCGGCCGGCGCCGGCGGCAAGGGCTATCTCTCACTCAACTTCAACGCGGTGGGCCCGAACTTCCCGGCGATCCAGGACATCCTCAAGAACGTGATCGACAAGGGCAGCAGCCAGACGCCGAAGGATAAGGTCGGTGAGAATTTCTATAACCGTGGCGTGCTGAATGCCGCGGTGATCGCCGAAGGCATCCGCAACGCACAGAAGATCACCGGCAAGAAGGACGTCACCGGTGACGAAATGCGCCGCGGGCTGGAGTCCCTGAACATCACGGCGGAGCGCTGGAAGGCGATGGGCTTGCCCGATTTCGCCGCGCCGATGCAGGTCACCTGCGACGACCATAACGGCCACAACTCGGCCTATATGCAGCAGTGGGATGGTACCAAGTGGGTCAAGGTCTCCGATTGGATCGCGCCCATGAAGGACAAGGTCATCCCGCTGATCGACAAGGCGGCGGCCGAATACGTTTCGCAGAACGCCGGCTGGCCCAAGCGCACCGAGGCCTGCGACAAGTCGTCGTAAGTCCTTAGCCGCTTATCAGGCAAATAACCTCTCCCCGTTCGCGGGGAGAGGCTTGCTTTTCGGAATTTGATCGATGTCGGCTGTCGAGCATACCGATGCAATGCCCGCCGCGCAGGCCGAGCACATCCTGCGCGTCAACAATATCGAGGTGATCTACGATCACGTCATCCTGGTGCTCAAGGGTGTGTCGCTCGACGTGCCCAAGGGTGGCATCGTGGCGCTGCTCGGCGCCAACGGCGCTGGCAAGACCACCACGCTGAAGGCGATCTCCAACCTGCTGCATGCCGAACGCGGCGACGTCACCAAGGGCGCCATTCTGTTCGAGGGCGACGAAGTGCAGGATTTGTCGCCCAACGAACTGGTGCGACGCGGCTGCATTCAGGTGATGGAGGGCCGCCAGTGCTTTGCGCACCTGACCATTGAGGAAAACCTCCTCACCGGCGCCTTTACCCGGCGCGACGGCAAGGCGGCGATCAGGCGCGACATGGATCTCGTCTACCGCTATTTCCCCAAGCTTGCGGAGCGCAAAGGTTCGCTCGCCGGCTACACCTCCGGCGGTGAACAGCAGATGTGCGCGGTCGGCCGCGCGCTGATGTCGCGGCCGAAGATGATCCTGCTCGACGAGCCCTCGATGGGGTTGGCGCCGCAGATCGTCGAGGAGATTTTCGAGATCGTTAGAGATCTCAACGAGCGCGAAGGCGTCTCGTTCCTGCTCGCCGAACAGAACACGCACATGGCGCTGCGCTTTGCCCGCTACGGCTACATTCTGGAGAACGGGCGCGTGGTGATGGACGGCGACGCCAAGTCGCTGTCGGAAAACGAGGACGTCAAGGAATTCTACCTCGGCATCTCGGAAGGCCGGCGCAAGTCGTTCCGCGACGGCAAGCATTACCGGCGGCGCAAACGCTGGCTGGCCTGAGTTGATGGGCGACCACTACGACTCCTTGGAAACGCGCACTGCGGTTCTGCGCGACAGCGAAGAAAACGCCGTGCTGCCGAAAGTCGTCGCCCACGCCATGATGGCGCCGGGCTGGGCGAGGCACCTTGCCGGCGTCGATGCGAAAAAAACTACCTCGCGCACGGCGCTCGCCAAGCTGCCGGTCCTGCACAAGGCCGACCTCGCCGCGCTGCAGAAGGCGGCCCCGCCGTTCGGTGGCCTCAATGCCACCAGCCCAAGCAAGGTGCGGCGGCTGCTGATGTCGCCGGGACCGGTGTTCGAGCCGGAAGGTCAGGGCAAGGACCACTACGGCGCCGCGCGCGCGCTCTTTGCCGCGGGCTTTCGCGCCGGCGACATCGTGCACAATTCGTTTTCCTATCATCTCACGCCGGGCGCCTACATTCTCGAGTCGGGCGCGCACGCGCTCGGCTGTGCCGTCATTCCCGGCGGCGTCGGCAATACCGAGCAGCAGCTCGAGGCGATCGCGCATTACCGGCCGAGCGGTTATGTCGGCACGCCGGATTTTCTCAAGATCCTGCTCGACACCGCGGAAAAGGCCGGCAAGGACGTCTCGTCCATCAAGCGCGGCCTCGTCTCCGCTGCGGCGCTGCCGGCGTCGCTGCGTGCGGAACTCAAAGGCCGCGGCGTCGCCGTGCTGCAATGCTATGCCACCGCCGAACTCGGCGTCATCGCCTATGAGAGTGAGCCGCCGCAGGGCATGATCGTCAACGAAACGGTGATCGTCGAGATCGTGCGGCCCGGCACCGGCGATCCCGTGCCGGACGGCGACGTCGGCGAAGTGGTGGTCACCTCGTTCAATCCCGACTATCCGATGATCCGCCTCGGCACCGGCGATCTCTCCGCCATCATGCCGGGCGCCTCGCCCTGCGGACGCACCAACATGCGCATCAAGGGCTGGATGGGCCGCGCCGACCAGACCGCCAAGGTCAAAGGCATGTTCGTGCATCCCAAACAGATCGCCGAGGTGGCGAGCCGGCACCCCGAGCTCACCCGCCTGCGCCTGATCGTCACCCGCGACAACGAGCAGGATGTGATGACGCTTGCCGCAGAATGCGCCGCGCCTGGCGAAGCCCTCGAGGGCGCCGTCGCCGCGAGCTTGCAGGCCGTCACCAAGCTCAAGGGCGCGGTCAAGCTGGTCGCCTCCGGCACCTTGCCCAACGACGGCAAGGTCATCGCCGATGAGCGCAGCGTCGGCTAGCTGCTTGACCGCGCGGACGCTTTGCCCCTCAGTGCGGCCATGAGCGAAACGCCCACACCGCCCGATCATCCGGCGATACCACCGCGCCGCATCGGCATCCTGTTGGTCAATCTCGGCACGCCGGAAGCGACCGACTATTGGTCGATGCGGCGTTACCTGAAGGAATTTCTTTCCGACCGCCGCGTCATCGAGGAGAACCGCATCAAGTGGTGGCTGATCCTCAACCTCGTCATCCTGACCATCCGCCCCGGGCGCAAGGGCCGCGACTACGCCAAGATCTGGAATAAGGAGCGCAACGAGTCCGTGCTCAAGACCATCACCCGTGCGCAGGCGGAAAAGCTCGCGGAGATCTTGCCGGACCGCACGCTGCGCATCGACTGGGCGATGCGCTATGGCCATCCGTCAATCCCCTCGCGGCTCGAGGCCATGCGGGCCGAGGGCTGCGACCGTATCCTCGTCGTGCCGCTCTATCCGCAATATGCCGCGGCGACCACCGCGACCGTCTGCGACAAGGCCTTCGAGACGCTCTCGCGCATGCGCTGGCAGCCGGCGCTGCGCGTTGCGCCCGCCTGGTTCGACCAGCCGGCCTATATCGACGCCCTCGCCACGTCGCTGCAGCAGGCGATGGAAAAGCTCACCTTCACGCCGGAGGTGATCCTCGCCTCGTTCCACGGCATGCCCGAGGAATACCTGCGCAAGGGCGATCCCTATTACTGCCAGTGCCACAAGACGGCGCGGCTTTTGCGCCAGCGGCTCGGGCTCGACGAGGACAAGCTGCGGCTCACCTTCCAGTCGCGCTTCGGCTTTGCCGAATGGCTCAAACCCTATACCGATGCGACGGTGAAGGCCCTGGCGGAAAATGGCGTAAAGAGCATCGCCGTCATTACCCCGGGCTTTGCCGCCGACTGTTTGGAGACGTTGGAGGAGATCGCCATGGAAAATGCCGAAATCTTTCGCCACGCCGGCGGCGAGAACTTCGCCGCCATCCCCTGCCTCAACGACAGCGACGGCGGCATGGCGGTCATCCGCGACGTCGTTTTGCGCGAACTTAAGGGCTGGATTTAGCGCGTTCGCGCAAGGCCTTGACCGCGGCAACGCCTCGTTAACCATGCCTCTTTAACGTCCGTTAACCACTCTCGCCGCCCGCGAGCGTGCGCGGCTGCGCGCGTTTTCGGGAACGGAGGCTGACGACGGACGTGCAGCGCTTTTGTTTCCGACGCCTTTCCGCACCGCGCGGCCTGTTGCTGGCCGCAGGGCTTGCACTCGCGAGCACGGATGCGGTCGCGCAGCAGGCTGCCGATCCGTTGGCGCCGTTCCTATCGCCAAGCCCGACGCGCGCGACGCGCTTTCAGCAGGCGCAGGTCACTTCCCCACAGTTTTCGCCGCAGATCGGCTTCACTCCGCCGGCCGCGGCTTCGGGTGCCGGCGACACCGGCTACGATTCCACCAATGCGCGGAAGCAAGCGAAGGCAAAGGCCAAGCTGAACAATAAGCCGAGCGCCAAGCCCAACGCCGTCGCCGCCGCGCCTCCGCAGACTGTCGCGCCTGGCCTGCCGGCGCCGGCCGTCGTCTCGCGCTATCAACAGCCGCCGCCGCCTCTGACAAGCAGCGCCAACGGCGCCTATGCGCAGGCGCCGGGCAGCGTGCCACCCGTCGAACTCGGGCCGATCCGAAAGCCGAAGAAGCGCAAGGCGCACGCTGAGCCAGACGATCCTTACGCGCCGTTGGGCATGGAGGCGGGCGCCTTCACGCTGTTCCCGGCGATCGAGTTGATCGGCGGCTACGACACCAATCCCGCGCGCAGTACGGGCGGCAGCGGTGCCGCGCTTTACTCGGTCGCCCCGGAACTCAAGGCGCAGTCGAACTGGTCGCGCCACGAATTCAAGGCCGACCTGCGCGGCAGCTACACCGGTTATTCGCCCGACGAGACGCCGACGCTCAGCCGGCCTTACTTCAACGGCAAGCTCGATGGCCGCATTGATGTGTCCCACGACACCCGTATCGATCTGTCCGCCCGCGATATCATCTCCACCGACAATCCGGGCAGCCCGAACCTGCAGGCGGGGCTTTCCAAGCTGCCGGTGTTCACGACCTTCGGCGGCAGCGCCGGGCTCGGCCAGTACTTCAACCGGCTTGAGGTCGTGGTGAAGGGCGATGCGGAACGCACCGTCTATCAGAACTCATCGCTCACCGACGGCTCAACCGCCAGCAACGAGGATCGTCAGTACAACCAATATACCGGCACACTGCGCGGCTCTTATGAACTTACGCCCGGGGTGAAGCCCTTCGTCGAAGGCAGCCTCGACACCCGGCGCCACGATCTGGAAACCGACTTCTCCGGCTACCAGCGCGATTCAAACGGCACCACCGGCACGGCCGGCTCGACTTTTGAGATTTCTCGCCTGCTCACGGGCGAAGTCGCGCTCGGATACACGCACCGCAGTTACGAGGATCCACGGCTATCCGATCTCAACGGTCTTATCGGCAACGCGTCCCTGATCTGGACTGCGAACGCGCTGACCAACGTGAAGCTCTCCGGCTCGTCCACGGTCGGCGAAGCCACGGTGCCGGGCGTTTCCGGCGTGCTCTATCGCGACGCCGGGGTGCAGGTCGATCATGCCTTCCGCCGCTGGCTGATCGGAACGGTAAAAGTCGGCATCGGCCAGGACGACTATGTCGGCATGGATCGCACCGACAACCGATTCTCCGCCGGAGTGGGGCTAACGTACAAGCTCAACCGCAACGCGCAGATCAAGGGCGAGTTGCGCCAGGAGTGGCTGCGCTCGAACGTGCCCGGCAACGACTACAACGCCACAATTTTCATGCTCGGCTTGCGGCTGCAGGAATGAGTGGTCACTAAATACCGCTCGCCGGCGCGCTCCGCTCCAAACCGTGGTCTCTTCGCCACATTTCGACGCATTTAAAGGCGCAGGCCGAAAAAAACCGGGCCGTTGTGACCCGCATCACAGCACCGCAGTTGAATATAGTTAACGATTACAACGTCGTCGGGGACATCCAAACAGCCCTATTTCGGCTTTCAGCCGAGATCGGTTCCGGTGGTGCAGTTCACGCCACAGCTCTGCACCGTCGGCAGCCCCGCCTGAAGACCATTCGGGCGGGGCTGCGAGCCGGTCCTCAACCGGGCGCTATTTTTTCGCCAGCAGCGTTTTAAGTTCGGCGCGGAACTCCGGCTCGATGTCGGAGCGCGCGAGGCCATAGGCCACGTTGGCGGTGAGGAAGCCGATCTTGGAACCGCAATCGAAGCTGCGGCCTTCGAACTTCAGCCCGTAAAACGGCTGCGTGCGCGACAGCGCCACCATGGCGTCGGTGAGCTGGATTTCGCCGCCGGCGCCGGCGGCCTGTTTTTCCAGCACCTCGAAAATTTCCGGCTGCAGAATATAGCGTCCGGTGATCGAGAGGTTCGACGGCGCTTCCGCGGGCTTGGGCTTTTCCACCATCTTGGTGATGGCGAAGGCTTTGCCCTTGGCCGCGCCCACGCCGACCACGCCGTACATGTGCACGCGCTCTTTCGGCACTTCCTCGACCGCGATGATGTTGGCTTTGGCATCGAGCGCATTGGCCGCGTCGATCATCTGCGCGAGGCAGCCGCGCTCATGCTGCACCAGCACGTCCGGCAGCAACAGCGCAAAGGGTTCGTGTCCGACCAGTTCGCGCGCGCACCACACCGCGTGACCCAGGCCGAGCGGGGATTGCTGGCGCGTGAAGCTCGCCGTGCCCGGCTCCGGCAAATCGTCCGAAAGGCGCGCAAGTTCAGTTTTCTTGCCGCGCTCGGTGAGTGTCAGTTCCAGCTCGAACTGGCGGTCGAAATGGTCCTCGATCACGCTCTTGTTGCGGCCGGTGACGAAGATGAAATGCTCGATGCCGGCCTGCCGCGCTTCATCGACGACGTGCTGAATCAGCGGCCGGTCGACCACCGGCAGCATTTCCTTGGGCATCGCCTTGGTCGCCGGCAGGAAGCGGGTTCCCAGGCCTGCCACGGGAAAAATGGCTTTGCGGATGCGGCTCATGCGGGAAGAACGCTCAAGGTCGTTAATTCGTCAAAGAATCCGGTCAGGCAGGCCACAAAGCATGGCGCTGGCCTGCGGTCCAGATGTGAGTGGGGACAGGCCTAATGTTAACGTCCTCGCAACGAAATCCGGTCACCCATAGGATAGTGTGGTGAGAGCGGACAGCATGAAAATGTGCAGTTTCAAGCCATACTTCCTGGCCGTGGTGGCGCTGGCAGCCGCGCTTTGCAGCGCGTCGGCGCAAAATGTCGTCGGCTATTCCGGACCGACCGGGACGATTCCGCCGCAGCCGCCCGCGTCCGCATCGCCGCCGCCGTGGAGCGGCCAGTCCGGCGGCTCGGGCGATCCAAGCATGAGCGCGGACGCCATCCGCGCCGCTGCGGCCGACTTCCACAACTGTCTTGCGCGTCTCGCCCCGCTCGCCGCCCGCCACGGCATCAGCCGCCAAGCCTACAGCACCTATACGGCCGGGTTGACGCCCGATTTGCGCATCATGGATCTGCTCGACAACCAGCCCGAGTTCACCAAGTCGTTCTGGGACTATCTCGACATTCTGGTCACCGAGGACCGTGTCGCGCAGGGGCGGGCGCTCATCGACAAGTATCGCGCGACCTTCGACGCCGTCGAGCGCGCGCTCGGCGTCGACCGCTACACCATCGCCGCGATCTGGGGCGTGGAAACAAATTACGGCACGCAAGGCGGGGACCGCCCGGTGATCCGCTCCACCGCAACGCTTGCCTGCATCGGACGCCGGCAGCGCTATTTTCGCGACGAGTTTTTTGCCGCGTTGCAGATTCTCCAGCACGGCGACATTAGGCCCGACCGGCTGGTCGGCTCCTGGGCCGGCGCCTTCGGTCCGACGCAGTTCATGCCGACCGCGTTCAGGCGTTTTGCCATCGACTTCGATCATGACGGACGCCGCGACGTGGTCGATTCAATGCCCGACGTCATCGCCTCGACCGCCAACAATTTGAAGAAGGACGGCTGGGTATCCGGGCAGACCTGGGGCTACGAGGCCGTGGTGCCGGCGAACTTCAACTTCATGCTCGCCGACCGCGAGCGCTGGATGACGATCCGCGAGTGGGAGCACCTCGGCATCAAGCGCGCCGGCGGGCATGCGTTCCCGCGACCCGACGACCGCGCCTTCCTTTTGGTGCCGGCCGGGGTGCAGGGGCCCGGCTTTCTCATGCTGGCGAACTTCCGCGTGCTCATGAAGTACAATCCGGCCGAGGCCTATGCGCTGGCCATCGGCCACCTGGCCGACCGGCTACGCGGCGGCGAGGCCTTCGTGCAGCAATGGCCGCGCTACGAGCGCACGCTCAGTCTCGACGAGCGTCTGGAGTTGCAGAAGCTCCTTGCCCGTCACGGCTTCGATGTCGGCGAGCCTGACGGCCATCTGGGCGCGCGCACGCGGGCGGCGATCCGCGACTTCCAGGCGCGCACCGGCCAGGTTCCCGACGGCTTTGCTTCGGTCGCCGTCCTCGACAAATTGCGCAGCCAATAGGGCGTTAAGGGTAGCGGCCGGCGACCTTCGAGTTGACATTTTTCTGCGGGCTATTAGCCCCTTGGTCGGCGTTATTCTTGGCTTGTCGGGACCGATATCTGGCTGCTCGGACGCGTAAAAATGCTTGCTAAGGGGCGATTACCGCACTGGTCGTTGGGCGCACTGGCGCTCGGGCTTGCCGTTTTCTTGGCGGTTCCGGCCTCGGCGCAGCGCTATAATCGCGCCGGCAGCGGCAATTTTTTCGGGAATTTGTTCGGCGGCTCCGGCACTTATCAGCAGCGGCCGAGCGAAATCGAATCGGCACCTCAGGTCGACTATTCGCGCGCGCCGGCGCCGAAGAAGCCCGATCCAACGATAATTCCCACCACGAGCATCGTGGTCATGGGCGATTCCATGGCCGACTGGCTCGCCTACGGCCTCGAAGACGCGTTTTCCGATGCGCCGGAGATCGCCGTCATACGCCAGAACAAGAAGAATTCCGGCCTGCTGCGCTACGAATTCAAAAGCGATCTCGACTGGTGGCACGCCGCGCGCGACATTCTGTCGCGGCAGAAGGCCGACTACGTCGTAATGATGCTCGGCGTCTCCGACAAGCAAAATATCCGCGAGAAGGACCTCGCCAAGGACGCCGACAAGCAAGACGCGGACAAGAAAACGACCGACGACAAGACCGCGGACAAAACCAACCAGGACGATGACCCGGACAACGCGATCATCGCACCCGAGTCACCGGGCAAAAAAGCGAACGGCGTCATCGAGTTTCGCAGCGATCAATGGGCGGAAATCTACAGCCGCCGCATCGACGCGACGGTTGCCGCGCTCAAGAGCAAGGGCGTGCCGGTGTTCTGGGTCGGATTGCCTTCGATCCGCGGCACGCGCGCGACCGCCGACGCGGTCTATCTCAACGATCTTTATCGGGCTCGCGCCGAACGCGCTGGCGCCATCTATGTCGACGTCTGGGATGGTTTCGTCGACGAGGCCGGCAAGTTCACCACGCAAGGCCCGGACTTCGAAGGCCAGGTGCGTCGGCTGCGCTCCGGCGACGGCGTCTATTTCACCAAGGCCGGCGCGCGCAAGCTCGCGCATTACGTCGAGCGCGAAATTCGCCGCTACATGAACAACCGCGCGGTTCCGGTGGCGCTGCCGACCGGTCCGCTTATCCCGGCGCCGGAAGCAAAATCCGCGGTGCGGCCGCTTGCCGGGCCAGTACTGCCGCTCACCGTCACGCCGGGGAACTCCGACGAACTTGCCGGCGGGAATGAGGCGCGGCCGGTGCACAGCGACGCCATCGCCGCGAGCGTACTCGTCAAGGGCGATCCGGTGGCAGCACCCGCCGGTCGCGCCGACGATTTTGCCTGGCCGCGCGGCGGCGTGACCCCCGCCTCGGCGATTTCGGCCGCGGCATCGGCGGCGCCGGAACCGGAGGCGAAGCCTGCAGCGAAGGCGCAAATCAGGACCGATGCAAAAACCGAAACCAGGAGCGAACCCGCGAGCGAACCCAAGGTCGACGCCAAGGGCAAGCCCAAGGTCACGAAGCCCGCGCTGGAGGCCCAGGCAAAACCGAAGCAGGTGCCGCCGCAACAGACTCCGCCGCGGCCGCCGCGCCCGATCGGCCAATCCGGCGGCCCCTTCGGCTTTTTCCGATAGGCGCCGCCGTCAGCGCGGCAGCAGTGTCGATCCCATCAGGAATTTATCGACCGCGTGCGCGGCCTGGCGGCCTTCGCGGATGGCCCACACCACCAGCGACTGCCCGCGGCGCATGTCGCCGGCGGCAAATACCTTCGGCAGCGAGGTCTGGTAGGAGCTGGTGTCGGCGGAGACGTTGCCTCGATTGTCGAGGGCGACATCGAGCGCCTTGAGCATGCCTTCATGCAGGGGATGCACGAAGCCCATGGCCAGCAGCACCAGATCGGCCTCGACCTCGAATTCGCTGCCGGGGACCGGTTTGAACTTGGCGTCGAGCTTGGCGCAGTGCAGCTTTTCGACGCGACCGTTCGCGCCGGAGAATTTCTGCGTTCCCACGGCGAAGTCGCGCTTGACGCCTTCCTCGTGGCTTGACGAGGTGCGCAGCTTCAGCGGCCAGTCCGGCCAGGTGAGCATCTTGTTTTCGTGCTCCGGCGGCATCGGCATGATCTCGAAATTGGTGACCGACACCGCGCCCTGGCGGAACGACGTGCCGATGCAGTCCGAGCCGGTGTCGCCGCCGCCGATGACGACGACCTTCTTGCCTGTGGCCAGGATCGGCTCGACCTTGAGCGAGGCTTCGCCGGACACGCGCCGGTTTTGTTGCGGCAGGAACTCCATGGCGAAATGAATGCCCTTGAGCTCGCGGCCGGGGATGGGCAGATCGCGCGGCTTTTCCGCGCCGCCGGTTAGCACCACGGCGTCGTGCTCATTCACCAGCTTGTCGACCGGGACATTGACGCCGACATCGGCGCCGTAACGGAATTGCACGCCCTCGGCCTGCATCTGCGCGACGCGGCGGTCGACGTGGACCTTTTCCATCTTGAAGTCGGGGATGCCGTAGCGCAGCAGGCCGCCGGCCTTGGCCCAGCGTTCATAGACATGCACCTCGTGGCCGGCGCGCGCGAGCTGTTGCGCGCAGGCAAGGCCCGCGGGCCCCGAACCGACGATTGCGACTTTCTTGCCGGTCTTGACCGCCGCGACCTCCGGCTTGAGGCCTTGCGCTATGGCGCGGTCGGCGATCTCGCACTCGATCGATTTGATGGTGACCGGGTTCTCGTCGATGTTGAGCGTGCAGGAGGCTTCGCAGGGCGCCGGGCAGACGCGGCCGGTGACCTCGGGGAAATTGTTGGTCGAGTGCAGGTTGCGCGCCGCCTCGTCCCAGTGCCCGCGATAGGTGAGATCGTTCCAGTCGGGAATCTGGTTGTTGACCGGGCAACCGGTCGGCGCGCCCGTCGGCGTCACGCCGCCGTGGCAGTAGGGTACGCCGCAGTCCATGCAGCGCGCGGCCTGGTCGCGCAGCTCCTTTTCCGGGAGCGGCAGCACGAATTCCTTGTAATTCTTGAGCCGCTCGGCGACCGGCAAATACTTGCGGTCGTGGCGTTCGTATTCGAGGAACCCGGTGACCTTGCCCATATCGCCCCAGAACTATTCCGCGGCCTGCATCGCGGCGGCCTTTTCCTTCGCCATTTCGGCGAGGGCGCGGCGGTACTCGACCGGCATCACCTTCTTGAACAGCGGGCGATAGCGCTTCCAGTCGCCGAGGATTTGCGCCGCGCGCGCCGAGCCGGTGTAGCGGGCGTGGTCGGAGATGAGCTTGTGCAGGCGCTCGGCGTCGCCGGTGGTGAGATCGGACATGATGTCGACACGGCCGTGCGTCTCGAGATCGTTATAGGCGCCGTACTCGCGCTCGTTGACCGCTTCCTCTTCCGGCACCGGCTCAAGCTCGATCATGGCCATGTTGCAGCGGGATTTAAACGAGCCGTCCTCGTCGAGCACGTAGGCGATGCCACCCGACATGCCGGCGGCGAAGTTGCGCCCGGTCACGCCGAGCAACACGACAATGCCGCCGGTCATGTACTCGCAGCAGTGGTCGCCGGCGCCTTCGATCACGGCGATGGCGCCGGAGTTGCGCACAGCGAAGCGCTCGCCGGCGACGCCGCGGAAATAACATTCGCCGGCGATGGCGCCGTACATCACGGTGTTGCCGACGATGATCGACTCTTGGGGGACGATTCCTGAATCGGCGGGCGGGCGGATAACGATGCGGCCGCCGGACAGGCCCTTGCCGACATAGTCGTTGCCTTCGCCTTCAAGCTCGAAGGTGACGCCGCGCGCAAGCCAGGCGCCGAAGCTCTGGCCCGCGGTGCCGGTGAGCCGCACGTGGATGGTGCCGTCGGGCAGGCCGGCATGGCCGTAGCGCTTGGCGACTTCGCCGGAGAGCATGGCGCCGGCGGCGCGATCGGTATTGTGGATCACGGTCTGCAGGCGCACCGGCGCGCCGCGGTCGAGGGCCACCTGCGATTCGGCGATCAGCTTGCGATCGAGGATGTCCTTGATCTTGTGATCCTGCGCTTCGCAATGGAAGATCGGAGTCTTCTTGCCGGCCACGGGCTTGGTGAACAGCTTGGAGAAGTCGAGCCCCTTCGCCTTCCAGTGCTCGATGAGCTTGCGCTGGTCGAGCATCTGCATCTGCCCGATCATCTCGTCGAAGCGGCGGTAGCCGAGCGCGGCCATGATCTCGCGCACTTCCTCGGCGACGAAGAAGAAATAGTTGATGACGTGCTCGGGCTGGCCGCGGAAGCGCTTGCGCAATACCGGGTCCTGCGTGGCGACGCCGACCGGGCAGGTGTTGAGGTGGCACTTGCGCATCATGATGCAGCCGGCGGCGATCAACGGCGCGGTGGCAAAGCCGAATTCGTCGGCGCCGAGCATGGCGCCCACCACCACGTCGCGGCCGGTGCGGATGCCGCCGTCGACCTGCACCGAGATGCGGCTGCGCAGCCGCTGGAACACCAGCGTCTGGTGCGTTTCGGCCAGTCCGATTTCCCAGGGCGACCCGGCATGCTTGACCGAGGTTAGCGGGGCGGCGCCGGTACCGCCCTCGTAGCCGGCAATAGTGACGTGGTCGGCGCGCGCCTTGGATACGCCGGCGGCTACGGTGCCGACGCCCACTTCGGAGACAAGCTTGACGGACACGTCACCCGTTGGGTTGACGTTCTTGAGATCGAAGATGAGCTGCGCCAGGTCCTCGATCGAGTAAATGTCGTGGTGCGGCGGCGGCGAGATGAGGCCGACGCCCGGCGTCGAATTGCGCACCTTGGCGATGGCCTTGTCGACCTTATGGCCGGGCAACTGGCCGCCTTCGCCCGGCTTGGCGCCTTGCGCCATCTTGATCTGCATCATGTCGGAATTGACGAGATATTCCGCGGTCACGCCGAAGCGGCCCGATGCCACCTGCTTGATCGCCGAACGCATCGAGTCGCCGTTGGGCAGCGGCTTGAAGCGGTCCGGCTCCTCGCCGCCTTCGCCGGTGTTCGACTTGCCGCCGATCCGGTTCATGGCGATCGCGAGCGTCGTGTGTGCTTCGCGGCTGATCGAGCCGAACGACATGGCGCCGGTGGAGAAGCGCCGCACGATGGACTTGGCAGGCTCGACCTCCTCGAGCGGCACCGGGCTGCGGCCGTCTTCCTGCGCCGTCCCGATGCGGAACATGCCGCGGATGGTGAGCAGCCGCTCTGTCTGGTCGTTGATGATCTTGGCGAAGGCGCGATAGTGGTCCTGCGAATTGCCGCGCACGGCGTGCTGCAAGCGGGCGACCGTTTCCGCCGTCCAGACGTGATCCTCGCCGCGCACGCGCACCGCGTAGTCGCCGCCGACGTCGAGCATTGAGCGGTAGACCGGCGCATCGCTGAATGCGTCACGGTGGCGGCGCACGGTTTCCTCGGCGATTTCGGCGAGGCCAACGCCTTCGATGCGGGTGTGCGTGCCGGTGAAATACTTGTCGACGAAATCCTGGCGCAGGCCAACGGCGTCGAAAATCTGCGCGCCGCAATAGGACTGGTAGGTGGAGATGCCCATCTTCGACATCACCTTGAGCAGCCCCTTGTCGATCGACTTGATGTAGCGCTTGACGATTTCCTTCTCGTCGAGCTTGCCCGGCAGGTCTCCCCTCATCGCGGTGAGCGATTCGAAGGCGAGATAGGGGTTGATCGCTTCGGCGCCGTAGCCCGCCAGACATGCGAAGTGATGCACCTCGCGCGGTTCGCCGGTTTCCAGCACCAGCCCGACCGAGGTGCGCAGGCCCTCGCGGATCAGGTGGTGATGTACGGCGGCGCAGGCGAGCAGCGCCGGGATCGGAATGCGATCGGCGCCGGCGCGGCGGTCGGACAGGATGATGATGTTGCAGCCGCCGCGAACCTCTTCCTCGGCGCGCTCGCAAAGCTTGTCGAGCGCCCAGCCCATGCCGTCGGGACCGTGCTCGGCCGGAAAGGTGATATCGAAGGTGACCGACTTGAAATGGTCCCCGGTCATCTCCGAGATCGAGCGGATCTTTTCCAGATCGTCATTGGTGAGGATCGGCTGCCGTGCTTCCAGACGCTTGGTGTGAGAGTTTCCCTCGAGGTCGAACAAATTCGGCCGCGGCCCGATGATGGAAACAAGGCTCATCACCAGTTCCTCGCGGATCGGATCGATCGGCGGGTTGGTCACCTGCGCGAAGTTCTGCTTGAAATAGGTAAACAGCGGTTTGGGTTTGTCGGACAAGGCCGAAATCGGCGTGTCGTTGCCCATGGAGCCGACGGCTTCCTCGCCGGTCGAGGCCATCGGCGTCATAAGCATCTTCAGATCTTCCTGCGTGTAGCCGAAAGCCTGCTGGCGATCGAGCAGCGGCAGGTTGGAGATCGGCGCGACGTTGGCGGTGCCGGGCATTTCTTCCAGCACGATCTGCGTGCGCTTGAGCCACTCTTTGTAAGGATGGCTTTGCGCCAGCGTCGCCTTGAGCTCTTCGTCGGGAATAAGCCTGCCTTCGTCGAGGTCGACGAGCAGCATCTTGCCCGGCTGCAGCCGCCACTTCTTGACGATGTCTTTTTCCGGGATCGGCAACACGCCCATTTCCGAGGCCATGACGATACGGTCGTCGCGGGTGAGCAGGTAGCGCGCGGGGCGCAGGCCGTTGCGGTCAAGCGTTGCGCCGATCTGCCGTCCGTTGGTGAAGGCCATCGCGGCCGGCCCGTCCCACGGCTCCATCACCGCGGCGTTGTATTCGTAAAAGGCGCGCCGCTCCTCGTCCATCAACGGGTTGCCCGCCCAAGCCTCCGGAATCATCATCATCATGGCGTGGGCGAGCGAGTAGCCGCCCTGCGTCAGGAATTCGAGCGCGTTGTCGAAGCAGGCGGTGTCCGACTGCCCCTCGTAGGAGATCGGCCACAGCTTCTTGATGTCTTTTCCGAAGAGCGGCGAGGATACGTTTGCCTGCCGCGCCGCCATCCAGTTGACGTTGCCGCGCAGCGTGTTGATCTCACCGTTGTGCGCGATGTAGCGGTAGGGATGCGCCAGCGACCAGGCCGGGAAGGTATTGGTGGAAAAGCGCTGATGCACCAGCGCGATCGCGCTCTCGAAATCCGGATCGTGCAGGTCGGGATAATAGGTGCCGAGCTGGTCGGCGAGGAACATGCCCTTGTAGATCACCGTGCGGCACGACACCGACACCGGATAGTAGCCGGCGGTGCGCCGCTCGCGCCGCTTGTAGATCGAGTCGGAGATCACCTTGCGCAGGATGTAGAGCCGGCGCTCGAACTCGGCTTCCGACATTTTCTTCTTGCCGCGGCCGATGAAGACCTGCAGATGCACCGGCTCGGTCGGCTTCACCGACTCGCCGAGCGTCGAATTGTCGGTCGGCACGTCGCGCCAGCCGAGCAGGGCAAAGCCCTCGCGTGCCACGGCGTCGGCCCAGATATCGCGGATGATCTGCCGCCAGTTGGTATCGCGCGGCATGAACAGCTGGCCGATGGCGTAGTCGCCCGGCGCCGGCAGCGAGAAGCCGATCGCGGCGGCCTTCTTGGCGAAAAATTTCTGCGGGATCTGCACCAGGATACCGGCGCCGTCGCCCATGCGCGGATCGGCGCCGACCGCGCCGCGGTGCTCGAGGTTGCAGAGAATGCGCAACCCGTCTTCGACGGTCTGGTGCGACTTGCGGCCCTTGATGTCGGCGATGAAACCGACGCCGCAGGAATCTTTTTGCAGCGCCGGGTCATAGAGCCCGTGCGCGGGCGGCATTCCGGCGTCGGTGGTGTCGCCCAAAAGACCGCCGTCGCGGGGCCGCGCCGCAGGCCCGCGTTTCATCATCCTTTTGGCGATACGTCGCTTGTCCATGCCACTTCAGCCGCCAATTAGGACAGCAATACTGTCCTAATGGACCATGACAAATTTTGCACCGCCGCACAAGATTGGTCCACGTCCCCAAGGGCCGAAGATTGCGTTTTGTTGCGGCGCGCAGCCAGACCCAAGCAAGAAGAGGACCACGCGCAAGGCATGCGCGCAATGCCGTTGCGCGGCCGGCCTGGCAGTAAACGCAAGCCGGATTAACCGCTTAATAGTGAAATCGGGAAAAAGCCGCGCATGGCGGGCCTTTGATTATGGTGCGCGCAAATTGCACCCCGAGGTCCTTTCATGAGCGATCTGGCCGTCGCGCCCGCTCCCGAACGCAATGCCGGCGTCGACGCTTTGACGCGATTGACCGATCGAATTGCCAGGCTGGTGCCGCCGCCCGCGGCGGAGGCGCTGTTGCTGCGGCCGTCGCAGGTGGTTGGTACCGGGCTCGGCAAGGCGAGGCGTGCTCGCGCTTCCCGCCCACGCTCGACAGTCACCTTGGCGATCGAAGGCTTCATCGCCGCCTGCTCGTTCCTCCCTTATGCGCTGGTGGCGCTCGGCCTGCGGCTGGTGATGGCTCGCATCTTTTTCCTCGACGGCCAGACCAAGATTGCCGGGCCGAGCCTGCCGCTCGATCTCTACGGCTTTCATTTTTCGATGCTGCTGCCGGCGCAGGTCAAGGCGGAAACCTTCACCGCCTTCATGACCCAATTTGCGCCGCTGCCGGTGCCGCCGGCGCCTGCCGCCTACATGGTGAGCTACGCCGAATTCTTCCTGCCGCTGATGCTCGTGCTCGGCTTCGGTACCCGCGTCGCTGCGCTTGGGCTTCTGATCATGACGGCGGTAATCCAGATCTACATCATGCCGGAGCATCTATGGATCATTCAAATCTACTGGTTCGCAATCCTTGCGATTCTGTTGTCGCAAGGCGCCGGGCAAATTTCGGTCGATCACGTCATTCGCATTCTGAACCGTCACGCATCGAGGCGCGCATGAGAACCTTGAGAAAAACACCACTGGCTGTCTTTGTCGGCGGGTTGGCCGTCGCGGTGGCCGTGTCGCTGATCACGGCGCCGTCATCGAACGGCGAACAGCCTGCCAAAAAGCGCGCCGCGCCGGCGTCTCAAGCGCAGGCCGATGCGCAATCCCGCGTGGACGTTGCCGAGGCTGCGGTGCCGGTCGTTGTTTTCGCCCCGCTCTACGGCTCAAGCCCGCGCATCATCCATGTTCCGCAGCCCGATCAGGATACGCTGGCAAGCGCCAATGCCGGAGACGAGGCAGTCGGAGCGATTGACAGCGACGCAAACGCACGGCCCGTTCGCCGCATCCGGCCGGCTTCACGCAACTGAAAATAAAAGCGCCCCGGACTTCCGGGGCGCTTCGTCTTTGGCTTGCCGAAAGCCGTGGCGTCAGGCAGCGACCTTGGTCTCGACGACCTGGGCCTTGGAGCCGTTGCCGATCGGAATCTGGCGCGGCTTTTTCGCTTCCGGAATCTCGCGCACGAGATCGACGTGCAGGAGCCCGTTCTCGAGGCTGGCGTTCTTGACCGTGACATAGTCGGCGAGCTGGAAGACGCGCTCGAAGGCGCGCGCGGCGATGCCCTGGTAGAGTACGTCGCCGTTCTGCTCATCCTTGCTCTGCTGTTTCTCGCCCTTGATGGTCAGCGTGTTCTCTTTCGATTCAATCGAAAGCTCGTTCTCGCCGAAGCCGGCGACCGCGACCGAGATGCGATACTCGTTCTCGGCGGTGCGTTCGATATTGTAGGGCGGGTAGCCCGGTGCGGCTTCAAAGCCGTCGAGCATCGAGAACAGCCGGTCGAAACCGACCGTGGAGCGATAGAGGGGAGCAAGATCGAATGTACGCATGGCATATCCTCCTGTTTGAGCGACATGCGGGCGGTTCGCCACATGGCCGAACCGATAGCCCGTGCACAGCCGCCATTGGCCTGTGCAAAAAAGATATGGGAACGGATTTTTGGCCACGCAAGAGGGGGCAAAACACGCCTTAATTCATTGCAATTACGTGGATTTTTCCGGGATTCGGCTGCCGCGCGGCGGCCCTGCTATAAGGCGCAAATGCACGGCCCGGCTTCAACTTCTTCCATGCGGCTTGTCTCGATCCCTGCCAATCCGGTGCCGGAGAATGCCGTTGTCGGCGCGCTGACGACGCGCGACAACGTCACCTTGCGCTTTGCCCGCTTTGCGCCGCCTCCCGGCCGCAAGGGCACCGTCGTCGTCCTGCAGGGCCGCGCCGAATACATCGAAAAATATTACGAGACCGTGCGCGACCTGCGCGCGCGCGGCTTTGCCGTCGCCACCTTCGACTGGCGCGGGCAGGGCCGGTCCAAGCGCGCGCTCGCCGACCCGCAAAAGGGTCATGTGCGCAATTTTTCCGAATACGTCACCGATCTCGAAACCGCCATGGAACAGATGGTGCTGCCGGATTGCCCGCCGCCGCTCTATGCGCTCGCGCATTCCATGGGTGGCGCCGTCCTGCTCAAGGCCTGTCACGAGGGCAGCCGCTGGTTCGATCGCATCGTGCTCTCTTCACCGATGATCGCGCTGCCGGCAAGCCGTATGACGCGCGCTGCAGGGCCGCTGGCGCGAGTGATGCGATTGATCGGCCGCGGCTCAGGCTACGTGCCGACCGGCCACGGCGCTCCGATCGGCGTCGACGATTTTGTCGGCAACGTGCTTACCTCCGACCCTGTGCGCTACGCCCGCAACATGGCGGTGCTGGAGGAAGCCCCCGAACTCGGCATCGGTGCGCCGACTATCGCCTGGGCAGACGCCGCGCTGCGGTTGATGAAACAGTTCGCCACGCGCGGTTACGCCGGATCCCTGCGTCACCCGATCCTGATGGTGGCGGCGGGACGCGATGAAGTCGTGTCAACACCGGCGATAGAAACTTTCGGCATGCATCTGCTGGCCGGCTCGCATCTCATCGTCGCCGGCGCTCAACACGAAATCTTGCAGGAACAGGATCAGTTCCGCGCGCAGTTCTGGGCCGCCTTCGACGCCTTCGTGCCCGGCACGCCGCTGTATTAGCCGTTCAATATTTCCAGCGCCGCCTGGTGCACGCGTCTGTCACCGGCGGCGATGATGCGGCCGCCGCCCTGGGCCGGGCGGTTTTCCCATGTGGTGATGATGCCGCCGGCGCCGGCAACGATCGGAATGAGCGCCACGATGTCGTGTGGTTTGACTTCGGTTTCGATGATCAGATCGATGAGGCCGGCCGCCAGCATGCAGTAGGCGTAGCAATCGCCGCCGTAGCGCGACAACTTCACCTTCTTTTCCACGCGCGCGAAGGCGGCGCGATCCTTCTCGTTCATCAAAAGCGGGCTGGTGGTAAACAGCACGGCGTCGGCCGGGTCTGCGCAGGTGCGCACGCGCAAGGTCCGATTTCCGATCGGCCCGCGGTAGCGCGCGCCGCCGCCGTCGCCGGAAAAGCGCTCGCGTGTGAACGGCTGGTGCATCATGCCGAACACCGGTTCGCCGAAACGCATGAGCCCGATCAGCGTGCCCCAGGCCGGCATGCCGGAGATGAAGGATTTGGTGCCGTCGATCGGATCGAGGATCCAGACATATTCGGCGTCGGTGCGCTCGCCCGCATATTCCTCGCCGAGAATGCCGTGGTCGGGAAAGCTGCGGCGGATGAGTGCGCGCATGGCGTCTTCGGCGGCGCGATCGGCGGCGGTCACCGGATCGAAGCCGCCGCCGGTCTTCTTGTTTTCGACCGCAAGCGAGGTGCGAAAAAACGGCATGATGGTCTCGCCTGAAACGGTGGCGAGTTGGTCGACGAAGGCCGCAAAGTCGATTGCCGTCATGGGTTCTTGCTTGGTCTGCCCCGGCCTAGCGAAGGATTAACGCGCCGGCCATCGCGGCGGGGTCGGAAAGGAGATGGGGGAGGGCCTGGCTGTTACTATATCAGCCGCCCCGGCATTTTCGCATACTCCGTTGGAGAAGCGCCTGAATCCGGGATGGAGCTATGCGGAAAAATCATGGGATTCCGGGCAATCCGTCTTGCGTTTTGTGCGTCGCGGTGTAAATTATTGCAATGCGGTAGCGATACCGCTGCCCTCCTTGGGCGTTTCCTCCCTAGACTTGGGCCGCTTGCAACCGCGAGCGGCCCTTTTTTTGTCCGCCCGCCCGATGGGCCTATTCGGCGGCAGCCCGGTACGGCCGCAATTCTTCGAGCGGGATTTCGCCGAGGTGAGCCGCCAGGATTTCGAGGTCGGCGGCGAGCTTGCCGAAGCCCTGGGAACGCACATACCGGCGCTCGTCCATGTAAAGCCCGCGATTGATCTCAAGCTGGATCGCGTGCAGCCCGGCGGCCGGATTGCCGTAATGCTCGGTAATAAAGCCGCCGGCATAGGGTTTGTTGCGGCTGACCGAATAGCCCATCCCGCGCAGCGTCTTTTCGACGGTCTCCGACACCGCGCCGGTACAGCTCGTCCCGTAGCGGTCGCCAAGTACGAATTCCGGCCGCGGCCGGTCGTCGCGGTGGCCGGCCGTGGACGGCATGGAATGGCAGTCGACCAGGATGGCGGCGCCGAAATCGCGGTGCAGGCGGGTAAACAGCCGCCGCAGGGCCCTGTGGTAGGGCTTATAGAGGCTCTCAATGCGGCGCAGGGCATCGTCCACGGGAATGCGCTGGTCGTAGATTTCCTGGGCGTCGCCGACCACCCGCGCCACGGTGCCGAGCCCGCCAGCCACGCGCATCGACCGGGTATTGGCGAAAGACGGCAGGCGGCCGTCAAACATGCGCGGATCGAGCTCATAGGGCTCGCGATTGACGTCGACAAAACAGCGCGGGAAATGTGCGCGCATCATCGGAAAGCCGCGCTTGACCACGCCGGTGATCAGGTCGTCGACAAAGCTGTCCTCGGAGCGGCGCAGCGTCGCAATATCGAGCCGCGACGTGCTCAGGAAGTCGCGCGGGTAGGTCGAGCCGCTGTGCGGTGAATTGAACACCACCGGAGCCTCGCAGGCCGCCGGTTCGATGATCTCAAACGGCGGGTCAAGCTCGTCGCTGGGTACGCTCATTGGCGATGGCAGTCCTTGTGCGCCGACGGTCTTCGACTGAAAGCATATGTTGACAGGAGATTACCACGGCGGCCGGCCCTTTATACCGTCTATTCTCTATGCGCCGGCCAATAATGCCAAGTCATGCTTTGGGTTCACCCGATATTTACCTGGCATGGGGCTTATGGGACATCTGGGCCGGCCGTTGGGCGTGCGGCCGGGTTCGGGCGTGAGTTGTAATGTCGAAAATCCTGCTGGCCGAAGACGACACCGATATGCGGCGCTTTTTGGTCAAGGCGTTGCAAAATGCCGGTTTCGAGGTCACCTCCTACGACAACGGGCTGTCGGCCTATCAGCGCCTGCGCGAGGAGCCGTTCGAGCTTCTGCTCACCGATATCGTGATGCCGGAAATGGACGGTATCGAGCTCGCCCGCCGCGCCGCCGAGCTCGACCCCGACATCAAGATCATGTTCATCACCGGCTTTGCCGCGGTCGCGCTCAACGCCGATTCCACCGCACCCAAGCACGCCAAGGTGCTGTCCAAGCCCGTCCATCTGCGCGAACTGGTCAACGAAGTGCAGAAAATGCTGGCGGCCTGAGCCGCCCGCTCCCGAAATAACGATCCTCGGAACAAATCAGGCGCGAAAACCGGCGCCGCCATCCACCGGCTTGCCTCGCCTTGGGGGAGCCGATAAGACCAAATCCGTCACCGGGCGCGTAGCTCAGCGGAAGAGCACTACCTTGACATGGTAGGGGTCACAGGTTCGATCCCTGTCGCGCCCACCATCTTTGCCTCATAAAATCAGCTTGTTCTAAGCGATTTTTGAATTTTGTTGCTGTCTCAATCTGCCTGAACAAACCGCGCACATTGCCCAAAAGCCTGGCGAGTTTGGGCAATGGCTGGGCAGTATGTTCACGCAAGGTTCCGTGTGAAAATCCGTGGATGCACCTCGATAAAGACGACGCTGATGCACTTCGCAACGCGGTCAAGTTGCTTGAGCACCCCAGTTTGGCCGCGCGTCTCACCAACATGGTCGGAATACCTATTGAGCTATTGGGTCGAGCTCTGCCTGCCGGTGCTTCGCAGGCAATAGTGACCGCCACGACAAAAAGCCTTGAAGCAGCTGTCAATGTCGCGCTGCTTACAATTCGGAATAAGCCTCAAGAAAGTTCACAGGTGTTGCACAGGACTTTGGCAGTTGCTTCGGGTGCCGCTGGCGGGGCGTTTGGTATTTTTTCCCTACCTTTTGAGCTACCGGTTTCGACGCTCATCATTCTGCGGTCAATTCTCGATATCGCTCGAAGCGAAGGCGAAAATTTAGACGATCCGGAGGCTGCGCTCTCATGTGTAGAAGTGTTTGGCCTCGGTGGCAGGACAGAGAATGATGATGCAGCAAAGAGCGACTATTTCGTCATACGTGGCATCCTCGCTAAATCCGTGACCGAAGCCGCACGCTTTATTGCTGAGCGGGGCATCGTCGAAGGCAGTCCAGTTCTCGTCCGTCTGATCACTCAGGTCGCCTCGCGGTTCGGAACGGTCGTTAGCCAGAAAGCGGCAGCGCAGACCATTCCGGTTATCGGAGCGCTTGGCGGTGCAGCCGTCAATTATGCCTTTATCGATCACTTCCAATCGGTCGCGCGGGGGCATTTCACCGTTCGGAGGCTTGAACGAAAGTACGGCAAAGAAATTGTTTTTGCTGCCTACGAGGAGGCTCGCGGGTTGGAGTCCGAGATTTAAACTAGGAAGCTACGGCACATATCGATTCAACGGCAACAAATTGCGGTGTAACGCTTAAGCGTAAAATTAGGACAACAATTTCATTTCAATTTTTTTGCCAAGAACGACAGCAGCGCCAACAGAATGCAGGCATCCAAGCCGCCACCCGAACGAAAATAATCGCGAGTGTGATTTGAAACCATACTTGGCCGCCAATCTCCTTTAACGTGAACTCGACGCGGTCCCCCCACGGATAGGGGAGCAAGCTCGAAGTCGCTTCGATCATATGCACCGTTGTTCGCAAGTACCAAGTTAGCAGCTCCGGACGATATATGAGGCCCAGCCCAAGCAGCAGTATCGTTATGACGGCTGTCCAAGTCCTAAAGACATGAACGCGTGCCCATCTCTTGAATTCGGGGTGCATCGAAAATTCACAGCTTTTCAGAGTGTATGTGGCGGCTCGGCCAGCAGTTTGAGTTTAGCTGTTAGCGTGGCGATACGTATCGCCGCCTCGGTACGGGTGAGGCCCGCTTTGAACGCGTCTAACTCGTAGGTCGCTTCGGCAAGCCTCTTGAGCACCGCTGCCTGCTCGGCGGTCATAGCCTCGTCAGCAGTCGTCTGCTTTGGATTTTTGCGGGAGGTTGGATCAAGGGGCATTCATCGCACCTTCAGTCGTCCATGCTCGCAGTATAGGCGCGCGGCAGAATTACATCAAAACAATGGAGGGGCGGATGGCAGAGGGCGGCTGGGTCGTTGTAGGTGCGGCGGTCGGAATTATTGGCTCAATTCTGACCACTTGGTTGAACGCATGGCTTACGAAGAAAGCCCCGGATTATTTCGACAAGAAAGCTATGGACCTTCTGAGAACAATTTTAGCGGATGGCGATGATCCCTGGCACAACATCAAAGACCTCACGAACGCCATTGGCCTTGGTCCTGAGACACTAAACAGTTGCTTCTCTTAATTAATGCAGGAGGCCATTACAGTGGGGTTGGGCTTTGGCATTCGCTCGCGATTAGAAATGTCGGCGCGGTCTGCATCCGAAAGCGCGTCTCGCGCGTTGGACAGGGAACAGTTTGACGAGGAACGCCCATGCTCCGCCTTACGCTTTGCATCCTGCTCGCCGCCGCCGTGCCGGGCTCGGCCATTGCCGCCAAGCGGACGGTCAGTCTCACGCAGGCCCGGTCGGCAGCCGCCAAAGGCGACGCCGACTTCTCGGCGGCGCTGGCGATGACTACCGACCGCAACACCTGCCTCAACGGCTGCGGCAGCCGTGGCTATGACGAGGCCCACTGCAAGCTCTTTTGCAAGCCGGGCTTCTGCCATCCCGACGAAGAGACGCCGTATTGCGTGGGGAACTAGGGGCGGGAGCAGTGCGCTGACGTGAGGCTGCAACCCGCTCAAGAGCTTCGCGCTGCTCAACGAGTGTCTGCAAAGTTCGCAACGGGACAAATAGGCCCATGTTGATCGTGAGTTTCTGCTTGGTCCTGCTCTAGCGCGCCTTTAGTCAACACCGAGTGCCCCATCGATTATCGAGGGAACGTAATCCTGCTCGGCAGGTTGGTGTGGACCAAGCCTTGAGTTTCGGGGAGTTTAGAAAGGGCCAACTATGGCCGACCCGATCCGCAAAATGTTGCAGGCAGCGCGAAAGTCTTGGTTTGCAGCTACGGTAAAGAAGCGTCCTGCTGGCGAGACCCCCGCACCGGCCCTCTTTCTACATGATCCTGCTGCGCGGGGACCCCATGATCTAGATGACCCATTCTTTGACCCAGAAGTAAAAGCGCGTGTCGGTAAAATTATCGTCGGTGCGGTGCAGAAAAAGTGACATTGCCGCCCGCCGGAATGGACAGCGAACCAATGCCTCAAACGCAAACGGAACATGCGCCAGAATATCTTACGCCGATCATTTGTGAATGTGGCGGCAAGGCCCATTTGATTTCTCGGACCACCATCAAGGGCACCGGGACGGAACGCCGCGTCTTCGATTGCTTGAACTGCCGAGAGTTGATTGAAATGGTGGTCGAGGCGTAGCGGGCAGTGACTTAGTGTGGGTCAGCACTTACCTATTGAACTCTAACAGAATGCCCAATCTGTGATCCAATAAATCACATGGACATTTTCTACACCATTTCAATTTGGCTATTGCCCGTCCTTGTCGCCGTCACTTTTCACGAGGCGGCTCACGGATACGTAGCTCGTTTTCTTGGCGATGAGACAGCGTCAAAGCTTGGACGGGTCAGCCTCAATCCGCTTCGGCATATAGACCCGTTCGGCACGGTTCTGTTGCCAGGACTCTTGCTCCTGGCGCGATCACCATTTCTGTTCGGATATGCCAAGCCAGTGCCGATTAACTTTCGGGCACTTCGCAATCCCCGTATCGGGATGGTGTTGGTTGCTGCTGCTGGTCCCGCAATGAATTTCGGGCTGGCGATCATCGCAGCCCTTAGTTTTCACCTAGTCGCCTACCTTCCCGTTATCGTCGGGCAATGGGCTGCACTAAATTTAAAGAACGCCCTCATCATCAATGTCGTTCTGGCGGTCTTTAATCTGTTTCCGTTGCCACCACTAGACGGTGGGCGCATTGCGGTAGGGCTGCTTCCCAACGTCCTTGGCAAACGACTTGCCCAGCTTGAGCCTTATGGGATGGTCATCCTTATTGGGCTACTTTTTGTCTTGCCGATACTCGGTGCGCAATTTGGTATGGATCTCAGCTTTGTTTCGCACTTTATCTCGATTGCGACTGACGCCGTGATCAAAACAACCCTGCTATTGACCGGAAATCTGTAGGTTCTGCACAGCGGAATCTTGCTCGATCAATCTTAGGTGGACGGGTTCGCGAGCTGCGTCGGCACAGAGCTCATTGCAAAAATACCGAGTGCCGCGTCGATGAGCTTCGCCTCTAAATGGCTCGCTGCAAAACGCGCAATGATGCGGACTGCCATTCAGAACGTATCGGTGGATGAAATCCATCTAAGCCTCGTAAGCGATTCGTCTTCATCACGGTACTGCGTGCGTTACGCTTAATGCGCCGCGGCTGTGGATAGTTCCGCCTCAGCTTGTGATACAAAATTTCACCTGCAGAATTCCATCTCAACAATCGAGGTATCACATGGCCCAAATAGAGGTAGACAACAATTTTCTAAAATATCATCCGGGTTCTCTTGGCGCAGTTGAACGCGGTTGCACTTGCCCTCAAGCAGAAAACAATTTCGGTCGTGGACGCTCAAAAAATGGTGTTGTCGAGCCAAGCTTTACAGCTGATCCGGAATGCCCCATCCATGGCTTTGACGTACTCTTAAAAATGCTTGAGGAAAGCGATGAGGATGGGTCGGAGTGCGAACCTGCGAGTTGAAGCTATGAACAACGCTCTCCCAGCGCGGTGGAGCAGAATTATTGCGCGGTTGGAAAGTTCTTCGGATTTTTCGCGGGACAATACTCGCATACGAATGAACTGGGAGTTGCCTCGACGATTTCATCGAGACTAGTGCTCCGGCGCCTCAAACTCATCGGGCGGGAGCAGGTCGGGCACTTGGGCCATGGCTTGTACATGCCGGGACCCTGCGCCTATTGCCGCCGGACGCAAAGGGCTGTTTTGCGTAAACCGTGATGACCGCGATAGGTATTTTCCGTCACATATAGGACGTCCGGTAGTGTCCTATAGGAGACTACCGGACGTCCTATGCTTGGGGGCGTCCATGCCCGTGTTGTGCTACCAACCGCGCACAGCAGGAAGTAGGAAAAAATGACTTTCAAGTTCGATATGGGACAGAACGTCGAGTACAAGCCGGTCGGCGGCAAGGTCGGACTGTTTCAAGTAATCCGGCAGATGCCGGAAGAGTTTCAGGCGTTTGACCGGAAATACCGGATAAAGGGCTCGGATGAAGGGTTCGAGCGGAGCGTATTGGAATGCGATCTGAGCCCAGCAAACGAAGCGTCTAGTTACGCATCAGTTCCCCCGACCCTTCAGTTCGTGGGTCGGCGGTAGCGATCTCAAGTTTGGCCCTAATGATTTCCTGACCCTAACGGCTGGACCGCGTACAACTGGCTAAATCGAATATGAAACTGAATCCGCTAGACCTGGAAAAGATCGCCAGTCAGACGCTGGATCATTACAAATACACGCGTTGCTCATTTCCCACCCTTTCACGCAGTCCGGCGCCGCCGTCCGATCCCTGACCTGATCGCTGGGTCAGCCAGCATCCACCTCGTCCGTAATCACCTTAAAGCTCGCGAGTGTGCAGGGGCCGAACGAGGTCACGATTGCGACATCGGTTGCGTCGCGCCCGCGTGCCATCAAGACGCGACCAATGCGTGGCACGTTGTTGCGCGGATCAAAAGTATACCAGCCTCCCCCGAGGTAGGCCTCAAACCAAGCGGCGAAGTCGCCCGGCGGAAAGGGTGGCGGCGTGCCGATATCACCAAGGTAGCCGGTGCAATAGCGCGCCGGAATATTCATGCATCGACAAAATGCGATGGCGAGGTGGGCATAGTCCCGGCACACGCCGCGCTTCTGGTTATAAACCTCCCATGCCGACATGGTTGGGTTGGCGTGCTGATAGCCGAACGTTATGTGGTTGTGAACGTAGTCGCAGATCGCCTGTACGAGCGGCCAGCCTTTTTGAAGGTGCCCGAAAAGCGACCATGCTATGTTCGATAGCCGATCTGTCTCGCAATAGCGGCTGCCAAGCAGAAAAAGCAGGACCTCAACCGGCAAGCTTTCCAGTGCATATTGCTCTGCCTGGGGAACGAACGGATCTGGTTCGCCGCTGTCCTGCACAAGGAAGTCCGCGGATATTGTCAGTCGCCCTTTGGGCGCGTGGATCACGTGGCAGAAATTGCCGAAACTGTCGTGATAGGTGTTGGCCGGGATGGCTGGGTCGAACAGCACGCGATTCGAGGTCAATAGGTCGCTAATGCGTGATGGATGAACGCTCAGTTGGAGGATCATCGGTGTCCGCTGCGGACAATCGTAGGATATCTCGTAGCCTGCACGAATTTTCAATGGGTGCCTCTAGCCTGCTCAAGCGGCCAGTCGCCAGACACACGTTAAGAGCATGCCAGCAAGAAAGTTCCGGCGCACTTCGGCTTTTAGCCAATCAATAGGCTGTCGCAGCAGTTCTGACGGATACGTTCATAGCGAGATGGTCCGACGTGGACCCGATCCAAGTGCCTTGCAAAGGGATGGCCTCACGCGGATTGTGCACGACCGCAACGCGCACGAGGTTCTTGTTACCGACCATGCCACTCGATGGATCAAAGTCGACCCAGCCCGGACCGGGAATGTAAGCCTGGACCCATGCGTGGGTGTTGCCGCCACTAACTCGGTTGTCATCGACAAGATGCAAGTATCCGGACACGAAACGCGCAGCAATACCAAGCGAACGCAGCGCCTCCTTCATGAGCACCGCGAGGTCTCGGCAACTTCCGCTCGCGAGTGTTAGAGTCTCGACCGGGTCCTGAATTCCTTTCTCATGCCGCCCCACATGCCTGAAGGTCCGTCTGATTGTCTGCGTCATGTCAACGAGAAGCGAGTGGGTATGAGCCGATCCGTCCTCACGTAAAAATCGGGCAGCCCAGCATTTGATCCTGGGGTGCGGAGCCTGCGGTGCGACAGATGCCCCGCCCTCCGGCAAGGAAACAAACGGATAGGTCTGGGCAAAATCGTCGATATCAGCCGCGTGAAAATTTGCCAAAAAATGATCGAGGCGAATCGTGCTTGCGAAGCGAAGCTCACTGGCCCGTTCCCTGAAATGTGCGGTTGCCACATGATTGCCGAAACTATCCTGAGTCCAAGATAACTGGATAGGCTTGGGAACGATGTCGACATCGGATTCGAGCACGGTTTGGTCCCAGTCGTCGCGTGGCCGCAGCATCATTCGGTGCTCTCCGAACGCAACTGGTTGTCGATATCGGTAGCTCGTCACATGCCGGATCGTCAAAATTGGCATTTCGGCCCCACACTGATTCGCGTAGCGGCATCATGCATCATCCCGGCCGGTTTGAATCATTGGCTGCGCTTTGGTCAGACTGCCGCAGCGCATAGACAAAGTCGCCGATGGGTCAAAAGCGGGCATGTGCAGTGCACTAGACGATGTACGCTTCGTGCCAATAACAGACGAACCCGAGCGCCGCTGTCCAGACAGCCTTGCCTCGATGTGACTGCCTTGCGGCAGCTTGCACTGCATCGTTTAGGTTTCCTTCACGCGACACCTAATCGAAGTCATTTCTGAGATGGGCGTTCGGTACATACTGGCAGTGTCGCCATCTTGATGCCGCGATCATCGGAATCCTCGGTAAGATGAAACCCGAGCTCAGTGCACATAGTGAGTATCATTGTGTTTTCACGCAGCACCTGACCCCGTATGTTTTTTAGACCCTTGTGCTTCGCGAATTCGATCATGTGCTTCATCAGTAGCCAGCCAATTCCCTGCCCCTTAAGGTGTGTACGCACTAGAATGGCAAATTCGGCGTCCGTTCCGTTTGTGTCATCATGCAGACGCACTACGCCCAGCATCTTCTTGGTCCGCTCGTCGAGGGCGATGAAGGCCATAGCGTGGGCAGGATCGTAGTGGATGAGCTTATCAAGTAAATCGGGGTTCACTTCGCGTATCTGCGCGAAGAAACGCAGCCGTAAGTCCTCTCGGCTCACGTCGCTAAGAAAATCGGGATATAAGGCGGCATCCTCCGCCACAAGTTTGCGGATCAGAACCGACGTTCCGTCGTGCAGGAGGACGTGGCGCTCGGTCAATGGGACTTACCCGCCTTTCGCCACATTATTTCTGTCCACATTGCGTCAAACGCCGCCTAATCGATCAGCCTTTGTCTGCCGTTGGTCCAATAGCGCACAAAAGCGGATGCAGCGGGTTTGTCCGTAGGTGCCTACAAGCGACATCTCGCTCACTCGTCGCGCAAAAAGGGACACCACCTACGGAAGCCGCCTACTGAAGCCGCCTAGCGGCACGTCACGACCACCGTTTCATAGTGGTCCCAGGACATGCAATCGAACTTTTGCGTACCGTGATCCAGACTCTCGCGATCAAACCGGTAAAGCATCATCTTCGCCCCACCCTTTGGGCACGGCGGTCGTTCGTAGTTCAGCTGCGAATTGCGCGACATGAACGAACCTCGTGGTTTAAAAAGGCCCCGCCTCTATGCGCTGGGGTATTGGGCGCGACTTGCATAGGGCGGGGCCCTCGAGGGTCACGCTGTGTGCGCGACCGAAGCATACGGACAAACTATTGCGGCGCCGCGAATGTCGCTCTATTCGCGCGAACTTCGCAGTTCCAGTTCAGTGCCGAGGATCCGATCCCATAGGCTAGTGGTCACGCCGAAATTGCGGTCATGGGACAAATAATGGTACGCGCACGCCGGAGCCCTCCGCGGATCCGGTCCCAGTCAATGGGCGCAGTGGGGCCCCAAACAGCCCCCACTTTCATGGCACTCACGTGCCGGTGGAGGAGCCCTCCACACCATCACTAGCGGACATCGATGCGACTTTCGAGTCAGGCAGAGTGCCTCGCCGCTGTCTTGTGTAACGAAGGCATAGGGCGACGTCACTGGACAGGCTATAGTCGAGCACTCGGCTGATTACGAAACGATCACCCGGCGGAGCCTTCGAAAGCAACTCTATGCGTTTGAAACAGACGATACTTTTAATAGCCATCGTTTCTCTTGCTGCGACGGTCGTCTCACTTGCGTTGCAGACTTATTTTGGACGTGTGTACTGGCTTGTTGCCTTAGGGCCTATGCTAGCGGCCATAGGAGCTGTTGCCATCGCGAGGTCGTTGCAAAGATCGCGCTAATGATTATCGGCCGCTCACGGCAGATACAAACATAACTGCAGATGCGGCGGCCATGACCGCCGTTGCGATCCAGCCCATAGCTTTCAAGTAGCCGTGAATCTCAAATCGTCCCATGACCTTTTCATTTGCTGTCATAAGCATCATGACGATCATGACTGGCGTGGCAACAACGCCATTAACAACGGCACTCCAGAATAGCGCCTTAATCGGATCGAGAGACGAAAAATTGATGCCCGTTCCGACAAGAGTTGCGATGACAATGGTCCCATAAAATGCCTTTGCCTTTAGGGGCTTTTTTGCCAGACCTGTTGGCCACTGCCGCGTTTCTCCAAGAGCATATGCCGCAGACCCCGCAAGAACTGGAATCGCTAATAGCCCAGTTCCGATGATCCCCAATGCAAATATGGCGAACGCAAACTCGCCCGCGATTGGCTTTAGAGCTTCGGCCGCTTGGCTTGATGTTTGGATGTCAGTCTTGCCCGCTGCGTGCAGCGTTGCTGCGGCCGTGACCATTATCGCAAGCGATATAAGATTTGAGAACGCCATCCCGATGTAAGTATCTAGCCGAATGCGGGTCAGGGCGTCTGGACCTTGCTTTGGGGATTTTATAAGCGGCCTTCGAGCCTTAACCGCTTCAATCTCTTCAACCTCTTCGGAAGCCTGCCAAAAGAACAGATAGGGGCTAATCGTAGTGCCAAAGATGGCAACGACCGTCGTCCAAAATTCAAATCGATTGTCAAACGTGGGGATTAAAAAGCCACGCGCAGCTTGAACCCATGGGACGTTAACGACGAGCACCGTTCCGAAATATGCGAACAACGAAATAGTGAGCCATTTCAGCACTGAGACGTAATTTGAATAGGCGATAAAAACTTGAAGCACAGCACAAAGTACGGCGAATGCCACGATGTACACTACGCGCGGGCCACCAATCAGTAGCGTTGTCGCATCTCCCATTGCGCCAAGATCGGCGCCGATGTTGATCACGTTCGCAATTAGTACCAAACCGACAATGCTCTGAAGCAGCCAGTTGGGATAGTGCTGCCGCAAATTCGCGGCGATTCCTTTTCCGGTAATTCGGCCGATGCGCCCACTGATTTCCTGGATGGCGGACATAAGAGGGTAGGTAAACAAAAGCGTCCAGGTTATGCTGAAACCAAATTGCGCCCCCGCCTGTGAGTATGTCGCTATCCCGCTGGGATCATCATCGGATGCACCTGTAATTAGGCCAGGACCAAGCACACGAAGAAGTTTTTGTTTGAAACTCTTGGGCCCGCCGACCGAACTATCGCTGTTGACCTCGTTTGCGGCTTTAGACGATTTCATTGACTGGCCCAGGAAGAAATGACGGCGTAGCAGGCGACGACGACAGAGTCTTTAGAGTCTTTTTGTCTCTCGCTAATGAAGGGCCTTCGACTGACCTGACCTGGCTTTTTTGGACCAAGCGTTGTGGGAGAATAGCTTGGAAAGGAGCTGGTCATGCCGAAGAAGAGGTTCAGCGCCGAGCAGATCGTGACGGTGCTTCGCCAGATTGAAGTTTTGAT